>Ga0209517_10000493_pt1 | contig 67168 bp, 51 predicted proteins | sample PeaSoiMetSII2010_FD_187695 | JGI IMG/M metagenome (GOLD analysis project Ga0209517, IMG submission 187695) | Peat soil microbial communities from Weissenstadt, Germany - SII-2010 (SPAdes) (version 2) | ecosystem: Environmental > Terrestrial > Soil > Wetlands > Peat | place: Germany... | reverse complement strand
CCGTCGCGCAGGCAGCCCAGATTCATGACGCTGCGCTCTGTGGCAGTTGCCACACCCTCTACACCACGACGCTCGGCCCCGGCGGAAAGCAAATCGGTAAGCTTCCCGAGCAGATGCCCTACCTTGAGTGGCTGCACAGCGACTACCGCGACAGGCAGACCTGCCAGCAATGCCACATGCCCGCTGTCACCGAGCCGGTTGCCATCGCATCCCTCATGGGCAAGCCGCGCGAGGGCGTCCGTCTTCACACCTTCGTCGGCGCCAACTTCCTCATGGACAGCATGTTCACCGCGCACCGCGACGAGCTCTCTGTCGCTGCACAGCCCTCCGATCTTGCCGCCGCCACCGCGCAGGTCACGTCATTCCTCCAGTCGCAATCCGCGCGCATCACGCTCAGCTCCGCGCAACTTTCCGCCAGCGATCTCTCCTTTGCAGTTCGAGTTGATAACCTCACCGGCCACAAGCTGCCCACGGCATATCCGTCGCGCCGCGCCTGGTTGCATGTCGTCGTCACCGCTGCCGACGGCCACTCCGTCTTCGAGTCCGGCAAGCTCAACCCCGACGGCTCCATCGTCGGCAACGCCAACGACGCCGACCCAACGCACTTCTCGCCTCACTACATGCGCATCACCCAGCCCGATCAGGTGGAGATCTTCGAGCCCATCCTCGGCGACAGCCAGGGCCACGTCACCACCGGCCTCATCTCCGCCACGCAATACCTCAAAGACAATCGCATCCTCCCCACCGGCTTTGACAAGCAGACCGCCTCGCCCGACATAGCCGTCAGCGGCGAAGCCGCCGGCGATCCCGATTTCACCGCCGGCTCATGCACCACCCACTACGCCGTCTCCACCAACGGCGCTGCCGGTCCCCTCCATGTCTCCGTCGAACTCCTCTACCAACCGGTCGGCTATCGCTGGGCTCACAACCTCGCCACGTATCAGGCAGCCGAACCGCAGCGCTTCGTCCATTACTACGAGCAGGCCGCCGCAAAATCCGCCGTCGTCCTAGCCCACGCCGAAACCAGCGTCGACCCAGCCCCCTGATCGCCACGAGACGCAAGCCAGTGACGAAAAAGTGATTAGTTGTAAGTGATCAGTCATCTGCCGAAAGCCAGTAGCCTGTAGCTCGAAGCCCATAGCGTGATGCGAAAGCGCGGACACAGCGGCAGGCAACTTCAAACAACAAGCTACCGGCTACAGGCTACAAGCCACCAGCTGACGGCTGACAGCAGAAAGCTGCTTTCCGCTATAATCAAACTGATGCACCACCACGTCCTCCATTTCGCAATCGCCATCGCCCGCGCAGCCGCAGCCGCGGCGGCTCCCGCCGCCTGACTCCGCTTCACCTCATCCCAAATTCAGTTCAAAGTTCGTAGTTCACAGCTCACGGCTAAGGCGTCGGGGCCACGGGTTCGGCTTTCTAATCCCTGTTCCCTGGTCCCTAATCCCTGCCTTTACACTGGAGTCACCATGGAAGAGTTTTCCCGCATTCAGCGTCTTCCCGCTTACGTCTTCAACATCACCGCCGAAATGAAGATGGCCGCTCGCCGTCGTGGTGAAGACATCATCGACTTCGGCATGGGCAATCCCGACGGCGCCACTCCCAAGCACATCGTCGACAAGCTCATCGAAGCTGTGCTCAAGCCGCCCACGCATCGCTACTCCGTCTCGCGCGGCCTGCCCCGCCTGCGTAAGGCCATCTGCAACTGGTACCAGTCGCGCTACGGCGTCTCACTCGATCCCGAGTCCGAGGCCATCGTCACCATCGGCTCCAAGGAAGGCATCGCCCATCTCTGTCTCGCCATCCTCGATTCACGCGACACCGTGCTCGTTCCCAACCCCAGCTATCCCATCCACATCTATGGCCCCGTCATCGCCGGCGCGCACATCGTCAGCGTCCCCGTTCACAACCAGGAAAGCTTTCTCGCCCAGCTCGAAGAGCTCATCCCGCGCATGACGCCGCGCCCCAAGGCTCTCATCGTCAACTTCCCCTCGAACCCCACCACCGAGTGCGTCGACCTCCCATTCCTTGCGCGCCTCGTCGCGCTCGCCCGCGAGCACGGCTTCTATCTCATCCAGGACCTCGCCTACGCCGACATTGCCTTCGACGGCTACCGCCCTCCCTCTGTCATGCAGGTCCCCGGCGCCAAAGACGTCGCCGTAGAATTCTTCACGCTCTCCAAGTCCTACAACATGCCCGGCTGGCGCATCGGATTCATGGTCGGCAACCAGCGCCTCGTCACCGCTCTCGCCCGCCTCAAAAGCTACTTCGACTACGGAACCTTCACGCCCATCCAGGTCGCCGCCATCGCCGCGCTCGAAGGCCCGCAGGATTGTGTCGGTCAGATCTGCGACACCTACCGCCGCCGCCGCGACGTCCTCGTCGACGGCCTCAACAAGCTCGGCTGGCCCGTCGTCAAACCCCGCGCCACCATGTTCGTCTGGGCGCAGATCCCCGAAACCTACCGCGAACTCAAGTCGCTCGAGTTTTCCAAGCTCCTGCTCACCGACGCCAAAACCGCCGTCAGTCCCGGCATCGGCTTCGGCGACCACGGCGACAACCACGTCCGCTTCGCCCTCATCGAGAACGAAGAACGCACCCGCCAGGCCCTCCGCGGCATCAAGCAAATGCTGGCCAAAGGCGTCGTCCCCGCCTGAGCTTGAACCGAAGCTTACGTTCTTGCTTCCTGGGCCTCAAGAGCGAAGCTTCGGGCACCCCAACTCCGCACGCTTACGAAATCCGCTCCGGGGCCCTCTCTTCAGTTGTCATCCTGAGTTCGATTAGGCGCGCTTGCCGCGCTAAATCGAGCGAAGGATCTGCGTTTGTCTCTTCCCCCTTTCAACGCTGCACGAAAACGAGAAACCCTCATCCCGACCCCACAAACACGGGGTCCCTCTCCGCCGCATATCGACCGGCAGGCCTCCCGCGGCCCTGCCCCCTTGGCCAACAATGCTTCATAATAAAGTTGTCCCTCCCTCTTTCAGGCACCTGATGTCTAAAGCCAAGGGACCTTGTCAGGGAGCGGCGTGGTCGCCACGGATTTCACCGGCAAGGGCATTGATTAAAGCGCGGCTTCTTCCCGCGCACTTACTACTACTCGCATCTGAACGCCAAGGGTCGCTGTGAGCCAGGTCAATAAGGACATCCTGAACGGCTGGAAAGAGATTGCAGCGTATCTCGGCCGCGACCGGCGCACCGTCGAGCGCTGGGAAAGGCACCGCGGACTCCCTGTGCGGCGCATGCCGGGCCACGGTGTACGCGCTCATCTCCGAACTGGACGAGTGGCTCGCAAGCAGCAAGCCGGACGAGCCGGAGACTGCGGACGAAGAGCTAAGCGCGCCGCTCCCCACCTCTGCACCGCTTTCAGCTCCGCTGTCGGTCGCCGTAAAGAACGGCACAATTGGCACCCGCCCCTGATCCCAGGCGCAGGTTGTTAACGGCCGTGATTCTTGGTGCGGGCTGTTAGAGGTCACGATCCTTGGTGGGGCTGTTATGTTGGGGTGTTAGGTGGGGGTTGTTATTTGATGGCTGGATGATCCAAACGCCCGCCTGAAGTTGACTTCGATTTTCACGAATCAATTTTGCAAAGAACCCTCGCGGAGGCCAGTGATGAGAAAGCAAATATTCGTACTGATAGGAGTCGCAACTCTGTTCACCGTTGCGGCCCCGCTGTGGGCCCAGACCGGCTGCACCGATTCACCCGAAGACCCCACCGTCTTGCTGGCCCTGGTAGCAGGCGGAGCCGCATTCGCAGCAAACCTGGTGCGCTTCCGCCGCCGCAAGCGGTAGCCAGATCTAACCCTCCCTGCAAATGTCATCCTGAGCGGAGCGAAGGATCTGCGGTTGTCTTTCCTATCACGGCGACAACCACGCCCACGCCCTCATCGAGTACGACCGACGCCGAGTACCCCATCCTGGCTCGGTCAGGGTGGGATTGACTCGCGATCCCTGATCCCCGACCCCTGATCCCTGACCGCTGATCTACGAGCAAGTCCAGCTGACCTGGCCAGAGATCGTGACGCTGCCTGGATCTTGCAAACCTTCGAACTTGAACGAGCCCGAAGCGTCGGGGTTGACGATCATCGTTCCCACGCTGGTTGGGAACGCGAAGATATGAGTGTCCTGGGAACCTGGTGGAGTGTCCACATCCATCTGTGTCGCGGTCAAGCCGGAGCCCGTGTATGTGCCCGGGCCGTGATAAGGCGAGGCCGCAACATCGGTCGTAAAGGTGTGGCCGCCGCCCACCGGCCCACCGTCGCCGCCGGTATTGTCCAGTGGCACCGGCACATAGAACATCGCATCGCCATCGCTGTCAGGCCCGTGTGTTCCGCCCTTCGCGATGTCGGCACACGTGCCGACTGTCAGGCGATCGTCATAGGCCCCGGTGAATGTCAAGCCGCCGGTGATCGTGATGGTGGCGTGCAAAACCGCCATCTTCGGCACATTCGTGTCTTGCGTTCCCCGCGCCGGGACTGTTGCCGGCAGAAACAGGATCACGACCGCAGCCGATGCTGCGCCCGCCAAAATCTTCGCGAGGTCCACATCCGCCTCCCTTCGCCAGGACGGCCAGACCCGTCCCGCCAACCGGCCCCTCTGTCTGGGTCATGATACGATCTTCCGGCCAAACCGGGCCCGCTTCGCCCTCATCGAGAACGAAGAACGCGCTCGCTAGGGCATCCGCGGCATTAAGCAAATGCTGGTGAAGGACGCCTGCTATCGGCCGAATACGACGCTCTTAAGACCGCGGAGCCAAAGTCGAAGATGGAGGGCCATGTCGAAACTTGGGTAAAGCACGCGAAGGAGAGGCAATTCTCACCCGATAAAATTAAGTGGCTGGAGCGTCTCTCCGTTTTGTGTTCAGAGATCCCGTTTTGACCCGGGCCCTACCACCACGCCACCGCGTTTCTCTTCCCCTACGACTCCGACCGAATATAGTTCACTGTTTTCGCCTCACGAGGTATAGCCTAAAGCCCGCTCCCCTTGGCCCAAGTTGAGCCTCACGGGTCAGGCAATTTCAACAATCAAACATTCCCCGAGGAGGAGAAATCATGAAAGTTATGGTCGTGTGGAAGACTGTCCCTGGTAAGTACAAGACTGCGCTTGAACAGTTCCTGAAGACGGGCGGCCCATTGCCCGCCGGTGCCAAAACATTAGGCCGCTGGCACGTTCCAGGGTCAATTCTTGGCTGGCATCTCATCGAAGCGAAGGACCTGACCGCTGTTGCCCAGCACGCGGCCGAGTGGGCAGACGTCCTGGAGATGGAAATCTATCCCGTCATTGAGGACGCCGAAGCCGGAGCCGCTGCGAAGAAGGTCTACGGCAAATAACCTCGAGCCCCATCCAGCTCCACTAGGGCAGGGGAATCCAATTCCGCCACCACCTGAAACCAGGGTGCCCCACCTCGCCGCGCCTTTGTTTTTGCGGCTAGGGCGGGGTATTGTCCAGTCCACACCCTCCTCAAACCAAGTGCGCCATCCCGGGGGTCCTGACCCGCGCCAAGCCCGCAACGCTGGCGGCAGATGGATAGCCCCAGTCGCAAGACTGGGGTGTTCAAGCGAGTTTCGCGCCCCAGCCCGCTTCAGCGGGCGAAAGACCCATGGCATCTGAGCGCAAAAACGGGCAAAAACGCGTCAAAATGAGGCTCAAAACCGCGTTTTAAATGCCAAAAAATGCATTTAAGGCCTCTTTCGCGAAATTACACGGTTAGCTTTGCTCTAATTCGTAACCTCAGATGGTTACAAATCGAATAAGACGGAACCTGGGAAGGTTATTGCGTCGTAAAAATGCAACCTCTGGTGGTTACATTTTGGCCCCAAATGTAACCACTTAAGCGAACATTTGAGGGGGTGAACGCACCATCTGAGCGAACATTTGCGATGATTTGAGGCGCTTTATAGCCTCCAGGCCTGAAACCTGAACCAAAAGCAGTGCGCGCATCCGCGCACACGCGCTCATCCTTCCTGATTCACTCAACTCTGCGCTACACTACCAGTCACGGTGGCGTACCTCGCCGCTTCCCCTCCCGCGGCATCCCCCCAAGCGCGGCCATCGATCTTGAAATCGCAGCACCGGGCCTAATGCGCCACAGGAGATCGTCATGCGCCTCCGCCTCCATGCACTTGCCGTCACCCTTCTCGCGTCCACGCTTGCCGTCGCGCAGGACATCAAGCTCAACGTCACCTACCTCTGCAACGGCGAACGCATCTACGTTGAGAACTGCAACATCCGCGACACCTCAGACACCTCCACCTGCATGGTCGCGCACCCCGATCACCTCACCCCTTCCGGCATGAACACCTACACCTACATGACCCGCGGCGCGCTCAAGAAACTGCTGCCCACGTGCAAGCAGCCCACCGCGCAGGAGCTCGCCGCACAGCAAGCCTTTCAGAAGAAGCAGCAGGCGCTCATCGACGCGCAAACACCCAAATACAACAACGCACCCGCCCCCGCCGCCGCACCCGCGCAATCCGCCGGCGTCTCCTACGGCGCGCTGCCGCCGCCCAAAGATCCAGAGGAGCGAGCCATGCGCCGCTGTGTCTCCTCCGATCGCCTGCCATCAACCTGCACCGGCAACGGCCTGCTTGGCATGTTCACAGGAATGATCAGCTCCACTCTCTCCAGCCTTGCCGGCGCCAAACCTGCCGACACCGGCCCCGATGCGGGCCCGAACATGGCCGGAGTCTTTCAGGGCGCCGGCAACTGGCGTCTCGACTTCACAACCGACGGTGTTCTCGTCAACTGTTCCTTCCTCTCGCCGAACGAAGAAACCTACTCACTCAGCCTCGCCAACAACCGCGCCACGCTCACCCTTCACACCACCCCCAAGCAACTCGTGCTTACTGTGCACATGGACGGCACCATCACCGGCCCGCTCGGCCCGGTCACCATCGACGGCGTGGTCCCCGGGGGCTCCGTCGGCGGCGGCATGTCGGCTGGCCATATCGAGAACAAGGAAACCACCACTTACTCCCAAAACTACAATGACGGCACCGTCGATTCTCACACCACCACCCAGAGCACCTACGTACCCGGCACCTACACTGCTCCGCAGACCACCTTCGTGCCCCGCCGCGCCACCTGCCCCGCCATCAACCTCACTTCGAAGGGCGCGGGCGTCGGCGTCGAGACCATGGAGACGAATCTGCTCAAGAACGCGTTCGGCGGCGACCAGGGCCCGCCCACGCCGGCCGGCATCCGCATGCACGGCGTCTTCGCCTCTGCGTCCACCGGTTTCAGCGTGCAGTTCTTCCCTGAATCCGCGATTCTCGGCTGCGGCCCGGATGCAGCGCGAGCGTACCCCTATACCGTCATCGCCGACGGAACAAAAGCAGTCGTCAATATCGCCACACCGGACCACCCGCTCACGATCGCTTTCCGCGCCGACGGCTCGCTCGATCCCGGCTCTGGTCCCTACCAGGTCCACGGCCGCATGATCACCGGCCAGGACGACAACGATGACTTCACCTTCGCGCCCATGGAGCGCACATGCAACCTCGCGGTGCTCACTCCGGCCAAGGAGATCCCCTCCGCCGGCGGCGCCACTGCGCTTGCAACTCCATCCGCAGGCCTCTTCACTCCCGATAAGCCTCTCGGCAACGCAGCGCTCTCCGTTGTCTCGGGATTCCCCAGCTCGCCCAATCCGCTCGCCAATCGCCCCTACGTGCTGTTGCGCTCAAGCTACGCCGATGCGCTTGCCCAGGGCGGCGTCACCGTGCCGGCCGGCGTGTCGCCGTTTGCCTTTGTCGCCCTCACATGTGCGCCCCAGCCGCACACCGCGAACTGCCAGAATATTCTCGCCGCAATCAACTCCAACGCAGCATCGGCCGTCCGCGCTGACACCAGCGGCAATGGGACTCTCCCCGGTGTTCCGCCCGGTACTTACTACCTGATGATCTCCGCACTGGTCAACGGCCAGCCGTTAATGTGGAGCCAGGCCATCACTCTCCACGCGGGCGCGAACTCGATCGCGCTCACTGCCGCCAACGCGCAGCCGATGAAATAAGCCACCGCTTAGCCAGCCGAGCGCTGTGAATTTCGCGCAGATTGTGTGCAAAATGTGAGACAAAACACATTGCGCGCAAACGTGAATCGCCGCGAGCCGAGCGCGTATTCGTTCAAAATCTTTGTGCGCATTCACAAATGGCTCATGTCTGCACCAACCTTGGTGAAATCCACAAATTTAATTCTTTTTTGCACTTGCATCCACAGATTGAACGGACGTAATGTCTCTTCAACTGATGACCCAGTAGGGCATTGGGAGTTGATTGCCGGAACGGTTGGTGAAACGAAAAGCCGGTGAGAACCGGAAAATCACAGCCAGCCCAGCCAGAGGGTGAAACCTGAGGCGAAAGCCGCAGAGGGATCGCTGGCCGCGCCAGAAGTGACAAGAGCCGACGCAAGTCGGCAGGAGTTTAGCTGGCAGATCCGGAGGGTGCACGAACCGGCGGATACGGAATACTCATCGACGGCTCAGCTGGCGATGCAAGGTTCGGTTGAAGCAAGGGGTGCATCAAAGGCCCAGCCGGGGGAAACGTCATGCGGCGCAAGCCATATGGCGTGGAAGCTGGTGAAGCCGGAGGTGAACAGCCGATGCGAGTCGGTAGTTCGCCGACGGTTTGGCAAAAGGGGCAACAGCCAGTGCGAGCTGGAGGTTGCAGCAGCAGACGGCGCAAGCTGAAAGCTGCGGATGGCAGCCGGTGAGAATCGGAAGCCATTCAACCAGCCGAGTTGAAGGATCAGCGCCAGGTGTGAATCGGAAGTGGTCGCCAGCCTTGCCCGAGGAGGGACGCCAGCGAAAGCTGGAAGGTTAGCCGAAGGTCGATCGGAAGAGCGGGACAGCCGGCGCAAGTCGGAGGTTTTTGCCACCGGTCGAGCTAGATGATAGAACGCCGATCCGAGCCGGGGAAGTTGGCCACCGGTCGTGCCGGAATCGAGAGTGGACGGCGAAAGCCTGAAATCCTCATGCCGGTGCAGCCCGAGGAAGGAGCGGCAGCGAAAGCTGCAGGTTCGCCCCTGGGAACCGGGGGACGCAACAACCGGTTGTACTACGAGTGATCAAGATTGAGACGCCAGAGGCTTCGGTCTCTGGCGTTTTCAATTTACGGCCATTTTTCTTCCAGGCATAAAACACCACCCCCTCCATCCCACACCTTCCATCATTGACCCGCCACCACCGTCGCCAGCCCGTTTGTGCGAATCGACCAGATAGGCGCATACTGCGTGCATGGCGCTCTTGCACGATTCGGTTCTTACGTGCAGAGTCTTCCCCTTTTCGAGCCATTCCTGAGCATCATGTTCGCTTGAATGAGAGCCGGCCATGTGAGCGGCAAACCGTGCGCCCAGCCACTGGCGGGGCAGTGTCGCCGCACCATTTGCCGGCTGTGCGCGTCTTACGAAACAGTGGGGCTTTTGAACGGAGCCGCATAACAGGGGGTCAAAAGGATGCCTGCAGCAACTCCTCTTCCCCAAACCCTGGCTGAACTGCGGTCCAGCCATCAATTCAGCGAAGCACAACTGAAGTCGCGCAGCGTGAAAGACGAAATGCGCGACAACCTGACCGCTCGCCTGAGAGCAAAAGAGACGATTTTCCCTAGAATCGTCGGTTATGAAGACACGGTGATCCCGCAGATTGTGAATGCCGTGTTGTCAAAACAGAATTTCATTCTGCTGGGATTGCGCGGCCAGGCGAAAAGCCGGATTCTGCGCGCGCTGACAGCTCTGCTGGATGAGCGGATGCCCTATGTGGCCGGGTGCGAGATTCGCGACAATCCTTACCGGCCCTTGTGCGTGCGCTGCCGCGAGTTGATCGCCGAGCGCGGAGACGCGACGCCGATCGCATGGATCGGGCGAGACGACCGCTACGTGGAGAAGCTGGCTACGCCGGACGTGACGGTGGCGGATTTGATTGGAGACCTCGATCCGATCAAAGCCGCCCGGGCGGGCGAGAATCTTTCGAGCGAGCTGACCATGCACTACGGCCTGTTGCCGCGAGCCAACCGCGGACTCTTCGCCATCAACGAACTGCCGGACCTCGCCAGCAAGATTCAGGTGGCGCTCTTCAACATCATGCAGGAAGGCGATGTGCAGATCAAAGGCTACCCGGTGCGGATGGCGCTCGATCTCGTGCTCGTGTTCAGCGCCAATCCCGAGGATTACACGGCGCGCGGCAAGATCATCACTCCGTTGAAGGACCGCATTGGTTCTGAGATTCGCACGCATTACCCAGAGACGCTCGAAGAAGGCATCTCCATCACGGCGCAGGAGGCCTGGCAAGATCGCGGCTCAGCCGTTGAACTCCCGCAATATCTGCGCGAAGTGGTGGAACAGGTGGCTTTCTCGGCGCGCGAGGATAAACGCGTAGACAAGCGAAGCGGCGTGAGCCAGCGGCTGCCCATTTCGACGCTGGAGCTGGTCGTGTCGAATGCCGAGCGGCGCGCGCTGGCGACTGGCGACGCGCTCGTGCTGCCGCGCGTGAGCGACCTTTACGCAGCCATGCCCGGGATCACGGGCAAGCTGGAGCTCGAGTATGAAGGCGAGATGCGCGGCGCCGATACCGTGGTGCGCGAGCTGATCCGCACGGCGGTGGGGAAGATCTTCGACCGTTACTTTGCCGGTGCCGACATGGAGCGCATCGAGCAATGGTTCAACCTGGGCGGAACGGTGAAGCTCGACGAAACGCAGCCGGCCGCGGCGACGCTGAAGGAGCTGAAAGCCATTCAGGGACTGCTGGAGAAGCTGTCGCCGCTAGGCGTGAAGCCCGGCGACGCGGCGCCCAAAGTGGTGGCTGCGGCGGAGTTTCTGCTGGAAGGGTTGGTAGCGCATCGCAAGCTCAGCCGCAACGAGCAGCATGGCTTTGCCGCGCAGGAGGGACCGCGGAAGCGCGATCTCGAAATGCAGGGCCCCGAGCGGGAGAATCGCAGCCGGGAGCGCGAGGAATTGGAGATTGAATACGACGACTGGGAGCGCGCGCGGCGCAGACGCAGGGGCGGAGGATTGAACTAAGCAGGGACCAAGGGATCGAGAGAGCGGCAAAGCTGGGAGCGGAGAGCGGATGAAGCGCGTTCACTACACGAAGTACAACGGCGATCTGGCTCAAGAAATCGATCTTGAGGGTCTGCTGCAGGGGCTCTCTGATTACCTGCTCAATTCGGGATTCTATGACCCGTACAACGGCTTTCAGGATCTGGACCAAACCCTCGATGATTTGCGCGAAGCTCTGCGCCGGGTGCTGGAGACTGAAGATTTTCTTGACGATGCAATGCGCGAGCAACTGCAGCAACTGGCGGCCGAGGGCAAACTCGATGAGCTGATCGACAAGATGATCGAGCGGATGGAGCAGGAGAACTACATCTCTTCGTTCCACCAGGACGGCCCCACGCGCATCGACCAGGCGAAGGGGCAGACGGGCAACGCCGAAGGACAGGTGCGGTTTGAAGTGACCGATAAGAGCCTGGACTTTCTTGGCTTCAAAACATTGCGCGATTTGATGGGTTCGCTGGGCAAATCAAGCTTTGGCCGCCATGATACGCGGCATTGGGCGACAGGAGTTGAAACCAGCGGCGGCTCGCGGAGATATGAATTTGGCGACACGTTGAACCTGGACGTGACGGCGACACTGGGCTCGGCGATCTCGCGCAAGGGGCTTGGGCTGCCCTTGAATCTTGAATACGAAGATTTGCAGGTGCACCAGTGCGATTACCAGAGCTCGTGCGCGACGGTGATGATGCTCGATTGCTCTCACTCCATGATCCTGTATGGCGAGGACAGGTTTACTCCGGCGAAACGTGTGGCCATGGCGCTGTCTCATCTCATCCGCACGCAGTATCCGGGAGATTCGCTCTCGCTGGTGCTGTTTCACGATTCGGCCGAAGAGCTGCCCGTGTCGCACCTGGCGCGCGTGAAAGTCGGGCCCTGGCACACGAATACGCGCGAAGGCCTGCGCGTGGCACAACGTGTCTTGTCCCGGCAAAAAAAGGACATGAAGCAGATCGTGATGATTACTGACGGCAAGCCTTCGGCGCTCACGCTTCCCGATGGACGGATCTACAAGAATCCCTACGGTCTCGATCCGCTGGTGGTGAGCGAGACCCTCGAAGAGGTGGCGCGCTGCAAGCGGTCGAACGTCATGATCAATACATTCATGCTGGCAAGCGACTACGGCCTGGTGCAGTTCGTGCACAAGGTTTCTGAGATGTGCCGCGGCAAGGCGTACTTCACCACGCCGGCGACGCTCGGGCAGTACCTGCTGATGGATTACATGCAGCGAAAATCCAAGACGATCCACTAAAGAGTTTTTGCCGCGTCAATTTGCGCCTGCGTCATTTTGCGCCTGAAGGATCGCTGTATTCCAGGCCTTAAGGCGCGACATGGGGCGCTCCCAACCACTTCTACTTGTTCGAATCGGTTTCAAGGAACACGAAGATATTGTTGTCGGGATCGTGAACGAAAACAAGCCCATCCATGCGATCGGCTTTGACGCCGGCGTTTTTCAATTCGCCTGCCGCCTTCTTCGCATCGGGTACAGCGAAGAGAAACTCCGGCATGGCCCCTTGATGCCAGGAGCGAAGTTCAATGTGGATGTCGGAAGCTGCTGGTGCAGTCAAGCGGATATTTCCATTCGTATTCTGCGGCTCGAATCCAAGATCGGTGTAAAACTCCTTCATCGCGGCGCCGTCGCTCACAGGCAGATCGAAGCCGAGCAACTCGGTGGAGATGCGGCCGGCCCCAAGGTGCTGTCCGCGATCGAGGGTGTGGCGCGACCCGGGCATGTATTGGGTGAACTCGGTAACGCGGTGTTCGGGATCGTCAGTGGAGGAGATCAGGTTGCCGGCTGACGCCTTTTGCACGGGCCGGAGCTTGAGACCCATGGAGTCGTAGAACTTGTACAGGATGTTGAGATCGCCCACTTCATAGCAGACGTGCATCCAGCCGAGAGGCTGTGAAGGGCTGGTCTGCGGATACAGCTCGATGAACTGGCGGTCGTTCACCTTTATGAAGACTTCATTGGTGCGGCCGCCATTGGTCATGGTAAAGGCCTCTTCGTAGCCAAGCTTGCCGAGAAAAGCAATCTCACGGTCGAGGTCGCTGACGCGAAAGGCAATGTGCGCGATACCGGTAATGCCGGAATCGGGCGCAGGCGGCTGTGCCATCGCTGTCATCGAGGAGGCGCAAAAGAGCGCCAGAATTCCCATGCAACAGATCTTCATCATTATCTCCTCAATTTCCGAAGCCCGGGAACTTGACCCTGCCAGGCAAGGCGCAGGGTCCGGGCGCTACGCATAGTCTTGGCGATAGGGGGTAAAGATGTCGAGTACCTCCGATGGCTCGAGGGCCGCGGCTTCGTGTTCGACGCCCCCATCCACGACCAGGCTGTCGCCGGCGCGTAGATCCCAGCTTTTGCCCTGAGCCTGAAAGCGAATTTGACCGCGCACGACATAGACCATCTGATGATGCGGATGACTGTGCCGCGCGCCTTTCCAACCTGTATCAAACGTGTGACGCACGAGCATCAGATGCGGGTTGTACGCAAGTACCTGGCGCAACATGCCGGATTCGGGCGCTGTGACCCCGGTGGCGTTAGTTGCCGTGTAAACGACCCCAGATTCATCCATCGATTCTCCTTGGTCCCTTGCTCCCTCGGTCCCTGCTCTTACCGGTTCAGCCAGCCGCCGTCCACTACGAGCACATGTCCGTGAATGTAATCGCTCGCCGCTGAGGCCAGAAAAACCGCAGCCCCGGCAAGGTCTTCGGGTTTGCCCCACCGGCCGGCGGGGATACGCTCGAGAATCTGTCGCGCGCGCTCGGCGTTCTTCTTGAGCGCCTCGGTATTATCAGTATCCATATAGCCGGGCGCGATGGCGTTGACGTTCACGCCTTTCGACGCCCACTCGTTAGCGAAAGCCTTGGTCAGCTGGCCCACGCCGCCCTTGGCCGCGGCATATGCAGGCACCAGGATTCCACCCTGAAATGTCAGCAGCGAAGCGATGTTGATGATCTTGCCTGAGCCTTGCTTGAGCATGTGGCGGCCGGCAAGCTGCATGAGGCGAAAGACGCTTGAGAGATTCACGTCGATGACCGCCTTCCAGTCCTCCTCGGAGTAGTCGGCAGCGGACGCGCGGCGAATGATGCCGGCGTTGTTAACCAGAATGTCAATCTTCCCAAAATATTCGACTGTCTCCTCCACGAGCATAGCGCTAACGTCGGCATCGCCGACGTCGCCGACCAGCGCGATGGATTTTGCGCCGACTCCTTCGAGCTTGTGCTGCGTAGCCTTGGGAACCGACGTGGATCCGTGGATGGCGACACCGGCGCCGGCCTGCGCGAGCGCAATGGCAATGGCCGCGCCAAGGCCGCGCGACGAGCCGGTGACGAGAGCAGATTTGCCTTTGAGGCTGAATGAGTCGAGGATCATGAGTCAGAGAATAGAGATCAGAGAACAGGGATCAGAGAACAGAGTTCAGGGGATTGCCGATTCGCGAGCGCCCATCCGCGGAATTACCTTGCGCGTCAAGCCGAGAATACACTGCCGGATTTTGACGGTGCAACCGCGGCAGGTTCAGGCGCATAATGTTAGCCACAACACCGCTTTCAGACAATTCCAGAAGATGCAGTGCCGAGGTCGAGAAAGGCTTGCTGCAATGGCGAGCGAAGTTAAGCGGAGAAGAGCAAGTTCAGCTTCATCCCGGCTGCGCCACACCGAGAGAATCGCAATTCTCACCGCAATCATCTTTTGTAGCCCGTTAAGCGGACCCATTCACGCTCAGAGCACACCCGATCTTGGCGGCAACTGGCAGGGGACCGTCGAGGCCGGGCGAGGGTTCCGGGTCATGCTCCAAATCTCGCAGGCCGATCAGAGCCAAGCCGGCAAAAGTGCGTGGCAGGGCGTTTTCTACACCATGGGCCCTGACGGAGCGCGAGAGTCGGACTTGACTTCGATGAAGCTGGAAGGAACGACGCTTCGGTTTACTACTCCTCCCGATGGGCGTTTTGAGGGCAAGCTCGGCGCGGACGGCAAATCGATGAACGGCACATTGAAGTATGGCGCCGTTTCCTACGCTCTTACCTTGGCGCGCGCCACCGCTGATACCGCATGGGCGGTTCCTCAACCCACTGACCGCATGCCTGCGGATGCCGCGCCGGAGTTTGAAGTTGCGACGATTAAGCCGACTGATCCCAGCTGGACGTCACGGGGTTTCCATGCTGGCGGGCGGCGCATTTCTTGCGATACCGAAACAGTGGACGATATCATTTCGTTCGCATATGGCGTCCACGTGCGGCAAATCGTGGAGGGTCCGGGCTGGCTTGGCACAGACAAGTACGACGTGGATGGCGTGCCCGACTTGATCGGCGAACCGAACCTGAGGCAGATGCAGGCCATGTATCGCGGCCTGCTCGCTTCACGGTTTAACCTGGCCTTCCATCATGAAACCAGACCGCTTTCCGTCTACGCGCTTCACGCAGGAAAAGACGGACCGAAGCTCTCGAAGAGCCTGGGCGATCCAAAAAGACTGCCCGATACCAGCTTCATGGAATGGAATTCGCAGGCGATCACGCTCAAGGCTACAAACGTGACCATAGCGGATTTCGTCTGGGCGATGGGATTGGTCTTGGATAGGCCGGCAGCCGATCAGACGGGCCTTACCGGCAGGTTTGATTTCACGTTGCGATGGGCGCCGGAAGCGGCGCAGCCGACGGATCCGAACCCGCCGCCGGGTCTTTTTACTGCGATCCAGGAGCAGATCGGGCTCAAGCTCGAAGCGACGAAAGCGCCCGTCGATGTGCTCGTGATTGACCACGTGGACCGGCCGTCGCCGAATTAGTGTTTGCCCCGGCTACGCCGATCCGTGTGACAGCTTGGATGGCAAAGGAGCCGGCGTGAAGCCCCTCTCGATGGCCATCAGCCCCGCTTTCAGGAATCCCAGCGTGTGCGCCATGCCGGCATGCCAAGGCGCAGAACAGGTCATCTGCGGCGCGTGGTCGGGAACGATCACGCCGTCGAAGCCGTTCTTCGAGAGGATCCAGAGAATGCGCAGCATGTCTACCTCGCCGTCGTCGATAAACGTCTCGTGATAGTGCGGTGCTTTTCCGGCGATATTGCGGAAGTGCACGTAGGCGATGCGATGCTGGGCGCTGTATCGCTCGACCGTTTCGTAAATGTTGCCTTCGGTCATTTCGGCGAGCGTTCCCAGGCAGAACTCGAGCATGTTCGATGGGCTGGGCGAGATGTCGATGAGGCGCTGGTGCATGGCCGGTTGATACACGAGGCGCGGCTGCTGACGCATGGTGGGAGTGGGCGGATCATCAGGGTGCGCGGCAAGCCGAACCCCTGCCTTCTCGGCCACAGGAAGCGCTTCTTCAAGGAATCGCTGGAGACGGCGCCAAAGCTCGTCGTGCGTGATGGAGGCCAGCGTGCCCGGTGGCGCGGCAGAGTCGTAGATCATATTCCACACCATGCCGTTGGGGATGGGCGTGTCGACCGGGCCATCCATGCCGACAGACTCCGCTCCGCCGCGCGCGAAAGGGCCGCTGGTGCGGCCGCCGACGCCGGCAATGGAGAAGTTATAGCCAAGCGTAGGAATGCCCGCTTCCCCCATGGCTCGCAGGATGGCGTGGACGTTTTGCATGTGCCGCGCGCGCTTCGGGCCGTCAAGAAGAATGTCGTGCCAGTGCGCCGGATCGAAGTTCTCAATGCCTTCCAGCCTGAGGCCGGCAGCTTCCACTTGCTTGCGCAGGGCGATGAGTTCAGCCGCGGTCCACAGCTTGCTCGGATCGCCCGCTACGCCCCAAGGCTTGTCTTTGCCGCCAGTGGGCTGATTGTGTGCGGGGTTGGCTTCGCCCTGGCGGAAGTAATCCACGAGATGCACGATGACGTGCGTGCAACCGGCCTGCATAGCGAAAGCGTAGTACTCTTCGTTGAGCATGTGTCGGTAGAGACCAAGGCCAAGTTTCATAGGCGTCATGCGCCAGTTTAATTCAGGAGGACGGCGGGGTTGGCGGGCCAGCGCTGTCAGCGGAACTAGCGATTCCGAAATCAGCGAGGCGCCGCCAGGAGCGACTTGATCTGGTTTTCGATGGTGCTCAGCTCGGTTTCGCCCTGGTAACGCGCACGGACGATTCCATTGCGGTCGATAAGGAAAGTGAGCGGGAGCCCGAGCACGCCGCCGTAGCGCGACGCGAGCCGCGCGTTGCCCATTGCCAAGGGATAGTTGAGATTCAGGCGCTCGACAGCGTGCCGGGCAAGCGAGGCCTCATCATCCATCGAGATGCCAACGACCTGAAGGTCCCGCGCTCCATATTCACGCTGCCATGCGGCAAAGACCGGCATCTCCACCTGGCAGGGCGCGCACCAGGTTGCCCAGAAGTTGAGCAGAACCACTTTGCCGCGGTAGCTGCTAAGGCGAAGCGCTTTGCCGTTAAAGCTGGTGAGGACGAAATCCGGTGCATCCTTGTTAACCAGTTGCTTCTGCGCTGATCCACTGCCGGCCCCGGCAGTCACGGTCACGGGCAAAGCTCCAACGAAGGCGCCAAGGAGAGCACACCGGAGGACGCGCCGCAGCGCAGGCACGACCCCGGCAGCGTTATTGGCCGCTTTCAACGGGATATCCCTTGCCGGCCCAATCTGCTCCGAAGTTGTTAGCAAGATAGAGCACCTTCACGTGGGTGAATCCCATGCTTGCCAGCAATTTGTAAGCAGGGCCCGCGTTGGGGCAGCGATTCCATGGGCAGCAGCCGCAGTAGATCACGATGAAACGATTGTGCGGCAGTGAGGCAGCGCGGCCACGCAATTGCTGTATGCCTTCAGACAGGGAGCTAGGACCGGCGTATTCCGAGCCCGGAATGTGCGCCTGCGCGAACATCATGTGCGAGCCCACCTGCAGGATCAGGGGCTTCTCAGCGCCTGGTGATCTTAAGAGCCGGTTGAGTTCGTCGGGCTGGATGAGCTGCGCTGTGGGAATACTGAATGCGCTTGTTGGTTCCGGCGCAGCCCATTGAGCAGCCGCGCGCACAGGGAGCAGCACCCGACACGACAATGCGAGAGCGGCGATCATAGCCGCCTTCTTACTGAAAAGCCACGATAACATGTGGATTCTCCGCATACTCGGCGCCCCGGTAACAGGTCATTATGTCAGACAAAGGCGCGCAATCATATGCTCTAATTCCTGGCCGCGTGGATGACGGCAGCCCGGTTCTGCGCCAGCAGTTGCGCTAGTGCTTTTTCCGGGCACAGGTGATGTGCTTCGCGCTCGTCCAGTTCTTTTTCCGTGTCCACGCACGATGCAATGGTCATCAGGCAATCAAGGCAGCGCGTATTGAAGCTGCCATTCTCGTTTTGTGTGCGGCTATACATGGCATTCTGGGGTGAAATTCTCTACGATCCTAGCCACGATTTGATTTTCCGTCCCGTGACTCGCATCACGATCGCATGTTCACCGCAATCTAGAGGTTCCCATCGCGTGCCCCACCCTCGCCGCGTCTTTGTTTTTGCGGCTAGGTTGGGGTTCCATCGACCCCAGTCCTGAAATCTGCTTCAATACGCCGGCGCCCCCACGTTCTCCCACTGGTTGGGATTGCGCCTGAGGTGCCAGCAAGGATCTTCGCCTCCCTGCGGAAACAGCGCCACCGCGCAATTGACGTTCGATGTTCCCAGAAAATCGTACTCGGTCTTCTGGTCTTTCAGAGGAACCACCATGAACTGGCTGACTGCCACCGTGGACTGGGGCGAGCCCCGCAAATGATATACCGTCCAATCCACCGCATATGCCACAAGCGAAATCGCGGCAATCACCACGAGCACCCGCAACAACCACCGTCCCAACCAGCGCATCATCGTTCCGCTCCCTCCAGTTGTCGGGGTTGAATTCTCCATTCAGAATAGCGGCAAATCACAGGCGCGCAACTCCGAAAGCCGCAATAAGCCCAACCGAAACGTCCCCGATCCGCCACCTGGGCGCGCCGCACACTTGATAGAATCTTGAGTCATCGATCAACTCAACGGAGAATACGTGGCCAACGCAATTCCTGAGTCACTCTATCCCGAAGCCGCCACCGTCAAGTTGACGCGACCATCAGGGAGCGGCGACCTTGCGCAAGACCTGGAGGGGTCACAGCAACTCAGGAATTGCCGTAATCCCGCGTTTATCGTCAATCCGCACCGCCATCACACGCCAACACTGCTTTTGCTCGCAACAGTTTGCGTGCTCGCCTGCACCATACAAGTCCATGCGGCAGACGACACTTACATCGTGCGCACCACGGCGGGCCTTGCGCATGGCGCCGTCCGGCCCGGCGGCGGCGCGGAGTTTCTCGGCATCCCTTACGCCGAGCCGCCGGTGGGCAAACTGCGCTGGCGCGCGCCCGTGCCCAAAAAGCCGTGGAAGGGGATCCGCGACGCTACTTCGTTCGGCTGGTCCTGCCCCCAGCCTCTGCTCGGCGGCGCATGGAACCGGCACGACGCCGAAAACAACCGCGAAGACTGTCTCTACATCAACGTCTTCACGCCCGCGTGGCCGGCCGCCAAGCCCCTCCCGGTCATCTTCTGGATTCACGGCGGAGCCAATATCGGCGGATCGGGATTCGGCTCGTTTTACACCGAAGGCACGCTGCCCGAGCACGGTGTGGTGCTGGTCACGTTCAACTACCGCCTCGGCGTCCTCGGCTTCTTCGCTCACTCCGAACTCACCCGCGAGTCGCCGCATCACGCTTCCGGCAACTACGGACTCATGGATCAGATCCTGGCCCTGCAGTGGGTCCACAGCAACATCGCCCGCTTCGGCGGCGACCCCAACAACATCACTGTCGCCGGCCAGTCCGCGGGTTCAATGGACATCGGTATGTTGATGACCTCGCCGCTCGCTGCCGGCCTCTTTCAAATGGCCATCGCTGAAAGCGGTGCGGCCTTCTCTCCACCCGTCGTGCCCCTGGCCGATGAAGAGAGGTTCAGCGAAGAGGCCGCCGCAGACTTGCACGCGCCTGCAGGTCGCCACGCCATCGCATTCCTGCGCAAAATCCCCGCTGCAGATCTTCTGGCGAAACTCGGCGACAGAGCATTCGAGTGGCCTGGCGGTTTTACGCCCGACGTCGATGGCTGGGTCCTCCCCACCTCGCCGCAACAGGTATTCGCCGGCGGAAAAGAAGCTGCAATCCCACTTCTCATCGGCGCCACTTCGCGCGAATTCGGCGACTCGGAACCGCTCGATGCACTGCGAGAATCCATCCAGAGCGCCGCCGGAGATCTGGCGCCACAGGCACTCGCGCTCTACGGCCTCGCCGGCGATCAGCCGCCCGCCAGTGATCCCCTTTACGGCTCAGCCTCTGTTCAGTGGAACGCCGACAAGATGTTCCATTGCCCGATCGCGACTCAAGCTCTCTGGCACAGTGAAGCGCATCAACCAACTTACGAGTACGAATTTGACCGCCCCATCCCCGGCCAGGAAGCCCAGGGCGCGCTGCACTCCGCGGAGCTCCCCTACGTCTTCGGCAACTTCCCCAAGTCCGGCAATCTCGCCGGAAACTTCGCTCAGATCGACACGAGACTGGCCGATCTGATCGAAACCTACTGGACCAACTTCGCAATAGCCGGCGACCCCAATTACCGGAGCGGCGACTCACCCAATCTGCCGGCGTGGCCCCGCCTCGACGACTCGCAGCGCTATCTGATCTTCACGCCGGATGGCGGAATCGCCCTCAGCAACGGCCCCTTGCGCGCCCCGCAGTGCGACCTCTACCGCAAGATGTTGACGCAAAGCATAAAGCAAGAACAGTAGCTGGCCTCGCATTGCCTTTCTCGCGGGCTCATCTCCACATGCGGGATTCGTGCTACCCTTTCCGCAGCACAATCGCAGAGGTCGTGTCCGCTCACTGTCGCGGAGTTCTTTCTCCTGCTCCCGGCTGGAGCCCAGCCCCGCCGGGATCAATCTGCTCTTGCCCGGCCCGCGGAGTACGCGCAATGAAAACCGGATTTCGTCTCGTCGTTTGCTGGATTGGCTTTGCCGTTGCGTTGATACTGAGTGGCTTCGTCGACGGCGTTCTGCACCTCCACGCCGGCCCGCTGCCAGGCGGCGTCTCGGTCCAGACTCTCTTTCTCACACAGCTCGTCGCCGGTGTGGTTCTCGTCGTTGGGCTATGGCCGCTGGCGCGATCGCTTGCTGCTCCTGCCGCCCTGCGCGTCGCAGCCTTCACCACCTTCCTGCTTCTTGCCTTTGGCCTCAATGGCATCATTGAGGCTCTTAAGTTCACAGACCTCCTCGACGAGGGCATAAGCACCGCGGTCGCCTTCTATGTTTGCCTCGCAGTCATCCTCGGAGCCGCCCTGGGACTCCTCTTCGGCACTGCTGGGCAGCTCGCCGGCCTTCCGCATCGCAGTTGGCCCGCTTGGACGTGGCGTGTCGCCGCCGCCTGGCTCGGCTGGCCCGTCGTTTACCTTTTCTTCGGCATGTGCATTGCACCCATCGTCACCCCTTACTACAACGCTGGCATTGCCGGCCTGCGCATTCCGTCCATGAGCGTCGTCGTTGAGATGCAGTTGCTCCGCAGCCTCTTCTTCCTGGCTGGGACTTTGCCGTTCGTTGCGCTCTCAAAAGTCTCGCGCCGCAGTCTCTGGCTCACGCTTGCAGTTGCCAACGCCTTCACGGTCGGGTTCTACGGAATCGCGAGCGCCACGTTTTTGCCCGTCGTCCTCCGCGTGACGCACAGCGTCGAAATGACCTGCGACGCCTTCGCCTACGCTGGCCTGCTGGTGCTGCTCTTTACCGCCCCGGCGGTGAAGTTGAACGCAAGCGACCGCAGAGAGCAGGCCGCTCCCTCGAGCGCTCCTGCCTTTCATTCGAGATAGCTCGCCCCTGAAAGCACAAAGACCCTCCGGCATCGCCGGAGGGTCCTCAAGCCACACTTCGCTTTAGAACTTCACGCTCGCCGCTCGTGGCGAAATCCCGCTCAGCTCCGCAGCCCGCGCCTCGGCATAAGCCGCCGCGCCAATCAGCGCCGTCCGGCTTTCCAGAATCACGCGCACCGGAATGTTCACCAGCAGCTGAGCCATGCGTCCCTTGTCGGTAAAGGCCTTCATAAACGTGCCGTCCTTCAGCTTGTCCAGAATGCGCGGCGCAATCCCTCCGCCCACGTACAGCCCGCCTACCGACAGAATTTTGAGCGCCAGGTTGCCGGCCTCAGCGCCGTATGCGGAAACGAACATGTCGAGCGTCTTTTCGCACAGCTGGCTCTTGGCCTTCATCGCCGATTCTGTGATCACCGCATTCGGGTCATCGGTCCTCATTCGCTCGGCGAGCCAAGCCGGCTCCTCCAGCCCGCGCGCGTCGCGTAGGAACTCATAGATATTTGTCAGCCCCTGGCCGCTCACCGCCCGCTCAAAGCTGATGCGCCCGTTGTATTTCTGCCGCAGGAAGCGCAGCAGGTCGATCTCCTCCTCGCTCCTAGGCGCAAAATCGGAGTGACCCCCTTCAGAGGGGTAGGGAACATAGTCGCGCCCATCCCAGATCAAGAACGCCTCGCCCAGGCCGGTTCCCGCCGAAATCAATGCGCGATTGCCCACTTGCCGCGCATCGCCCTCGCTGAGCGTGTAAATCTGGTCGGCCTCGAGTTCCGCAATCCCGTACCCGTTCGCCTGCAAGTCATTAATAAGAAAGACGTAATCGATCTTCAAATTGCGGGCCAGCTCGCGGCTGTCCAGCGTCCATGGCAGGTTGGTCAGGCGCAGGCGTCCTTCCCGCACCGGCCCCGGCACGCCAAAGCACGCTGCCGTCACCTTTTCTGCCAGCACAAACTCTTTCACAATCTCTTCCAGGCCCGCGTACTCCTTTGCCGGAAAGATCTTGTCTCGCGCGTGCTTCAGGTTGCCATCGGTAAAATCGAACAGCGCCAGGTGAACTTTGGTGCCGCCTACATCTCCAGCCAAAATCATGCATTCCTCTCAAAATTGCCACAGCCTTACGCATCTGCCGGTGGCAGCAGTGCGGCCGCAGCCTGGTCCAGGAGCAAGGTCAGTATACCGCCCGCAGGCGTGATCAACTGGCTCGGCAACCGCTCCACATCGCGTGGCCCAAGAAATACCTCTTTTAGAATCTTTGCTTTGTCGGAGCCGCTCACCAGGAAAAACACGTCGGCCGCTCGATTAATCACCGGCCAGGTCAGCGTGATCCGCGAGCTGTCTTTCACTGTCTCCACATGGTTTGCCACAGCCAACCGGCCAAGCTCATTCAGCGCCTGGGTGTGGGGAAAAAGCGACGCAGTGTGTCCATCCGGACCCATCCCGAGCTGCACCAGATCGAACCGCGGAATCTCCGCCCCCTCGAGCCGAAACCCGTTCCGCAGTTCCGATTCGTACCTCGCCGCCGCCACCTCCGGTTCCAGTTCGCCCTCCATGCGATGAACCTGCTCGGGCTTGAGCGGCACACGATCCAGCAGTGCCTCGCGCGTCATCCTGAAATTGCTGTCGGGGTCGTCTGGTGGAACGCAGCGCTCATCCACCCACCACAAATCCAGCTTGTCCCACGGCATCCGCGCTCGCCAGGGCCGGCCAGGGTCGCCCATCAGTTTGAATGCCGCCTTCGGCGTTGACCCTCCGCTGATCGCAATCCGCGCGCGTCCCTGCGCCGCCGCGGCCTGCTCGGCCTTTTCCACAAAATATCGCGCCGCACGCGCGGCGAGCGCCCCTGCGTCCGGTTCCACGAAATACTCAATCCTCAGTTTTTGCAGCAAGGGGGAGACTCCTCCGACTTTTACGCTATTCGCAATCGGCTTTGGACCACCGGCGATCGGATTCGGGTAACAGCTAACACCTGAAAGTCGGCAGCTAGAAGCCAGAAGCTGATCCCTACGGTTACTGCCCGAGGTATACCCGGTACTGCTGCTCCAGCACACCCGCCGCCCGCGCCAGCGCGAGCTTCGATACGTTGTACTGGTACAGGCTCTCTACCAGGCTGCTCTCGGCTTTGGCCACGGTGGCCTGCGCCGTTACCAGCGGCAAGTTGTCGTCGACGCCGGCATTCACACGGTCGGTCTCATCGTTCAGCGCGCGCTTGGCCAAGTCGACGTTCGATCGAGCCACATCCACAAGCTGTCTGTTCGCATTCACGTCAAGCAACGCGGCCCGCACCTGCTCGTCAATGTGGTTGCGCAGGTCGGCAAGCTGGGCGTTTACGCTTTCCATCTGCGCCTTCGCCACGTCCGCATCGCCGCGCAGCTTGGCTTCGCGGAAGATGGGAAAGCTCAGCTCGCCCATCGCGATGAAATTGCCGTGCGTGCCCGCGCCGTTCACCGTGCTGGTGCCGTAATAGCTGTTAAAGCTCAGCGTCGGCAGCCGCTCACTGCGATACACCGCGTGCACCGCCTTATACTCGACGGCCTGGTTCTGCAGATTCTGGTAATCCTGCCGGCTCTTGTAAGCCAGCGCTCGCACCTCTTCCGGCGTTTGCGTCGCCAGCTCGCTATAGGGCGACTGGTCCGTCAGCGCGACCTCCTGGCCCGGATCGAGGCCAATCTCGCGCTTCAGCAAGATCAGGTCCTTCGCTTGTTGATTTTGCGCGACGATCAGCATCTGCTGCTGTGACTCGAGTTGCACGCGCGCGCGCAACAGCTCGAGATTCGCCGCGGTTCCTGCCTCGTGCGCCGCTTGTTGATGGTCCTGCAGCACCTGCGCCTGCGCTACCAGGGCTTTGGCGTTGTCCACCTCGCTCGCGTCAGCCACCGCGCGAAGATACACCGTGGCCACCTGCTGCACCACCTCGCCGCGCGCGCTCATCTTCGCGTAATAAGCGGACTGTTCTGCCGCGCGCGCCCCCTTCCAGGCCTGGATCACCGGCCCGGAAAACAGAATTTCGCTGTACCGCAGTTGTCCCTCGGTCAGATCGTCGCGTGCGATCAGCGAAAGGTTCGCCGGCGGCTTTCCCCCGGGAAAAAATGACGTGAACTTCGACACCACTTTGGGGCTGAATCCCAACGCCGCTAAATTGTGCATGTAGTAGCCGGTATCACCCTCGAGCTCGATGGTGGGCAAAAACTCCTGTAGCGCCTCGTTTTTTTCGCCGTGCAGCGCCTTTTGCGCGTTTTCGGCTTCTTTCAGGCCGAGATTGTTCTTCAACCCCCGCTGCACAGCGTCGTCGAGCGACAGCATCAGCGGCCCGGCCGTTACAGGCTGCACGGTCACGCTACCCCAGAAGGGATTGGCGGCAGAGCTCTGGTTCGGCATCTGCGCATGCGCCCGCGCGCCCGGAAAAACCCCCAGCGCGGCGCCGCTTAAGAGAAGAATGACGACATAAAAACCCGGCGCGGCCCGCCGGGACGCAAAATAACGCTCGTCACACACTCCCATTATTTTCTCAGATGATCCTTGCGGCGCTCGGATTCAAGAGGCAAGGAAAATTCTCGAGCAAAACTCGCGATCCAGCATCAATTCGCCGGATGAATCCAGATCGCATTTCCGCCGCCGGAAACCATATGCACGTCCAGCACCGTATTGCGGTCCACCGAAAGCCAGGTCAGAACCGTATGCGTCGGCTCGTCAGCCGCATCGGGCGCGTCAGCATACATCTCCGCTAGATATTTCCCGTCACCCAGAAAGCTGAGCGGTACCTTTACGTCGCGCGCATCCCAGTTCGTCAGCGATCCCACGTACCAATCGCTTCCACTGCGGCGCGCCAGCGAGATCCACTGCATCGGCTCGCCGCCAATCGCGCGCACTTCATCCCATGTGCAGGGCACTCGCTTGATGAAATCGAACTCCTTCTGCCCCGCGTAGCGCTCCGGATAATCCGACACCATCTCCAGCTCGCTCTCAAACACCACGTACAGCGCCAGCTCCTGCGCCCGCGTATTTAGTCCCATCGGCATAAAGGGTCGCGGAGCGAAATTCGCAAGATTCGTGTTCCCAAACGCGCCCGGCGTGTAGTCCAGCGGCCCGGCCAGCATTCGCGTAAAGGGCAGTGTGGCATTGTGCGCCGGGGTCACGCGCGCCGTCCCCTTAAGGTACTCTTTGCCCATCACGCCTTCACGCGTCAGTACATTCGGGTAGGTCCGTCGCAGGCCGTCCGGCTTGAACGCGCCATGAAAATCGATCATCAGGTGGCACTCAGCCGCCTTTTCCGCGACGCGCCGGTACCACTCCACCATCCACTGGTCGTCGCGATTCATGAAGTCGATCTTCACCCCCGCAATGCCCCACTTCTCAAACAGCGGAAACGCCTGGTCTATGTATTTGTCCACCGAAGTCCAGTGCGCCCACAGCCACAGCTTCACATTCTTCTCTTTCGCGTACCGCAGTAGCTCAGGCATGTCGATATTCGGCGAAGTCCGCGTAATATCCGCCTGCCGCGGCGCAGCATCCGACGAAGTCGGGTCCCTCGCCTCCCACCCCGCATCGACCAGCATGTACGGGAACCCCGACGCCGACGCAAAGTCGATGTAGTGCTCCATCGTCGCCGTGTTCATTCCCGGCTTCACTTTGAGGCTCGGCGCTGCTTCGCCGCTCCACCAGTCCCACGCAGACTTTCCGGCCTTGATCCATGACGTGTCGGCGATCTTCGACGGCGGATTCAGATTCAGCACGATGTTCGATTCGATCAGCTTCGCCGGCTCATCGGCAGTCATCAACACCCGCCACGGGCTCTGGAACGGGGTCGTCGTCTCGACCGCATAACTCGGATCGATATTTCCCGCGCGATCGGTATGTGGCGACAAATCGGCCCGCACTGTGCGGCTCGCGAATTCTGGCGCCTTGCGCAGGTACATGCCCGAGTAGTTCTCAATGTCTGCCTCGGTAATCGCCAACCAACCGATTGCCGGCACATTCGCCAGAAACGGCAGCGCAATCACCCAATCCTTGTGCAAGCCGCTCACGTTGCGAAGCTGATATTCGTCCTCCCACGAAGATTGATATCCGTCTAGAACCAGCGGGTACGTCTCCGCGTCCTTTGCAAAAGTGAATTCGGTATCCTCCCGCGCGATGCGCACCTGCTTCACCGCCGCCTGCTCCGGAACCAGATAACGAAACGCCACGCCATCATCAAAGGCTCGCACCTCGATCGTCAATTTGCGCCCGTTCGCGTCCTCAAAGTCAGCACGCAATCCGTTGTAGTGGTTGCGCACAGTGCGCGTTTTTCCCACGGGAATTGTGTAGTTCTCGTTGGCGCTCTCCGCCTGCTCGCCCGTCTTGTGCATCCCGGGCCCGAGTTCCGGTTGCCCCACAAACTCCAGCCCCAGCCGCGCCGGCTCCAGAATTCGTTTGCCATGGAACTCAACCGCGTACCGCAAATCCTGGTCAGCCGTGTCGGCAAAGAGCTGCAGCGTGATCTGCCCGTTCGGAGAGCTTACGGTAGCCGCAGGCGCCGCGTTGCCTTCCTGAGCCTGTGTAGCCGGAACCCCACAAGCCAAACACACAATGCCGCAAAGCGCGACCCGGCGAAGAGTCAACATGCTTCCTCCTTGCAAGCCGAATCACACACGTCGCTTCAACGTGCCGTTCCGGCCACGCGCCAGTATATAGCGATTGACTTCAGTGCTATCCAGCTTGCGCGTGCGCAACCGCGAGCCCGTCCATTCGCCGCCGCTGGTCATGGTAAATCACGGCCAGAACCGTGGTCAGAGCTGCGTAGATAAGCAATGCGGTCACCACAGCCACGAGCAGATAACCCAGCACGCCCAGGCCCACAAGGATGTAGAACGCCGCAGATCTCACTGCCACGTGCGCCAGCATAGCCCCGAGCGCGACCAGCGCTGCCAATACTCCAAGAATGAGCATGCACGCCAGTTGCGCCGCATACACAGCCGCGTAGACCACCAAAATCACGAGGAAGATGCGTCCCTTCGCGCCGTGCGTGAGCCGCGCGCTGCGCCCAAATGCTGCCCACGCAGGCAGATTCTCCTCCACGCTGGCCGGATAAGCCACTGCGAAGCGCAGCATGATCAGGACGGTATAGACGAGGAAGCATACATACAACAGCACCAGCAGCGGAATGAGGAACAACGGGAATCCCTGGCTGCCGGCATTCGTTGCGCCATGGTGCATCAGCACAGTCCCGCCACCGATCAGCGCCGCCACCACCGCAACAGGCACGACCAGGTAAAGAAAGTAGAGAATCATCAGCCAGAGATATCGTCCATACCGGCTCCAGACCACCCGGTATGCCTGGCGAAACGTGACCGTGACGCCGAGGTCGGCCTGCGCCGCAGCATGGAAAGCCGATGGCAGATAGAGCGCATAGACCATCAGCAGAAGCAGCTCGCCGATGAAAACGCCCGCGCTAAAGAGAGGTGGAAAGCCCGGCGGCACGGATCGCTTTCCGACTAGTTGCGGTCCGATAACCCTCACCATGAAACTCATCATCGTCGCAGCAAACAGGAAGATCGCCGCGGCGGGCACGCCCGCTATGCCGAAGAAGAGCCGCCAATGAGTCCGCGTCAACTGGAACGTGCGGTCCAGAATCTGTCCGAAGCTTAGCTGAAATGCAGGTGTTGCAAATGAAGACGTAGGAATAGGCGAAGGAGCGCCCTGCTCGTTCATAGGGTCCCCCCGATTGGGATTGTGAAGTCTCGCACGAATAGTAGCACAGGGCCGAATTGCCTTGAAGCTAAAAGCTAAAAGCTAAAAGCTAAAAGCTAAAAGCTAAAAGCTTGTAACGCTCCCTCGTTCCCCGTCTTTATCCCATAAACATTCCGCCGTTCACGTCGAGCACGTGCCCGGTAATATACGACGCCGCGTCCGAAGCCAGGAACTTCACGGCCTGCGCGACATCCTTGGGTGTCCCGCGCCGCCCCAGCGGAATCGCCGCCAGCATCGCCTTCGTCACTTCCTCAGTGAGCACCGCCGTCATCGGCGTCTCAATATATCCCGGCGCCACAGCATTCACCGTAATCCCGCGCGACGCCACCTCGCGCGCCAGCGACCGCGTAAACCCGATCAGCCCCGCCTTCGACGCCGCATAATTCACCTGCCCAGCCTGCCCCGCGCGCCCCACCACGCTGGCGATGTTCACAATCCGCCCCCAGCGGTTCTTCAGCATCGGGCTCAGCAGCGCTTGTGTCAGCAGGAAAGCCCCCGTCAGGTTGATGCTGATCACCAGGTCCCAATCGGCGGGCTTCATGCGCAGCATCAGGTTGTCGCGCGTGATCCCGGCATTGTTCACAATGATCTCGACCTTACCGAATTTCTCCAGGATCGCCTTCGCTCCCGTCTCGATCGACTCCCGGCTCGACACATTCACGGTGAACGCCGAAGCGTCGACGCCCTGGGCCTTGAATTCACCCACCGTTTCCGTCAGCTTCGCCTCATTTACGTCGGCCAGCGCCAGCACTGCGCCGGCGGCGGCTAGCTCTTCCGCAATCGCGCGCCCGATCCCCTGCGCTCCGCCCGTGACCAGCGCAATTCTTCCCTGCAAATCACCCATGTTTTCTGTTGACCTCTGCTCGCGCTCTCTCGCAAGACGCGCCTTTCCACGCCCGATTATAAACGGGCAGCACTCGGCCACTTTCGTGGTCTTGAGTCTCGCGTGGACAAAGTTCTCCCAGTATCCGCACTGAGCCTCAACCGAGCGGCTCAAAGCTAAGAGCTGGGAACTAGTAGCTAAAAGCTGATAGCTGACAGCTGAAAGCTGCCTTTACGTCGGCGTCGCCGCAATCGTCACCGGCCTCGTCGCCAGCGCGGGACGCACCAACTCCGCCGGCCACACATAAACCGCCAGCCGTCTTGAGTAATGCAGCATCGGTTTTTGATCGGGCAATGTGATTCCCACCGCCGTGGCCAGATCGTTACGCTCAATATCGGCTTCTGCCTCTTCCAGCGGCCAGGGCACATGGTGCAGGTTGGCGCGGATCGGTTCGCCCGCGCGGTTGGTCGAAAACACGCACGACCGCTCTGAAAAGAAGTATTCAAATGTGCCCGGGTGAATTTCGGCTGTCTTGTGCGTCGGCCCCAATCCCCGGTAGCGTGCCTTGAAGATCACATCCGGCCGCGAAAACCGCCTGCGGCTGTAGACGGCAAACTCCCGATCCGATCGCGGCTCAAGCCGCATCTCCGCAAGCCGGTAAGGCAGGTGATACACAGCGTGCGCCGCCGCCACGGCAAGCAGATTGCTTGAATCGACTGAAAAGCAATAGAACCCCGGCGACCCCGTCATCCGGTCACGCACATAGGTTCGCAAATTCAGGTCAGGGAAATGGCGCAGCCCGGGGATGGGCGGCATCCCGCGGATTTTGATCCGGTCCAGCCAGAACGGTACCGCGCCAAGCCATGCCGATCCCTGGTACGTATCGGCCTGCAACCACTCCGGCAGCAGTGCCTCAATCGCCGGCGCCGGGATCGGCCAATGCGCGAAAAGCAGATCGTTCCAGCGCTGGGTCATCGCCCAGCGTCCCGCCGGCAAAGGCCGCGGTTTGTGCGACGTCCGCACCAAGAACTCCCGCACCAAATACTCCTCTATCGGCGCTCCCGAGCTTCGCGGCAGGCTCCGGCTCTTGTGTCCCACTCCCTGCCGTTGCTCCGTCCGGTACAAGGCTGCCACCGCTCCAACCCGCGGCTGCTCCCTTATGCCGTATTCTGTCCGCGAGACCATCCTCATGTCCAGTGATTCTTCAATTTCTCCCGACCTTCGTAACCAGACTGAAGTGTTCGCAGTCCATGGCGCCGACCCCGAGATTCTCGCCTTCGCCATGGCCAAGTACTCCCGTTCGGCCCTCTCCATGCGCGAGTCGCTGGCCGAAATCAGTTCCCAGCGTGCCGAACAGTTCCTCAACACCTTTTATTTCCAATACGGCCACCGCTCTATCGCCGACCTCGCCCACATCGCTTTCGCCGTCGAGCGCCTCAGCCTGCTGGCCGCCATTGTCCTCGTCGATGAGCCGCGCTGGGACGGCCAGGAGCGCTCCACCCGCTACCAGAATTTCCTCAAATCCGGCTGGTATATCCCCGATTTCGCTTCCGACCACGATTCCTCCCAGCTTTACTCCCAAACCGTCGACAATCTCTTCACCGCCTATCAACGCATCAGCGCCGCGGTTCTCGACTTTCTCCGTGGCCGTATTCCGCGCCCTGAAAGCCTCAAGCCCGAGTCTTACGAACGCACCCTCCGCGCCCGCGCCTTCGACGTCGCCCGCTACCTGCTTCCCCTCGCCACCAACACCTCGCTGGGCCAGATCCTCAGCGCCCGCACTCTTGAAACGCAGGTCTCCCGCCTGCTCTCCCATCCGGCCGCCGAGATCCGCCTCCTCGGCGAAAAACTGCGCGAGGCCGCAACCACTCCTGCCTGGAACCTGAACGCCCCCGCCGCCCAGGCCTTTATCGCCAAACTCGCCGCGATTCACGACGACGCCACAACCGCCCTCGCCGCTGAGGCCTCGGCCCTCTTCAACCGTGACATCCGCACCGCACCCACGCTCGTCAAATACGCTCAGCCCAATCCCTACCTCACCGAAACCCAGGCCGAGCTCGCCCAGACCGCCGCCGAAATCCTCGCACCTCTAACCTCCAAAACCCCGCCCAACGCACTGGTGGATCTCGTCGAGCGCTGCGAATCCCTTGAAGCCGAGCTCGCGGCCACGCTCCTCTACTCGGCCAGCCATCACTCCTACCGCCAGGTCCGCGACCTGGTCGCCGATCTTCCCGCCTCGCAGATCATCGAAATTGTCGAGCTCGGCACCCGCCACCGCGGCCGCCACGACGAGCTTCTCCGCGCCTTTCGCGCCGGCGCCGGCCTCCGCTTCGACATTCTTATGGACATCGGCGGCTTCCGCGACATGCACCGTCATCGCCGCTGTACGCAGATCATCCAGAGCTTTACCGCGCAGCATGGCTATGAAACCCCCAGCTCCGGCGACCTGCCTGCTGGCATTGACATCCTCGCCGAGTCCGGTGTGCTCGCCGAATACCGCTCCGCCATCGAGTCGGCCCACGCCGCCGCCGCCCGCATCGCTTCCGGCTCCGCGCCTGAAGCCGCGCAATCCGCCGCGTATCTCTACCCGCTGGCCACACGCATCCGCGCTCTCTTCAAAATGGACTTCGCCGAAGCCCAGTACATCTCCGAGCTTCGTTCCGGCCCTGCCGGCCACTTCAGCTACCGCCGCATCGCCTGGGAGATGTTTTTGAAGCTGCAGCAACAGCATCCGAACCTGGCCCGCCACATCCGCGTCACCGACTTCACCCAACCCATCGACATCTTCCAGCGCTGACCATGCAGTCCCGCTGCCGATTTTCCCGATTCCCAGGCCCCGCTTGGTGCAGGCCTCGGAATACAAACCCAGGAGGCGAACCATGAATCAGGTTTCCGGTCCCAAACCCAACCAGGCCGCTGCCCTCGTTGCCGCTGCCATTGGCGCCGCCGCAATCGGTGCCTTCGCCATCGGCAGCCTGGCCATATGGCGGTTGGTTGTCAAGAAGGCATCCGTTGAGAAGGCCCGAATCGGATCTCTGACAATCGACAATCTTGACGTGAAAAGTCTCCGCGTAGCCGAAATCACCGTGACAGACTCAATTGAGCTGCCTGAAACCGAACGCAACCGCGATCTCTCTTCGTGACCGGGTGCCCGACCCTTGCGACGTTCTTGTTTTTGTCGCTAGGGAGGGGTTGTTCCCGCTCACGTCAAGCTTCCTCATTACGATTTTCCTTGCCTCCACTCACGGCCGGCGTTCATCATGGCGCTATGCCCCAGCCTGCGCGGCTTGCAAAATACAACATCATCGGCTTCGCCAGCATTGTCGACGTCGAACGCGCCAAGGCCTTCTATCGCGACACCCTTGGTCTCACTCTGCTTGCCGAAGAGCCGCCCTTCGCGCTGGTCTTTGACGCCAACGGCATCATGATCCGCCTTGGTATGGCCAAAGAGCTTCCATCCGTAAAGGGCACGGTGCTCGGTTGGCAGGTGCCCGACATCGTTGCGGCGGTGAAAGAACTCGAGGAAGCCGGCGTCCGCTTCGAACACTACGGGTTCGATTGGATGAAGCAGGATGAGCTCGGCATCTGGACTGCGCCCACCGGCGCAAGAGTCGCCTGGTTCAAGGACCCCGACGGCAACACCCTCAGCCTCTCCGAACATCCCGAGATCAAAAGGTAACCACCGCCGAGTGCTCCGCAAAATCTGCTGTTACATCCACACGTGATTGCAGTCACAGCGCCTTGTTCATCTCAGAGGAACCATCGAGGTCGGCATTCGGGTGCCGCGTCGCCGATCCTTTGATTCCACCGGCCTTGACGGCAACCCGCCAAGGAGAAACTTCATGGCGACTGTTCTCGATAAGAGAGCCGACCTGGCTGGTCCAGGCATCGGCGATTACACCGAACTCGAAAAGATCTTGCCCAACGATTACCATTCGCTCCTCACACCCAAAGAAACGCAGCAGGCCATCTTTGAGGTCAAGCGCTATATCGAAGACCACATGTGCAAGGAACTCAATCTCATGATGGTCGAAGTGCCGCTCATCGTCGACGTGGAGAGCGGCGTCAACGACATGCTCGATCGCGACGGCTCGCGCACGCCCATCCAATTCCACATCTCCAACGATCGCGGCCTCCATCCTGTCGACGCGCAGGTCGTGCAGGCCGCCACCAAGTGGAAGAGAGTCGCGCTCAGGCAATTCGGTTGCGCGGTCGGCGAAGGCATCTGCACCGATATGCGCGCCGTTCGCAAAGACTATTTCCTCGATCACGATCACTCCGCCTACGTCGATCAGTGGGACTGGGAGCGCGTGATGACCGCCGATCAACGCAACCTCACCTTCCTCAAGGACATCATCGGCAGGATCTGGAAAGTGATTGTCGGCGCGGAGAAATTCGCGCAGTCGCTCTTCCCCCAGCTCAAGGACCCGCGCTATCCCGATCTGCCCGACGAGCTCACCTTCCTGCACGCGGAAGAGATCCTCGATCTTTTTCCCACGCTGCCGCGCAAGCAGCGCGAGACAGCGATTCTGCAGACTTATCCCGCCATCTTCATCATTGGCATTGGCTGGCCGCTGAAAGACGGCTACCCGCACGAGATGCGCGCCGCCGACTACGACGACTGGATCACCGACACCAGCGACGAAACCGGCAAGAATACTCACGGCCTCAATGGCGACATCCTCGTATGGAATCCCGTGACCAGGCGCCGCCACGAACTCACGTCCATGGGTATCCGCGTGACTGCGGAGACTCTGAAGAAGCAACTCGAAATGTCGAGTCAGATGGACTTCATGCGGCTGCCCTATCACCAGGCGATTCTCAACAACCAGATTCCGCTCTCCATTGGCGGAGGCATCGGCCAGTCGCGCACGTTGATGTTGCTTCTGCGCAAGGCGCACCTCGGCGAAGTGAGCGTCACCGTGTGGCCAAAAATCCTAAAAGAGATGTGCGCGAAGAAAGACATCTTCGTGCTCGAGTAGCTGAATTTACCTCCAGGCTTGTTGCCCCATCCTTTCGGTCGCCGGAGCGGCCGAAAGGGTGGGACCGCCGTGTGCCCGGCCCAGCGCAGATTCTCGCGACGCCCTTCTTTTTGTCGCCGAGACCATCAGGCCGGAACCTGGTCGCATGCCAGTCGCACGGTGCCACGCGACGAATGATCGGCGAACAGGGCGTTTCTTGTATAACTCTGATCTCGCTCGTTGGTTAGCTGTCTCGGTCCTAGGAGCAAGACTCCTTCAGCTTTGGAATCAGGCAAATGTAGTGGGAATTACGCGTCCGAAAGCTCGTATTCCTTGAGAGCTGAAGCAGGGAGATCGGTTCGGGTCAACGGCAGAAAGACAGAAAAAACTGTTCCAGTAGAGGGGGGAAGCACACTGCTTTTTACCTGAATGGTTCCGCCATGCTTACGGATGATTTCAGAGCTTATCCAAAGTCCGAGTCCCGTCCCCATGTTGCCTTTTGTACTGACGAACGGCTCGAACAGCGACTTCCTGATCTCAGGTTCAATCCCGGATCCAGTGTCCGCAATGGTCAAACGAATGCCGGGACGCGAGCCGTTGCTGTGATCGTGCGTGTTCGTGACCCGAAGCTTCAGCGTGCCGCCCCGCCCTATGGCATCCAAAGCATTCCCAATCAGGTTCAAGATCACCTGGCGGAGTTCACCGGCCATGGCAAGAATCGGCGAGCATTCGCGGAAATCCCTTTCAATGACGATCTCGGCGTGGGTCAGTCTCGGCTCATACAGGGTGAGGGCTGAATCCAAAATCTCGCGGATCTGAACGTATGCCGGTTTGCTGGGCTCCCGGTAAAATCTGAGCATCTGGGTGACAATCTGAGATACCCGCGCCAATTCTCTCTCCGCCACTTCTGTGTGCTTCTTTGCATCCTCCAACGAAGTCGAAGTGCCTATGAGGTAGAAGAGATTGGTGACTGACTCGAGTGGATTATTAATCTCATGGGCGATGCTGGCGGCCAGACGCCCGGCCACTACGAGCTTTTCTGATTTACGTAATGCTTCTTCCGTCGCGCGGATCTCGTTCAGAAAGTCGCGCATCTGGTATTGTCTGAGGCGGCTGCGTAGCGCAGCCTGTACTGTGCTGACAAACGTCTCAGGCCGAACCGGGCGCTCCAGCAACACCAGGTTCCCGAGCGGCTGCAGAGCAAGCATCTTCCTTTGACTCTCCCGGTCGACTTCCCCTGAAACGGTGAGCAGAATGAGAGGGAAATCGGACCATGACGGCTGTTCTGAAATTTGCGCTGCCCACTCGGCGATGTCTGTCGGAGTGAGGCCCTCTTCCGCCAGAACCACGACGCCGGCCCCCATTTTCAATTCGAGTCGCGCAATTTCCACGGTCGGTAAATTTGAGCAGGAAATGCCTTTGCTGGCAAGTAGATTGCATATCAGCACGCCGTCTCGTCCTGTGGGGGCAAACACAAGAACTCGGGATTCATGTTCTCGACCGGTCATATCGTCACAAAAGTGCTTTGCTTACGATCTCGACCCCTGGAGGCTTTCAACCTCGCCGCGATATTTGGGAGCACCGGTTAAAACGCCCTCGAAATCCATCAGTACATCTCCGACGGCAATGGTCCCGTTTTTCATCACCAACTCACGGATGGTGCGTTCATGTTCTCCACTGCGCTTCTTGATAACGGAAAGCGCCTGCCGCACCTCGCCTGCCGCCTCGAAGTATCGGAACAAGAGAACGGTGTCGGCAAGATAGCTCACATCCACCGGTGTATCGATATTGGTTCCCACAAAACCATGCTGGGCAACTGTCATCAACGTCGAAACGCCCCTCTGACTTAGGTACGCCTGCAATTCGTGCAATTGCAATGCTAGAAATTGTTCACCCGGCATTCCATTGAGAAAGCCGTTCAGGCTGTCGATGATTAGCAGTTTCAAATTTTGATTCTCGACAAGTTGCCTGATCTCATGAACCAATTGACCGGGCGAGAGTTCCGCAGCATCGACTTGACGAAGCAACAATCTCCCGGAGTCGAAATGTTTCCTGATGTCGAGTCCCAGGCCTTTGCACCGCATCTCCACAGTTGCCAAGGTTTCATCGAAGGCGAAAAGTGCCGCGCAGCCGCCGCGCTCGACCTCAGACACTGCATAACGAATGGCGATAGTAGACTTTCCGCAGCCGGCGGGTCCCAGCAGAAGTGTGCTTGTGCCGCTATCAAGCCCCCCGCCCAGCAATGTGTCAAGCGCGGCGATGCCACTGCATATCTGTGTCGGCTGGACAGCGATGAGGTGCTCCGAGACGACAAGGCGTGGATAAACTTCCACGCCGCCCCGCTTGATGTTGTAGTCATGTAAGCCCTCACGGAAGGCTGAGCCTCGCAGCTTCTTTACTTCCAGGCGCCGTTTTTTGACGCCGTATTCCCGCACCGCACTCTCCAGCAGAATTACCCCGTGAGCGATGCTCTGGAGTTGCAGATCATGACGTTCTGCGGTGCGATCATCCAACAACAACACGGTGCATTTGCGCCCCGAAAAATATTGCTTCAGGCCGAGAATCTGCCTGCGATAGCGGAGCGAATCACGAGCAAGCAGGCGTAATTCAGAGAGGGAATCAAAAACCACACGCACTGGTTCAAGCTTCTCCACCTCCGCGAGGACGGCGTTTGTGGTATCCGCGAGTTCGACTTCGGTTGGATTAAAGACTGTGTACTGGGCTTCCGGCTGGAGCTGGCTTTCATCCGGAGCCAATTCAAATACTTTGATCCCATCCAGAGACCAGCCGTGTGACTCCGCGATCTCCAGCAACTCCGCCTTCGACTCTGAGAGAGTGACGTAGAGGCCCTTTTGTCCCAGACGAGCACCTTCCATCAGGAATTGCATGGCAATCGTGGTCTTTCCGGTTCCCGGGTCACCTTCGATCAGGTAAAGGTGATTGCGGGCCAGGCCACCTCCTAGAATGTCGTCAAGGCCGAAAATCCCGGTAGTGAACCGTTCTATCGACGCGGCCCTTCCGTCGGCGCGGATAACTGCACCGTTCGCGCACTCCGTGGTGGTGGCGTTCCTCGGGAAGATCGGATCCACGCTGAACTCCTATTCCGGGCACCACCGGCTGGCATCGGTCTATCTCCCTGCCTTTGGTGTTGTCCTCTACTCGACTTCCAGGGCATTGATTGAATTCTTCCGAGCGCCGGCCTGACATCGTTTGAAATGAATTGGTACGTGATTCGGGCTTCACAGTATTGGGGAAGAAGCTGTGTAATGCCAGTCGCTCTTCCCGGTGGCGGTCTTTTCTGATCACTTTTGCACACATTGGCATTGATTTGCAGCTCGTGGCCTATTTGCAGATGAGGACGTCACACATTGGCAACCCTAAGGCAGCAGATTTCACTTTGGCTGAGGAGACGCATACCTCTCAACGCAGGAAGAGCTGGCGCTATCCCTCAAACATTCGCTGTATTCTTGAATCTGCCATGCGTGCAGCCGACGCGAAGAACCCGCAAGACGGCAGGCGCCGGTGGATTGGCATCGAACGAGCAAGACGTTCCTGATCCCGCTGCGGAGGTCCTCATGCGAGCCGTCGTGCTCAGGCAGTTTGGCCACCCGGATCAGTTGCAGGTTGAAGATGTGGCCCAGCCGCGGCCATCAGAAGGCGAAGTCCTGGTTAAGGTCCTGGCTGCCGCCATCAATCCCAGCGACGTGAAGAATGTTGAGGGCAGCATGGCCAGAACTTCGTTGCCGCGCATTCCCGGACGTGATTTTGCGGGCATCGTAGTGAATGGACCGCCAGATTGGATCGGCCGCGAAGTGTGGGGCACGGGCGGCGACGTCGGCTTCACTCGAGACGGTTCCCACGCGCAGTACATGCTGGTCCCTGCAGCTGCGTTGATCAGCAAACCGGAAAAACTCACTATGGAAGCCGCGGGAGCAGCCGGACTGACATTGGTCACAGCATGGGCGGCCCTCGTGACAGGTGCCGCAATTCGTCGTGAGGACACGGTGCTGATCCTGGGTGCTGCCGGCGGAGTAGGATCGGCGGCGCTGCAAATCGCCAGAATTTTTGGGGCCACCGTGATTGCGGCTGTGCGGAATCGGGAGCAGGCGGATGCCGCTCGAGACCTGGGAGCAGCGAAGACGATCGACACCAGTGCGGCATCGTGGGTGGATGAAGTCCGAGCGCAAACGGACGGTCGCGGAGCAGATGTTGTCTTCGACACGACCGGCTACTTGTTTGCTGAAAGCGTTGAGGCGGTCGCGGCCAGTGGCAGAGTGTGCGTAATATCGTCGCCGGCCGACGGGATGGTCAGCTTCAATCTGCGCAGCGTCTACAGGAAAGAATTGCGCGTGCTTGGGACAGAATCGCGTCGTCTTGATGTCACCGACTGCGCGAAGCTGCTCGCCGGGTTGGTTCCCGCCATCGAAGCCGGGCAATTGCGGCCGGGCTCTCCCACTTGCTTTCCCATCGCGCAGGCACGCGAAGCTTACGTTCAGGTGCTGCAAGGCCAAGGACGGATTTGCCTCGCGCCAAACGCCTGACCGGTCAGCCGACCCGGCGGTTGCGACCGAGAAATCCGCTTTTCAAAGGAGTAGCAATATGGCACCGAGCAGACATATCGACGCAGCAGAATGCTGGCCGGCGCTTCCGCTGGTTTCCTGGAAGGACACCTGCGAAACACTGCACATGTGGACTCAAATGGTGGGCAAGGTGCGGCTCGCGCTGACGCCGCCCGCGAACCACTGGTGGCACGTTCCGCTTTATGTCAATTCGCGCGGGCTTACCACTTCGGCAATTCCCTATCGCAGCAGCGCTTTCGAATTGCAGTTTGATTTCGTCCGGCACGAACTGATTCTGTTCACGTCAGCAGGCCGCGAGCAATCGCTTCCACTGGCGGCCCGTTCGGTGGCTGACTTCTATCGCGAGTTTATGAACATGCTGCGGTCGGCCGGCATCGAGATCAAGATCTGGCCAATGCCGGTCGAAGTCCCCAATCCAATTCGTTTCGACAAAGATTACGCCCACGCTGCTTATGATCGCGATGCCGCGGAACGGTTTTGGCAGATTCTGCTGACCGTTCAAACAGTTTTCGAGGAATTTCGTTCGGGATTTATCGGAAAATGCAGCCCCATACATTTCTTCTGGGGCAGCTTCGACCTGGCGCTTACGCGCTTTTCCGGACGGCGCGCGCCGGAACGCCCGGGATCCGATGCCATGACAAAGGAAGCCTACTCGCACGAAGTGAGCAGCGTGGGTTTCTGGCCCGGAGCCGGGTTGGGCGACCCGGCATTTTATTCCTACGCGGCGCCGGAGCCGCAAGGATTTTCCGCAGCATCTGTGCGGCCTGGGGCAGCCCGCTACGATCCGCAACTTCATGAGTTCATCCTGATGTACGACGATGTCCGAAACGCAGAATCTCCATCGGCCGCGCTGCTCGAGTTCTGTGAATCGACTTACCAGGCAGCGGCAAACCTCGGACACTGGGACCGTCAAGCGCTCGAGCGCCAGCCTGCAACGGCATCCAGGCCAGCCAGCGATCATTAACGGAAGCAGCCATAGCCCCGGGAAATTCCCCTGTGCGAAAATCAAAGCTTGCATAGCCAGTCCCGATTTCGCCTGCTCGTGGTCCGGCTTGGGGCCATGGGCGACATTCTTCACGCGCTGCCCGCAGTGACGGCGCTGCGCCAGGCGCACCCCTCGTGGCAAATCGGCTGGGTGGTGGAACCGCGCTGGCAGGCGCTGCTGAAGGCCGAGATCAGGGGCCAGGGGTCAGGGAGCAGTGATCGGCAGGGTGCGCTCAACAGCAGTCGTGACCCGCGCATGCCGGTAGTGGACCGGCTGCACTTCGCCCAAACGCGGGAGTGGAAGCGTCGTCCGCTGAGCCGCGAGACCCGGAGCGAAATCAGCGCCTTGCGCAGCGAGCTTCGCGCCGTCGGCTACGATGTGGTTCTCGATCTGCAAGGCGCGATTCGCTCGGCAGTCATCGCCCGCTTGTCCGGCGCTCGACGCCGCATCGGCGAGGCAAGGCCGCGCGAGTGGCCCGCGCACTGGCTTTTTGCTGAGCGCGTTGTCACGCGTGGCGCGCATGTCATAGAGCAGGACGTGGAACTGGCTTCAGCGGTGGCCGGCGATGCGCTTGCGGCGATCGATCCGCTGCTGCCCATCGATACCGAAGCCGAGCGATGGTGCGATGCCTGGCTCGCAGCCACGGTTCCCGGCCCATCTCAGCCCATCGCACTAATCGCTCCCGGCGCCGGGTGGGGAGCGAAGCGCTGGCCGCCCGAACGCTACACCGCGGTGGCGAGCGGCCTCGCGGAGCGCGGCTTCCGCGTGCTGGTCAACTGCGGGCCAGGTGAGGAGTCGCTTGCGGCGCCCATTGTCGCCAGCGGCACCGCGGTACCGCTCAACGTGACGCTGCCGCAGTTGATCGCGATGACACGGCGCATTACGCTGTGCGTTGGCGGAGACACAGGACCATTGCATCTCGCGAGTGCGCTTGGCCGGTTGGTGGTTGGAATTTACGGCCCCACTGATCCCAGCCGCAACGGGCCCTTCGGTACGCACTGCCGCGTGCTGCGCAGCTCCGAGAGCCGCCGCGACCACTCGCGGCGCTCGGCGCCCGACCCCGGCATGCTCACGATATCGCCTGAGGATGTCTTGCGCGCAGCTTGCGAGCTGGTGAATGAGGAGACCACGCGATGAGCAGGCACGCTTCGAACGCGAGACGCTGGGAGCAGATCGCGCGCCGCATCCGTGTGCCGCTCGGGTTTGTCATGGCTGCCGTGTATCTCGTGGAAGTGGCTCGGCGGCCTCCGCATCCGGTTGCCATCGCGTGGAGCCTGGCGCTGGTTTTGCCTGGTCTCGCGCTCCGTGCGGCTGCGTCGGGCACGGTGAAGAAGAATCGCGAGCTCACCATGACTGGTCCGTACGCTTACACGCGGAACCCGCTCTATCTTGGATCATCGCTCATTGCCGCGGGGTTTTTGATTGGGCTTCTCAGCTGGCCAGTGGCGCTGCTGGTCGCCGTCGGCTTCGTCGTGATTTATGTTCCGGTGACCACGTCTGAGGAGCGCTTCTTGCGCGGCGCGTTCCCTGACTTCGATGCGTATTGCCGCAGCGTGCCGCGTTTTTTGCCGCGCCTCACTCCTGCGAAATCGAGGCGCGGCAACGATGCAAAAGCCGTTTCCCAGTCAGTTACCCAAGTGACCGGAGAAGGCTTTTCGCCCGGGCTTTATCTAAAGCACCGCGAGTACAATGCTGCTATAGGGGCCGCACTGCTTTACCTGAGCCTGCTCTACCTGCAACCGGTGCTGGAGAGAGTGTTTTACCACGCCGGATGAGCGTTTTCCGTGACCATGGAGTTCAGCCGAATGGGCCGGGTCAATCGATAAGGAGCCGCGCCGAACATTGAAGATACGCGCGCAAGCAGTCGCCCTCTTTTGCATTTTTGCCTTCGCGGGCACATTGCGCGGGCAGGATCCCACGATCCTCGCCCCTCCGCGCCCCGGCTACAATTTTCCCCAGAAGCAGACCCTCACCTATAGCGTGGATTGGCGCGTGTTTCCCGCCGGCACCGCGGTCATCCATTTTGAGACGACTGGCGACCGCGAGCGAATTACCGCTTCGGCCTATACCAGCGGTGCGATCAACCTGCTCTTTCATGTCGCCGATAACTTCCAGTCCGATTTCGATCGCGATAAGGGCTGCTCTTTCGACTTTGACAAGCAGACCGTGGAAGGCCGGCGCCAGAACAACTCGACTCTGCACATCGACTACGCCGGTTCCCAGTCCATCCTGGACGAAAAGAACATGGTGAACGGACGAACCAAGCACGCAACCACCGCGGTGCATGGCTGCCTCACTGATCTCCTCTCGGGGATTTTCTATGCCTCTTCACAGCCCTTGGTAATCGGGCGGAATTTTGAGTTGCCTGTTGCCGACGCCATTCGCACGGTGTTGGTAACCATGAAAGTGGAAGGCCGGGAAGAGATCAAGTCCTCTCTCGGTACGTTCAAAACCATTCGCGTGCAGCCAACCGCCGACGCCGGAGTCGTAAAGAACCGCGGCGACATTTGGATCTGGTACACCGACGATGACCGTCATCTGCCCGTGCAGATGCGTGCGAGGCTCTTCTGGGGAACGATTACTTTCCGCCTCACAGGGAATGAATCCAGGTAACCCAGACTCTACAACCCCACCGCGAAAGAACCGCTTCTGTCAACGGCGCTGCCACCCCGATCCCACCACCTTCCCCCTCATACCACTGCATTTATTTCTTCCGTCAACTTTGCAGATTAATTCCGCAAAATCCCTAAGCTTGTCTTAGGTGCACATGAGCCCGGCAACGGAACCGGAGATTTCCGGGCCGCCCGGCCCCCTGCCCCTGCTCGGTTACCCGGGTTATACCCGGCCCGGAAACCTTTTGTTTTCAAATACCGAGGTATGGCATACGTAGGGGGGCGGGGTACAGCGACGCCACGCTTTGAAACCTGAACTTCGAACCGGTCCCGCAGCCTCTGCGCCGCCGACCCGTGACCACTGACCACTGACCACTGATCACTGACCCCTGCCTTTCCGGTGTACACTTCTTCTTCGCGCGAAACTACATTCCACTCCGTGCCTGAGGGAATTCATGCGTACACACACTTTTGCCTCCGTTCTCGTTGCCGCTTTTTGTCTCGCCCCGTTGGCTTCAGCGCAGAGTGCGCCCGCAAAGCACCCCATGACTTTTGAAGACATGATGCAGATGAAGCGCCTCGGCGAGACGGCGGTTTCGCCCGACGGCAAGTGGCTGGCCTACTCTGTCACCACCGTGAATCTGGCCGCGAATACGAAAACGCCGGAGCTTTGGCTGCAGGCGATCGCCGGTCCATCGGCTGAGGAACCCGCCCCGATCAAACTGGCGGTCGCCCAGCCCGGCGACTCCGATCCGCAATTCTCGCCCGACGGCAAGCGAATCCTCTTGATCAGCAGCCGCACCGGAGCGAATCAGATCTGGCTCGCCGATTTTGACGCGGCCACCGGCGCTGCCTCGCGCCTGCACAAGCTGACCAATCTCGACTTCGGAATCGACAACGCGAAATGGTCGCCTGACAGCCGCTCGATTGTGCTTACTGCACCGGTTTATCCCGATTGCCCGGCCATTGTGCCCGACGATAACGGCGTGGGAGCAGAATGCAACTACGATCGCGACGCAAAGGCCGCCGACAGCAAAGTCAAGGCGCAGATTTTCACGCAATTGCTGTATCGGCACTGGAACCACTACACCGGCGATAAACGCTCGCATCTTTTTCTCGTCTCGGCCGACACCGGCGCGATGCGCGACCTGAATCCCGGAGACACGCACGATGTGCCGCCCTTCTCGCTCGAGGGCTTGGGCTGCGGCTGCGACTTCGCTCCGGATTCAAAGGAACTGGCGTTCACCGAGAAGTTGGTCGACGATCCGGCAGTATCAACCAACTCCGACATTTTCACGCTGGACTTGACCAACTCCGAAGCAAAGCCCGTCAAGGTCAGCACCTCTCCCGGCGGCGACCTGAATCCCGCCTACTCACCGGATGGGAAATATCTCGCGTGGCGCAGCCAAGCTCGCCCCGGCTACGAAGCTGACAAGTGGCGGCTGATGCTTTACGACCGCACCGCGAAAACGACCAAAGACCTGCTGCCAAAGTTTGACCGGTGGGTAGACGAATTCGCTTGGGCGTCTGACTCAAAGCACATTTACTTCGCGAGCGGCGATGTTGGTGAGGCCCCGATCTTGGCTGCATCCGTGCCCGATGGGAAGCTCATCCTTGAAACCTTAACCGGGGAATTCTCAACTCTATTGCCCGTCCAAAGCAGCTCGAACTTAGTAGCTTCGCAGGTGAAAGTAGATCAGCCTTCGGAAGTATTTGAAATCTCATTATTGAGCTTCACTGAATACTCCCCGTTCTCGAGGCGATTCGATGCTGGATCTTCGCCAGATAATGCCGAGACGACAAAGCGTTCCGAGAACAGTGCCCCTGCTGCCGATTCCCACTCTGAACAAATCACTCACCTCAACGACGCGCTTCTTGCCCAACTCGATCTGCCGAAGATGGAGTCCTTCTGGTTCACCGCCAAGGATGGCACGAAGCTCCAAGGCTTTATCATCCGGCCACCGGGATTCGATCCCGCGAAGAAGTATCCGGTGAAGTTCCTGATTCATGGTGGGCCGCAGGGCGCGTGGGGCGATTCGTGGAGTTACCGCTGGAACGCCGAGCTCTTCGCCGCGAACGGCTACGTCGTCGTCATGATCAACATGCGCGGATCGACGGGATATGGCCAGGCTATCGTCGACGGAGTGAACGGCGACTGGGGTGGCAAGCCTTTCACCGACCTGATGACCGGCCTCGACTACGCCGAGCAGCACTACCCCTTCATCGACAAGAACCGCGAGTGCGCGCTGGGCGCGAGCTACGGCGGATACATGGCCAACTGGGTCCTGGGCCACACCAACCGCTTCAAATGCATCGTCTCGCACGACGGCATGTTCAATGCCGAATCGGCGTTCGGATCAACCGAAGAAGACTGGTTCAATATCTGGGAGTTCAAGGGACATCCGTGGGACTACTACGGCAATACCGGGGTCCCCGCGGACAGGTCCTCGTCCGTGGGGTGGAAGCCGGACGACCAAAATCCATACCGCAAATGGTCGCCGTCGCTTTACGCGAAAAACTTCCACACCCCCACGCTCGTCGTTCACGGCCAGCTTGACTACCGGCTCGATGTAAGCGAAGGCTTTCAGCTTTTCGATACGCTCCAAATGCTCCGCGTGCCAAGCAAGATGCTCTACTTCCCGGATGAAGGCCACTGGGTGCTCAAGCCGCAGAACTCGCAGCTATGGTGGAAGACGGTCAATGACTGGGTCGACGAGTGGACGGGAGGAGCAGCTTCTAGCCACTAGCTTCTAGCTGCTAGCCTGTCTATCGTCATAACAGCGCTGTCATCCTGAGCGAGGTCGCCGAGGCGACCGAGTCGAAGGATCTGCGGTTGCTTTTCGGCAAGCTGCGGATTCACCATACTAAAGTCGTTTCAAAGAGCGGTTTCGTGTTGGGTACGACTTCATTTGTGCCGAAACTTGCTCCCGGAGGGAGCAAAGAGGTTAGCCCAGGGTGGAGTCCGCCACGGCGGACGGAACCCTGGGAGAGCGTCCCGTTTTAATTTTCCAGCCCCGTAGGGGCGACAGAATGTTTTGTATTCCATCTGCTGGTTGACTCTTCGCATCAGCACGAATAACTAATAGCTAATAGCTAAGAGCTTGAAGCAAGGAACTCGAAATTGGTACTTCAACCCAAATCTCGCAAGCCGCGCACCTTCCTTGGTGAGCCCGCGCTCTACAACTACGCCATCAAAGCCCTCGGCCGCCACATGCGCACCGAGACCGAGCTGCGGAGGCTGATGGCCACCCGTGCCGAACCGGGGCCGCACGGCGAAGCGGCGATCCAGACAGTCCTCGCTCGCCTCAAAGACCACGGCTACCTCAACGACGCGTCTTATGCTGAAACCTACGCGCGGCTGCGCCAGGAAAACGAGAAGCTTGGCGCACGACGCGTGCGGCAAGACCTGCAGCAGAAGGGAATTCGTTCCGATCTGATCGCGAAAACCCTTGAAGCGCGCTACGGGACGACCAATGAAGAGGCGCTCGCGCGCCTGCACTTCGTCCGCAAACGAATTGCGAAGCCTACCAACGAAAAAGAAACGGCCCGCGTCATGCGGCGTCTGGTTGCTGCGGGATTCTCGACCGGCGTGATCTACAAGATTCTCCGGCAGTGGAACGTGCCGGACGAGGAGCTGGCCGCGTTGGACAATTTAGCCACAGAAGACCCCGGCGAGGGCTCGCGCGAGGAATGATGTTCATTGAGCTTGGCGTGGTAAGACGGTCGCCGTTACCGGCTTCCGATCGGGTTTCGTGATCGCTTCGCGCACCTTTGCCAGGGGCGCAGTGTCGACGAACGAAATCCCGTGCGGGCCGGACTGAATCCCCAGCTCGTTCCAGAGCTTCGGCAGATCCACCGTCACCGGCTTGCCTTTCCAGTCGTTGTACATCTCGCTCAACACGTGCGTACCTGTTGCCCGGTCGCCGACTGCGAGCGCCTGCGGAAGTGTCCAGTTGTGGTCAATGGTGCCGTCGGCGTCAACGATGGCGCGCAGAGCATCCTGCAGCCCTTTGCGGTTGTGCGTCGCGCGCCGGATCTCCACATCCGCAACCAGGCAGAACATGGCGCCTCCCCAATAGGTGCGCCCCCAGGTGTGCGTGTGATCTACACCTTCGTCGCCCGCTCCCGGCTCGCCCTGGTGCATATCGCGAAACATATCGCCCCAGATTTTCTGAGCCGTGAGTTCTCCGGTCATCACCCGCGCGATGGGCTCGATGTAGGTAGCTAGGCCCTCCTCGATCCAGTGCTGATCGTCGGGCATCGAAGGAAACGCCATGTGCACCAGCTCATGCGTCGTGGTCCAATCGCTGGCCAGGTCCGCCGTGGTCGTGTGTTCGCCGATGCGGATGCGCGTGAAGCCGGGAAACCCGCGCATATCGCCCCAGGTGGTGCCCTGCAGGATGCCGTGTCGGTCGGCGACAGGAATCAGCAGCACGCGCGCCCTCGACACAGGAAATCGGCCGTAGTACGAGGCCACCGCGCTGGCCGCCGCCTCGACGTGGGCGAGGACCGTTGTCTTCGGTAGGTCCAGCGGCCCTTCCGCAAAGTCGACCTGCAGCGTTGCGTCACCTACTTTGATCTCGTCAGTTTCTGTAATCGTGACGTTGTGCCAGTCCTGCCGCTGCCCCTGGGCGAAGGCCGCAGAATAGGCCGACACGAGGGCGGCGCCCGCCCAAAGGCAAAGCAGGAACGACGGAATCAACGCTCGGAGACAACGGGCCATGGTATCCATTTGACGGAAGACGCCTTCCGAGAGACGCACACTGCCGCCACGCTTCTTTCTCGCGCGGTCGGGCCGAAGGCGGCTGCCCCACCGCAGGTGGTTACACTGAAAGAGCCATGCAATTTCGCTCGGGAAATGAGATACGCGAGCTGTTTCTGCGCTTCTTTGAGTCGAAGGGGCACCGCCGTGTGCACTCTTCCTCGCTGGTGCCGGCTAACGATCCCACGCTGCTGTTCACCAACGCGGGGATGAACCAGTTCAAGGACCTGTTTCTGGGCGCCGAGAAGCGCGACTACTCGCGCGCCACCACCTCGCAGAAGTGCGTCCGCGCCGGCGGCAAGCACAACGACCTCGAAAATGTGGGCTTCACGCGGCGCCATCACACGTTCTTTGAGATGCTGGGCAATTTCTCGTTCGGCGACTACTTCAAGCGCGACGCGATTCGCTTTGCATGGGAGCTTGTGACGAGCCCCGAGTGGTTCGGAATCCCCAAAGACCGCCTCTACGTGACCATCTTCGAGGGCACGGCCGACGTTCCACGCGACGACGAGGCTGAGCGCTACTGGCTTGAAGTGGGCGTGCCCAAAGAGCGCATCGGCGAATACGGCGTCAAAGACAACTTCTGGCAAATGGGCGAAACCGGCCCCTGTGGCCCCTGTTCCGAAATCTTTTACGACATGGGCATCGAAGCCGCCGAGACGCCCGGAGTCGATCTGCCCTTTGGACAAGACGAAGCCCGCTATGTCGAAATCTGGAACCTGGTCTTCATGCAATTCGACCGCTCGGCAGTAACGGACGCCAAGGGGAATACGACCTACAGACTCACGCCTCTTCCCAAGCCCTCCATCGACACCGGTATGGGACTGGAGCGCGTCGCGGCCGTTCTGCAAGGCAAGGTCAGCAACTTTGAGACGGATCTCTTTACACCACTTATTGCTCGCGCCGAAGAGCTGACGGGAAAGCAGGTGAGCGACGCGGCTATCGAGAAAGAGACCCGCACTGCAGATGATGACGCGGCCAGCCTCAGGATTATTGCGGATCATGCGCGGGCGGCAACTTTTCTGATCAGCGATGGCGTGCTGCCCTCGAACGAGGGACGCGGGTACGTGCTGCGCAAGATTTTGCGGCGCGCTATCCGGCATGGAAGGCTGCTGGGGCAGGAGAAGCCGTTTCTGTATGAGATGGTCGGCGCCGTGCGCGACCTGATGAAGGAAGCCTATCCGGAACTGGCGGATTCTGCGGAGCGCGTGGCGAAGGTTGTCGAAGCGGAGGAGAAGCAGTTCGACCGCGTGCTGAAGATCGGGCTCTCGCGGTTGAATGACGAGTTGCTAGGGAAGTTTACCGGGGAGAAGGCTTTCCATCTCTACGAGACCTTTGGTCTTCCGCTCGATTTTATGGTGGATGCAGCGCGTGACGCGGGAATTGCCTTTGACCATGAGGGGTTTGAGCGCGCTCGCGCCGAAGAGCAGGCCCGCGCCCGCGCATCATGGAAGGGCGGTAGCCAGAAGTCGGCGAGCCCGGCCTTCCGCGATTTGCCAAAGACGATTTTCGAAGGCTACCGTCAGCTCAACTCGACCAACTGCGAAGTTCTCGCCATCGTCAAAAACGGCCTCGGCGTTCCCGTGGCCGCCGCAGGAGACGAAGTCGAAGTCGTTCTCGACCATACGAGCTTCTATGGCGATTCGGGTGGCCAGGTCGGCGACACTGGCTGGTTCACCTCGACCGACGGCAACTCGAACGTAGCCGAAATCACCGGCTGCGTCCTTCCGGTGCAGGGCGTCCGCGCACACAAGGCTCTTCTCAGGCAGCCGCTTGCTGTGGGCGACCGCGTGAATACCATGGTTAACGGTGTCCGTCGCGACGCCATCCGCCGCAACCACACAGGCACGCACCTTCTGCACGCCGCACTGCGCCAGGTGCTGGGCACGCACGTAAAGCAGGCGGGTTCGGCAGTGCATCCGGACCGTCTCCGCTTCGACTTCTCACACTTCGCGCAGGTGGCCGACGAAGAGTTGCATGAGATCGAAGATATCGTCAATCGCGAGGTGCTCGCCAACGCGAAAGTTGAAACGCTCGAGGACGTGCCCATCGATGTGGCCGTGAATGAGTATCACGCCATGGCGCTATTCGGTGAGAAATACGGCGACAAGGTGCGCGTGGTGAAGCTCTCGGACGGCTTTTCGACCGAGCTCTGCGGCGGCACTCACACCGCTGCCACCGGCGAAATCGGACTGCTCAAGCTCACCAGCGAAGAGTCGGTATCGAGCGGCGTCCGGCGCATCGAGGCCATCAGCGGCATGGGATCGCTGGACACGTTCCGCCGCGACTTTGAGCTGGCGCAGGTGGCCGGGCAATTTGTACCTTCGATGGACAATCTCTCGGAAGGGCTGCGTGCGAAGTTTGCTGCTCAAGAGGATGAGCTGAAGCGGTTGCGGCGCGAGCTTGAAGAGATGCGCATGAAGTCAGCCGCGGGTGGGCTCGACGACGCGGTAGCGGGGGCGGAGGAGGTAAAGGGCGTCAAAGTGCTGACGCACCGGGCCGACTCGCTCGAGCGCGGCCAACTGCGCACGCTGGTTGACAACTTGAAACAGAAGCTGGGCGAGGGTGTCGTGGTGCTGGCTTCGGCGCAGCCTGAGGGCAAGGTTGCGCTCATCGCCGGAGTCACGCCGGGGCTCACGAAGCGAATTCAGGCTGGCAAGCTGGTCGGCGCTGTGGCTAAGCTGGTCGGCGGCTCCGGCGGAGGCAAGCCGGAGATCGCCGAGGCGGGTGGAAAAGACCAGTCACAGATTGACGCGGCGCTCGAGTCCGCGCCGGCTATCGTGCGCGAGCTATTGGGCTAGCCTCGCCGTGAAAGCCGAAGTTATACCCAATGCCGAAAGAGGCGATGGGATAGTAGCGGAACGGGCTCAGGTCGTTCTTCCACTTCGCTACCTGTGCGGTCAGGTTTGACTGGAATGAGGTGGCGATCTGGCTGGAGCCGGTGATGCTCGAGCACTCGGTCTGCGCCTGGTCGAGGCACGCCGAACCGCTGGCTACCACCGTCAGCGTAGGCGCACCAACAAAGGCCGCGCCAATCTCAAACGGGAAGGACCAGTGACCGCCGCGGCGGGAGATCATATTTCCCCAGCCCGTGGTCATGGTGAACGCTTGCTTGCGGGGATTCAGCCCCAGGCTTGCGGATGCGTTCAGGGGGTCCGAGGTTTCCGAATAGTAGGTCATTCCATCAATCGTGATGCTGGTCCCGGCGGCGGCAAGGCCCAATGCCGAAACGCGGTTCTGGTTGTAGAGCAGAGCGCCGGGGCTCAGGCGGAATCCGTGATTGGGAAACGGATAGAAGTCCAGCGAGGCACCGGCAGCCGCGAGATTCACCTTGCCGTTCGCTTTGAAGCCGCTTACCGGCACGTTATTGATGGAGTAGTTGAAAAGGTTGCCGGCGCCGCGCAGGTTCATATAGCGGTTGGCGAGGACTGCGGTCTGAAGATTCACGCCCATCGAAGATACGCCACCACCAAAGGCAAGGCGCGAGAACGGGGCAGGCGAAAGCCGAGCCGCTTTGGCCACGGGCGACACTAAGGTAACTGCGTTGCCGTTGCTGGCCGGCGCGGACGGCGCCGGATTTTCTACGGCAGACATCGTAGTTTGTGCTGGCAGGCTTGCCGTTGCGGCAAATAGAGTAAGTGCAAAGAACAGAGCAGGTTGTCTCACAACGCCTCCATAAGAGTGAACCTTGGGAACCGATTGAAGCAGGAACCCGCATCGAGCTTTCGGGCAGAGTTGCGGCAGTTGTAGAGCCGGTCTAACCTGAAATATCTCAGAATTCTCTTAAGAGTATGGTTACCTTTGTCCGCGGGGCAATACTCCAAAAGAGCTATAAGCATTTATCGATACACCAGCGGCTTTGAATTGGTTTTCCGGTTCGCCTCCTTCTACGAGGAAATCTGCCTGCGGCTTCCGTCAGTGATGCATACAGAAGAGCAGGGTTCTTGGTCGATGTTTCCGGTCCTGAGGATTGAGCGTCGTCAAGCCGCAGACGAGTCGTTCTGATGCCGTAATCTGACCCCATGGTCAAGATGGCAGATGACGCGGCGAGAACTGCGGCCTTGCGCGGACGTCTACTGGAGTGGTATCGAAACAACCGCCGCGAACTGCCATGGCGGGGCAGTGCCGACCCGTATGCAATCTGGGTTTCGGAGATCATGCTGCAGCAGACTCGCGTAGCAGTTGTGGTCGAGCGATACCAGGCGTTTCTTGCGCGCTTTCCCACGCTGGTTTCGCTGGCCCTTGCGCCGGAGCAGGAGGTTCTGGCGCTTTGGAGCGGACTCGGCTATTACCGTCGGGCACGCATGCTACAAAAGGCAGCTCAATTTGTGGCCGAGCACCTGGCAGGCAACCTCCCGACGCAAGCGGAGGAGCTGCGCAGGCTGCCGGGCATCGGTACATACACGGCGGCGGCAGTGGCCAGCATCGCTCATGGCGAGGCCGTTGCGGTTGTTGACGGCAACGTGGAGCGCGTGTTGTGCCGGCTCGCTGGCTGCGAGGCGGGGAGCCGCAAGGGCGGCGGCGCGGAGCTTCGCCGCAAAGTTGAAGATCTCGCCCAGCGGCTTCTGGATCGCGCGCGTCCTGGCGATTTCAATCAGGCAATGATGGATTTGGGGGCGATGGTTTGCACGCCGCGCAATCCGCAGTGCCTGGCATGCCCATTAATGACCGACTGCAAAACGCGCGGCGAACATCGCACCCCACGGCGAGCGCCAATGACAAGCCGTGTCGCCGCATACGCGCTCAGTGTGCGCGCCGGCCAGGAGCAAGGCACGCCCGATGCAAACTCACGCGAAGTTCTCCTAGAGCAGCGACCGGCAAAGGTGACTGTGATGCCGGGAATGTGGGAGCTTCCTTCGCTTCGGAATCAGGATATGCCCGCGAATGAAGTGCGCATGACACTGCGCCACGCTATCATGCAGGTCAATTATTATGTGCGCATTCGTGTGGTGGCTGAAGGCGATGTAAAGGCGACGACAGTAAAAGGGGGCAAGCGGCTCTGGGTTCCTCTGCGCGAGGCCGCAGGCATGGCGCTCACGGGTTTGACACGCAAAGTGCTGGCCCGCGCTCACCTCCTGCGCTTGCCTCCGGTCAACGTGATTGCGCCCGGAGCCGGCAAGGACGCATTCTGAATTGTCAGTCCACGTGAACTTTTGAACGCGCCTCTCTGGGCTCTGAAAAATGTCTCAACGGGCGCCTTACCGTTTCAGGGAGATCTCATGTCTCGCAAGTTTATTCCAGCCGTCATTATTGCGATCTTACTTGCCACAAACTTTTCCGGCACTTCTGCGCAATCGCCCGTGGCCAATCCGGTTCCTGCGATCGCAGGCCTGCCAGAAGCCGCACGCGCGGCAGCCGCGTCGATCGATCCCGAGAAGATTCGAGCCCACGTCCGTTTTCTCTCGCTCGATCTGCTGGAGGGGCGCGGCCCCGGAACACGCGGGGGCGAGTTGGCCGCCGAATACATCGCAACGCAGTTCGCGCTCGCGGGCGTGCAGCCCGCCGGCGATGACGGAACCTACTTCCAGCGAGTGCCGCTTTACGCAGTGCACACGATGGAGGACAAGACTACGATCAGCTTCGAGGCGACGAATGCCAAGGGCGGCGCCGAAACGATCCCGCTGACTTATGGTCGCGAAATTGTATTAAAAGATCAGACCGGCCAGCCCACGGCAGACATCGACGCGCCCATTGTCTTTGTTGGTTACGGCATTGATGCTCCCGAGTACCACTGGAACGACTACGCGGGAGTGGACGTCAAGGGCAAGGTCGTCCTGGTGATTGTTAATGAGCCGCCCTCGGATGATCCAAAGTTCTTCAAGGGCAAAGCTCTCACTTACTACGGACGCTGGACCTACAAGTATGAAGAGGCGGCGCGGCGTGGAGCTGTTGGCGTGCTCATCATCCACCGCACAGATCTTGCCAGTTACGGCTGGGACGTCGTGCGGAATTCGCAGGCAACGGAGAAGAGCTACCTCGAAGGCGACCCGACAGCAACGCTGCGCGCCGCCGCCTGGATCCAGCACGATGTAGCGCAAGAGTTATTCACGGCGGCAGGGTTGGGCGATCTGGACCAGGCGATCAATCGCGCGGGGATTCCCGGAGAGTTCCATGCCGTGGAGTTGCCGGTCCGGTTGCGCGCGCACATCGAAAGCCGCGTGCGTCACTATTTGAGCGCGAACGTTGTCGGCGTCGTGCCGGGAGCCAGCCCCGGTGGCCATGCGGTTATGTATACGGCGCATTACGACCATCTGGGCATCGATCCCAACGCCAAAGGCGACAATATTTACAACGGCGCGGCCGACAACGGCACGGGCTGCGGCATTTTGCTCGAACTTGCGCGCGCTTTTGCGCAGTCAGCAGTGCGGCCGCCACACGCGGTCTACTTTGCTTCTGTCACTGCAGAAGAACAGGGGTTGCTGGGCTCCCAGTATCTGGGGATGCATCCGCCAGTTCCGGCTGGCCAAATCGCACTCGACCTGAATTACGACATGTTGCTCCCCATCGGCATCCCGGTTTCAGTAAACCTGAGTGGAGCCGAGCGCATTGACTTCTGGCCCACGGTCGACACGGTGGCGAAGGCCTTCGATCTTGCTCTCATGCCTGATTCCACTCCCTCTGCCGGCCATTATTACCGCTCCGACCACTTCTCAATGGCCCGAGTCGGGATCCCCGCGTTCTCCATCGACCAGGGAGATCTGTTTGAAGGCCACGACTTGGCATGGGGCCACGACCAACGCGAGGACTATACAGCGCACCACTATCATCAGCCTTCCGACGAATACCACGTCGATTGGGACTTCAGCGGTAATGCCAAGCTGGGACGTTTCGGTTTCGTGCTGGGCTGGCTGGCCAGCGAACAATCAAAGCCAATCGAATGGCTGCCCGGCGACGAGTTTGAAGCCACAAGGAAGGCGAGCCTGGCGCAGCAACCAGTAGCCGGCAGCAGGTAGCCAGTGTTTATTGACCGGCTCTTGCTCAGTAATAGTCGGCGCAGCTCAGGTAATAGCCGCAATGCGTGCAAATCAGCTTGCAGCGATGTCCGGTAAGGCGATGGCCGCAGGTGGGGCAGACCTGCGAATGGTGGTCGACCGGTGTCGTGTCTGCGGGCGTTGCTCCGGGACCGGAGCAGGCCGCACCACTTTGTGAGATTTCCTCCGGTGGATCGGCCGCAAAGTCGGATTTCAGGGCGCGGGGAAGCTCCGGCAGCATGCCCGACAGATTAGCATGGAATTGAGGCGGTCTGCGCTGCAGTTTCTTGAGCAGGCACTCGAAGCATCGGCAATCGAAAGCATCAGCAAGCGAGCGGCGCAACGGATTTTTCCCGAGGCAGCGCGTCGCCAACCCCAGACAATCATTGGATTTCTATCCCCCAAGGAGGAACTATGGCAAGCAAGGCAAGTGCGGTTTGGACAGGTTCGTTGAAGGAAGGCAAAGGCACCATCTCGACGGCGACGGGCGTGCTGAAAAATGCCAATTATTCATTCGCCACCCGGTTTGAAGGCGCCAGCACCGGCACCACACCGGAAGAGATGATTGCAGCGGCGCATGCCAGTTGCTTTTCGATGGCATTGGGCGCGCAGTTGGGCGGCGCGGGCCTGACGCCGAACAAGATTGAGACCGAAGCGGCCGTCACGCTGGCCAAGGTGGGCGACGGTTTTAAGGTGACCCGGATTGCGCTAACCACGACAGCCAGCGTTCCCGGAGCGACCAAGGAGGTTTTCGACAAGGCTGCCGCCGACGCCAAGGCCGGCTGCCCGATCTCGAAGCTCTTTGCGAACAATACGGAGATCACGCTCGACGCCAAGCTGGTGTAAGCGGCGCCTGGAAATCGTCGGATCACGGGTCCCATCTCGCTGCGCCTGCTGGCAGGTTTGCGTGGCGCGATGGGATTTCCATTCCTGTTGCAGGGGCGCCCCTGAATGAAGTTTGCACTTGCATGGGATGGCGTCGTGTGCGAGATGATTCGCACTTGGACCAGATTTCGAAACGACTGGACGCGAGGCGCGGAATGAAGAAATACAAATTCAAGGCGAAGATTCAACAGGCAATCGTAGGCGAGGGCGGTGCCTACATTTTGTTCCCCTATGACGTGGAAGAAGAGTTTGGGACACGAGGCCGCGTGCCGGTGAACGTCACTTTCGATGGCGTTCCATATAAGGGATCGCTGGTGAAGTACGGCCAGCCGCAGCACATGCTTGGGATATTGAAGGCCATCCGCGAGCAGATCGGCAAGGGCTCGGGCGACACGATTGATGTGGTGGTTTGGAGAGATGAGGAAGAGCGGAAGGTCGAGATTCCCGCGGCCTTCAAGAAGCTGCTGAAGAGCGAAGGCCTGCTCGCCGGCTTTGAAAAGCTGAGCTTCACGCACCGCAAGGAATACGTTCGCTGGATCGAGGAAGCCAAGAAAGAAGAGACGCGGCAGAATCGCGTGGCCAAGGCGATTGCCATGCTACGTAAAGGCGTGAAGACGCCGCGATAACGCGCGATCGTTCTGATTGCGGAGCCTGCAGGTGGGGCCGGAGAATTACACGATGCAAGTGACAATTGCGCGCCCCTTACCTGCGGCGTCCGCATAGAAATCACGCAGGCGGCGCAAGGCGTTCATCAGATTCTCGGCGTCGGACTGGCGCCAGCCGGGGTAGATCTCGAGCTTCGACATCGTTGCAGCGTCGAAGCGGCCGCCCACCTCCGCTTCGAGCCCCGGCCGATTCATCTCTGTTGCAATCGCAGTGACTTTTTCTGGAGTAAAGAAACGGGCGGGCCCGTATCCCGAAAAGCCTTCATCATCTTCTCCGATCACGTCGCCACCCAGAACGGCCTGGCTCAACAAGGCGGCGCCCGGCTCGGTCTCGCGACAGAGCAGGTAGTGAATGCCGTGCCATTCCTTGTCGAGTGACAGCTTCTCGCGCGGACCGGAGAGTTTCGTCATGCCGGCGGCGCGGGCGCCGCGTTCCTGCATCAGCTTGAGCAACGCTTCGCCGCCTTGGCCTGAAGCCAGCGCTTCGGTTGACTGCCCCAGGCGTTCCTCAAGTCTCTGCCGGATGCGTGGATCAAGCTGCGAAAGTGTCCGGGCCATCATCTGTGGGCCCATGGCACGGACCCGCGCCTGCATGGTCTCGTTCAGTTGGGTGAAGACCGGGGGAATCATCGGGCTGTCTTGAAAAAGCGCTTCGGCCGCCGACGGATCGGCTTGGATGCGGGCGAGTTCTGCTGCGTCGACCTGCACGAAAACGCCACTCATTGACATGGAACGGCGGCCCTTTCTCTGTGGATTTTCCCTGGTAGACCACCAGTCTATCCGAGACTACTCGATTTGTTGCGAATCACTCCGGACCGAAACAACGCTGCCGTAATTTGACACCGCTTGACGCCTTTGCGAAACTCAAAGATGCTGCCTGCTCAGCGAATCTCGCCTGAGCGTTCTCACGTGCCGAAGTGGCGGAATTGGCAGACGCGCATGGTTCAGGTCCATGTACTCGCAAGGGTGTGGGGGTTCGAGTCCCTTCTTCGGCACCAAAAGTCCCGCGATCTATTGATTTGGGTGGATTTGTAGGAGGTTAACAAGGCTTCCTAACGGTCTTCCTGGCATTTGTCAAAAAGACAGCCTGAGGTTTCTCCAAACCAAGTAACTGATCCACCGAGAAGCAACCTTGGCGAACCGTACAGTCCAACCTTGCAAGTTCAATACCCAGTCGATACCTCGCAGGTGCAACGAGTTTCCTTGTTGTTGAAGGTTTGGCATGCCGTGCAGAGTTCGGCAGTGACTCCTTTGCCTTCCTCCACAGTGAAGATGCGGTCAACGGAGGGCAGCTTGATGCTTTCCCTGGCACCTGAAGGCCAATGAATCTCCGCTGTTCCCGCATCGTTCGACTCTCCCAGACCGAAGTGGACGCGTAGATCGTTCGAGGACAGATAACTCCCTCCACTTAGGACGTCCTCGCGCTGGCGCAGCCCTGCCGCGTTCAGGTAAACAGTCGCTCCCACCGCATCTCGTGGGCTTTTCGGTCCGCCGATGAGCTTCAGTTCTACCCAGTGATGATGATCTGGGTTCACATTGCGAAGCAGCACCGGGATACCATCCATATTGTTGACGATCACGCTGATCTTGCCGTCGTTGAAGATGTCGCCAAAGGCTGCGCCGCGACCCACCATCAGCTTCGCGAGTCCGGTCCCTTCCACCGCCGGAACCAGTTCGAACTTCCCGTTCTTGAGGTTACGATAGAGAAGTGGACGCTGGGCATAGCTTTGCCCCCACTCCGGGTGTTGGTCCACTTGCGGGTAGACGTGGCCATTGATCATCAGCAAATCCTTCCATCCATCGTTGTCGTAGTCGAGGAACCCATCGCCGAAGCCGACAAAGGGAATAGACGACGCGGCGATTCCAGCCTGGTAACTGACGTCCATGAAGGATCCTGTTCCATCGTTCTGGAATAGAACGTCGTAATCGTTGGCAAAGTCCGTATTGGCGATCGAGAGATGGCCGTTGTTTTCGTAATCACCGGCCGCGATTCCCATGTTGGCGATTTCGCGGCCGTCCGCGTTGAGTGCGTAGCCGCTCACATAACTCTGATCCTCGAATGTCCCATCACCTTTGTTGATGTAGAGGTAGTTTGGCGTGGAGTCGTTCGCCACGAGTAGGTCCGGCTTGCCGTCGTTGGTGACGTCGGCAAACAGCGCGCCCAGCCCGTAGTAGCCATGGGGATCGTCCACGCCCAGCTTCTTGCTGACATCGGAAAAAGTTCCGTCGCCGTTGTTGTGAAACAGATGGTCATGCTCGCCTTTCAGCCCGCGCGGACCACACATAACAGGCAAACCGTAATACTGGCAGAGAAGACTATCAGCACGTTTTGCCCCATAAATCGGCGGATTTGCGAGATCAATCTGCGCGTATCCGGCCACGAACAAATCCAGGCGTCCGTCGCCGTCATAGTCGCCGAAGGTCGCGCCCGTCGACCATGTCCCGATGGCCACGCCTGCTTGTTCGGCGACGTCGGTGAAGGATCCGTCATGGTTGTTGCGATAAAGCCGGTTCTTTCCGAAATTGGTGACATACAAGTCGGGCCAGCCATCATTGTCATAATCTCCCACTGCGCATCCGTATCCCCACCGATCGTTGGCTGCGCCTGCCTTTTCCGTTACGTCAGTGAAAGTCCCGTCATGATTGTTGTGAAACAGAGCTGCATGCGGCGAGGTGGCTTTGCCTGCGAGAGCATCGTAGGTTGAGCCGTTGACCAGGTAGATGTCGAGCCAGCCATCATTGTCATAGTCCAGCAGGCATACACCCGGTCCTTTGGCTTCCAGCAGAAGTCGTTTTGCCGGTGTGCCCGCTGTATGACGCCATCGCGTAAGGCCAGCTGCGGCCGCAACATTCTTGAAGATGATCGGACCGGTCTTGACGAACCCCCCAGCGGTGATGGGTCGATGTTGGCTGTCAAAAACAGCTTTGTGCTGACCGCTACTCGCGATGCCGCCTTGCGGCTGTTGCGCGCGGGTTGCGTTAGCGCCAGTGCTCGATTGCGAGTTCGCGTGGCTCATCGCTGCCGGCTCTTGCGCGCATAATCCGCATGCCGCCAACACCAAAAGTGCGAAAAGGAACACAATCACACGGAAGGTCTCCGCAGTTTGCTCCGAAGCACGAATAGCTATACCGACGATGTCACCACTTCTGGCTTTCACCATGCTACTGTTCGTGAAATCTCGGAAAAAGTCTGATCATTCGGCCATTGAAATCGAATATGCCGATTTTGATTTATCCAGGTTCTCGCATCTCAACTTGACGGTGCCTCTGGACCGGGCTATCTCGCCCTCGCACGTTGCGGCGAATCCGCATCGATGAGCCGCCGGATGTGAATCAGGCCGACGGCAAAAAGTCAGGCGGGTGGGACAGCAACTGCCCGACTGATTCTGAGATGATCGTTTGCCCGATAGGCGCTGTGCACACCCGCCACGATGCTGGTCCTGTGTCGTTCTTGTCGCCAGCGCCGGGTTGTTTTTACTCCGGCAACGGGGCCCAGCCGTCGATATGGAAGTGCCCGGTTACGACCGGTGCTCCCGAATCCGGCTGGCCTCCGCCGATCGACATCGTGTAGTCGCCCTCCGCGATCTTCGAATGGCCATCTTCGGTCACCAGGCCGAGATCGCGATTTTTCAACACAAAATGAAGCTTCTGGCTCTGACCCGGATCGAGATGAATCCGCTGGAAGCCTCGGAGTGCGAGATTCGGTGCTCCTTTTACATCCGGGAACTTGAGATAGAGCTCGGCCACTTCATCCCCGGCAACCTTGCCCGTGTTTGTTACCGTTACGTCCGCTTCCACCGGGTCCCCAGCGTTCACAGTTGCCTGCGAAATGCCGAGGTCACTGAAGCTGAACGTCGTGTAACTCAGTCCATAGCCGAATGGATAAAGCGGCTTCCCCTTGAAGTACCGGTACGTCCGCCCTTCCATCGAATAGTTCTCGAAGTTCGGCAACTGGTCGACGCCTGTGTAGAATGTCACCGGCAGCTTGCCACCCGGATCGTTCTTGCCACTCAGCGTGTCGGCGATCGCCGTGCCGCCTTCTTCGCCGGAGTACCACGCTTCAAGAATCGCATTCGAGTGATAGTTGATCCAGTTCACCGCCAGCGCGCTGCCATTCATCAGAACCACGACAAGCGGCTTGTCGGCCGCTGCCACAGCCTCGACAAGATTTTCTTCGGGCTGGGGCAGGTCGATGCTCGTGCGGTCTCCGCCGAGAAATCCCGGCTGACTCACCGGCATCTCTTCGCCTTCAAGTTCGCTGGTGATCCCGACAACAGCGATTACCACATTAGCATCCTTTGTTGAGGCAATGGCCTCTGGCGATGGCGCATCGGTCGCCTTCGCCCAGATAAGCTGCGCCCCCGGCTCGCCGTTTTGATTGCCGTACATGATGCTGAGCTGAGTCTTTTGACCTTTCTCCAGGTGCACGCGGCCCAACCTTGCCTCAACCCCATTGCTCCTGAACATCATCGCGACTTGCTTCTCCTCAACCATGATTCGCGCAAATCCACTGCCGCGGATGCCGAGGAGATAGTCGCCCGTCTCTGGTACCGTGATGAATCCCGTCCAGGTCACAGTAAACGACTTTTTCCCTGCAAGCTCCGATGGCAAGTTGCTGCTGTCGAGGTTGATGTTCGGTTCAACCCGGGTGGCAATCGGCGTTTGAGCGACGCCTGGTCGCGGCCGGAATCCCGAGAACTCGGCGTACTCGGCCTTCAGGCCTGGCTTTCCATCGGAAGTGGTCAGTACGTTGTTCGGAACCGGATCTCCGTCGTTGCGCAGGAACTGAGTTCCCGGAACGAACGTGACCTTCGCATTTGGGAACTCCGCCTTGAGCCCATCCAGCACGGAAACGGTATGTGTTGGCGTACCTGCATAGTTGCCGAGCAGCACCCTTGTCTGGTCGGCCAGCGGGCCTACGACGGCGATCTTCTTGATGCCTGGCTTCAAGGGAAGAATTCCATCGTTCTTCAGTAGGACCAGGGACTCATCGGCGAGCTTGCGTGCCAGAGCGCGATGTTCCTGACTGTCAAGCTCATCCTCGTTGATTTTTGTGTAGGGAACCGTGTCCGGCGGGTCAAACATTCCAAGCTTGATGCGCGCGGTGAAGAGGCGCACGACTGCGGTGTCGACTGCAGTTTCCGGGAGGTAGCCCTCCTGCACAGCGTCAATGAATGGCTTGTAGTCTGAATTGTCTTTCAGGCCGGGGCCGCCGCCGAAACACTCATTGTCCATGCCGCGGATAAGCGAGATAGCAGAGGCCTGAGCCTGCGATACCCGGTATTGGTGGCCAGCAAAGATATCGCGAACCGCATCGCAGTCCGAAACGACGTATCCCTGGAAGCCCCAATTCCCCCGCAGTTGATCCTGTAGCAGGTTTTGATTCGCGCAAGCAGGCTGGCCGTTTATGGCGTTGTAGGCGCACATGACCGACCCTGCGTGGCCTTCGACAACCGCAGCCCGGAACGCCGGCGCATATGTGTCCAGTTCGTCGTGTTTACTTACATCCACGTCGGCGAAGTGACGGGTGGGTTCCGGTCCGCTGTGTACAGCAAAATGCTTGGGCGTGGCAATCGTGAGGTAGTATTTCGGATCATCACCCTGTATTCCGGTCACAAAGGCAACACCCATCCGGGCAGTGAGAAAAGGATCTTCTCCATATGTTTCCTGGCCGCGGCCCCAGCGTGGATCGCGGAAGATGTTGAGGTTTGGAGCCCAGAAATCGAGCCCTCCCATAATGCCGACGTGTCCAGCTTTTACATCCTGCACATGCTTGATACGCCCCTCAATGCCAATATCGTGCGCCATCGTATGAACTTCTGGTACGTCAAACGTCGCCGCGAGGCCGATTGGCTCAGGAAACTCTGTTACGCCGGTATTGATCACTCCGTGAAGCGCTTCGCTCCACCAGTTGTAGGCCGGGACCTTCAGTCGTGGAATGGCGCGGGCATCATTCACCAATTGCGAAGCCTTTTCGTCCAGGGTCATGCGGCTTACCAGGTCCTGGGCCCGCATTTGTGCCGGCAAGTCCGGGTTCAGATACGGCGGGTTCGCCGCATCCTGCGCTAATGCGCACGGCAAACTGGCGCCCAGCAGGACGATGCCCGTCCATGTGGCCACACCCGCGTTCAATCGTTTTACGAGAGATTTCACAATGCTCCTCCAGACGACCCGATTTTCCAACGCTATCAATATTTAAACCAGAACCCCCGGAAGGGCTACTGGCATTTGGACTGGAAACAAAGATTCTTGCTGAAGAACGGTATCACGTGGTTCTGAAAGCGATCTGCGACAGCGCTCGTGTGCGTGCCGTGATAGATTTCAAAGCTGCTCGCAATTCCGTATTCATCGAGAATGTTGTGCAATTTGATCATATCGAAGCGTAAACCATCCTGGTCGCCAACGTCGATCCCTATGGCCTGGTATTCGCGCAAATTGTCGATGTACTGGTCTATGAAGGCCAATGGCGCGTTGGCAGCCCACTCTGCGACGATGTCAGGCTGGACGACACCGTCCTTAAAAGGAAGGTCAAGGTAGAGCGGCGGGTTCTTTGGGTCGGGTGACCATGCCGCGGCCGATGCAAGCATGGCGCGGAGACCGAAGGGAAGCTTTGCCGAATCTTCAGGCGTCTTTACGGATTCGAGAGCCTTTTCAGAATCGATGTTTGCGCCGTTTGGACCGTTGGAGCTCCCAGGCGTCCGGTTCGGGTCGCCAAATTGCCGTGCGGACATACAGCACGGACTCATGATGTAGAGCGCGCCGAACACATCAGGATGCTTCATGCCGATCCGGCTTGCGCCATATCCTCCCATAGAGTGGCCAACCAGGCCGCGACTCAATCTGTTGGGAAGCGTCCGGTAATGAGCGTCAATATAGTCAACCACATCGTGGGAAATGAATCGCTCAAAGTCTCCCGTCGTGACGGAACTCGAATACATCGATCCGTTGTGTACCGTCTTCGAATCGGGAAGCACGACGATCAATTCCCTGGAGCCCTGAGCGAATGCACCCTCTATCGTCTGCGGTACATGAATCTCATGGGTCCATTGCTCCACCCCGATTGAATAACCATGCAGCGCGTACACCACGGGATATCGGCGATGCTTCGCCGTTGCGTAACCGGGCGGCAGGAACACGATCACATCGCGGTCTACAGCGTCACCCTCCAGATTGCCTTCCAGCGATTTGCCATGAATCTTGATGTGCTCCACGGTGACAGACTTTGCTCCAGGAACCACCGTAGGCACCTCGGTCTGAACCTGCGCCATGCTCGGCCTGACATTGGCGAGCGCCAGCAGAGCCAGAATCGGAAGCGTGCAAAGAAATCTCAGTCGCATCATGATTGTCCCCGTCGTTTCTTCGTAATCGTCTCGTACCGGCGGCAAGTTGGGTTGGACACAGATAGTCACTGCGCTCACTGCGCAACCTGAAACCGGTAGATATTCACGCTGATGGGCGCGACCGGGATCGGTCCCGAAGCGTTGCTGACCGGAATCTCCTTGATCTCGACCTGAGCCGGCTGGCCAACGCGGTCCATTGCGTCCAGGCTGCTTCCGCTCAACTGCCAGAGCGTCGACGGTCCCGCGATCTGCACACCGGCCACGTTCATGTCGAACTTCTGCTCCGAATCCGTCGCATTCACGACGGCCACATCCAGGTACTTGTGGTCCGGCGTGAGCGCTGCAAACACATCAAGAGGATAAGTCGGGCTGCCGGAGCTGACCTTTGGCTCATCTCCGTATTTTGAGCTGTCGATTGGCGGTTGCGGCGAGTTGCCGGCAACTGCTACCGGGATCGTCCCCGGGAAACGCTCTCCGTACATCTCGTAGACCAGTCCGACGGCATTGATGACTGAGCTGGTTGGCATGATGTCGAGCGATGACGTGCCCATGGTGTGCGCCCCCATCGTGATGAAATCGGAATGCCGCATCATCTCATCGAGCAGCATCCCGTACGCCAGTGCAGATTTCAGATTCGGGCCGCCTCTGCCACCTCCACCTGGACCGCCATAAGCGTACTCATCGATCGACATGAAGATCTTATGCGGGATCATCTCCGGGAAACGCTGCTGGTATCCCTCCCACTCTTCGGCGTGACGCAGAACCACATCGCCTGCGTAACGCGCATATTCGAGCGTGGTCGGTTCGTAAGTGTCGTACGCGCCGGTTGCCGGAGCATCGGGCGCCAGCGCCTTCGCCTTCTCGAGGTTGAAGTGCCGGCCCGGTCCCTCGTACCAGTGCTGCGCTATGCCAGAGAAGGTTCCCCAGCTGTTTTTGAGGAGGCCGCCGGTCCAGTCGTCATCCGATCCATACATTGGTCCCAGGTTGTCGACGTATTTCGCGCGGTCCTCGCCTTTCAGCCAGGATGGTTCCATCATCTTTGCCGAACCAATAAGCATGATCGATGGGTCCACGTTCCGCATCGCCGCAGCAAAGTCATTGTTCTTGATAACGTAGTACTTCAAATCGGTGTAGCCAATCTGAAAGGTGCCCCAGGGCTCGTTGCCGATGTTCCAGTACTTGATGTGGTAGGGTTCCGGATGGCCATTCTCCGCGCGTTTTGCGCCCCAATAGGAGCTTGCCGGGCCGTTCAGGTACTCGACCTCTTCAGCTGCCGAGTTCGCATCACCGAGTCCGGCGTTTACGGTGACATACGGATCGACATCGATCAATTTGCAGAAGGTCATGAACTCGTCCATGCCCACGTCGTTCACCTGCATCGCATTCCATGCGTGATCAAACATAGGCGGCCGCTTGTCGATATCGCCGATGGCTTGGTGCCAATCCCAGTTAGACAGGAAGTTGCCGCCGGGTAGCCGCCACATGCCCGAGTGAAGCTTTTTCAACAGCGCAATCGTGTCGGGCCGGAATCCGTCGATGTTGTCTGCCGGCATCAGCGACGCCGTACCGATATGGAAATTTCCATTGCCTGTCCCGGCAATTTCGAAAGCGCCGGCATTGGTATCGGCGCCTGAAGTGAAGCTAAGCGGAAACTTCTTGTACTCGCCCGTGATCTCACCGATCGTGACCGTCTGCCGGTCGTTCGCGCCATCGCCCCAGATCAGCGAAACCTTCACCCTGGTGCCGGGTGTGCCGCATAGATAAATGCGGCCCGTATACTTCTTTCCGTTGACCAGGGCAACGCCCGGCTGACTGATGCCGTGCGGCGTCGATGAGTCGAGCGCGATACGCGGGCTCTGGTCGCCGACGAACGGATGGTCTTTGTCCATCGTGACGACGTCGTCAGGGCCGACCGGACGCCACTTGCGCAGCGGCATTCCCCGCCCTCCGCCGCCACCCGGCCGCGCCGGAGCCTCTTCCACCTGCGAATTGATGGGGAAGTAAAACTTTCGGTCATCGAGCATCTCCGACCAAAGACTTCGATAAATCAGCGGTCCAATGTGCTCGATGAAGCTGCCGAATACGTACTTCGAGATCGGTGGCGCTATCTGATTAGTGTCAATGGTTACTTTCAGTTGGTCCGGCACTTTTGGCTCAGCCTGCTGTGCTGCGGCTGCGGCGATAAACCCTGTCGACAATATCGCTGCAACGAATACTGCAACTCGAATCTTCATTGACCCCTCCTGTATTTATGCAGCTCTTTGTCATTGGATCCCCGGTCATGGAAGTGTCGCCGGGATTAAAGAGCCGCAGCTTGGCCGCAAATTGTCACTGCGCAATTTGAGCTATTGGGAACTGATAAATGTTCACGCTGATCGGCGCCACCGTGATCGTCCCGGGGACGCCGCCAATAGGAATCTTCTTCACCTCAACCTGTGGCATCTGGCCGACGTGATTGACGGCGCCAACGCTACTCCCTGTCAGTTGCCACAATGTCGATGGTCCGGCCAATTGCGCGCCCGTGACGCCCAGATCAGATTTCTGTTCTGACTCCGTCGCATTCACTATAGAGATGATCAGGTACCTGTGATCTGCGCTCAGCGCTGCCACCATGTCCAGCGGATAGGTTGGACTACCGGAGGGGGTCTGTGGCTGATCGGGGCTGCCAGCAGGATACTTCGGTGCTGGTTGCGGAGAATTCCCTGAGAGAGCGACCGGAATAGCACCAATAAAGTGATCGCCGTACATCTTGTACAGGAGGCCCAGCGCGTTCATGGTCGATGCGGTGCGGTTAAAGTCGATTAAGGAGACGCCGGTGGTTTGAGCTGCCATCGTCAGGAAATCAGTGTATCGGAGCATCTCGTTGAGGATCATTCCGTAGGAAAGCGCCTGCTTGAGAGTCATACCTCCAAACGGGCCTCCACTGCCTGGCGTGAAGTTGAAGTAGGCGTATTCGTCAATGGACAGGGGAATCTTCTTCTCGACCATCTCTGGGAACCGCTTCTGGTACCCCATCCACTCTTCGGCCTTCAGGCGCACCGTGTCGGCAGGGTATCGCGCCGCCTCGAGCAGAGTCTGGTTTACCTTCACATACGCATCATCTGACGGCGCATCCGGCCCCAGGCTCTTGCCTTTCTCAATGTCCCAGTGGTGGCCGCCCTGCGCATACCAGTGCTCGGAGATGATATCGAAATTGCCCCAGCAGCTCTTCAGGAACCCGCCCGTCCAGTCGTAATCCGATCCATCGAGGCCATCGAGACTCCCAACATACTTGGCGCGCAAGTTGGCCGGTACATTGTCATTCTGCAGCATCATCCCCGACGCAACCAGGACAATCGACGGATCTACCGCGCGCATGGCTTTCGCAAACTCATTGTGCTTGAGAACGTAATACTTCAGATCAGTATGGCCGAGCTGCCACGAACCCCACGGCTCGTTACCGATATTCCAGAATTTCACGTGGTATGGTTCCGGGTGGCCGTTCTTCGCACGCTGTGCACCCAAAGGCGTGTTCACCGACCCGTTCATATACTCGACCTCTTCGGCCGCCGAGTGCGAGTCGCCAAAGCCTGCGTTGACACTGATATATGGCTCTACGTTGATCAACTTGCACAGTGTCATGAATTCGTCCAGGCCCAGATCGTTCGTCTGCATGGCGTTCCACGCGTAATCCCAGTCCGGCGGACGCCTGTCGATGTCGCCCACGATGTGGTACCAGACCAAGCCGGATGTGTAGTTGCCGCCATATCGCCAGAAACCCATCTTGATCTGGCGCAGAAGCGCTGTTGTGTCGGGTCGGAATCCATCAATGTTGTCTGCAGTCATCAGGGAAAGAGTGCCAATGTGGAAATCTCCCGAGCCCGTACCGGTGATCTCGAGGGTGGCATCACTGGCAACAGTCTTCGCCGTGAACGCGAGAGGGAATTTTTTGTATTGATTGGTGAGCGCGGGAATCGAAATCGTCTGCCGGTCGCCCTCACCCCTACCCCATATCAGCGAAACCTGTACTTTGCTGCCGGGAGTACCGCGGAG
>Ga0209517_10000492_pt1 | contig 67303 bp, 70 predicted proteins | sample PeaSoiMetSII2010_FD_187695 | JGI IMG/M metagenome (GOLD analysis project Ga0209517, IMG submission 187695) | Peat soil microbial communities from Weissenstadt, Germany - SII-2010 (SPAdes) (version 2) | ecosystem: Environmental > Terrestrial > Soil > Wetlands > Peat | place: Germany... | reverse complement strand
ATTGCTATTTTCACCATCTCACAGACGGCTATCACCAGACTCGCATCCGGCGTTACCAAAACGAGAGCGGCGAAAGGAACGGGACATTCGTGAGCAATCCAGAGTTTGAAAAATTCGATGGAGTGATACGTGCCAGAGATGCCGCGTTTCAGCAGCGACCAAAGTTCTCAAGGCCGTTTGGTGTGTACGCCCCGCAGCCGGCAGAGAGGGTGCCCGCATGATGATTCTAGACCGCATAATACGGCTCCTGACTCTGGTGGGCGTGTTGTATCTGATTTGGCTGCGTAGAAAGGCGACCGCATGAGCCTTTCGACTCCAGAACGGAAAGAGAAGTCAGGTTCCGGTAACGATCTAGAACAGGTATTATGTAAACTATGCTGGATCGCTGACCTCGCGCCGCGTCTGTTCTACATGATTTCCGGCCAAACGGGCTTCTCCCCTCAGGCCTTCTCTCTTCAGATCGTTGCCCCGGATTTCTTCACGGTCACGCTGCCGTTCACTGTGTCGATGGTCAGCTCGCGCCCGCCGTTGCCGATCCGGCCTTTAGCGGAGTGGCCGACGAAACCGCCGCCGATGGTTAGCGGGAAATCCGATCGGATCCCGCCGTTCAGCGACTTGAAGTTGATGTCGGCGCTGAGGTCGTCGGGCAGCTCCAGCTCCACCGATCCGTTAACGCTCTTGAATGCGAGCCGACCTGTCCAGTCGGCGTTGCCCATCCTGGCCTCGATCGATCCATTTACGGTTTCGGCTTCAGCCCAGGCGCTGGTCGAAATCCGCACCGACCCGTTGACGCTCTCGCCGTGCACGAAGCGGCCCAGGCCCTTGGCGTTGACGTCACCGTTGATGTCCTGCGCGGAAAAGCGCAGGTTCTTGGGCAGATGGACCGTGAAGTGGACCTTGGTCTCGTTGCCGTGGACGTTGTTGGCATGCCAACTGGACGAGCACGGCCCGGAGCCGCCTCCCAGAAAGCCGCTGGGATAGATGGCGCAAATGATGACGCCTTTGTCGCTGGAAGCGACCTCAATGCGGACCTCGTCGGCATGAGGGCCGCTCTTTTCAGCGGTGACGTCGACCTGCTCACCGCCGTTGCCGTCGGCATCGATGGTTCCGTTGACGTTTTTGATCTCAACGATTTGGTCCGCGGGCAGCTTGCCGCTCCAGTGGAAGGTGCGTCCCTGGTCGTCAGCACGGAGGGCGGACGCTACTAGCGCGAGTGCCAGGACGACGAGCAGCGTGAGCCGACAGGTTCGAATGTGCATGCTGATGTTCTCCTCAGGTCCGACAAGTTGAAGACCGTAACAGGATACGCGAAGTGAAGGGGAGAGGTTCCGTGGAAAGGGGCGAAGACGCAGGGATCACTTCCCGATCAGTTCCACGCTTGCCCGGTAAGGGCTATCCGGAGGCAACAAATCCAGGATTCCTCGATCCAGGGTCGCCAGCTTTCCTTTCTTGTGAATGGTCAAGCCGAGCAGGTAGGCGTCGGTGACTTGCTGGTGGCCAACGATTTGCTCACGGAAAGGCTGGTTCGCCTCACTCAATCCGATGTCAATGGCCCAGAACCGGTGAGCCGGGCTTGTCAGGCTCTTGCTCAACACCACCGCGGCATCAGTCGGAGTAAGTGCATCGGCGGAGAAAGAAGGATTGGAAAGAATCCGCACAAATCCAGCCTGGGTAAATGGGCATGTGGCCCACTCGATCCGGGCACGGCGCAGCCACCGCCCGACTTGCTCATGGGCGATGTGGGTCGGCCAGGCCATGGCCACCAGGACATTCACGTCGAGCAGAAAGACGCTCACTCGAAGTCGTCCTGTAGCCGCTTCACGTCTTCAGTGGTCACGGGTGGCGAGTCGGGCGGCAGCACAACCACGTGGAACCCGTTAACCACGCGGGTCTGGACCGGCGCCTTCAGGCCTTTTCGCACCAGCTCGGAAACCGCCTTGCCTAGCTTCAGCGACCGGCCTTCGGCGTAGCGCTTAACCAGCGGAAATACATCGTCGTCGAGGCTGAGGGTGGTGCGCACAATGGATTATGATGTCATAGATGCAATGTGATGTCAATATCGAGAGCATAGCATCATTTCTTGTATGTGATGTTTAACCAGCGTCGTGATGCTGCAGCAGTTTCCCTAACTCCTCCCGGAACTGCCGCAGCTTTTCCAGCCTTTCCGGCGTGGCTTCGACGATCTCCTGCTTGGCCTGGAAGACCTGCTGCCCGCCGACCTCGGTGAGCACACCCATGACTTCCCCGACCTCCCAGCCGGGCGTGCCCAGCACCTGCAGGCCGTCGGGCGACGGCACCAGCAGCGCGATGCAGTGGTCCCGCACCACGCCTACGCACTTGGGAAAACGGTCGTATGTCTTGAGTTCAAATCCCGCCAGGTAGATTTGCTGGAGTTGGTGGGCGGGATCCATGAGCAATTGGTAATTTGAAAATTTGTAATTTGGTAATTTTCAGGCTGACGCTTTGTGGGTTTCAAATTACAAAATTGCAAATTACCCAATTACCAATTCCCCCTACATTTTATATCGTCCCAAATCCTCGTCATTCAAACCTTCCAGCCATTTGCGAAGTTCCTCGCTGCTGACGCGGTCGGAGGCGTTGGTCGCCTGCTTCGAAGTCTTGAGCACTTCCTCTTCCACAAAGATCGGACAATCCACCCGCAGCGCCAGGGCCAGCGCGTCCGAGGGCCGCGAGTCGATGCTGATAATGTGCCCCTCGCGCTCCAGCCAGATCACCGCATAGAACGTATCGTCGCGCAGCTCGGTGACCACCACTTTGTGCACCTGCGTGTCCAGCCCGGTCAGCACGTTCTTGATGAGGTCGTGAGTCATGGGCCGCGGTGTGCTCACTTTTTCAATCTCGAGGGCGATGGCGTTCGCCTCATAAATCCCCACCCAGATGGGCAGCACCGTGTCACTGCCCGAGTCCTTCAGGATCACAATCGGCATATTGGTGACTGGATCCATCAGCAGTCCGCGGATTTTCATTTCTACTTCCATCGTGATCTCCGAACCCGTTTCGCCTCTTATACCACCATTTGGCCCACCAGGCTGTTGGGAAAACACCCGGTAGTAATCACGGGGACATAGCTGCCAAAGCCCGGCGCCGGGCCAACCGGCACGGCAAAATTCATTACTTTGTTTTGAGAGGTCCGGCCAATCCACTGATTCCGGGCCTCGTTTTTCCCTTCAACCATTACTTCAAGGATGCATCCCAGGTATTTGTCGTTGCGTCGCCTTTGGATTTCGCGCTGCTTCTCGTTCAGCACTGCCAGGCGGCGCGCTTTTTCTTCGTCAGGGATGGCGTCGTCGAACTTCAGCGCCGGGGTGTTTGGCCGCGGCGAATATTTGAAGCCGAAAATTCCGTCGTACTCGACTTCATCGAGCAGCGACAGAGTTTCCTCGAACTCGGTCTCAGTCTCGCCGGGAAATCCCACAATCACATCAGATGTGATGCTGATTTCCCGCCGCGCAGCCTTCATCCAGGAGATGCGTTCGAGATATTGTTCGCGGGAATAGAGGCGCTGCATGGCGTCGAGCACACGGGTCGATCCGCTCTGCACCGGCAGATGCACGTGATCACACAGCGTAGGAACCGACTCGATGGCGGCGACGATGTCACGGCCGAAGTCTCGCGGATGAGAAGTGGTAAAGCGGACACGCTTGATGCCAGGAATTTCGCCGACCGAGGCCAGCAATTCTGCGAAGCTCCTCTTCCCTTCCGGATCTTTGTACGAATTCACGTTCTGGCCGAGCAACTGGATTTCGGTATAGCCGAGATCGGCCATCTGGCGGGCTTCGGCAAGGACCGAGTCTGAGGTTCGGCTGCGCTCTTTTCCTCTCGTAAAAGGCACAACACAATAGGCGCAGAACTTGTCGCAGCCTTCGATGATGGTGATGTAGCCGCGATACGGGTTGGTGCGTGCAGTGAATTCGGTCTCGAAACACTCGTCGGTCTGGCGATCGTCGAGGCCGGTGGCGCGCTTCCCTGCTTCGATTTGAATCAGCATCTTTGGCAGGTTGCGATACGACGCCGAGCCGCAAACCATGGAAACGTGCGGCGCGCGCTCGAAAATTTTCTCGCCTTCCTGCTGCGCCACGCAGCCCAGCACGCCAAATTTCTTGCCCTGCGCCTGCAGCTTCTTGTAGTCGGCGAGGCGGTGAAAGACTTTCTGCTCGGCCTTGTCGCGGATGGAGCAGGTGTTGTAGAGGATGAGGCCGGCCTCCTCGACGGTTGAAACCTGACGGTATCCCTCAGAGACGAGCGTGCCAATGACCTTTTCCGAGTCATGGACGTTCATCTGGCAGCCGAAGGTTTCGAGGTAAAACGTCTTGTCGGGGCCCTCTGCCATCCTAGGTCAAGTATAGCGCAGGTTACGAAGCAGTCAGCACTCGGCTCGAGAGTGCCCTCCATCCAACCGGGGTGTTCTTAGCCAGGTTCGGGTGGTGAAGTTGGGTCGAAACTCCCTTTTCCAGCGTTGGGAGGGAAAGCGTTCCGATTCTCTTGACACCTGGCCACTGCCGGGGTATCGTCATCACCGAAAATTGCGACCGCTTGAGGGGGCAATTCTTCCCTGGGTTGCTGTAATCCGCTTGGACGCACACCAGCAGCGGGAGGAATGCAGAGTTCGCGATAGGAGGCCACGATGGCGCTCTCTGCATCCGTTCGTCTCACGTTTGCGCGTTTGAGGGGTTGGGCTCAAGGGCACGGCGGCGAGCTGCTCTGGGCAGTTGCTTTCGCCGTAGTAATCGGCGTACCGGCAGCCGTCTATTTCGCTTGGTACTTCATCGAGTTGCCGCCTTACACGATATACCTCGTGGCCGACACTCACTATCTCACCGACAAAATGAAACATGATTTTGGCGAGGCCTTCGAACTGAAGGGCTTGTCTGTAGACGATGTGCCCGTCCGACTTGCCATCGTGGAGCTCGCCGACGACAAGCCCGACACCGCGAGAAGCAAGGCTCAGGAGTTGGCAAGAAATCCAAGCACCCTGCTGGTGATCGGTCATTTCGATAGTGAGCCGACTGAGGCATCGCTGAAAGAGTATTTCGTGGCAAGGCCACAGATCCCGTTCATTGCGAGCGTGCAAAGAGACGACGACCTGCTGAATAAAGCATGTCCCCAGGGTAGCTGCTATGAAGGGACATTGCCGCTTCCATACCTTCAACTGTCCCCGACAAACGCAGAGCAAGCCCACTGGGCCATCCAATATGCCGCGGAGCACGGGCGACACCATTTCGTAATTGTTGAAAGTGACGCATCCAACGTTTCCTATTCGAAGAGCCTGGTGGACGACTATAAGGACGCGATCGCAAAGCTCGCCGATACCCGACCCGATGTGACAAAACACTTCTTACCTATGGATGGGCTTACGAACGAAAACCTTAAGGAGGAGATATCGACTGACGACATTGACTGCCTGCTGTACGCAGGCGGGTTCGATGATGCGCCCTCTCTGGTCAAGAGAGTATGGGAGATCGAAGGCGAACAGAAGCGTGCCAAGGGCGAGGGACCAATGGTGATCCTAGACGATTCGGTTGTAGAAAACCGATTGGAGAACACCTCGTTCAAACTCAGCCCGGTGAACATAACCAATCAAAGGGACGCGGAAGACTATAAGAAGGACCTCAACGTCTATGGGCTGGCCGCGATTGCAATCGCCAGTCAGCTAGTAGGGGACATGAAAGCGCGCGGCCTTGACCGCACATATCGGGTTAAGTCACTTTTCCATTTGCAGACGGGCAAGGATGTTCGTAGGAACCTGGTCAGAGTCATGCGCGAAAACTTCTACTATAGGAGTTCTTATTACGGCGCCATGGCGACTGCTTTAACAGTTGACTCGCGCACGGTTTACGCGTTCAACGAGTACGCTCGGGCAAATGGAATGTTTCATGTGTGGGAACGAACCGGGGCGCTCAGTACGGACGTTGATCAGTGGCATCCCGAAAGAGCATGTTGCGACTTGACACTTCGGCACGCAAGACTTCCGGTCTGGTCAAAGCCTCGAAACAGGTTCCGGAACCATAGAGTGCGGGCTTGCGAGATCCCCTTCGTTGGGAATCGCTCGCACGCGAGCGACTCCGCCGTCTCAGGATGACAAAGTGAGAACTAGTTGCGCCGCCTCATTGAAGATGACTATAATGACTAACATGGTCATCTGAAGGAGATTCCCCATGGGGACACAGAATTGGACCGTGGCTGAGGCCAAAGCCAAATTCAGTGAAGTGATCGAGCGCGCCATGTCGGAGGGGCCGCAGACCATCACCCGCAAGGGCCGCACCGCTGCGGTGATCGTGGGCGCAGAGGAATGGGAGCGCAAGACCCACCGCGCCGGCAACCTGGCGGAGTTTCTCGCCGCTTCCCCGCTGCGCGGATCAGGCCTGAAGTTACGCCGCGCGAAAGAGCGTCCGCGGAAGCTGGATCTATGAGCTTCCTGCTGGATACCAATGCGGTTTCGGAATGGGTGAAGCCGCGCCCCGACCCCGGCCTGATTGGCTGGATGGAAGCCGCCGATGAGGACCGGGTGTTCCTCAGCGTGGTTTCGCTGGCCGAGCTGAGTTATGGCGTGGAGCGTCTGCCGGTCGGAAAACGACGCAAGCGGCTGGAGGAATGGCTGAAGCATGAATTGCCGCTGCGCTTTGAGGGCCGGCTCTTACCGGTTGACACCGACGTGGCTGAGGCCTGGGGCAAGACCGTGTCGGGCAGCGAGGCCGCCGGCCGGCCCATGAGCGCCATGGACGCGTTTCTGGCGGCGACCGCGGAAGTGCATCGCCTCACGCTCGTCACCCGCAACGTTTCCGATTTCCCACTGCTGAAAGCCGTGCTGAATCCGTGGAGTGGGTAGTCATCCAAAATCCCCGCCCAAGCAAAACCGGCTTGAACGGGCCACCCAGGCTAGTTCTTCTCCACAAATTTCTTCAGGGATTGCACCACGCCCGGCCAGCCGCCGCTGTAGTCTTTGCGTGCGATGGGCAGCTTCGTCAGACCGCTGTGTGTGACCTTTACCTTGGTGCCGGAGCCGGCCGCAGTAAGTTCCCAGCGAACGACGGTCCGCTGTCCAGGCTGCTCGTGCCAGTTGGCGATCCAGGTGTAAGCCAGTGTACGCGGCGGATCGTACTCCAGCACTTCGCCCTCGCAGTGGAACTTGCTTACCCCATTCACGTTCAGCTTGCTTGGCTTGGTGTCGTAGGTCCAGCGTCCTCCGCGGCGAGGCTCGAAAGCGAAAGCTTCGATCTGGCAATCATCTGAGGTCCACCATTGCATCACCTGCTTTGGATCAATGAGGGCTTGAAACACGCGCTCGGGAGGAGCCGCGACGGTGATTTCCGAGATGACTGCATCCTGATCGGGAGTGATGACGGCGGTTGCCATGATTTCTCCTGTCGTTATTTTTCCAGCGACTGCTTGAGCTCCTGAAGGACACCGGGCCATCCGCCGGCGTAGTCTTTTCTGGCCTCAGGCTCAGAAGCCAGACCGCTGTGCGTGACCTTCACATGTGTGCCCGACTTCGCCGGGGTCAACTCCCACCGCACCAGGCTGCAGTGCTTCGGATCCTGATGAAAGTTGGCAAACCAGGTGTAGACCAGGAGCCGCGGAGGATCCAATTCCATAATCCTCCCCTCATGGCGGATCACCGTGACGCCATGAAAGGGCTGGGCGCAACGCATTTCGAGATACCATCGGCCGCCCAGGCGGAGGTCCATTTCGAAAACGTCGATCTGCGGGGCACGGCGCCGGACCTCGCCCGGATCATGGATCGCTTTGAACACGCGCTCGGGAGGTGCCGCGATATCGATTTCCGAAACAATCGCATCCTCATCGGGAGTGATAATTGGCGCTGGCATGATTTGTCCTCGTAATTGACGTTACCTCGCCTTGCGGGCCGTTGTTTCCTTCGCGATGTGTGCCAGATACGGTTCGCCTTTACCGATTTCCAGGTAATTCCTGAGGCTGGTTTCCAGCACATGGCGCCATCCGTCGGTGCAGCGGTGAAAACTACCTTCGGTCGTCTTCCAATCGGCGTGCGAGAAATCGAGATCAGTTCCCTTTTGCGAGTTTTCTGACAGGCGGAAGCGGATACTCGTGCCAATCCAGTCGGTGTTGCCCTGGTAGTCCTGCTCGACACACTTCCATTCGACCAGCGCTCCGGGAACGAGCTTCTCGATGCGCATGAGCGAATATCCGTCCGGACGGCCGTCGGCAGCTTTGAACTCAAAGGTCGCGTGGCCGCCGACTCTGTGCTCAAGGGTGCAGTCGGGAGTCCACCACTTCGCGACGTGGGCCTGATCGGTCAGCGCATCGTAAACCCGCGCCGGAGAGGCGTTGATCGTGCACTGGTACGTGATCTCAGGCATGGGCTGTTCCTCGCGTCACTTCGCGCGCGTGAGGTCGAAGTGTTGGTGATGTTGTTGCTTTCCGTCCTGGGCCAAAAAAGTCCAGTCTGCGGTGTGATGGTTGGGGTCGAGCACGGTCACCACCAACTGCTGCATGTGGCCGGGCTGAGTGCTGTTGAAGTTAGTGACGTCGAGAAAATCGAATGTGACTGCTTTGCCGTCCGGCGACATTCTGCCCACCATGCGAGGCTGGTTGCCCGTGGCGCAGTAGTGCGTCATGAGCAAGCGATCGCCGTCCAGGTGAAACATGGTGACCATATCCTCGGGACCTTGGATCTCACTCATGATTGCCGAGCCATTCGAAGTCACGCGAAATGAGACTTGCACAGGCTTCCCTTCCATGCCCGTTCCCTGCCAGGAACCGGAAAGCGTTTTGAGTTTTTCGAAGGACTTTTGCGCGTCGGACTGGGCAAAAGCTGCGGTGGTCAGCAGGATCAAAACCACACTCAGCATAAGACGAAGAGATTTCATGTTTGGTTCTCCTTAGAAGTTTATTTCTTCCTGGCTTTGGGGCCGGAGTTCTCAGCTGCGTATTCGGTTTCAACAAAAGCTTTCAGGCTGGCCAGGTTGTCGCGCCAGAAGACGCGGTACTGTTCCAGCCAGGAATCGACAGCTTTCAGTGGAGCAGGATTCAACTGATAAAAGCGGTGACGTCCCTCACGGCGCTCATGTACAAGGTGGGCGCGGCGCAGCAGGCGCAAATGCTTGGAAATGGCCGGACGGGAGACGGGAAAAGCCTGCGCGATGCGCCCGGCGGGCTGGCTTCCTTGCCGCAGCAGATCGAGCACGGCGCGGCGCGTGGGATCGGCCAGCACGCTAAAGGTGGCCTCCGACGAATATGTAACCGAACGGTGACGCATAATATGTAACTATAGGGTTACATATTGCCGATTGTCAAGAAGAAAATCTTGGTTCCACGGCCGCGGCGCCCGGGATACAATGCCCGCCACAAATATCCGTGGGTGGTTGGACGCCCAGCGGGAGAAACCGATGAGTGCAGCAAGGAAACAAGCGCAGGCTACATCGGCAGATGCTGAGAAGCAGCTGCAGAGCTTTATCGACAAATTCGAACCGAAGCACCAGGCCTTGATTCGCGCCGTGCGCAAGGCGCTGCGGAAGCGGCTGCCCACTGCGAACGAACTGGTGTGGGACAACTACAACTTCTTTGTGATCGGCTACTCCGCGACGGAACGTCCTTCCGATAGCGTTGTCTCGATCGCTGCGGCGGCGCACGGCGTCGGGCTAGCGTTCTATCGTGGAACGACTCTTCCTGATCCGCACAAGATATTGCTCGGCTCGGGAAGTCAGAATCGTTTTATCCGGCTTGAGTCAGTTGAAGTTTTGCGGCGACCGGAGGTCGAAGCCCTGATTGCTGCTGCCGTCTCTCAGGCGAAGACGCCCTTCGCGGCAAGCGGCGGTCGAAAGCTCATCATTCGGTCGATTTCGAAGAAGCAAAAGCCGAGACGGAAGGCAACGAAATGAGGGATCGACCTGTCAGAAAATGCCCCCACCTATTGCTTTCCGTTTCCAATTAAGTCGAGGAAGGCCTGGTGCACGCGCGTGTCCGCTGAGAGTTCGGGATGAAACGTCGCGGCCATGACGCTTCCCTGCCGCACGGCGACGGGATCGTTACCCTCCGTGGCAATGACTTCGACTTTCGGGCCGACGTGCTCGATCTTTGGGGCGCGGATAAAGACCATTTCGGCTGGTTCGCCGCGAAACTTTCCTTCCCGGATGGAACTGTCGACCTGGCGTCCATAGGCGTTGCGGCGGATGCGGATGTCGAGAACGCCCAATCCTTCTTGTTTCGGATTTTCGACCTCGTGGGCGAGAAGAATTGCGCCAGCGCAAGTGCCGAAGGTCGGTTTCACGCGGACGAACTGCTTCAGCTTCTCGAATCCTTTTTCTCCGAGAACCTTTAAGAACGTGGAAGATTCGCCGCCGGGGATGACCAGGCCATCGATTTCGTCGAGTTGCTCGGGTTTCCTGACGAGCACAACTTCGGCGCCCAGCTCTTCGAGCCGTTTGCGATGCGCGTCAAAGTCGCCTTGCAGGGCAAGAACACCGATGGTCATAAGAATGTCGTTCGTCGTTGGCAAAATCCCCACCCTAACTCGCCAAGAACGCTCCGTTAGGATGGGGCACCCGCTAAATCTTCACCAGCCCCGCGTCTGTAACAGATGCGCCTCATCCAGCGCGGCCACGGCCAGGCCCTTCATCGCGCCCGCCAGGTCCTCGCTCACTTCAAGTAACACTTTAGGGTCTTGATAATGCGTGGCGGCCAACACGATGGCGCGGGCGCGCTTGGCTGCTTCGGCGGGAGGAGCAAAGGCACAAGTTTCATCGTAAGGATGTTTCTCCACAGTATGCGTACACGACGTGCGCGTTCCCATGAAGATGCCTGACCCGACGAACACCGCTTCGGCGCCGAGTTGCATCACCAGCGACGCGTCGGCGGGCGTGGCGATGCCGCCTGCGGAGAAATTCGGCACCGGCAGCTTCCCTTCTTTCGCGACCATCTTCACCAACTCGTACGGCGCCTGGTGCTCTTTGGCCTTGGCGTAGAGTTCCTGCTCGCTGAGCACGGTCAGAATCTTCATCTCTTGCACGATCTGGCGGATGTGCTTCACGGCGTGGACGACGTCGCCGGTGCCGGCTTCACCTTTGGTGCGAATCATGGCGGCGCCTTCGGCGATGCGGCGCAGAGCTTCTCCCAGGTTGCGTGCGCCGCACACGAATGGAACCGTGAAGGCGTGCTTATCGACGTGATGAGCTTCGTCGGCGGGGGTGAGGACTTCGGATTCGTCAATATAATCGACGCCGAGTTCCTGCAGGATCTGCGCCTCGGCGAAATGACCGATGCGGCATTTTGCCATCACCGGAATGGAAACTGAGGCCATGATTTCGCGAATCCTCTTGGGCGAAGCCATGCGGGCGACGCCGCCTTCGGCGCGAATCTGCGCCGGGACGCGCTCGAGCGCCATCACGGCAACCGCGCCGGCCTTCTCGGCGATGACAGCCTGCTCAGCGTTGGTCACGTCCATGATGACGCCGCCTTTGAGCATTTCGGCGAGGCCGGTTTTGAGGCGAAGGCTGGTGGAATTTCCGTTGTTCTGCGACATGGGGTCCTCTCTTTTTCTTGAAAGTCGATCTCAGAGTACGCGCTACAATGGTTAGTTGGAATGTCCATTTTCGTATAGTTAAGACATACCACTTCGTTGCAGGGCGGGCAAACCGGGAATCGCAGAGGTCGCTGAAACCTTCCGCTGAGAGCGCAGAGAGAATCTTATGGCCAAGAAGCCAAGCACGCTGCCGCTAAGTTTGCGCGGACCCACGCCGGGAACGCCGCTGTATCGCTGGCTGTATGAGGAGCTGCGCGGCGCGATTCTCGCCGGACATCTGCGGCCGGGTGCGCGGCTTCCCGCCACGCGCGATTTGGCGGCGCAATATGGGTTGTCGAGACCTACGATCGTGACTGCCTTCGAACAATTACATTCTGAGGGCTACGTCGAGGGTAAGGTCGGATCAGGCACGTACGTCAGCCAGACGCTGCCGGATCAGCTTTTGCACGCACCCAAGGCTGCGTCACGACCGAGGAAGCACCGTCGCAGGCTGGCGCTTTCGGCATACGCCCACCGTCTGCAACCGCTGCGTCGCACTGATTCCAGCCGGGTGCGGGCATTTAGAGGGAACCTGCCGGCGCTCAACGAATTTCCCACAGCTTTGTGGGCACAGGTAGCGGCGCGCCGTTTGCGGAACGTGCCGGCAAGACTCCTCGCCGGCGGCGAGGCTCGCGGATACCGTCCGCTGCGCGAGGCCGTCGCCGAATATCTGAACACCTCGCGCGGGGTGAAATGCTCGGCTGATCAAGTGCTCATTATTTCCGGCGTGCAGGAGGCGCTGAATCGCGCGGCGCATTTACTGCTCAATCCCGGCGACCCGGTCTGGATGGAAGAGCCAGGCTACCCGGGCGCAACTTTGGCATTTCGATCTGTGGGTGGGCAGGTTTGTCCGGTTCCGGTGGATGCGGAAGGTCTGAATTTGGACGCCGGAGTCAAGCGCTGGCCCCGGCCGCGGATGATCTACGTCACTCCTGGCCACCAGTTTCCCCTGGGTGTGACCATGAGCCTGCGCCGACGGCTGTCGCTGTTAGAGTGGGCCAGGCGATCGCGAGCGCTTATCTTCGAGGACGATTACGACAGCGAATACCGCTATTCCGGTCGCCCGATTCCGGCTTTGCAAGGCCTGGACAAGTCGAGCGTGGTGATCTTCGCCGGCAGCTTCAGCCTGGTGCTGTTCCCTTCTCTGCGATTGGGCTACGTCGTCGTTCCGCCCGATATGGTCGACATTTTTGCCGCGGCTGCCTCCATCAGCACGCACCATCCGCCTCTGATTGATCAGGCGATTCTCTGCGATTTCATCCGCGCAGGACACTTTGCGCGGCATGTACGAAAGATGAGGGCGCTGTACGCGGAAAGATTGACGGTGCTGATTGAATCGGCGCGGGCAAGGCTGGGGGATATGCTCGAGATCGGCAATGTCGAAGCGGGGCTGCGGACCGTAGGCTGGTTGCGGCATGGGATTTCTGCGGAACGCGTGGCGCGAGCAGCAGCCGAGCGTGACGTCGAGGTGGTGCCGTTAAGTCGATACGGGTCTGGGCGGTCCCCGCGAAATGGACTGGTATTGGGATTTGCCGCAGTGGACGGCCGGGAGTTGAAGCGGGGAGTGGAGGAGTTGGCGAGGGCGCTGGAAAACCTTCGATCTTAAACACAGAGGGCACAGGGGAGCACAGAGGATGCCGAGCTACGCTCGGCTGCATCCTTCGACTTTGCTCAGGGCAGGCCTGCGGGGACGCCCGCGCCTACACAAACATCAGCGATCCACAAATTTCGCAAACATTTTGTGGGGATCGATGGCAATGAACAGGCCGCGGCCGCGGGCCAGGACTTCGCCTTTCTGATCGAGAATCTCCGCCACGTTCACATGCTCCCGTCCGCGAACTCGCTGTTCTCGCGATTCCACGCGCAGTGGCTTGTTCAGCGGTACGGGCTTCAGGTAATCAATGGTGATTTCCTTGGTGAGGGCGACGACGTGGCGGAGCTTGTTCACCTTGCCCATGGCCTCGTCGAGGATGGTGGCGATGATTCCGCCGTGGGCGTGGCCGGGTGGACCGGTGTAGCGCTTGCCCAGACGGAAGCGGCAGACGAAGCAGTCTCGGTCTTCGTCGTAGGTGAACTTCAGGCGCATGCCTTCGGGATTGTTCTTGCCGCAGGCGAAACAATAATTCTTCTGCAGGCGGACGTAGCGCGTGTCGTGGCCGTGACCGGAAGATTTTCGGGGCATGAAGTAGAGATTCTATCGCGAGAACATCTTTCACCACAGAGGACACAGAGGTCACGGAGGTTGGTGACGCAGAAGTCGCTATCGTCAGGACAGATGACAGTCAGTTCCCAGATCGCAGTTCCCGGTTCTAGTCAGGCTCGGGTGAGAGGACTGTTTCACCACAGGCGACACGGAGAACAGGTAGTGTCCTAACACTGCGTTGATGGCTGGGAATGAAAAAGGCCTGTCGGAAGGGAGCATCCGAAGAAATCCCGGCAGGCCGGAGCAACTACTCTTGACACGCGGCTAGAATGCTACTCCCAAAACCACAGCGGGGCAATCCTAATAGTGCGTTGATGGGTGGGTCAGGCTTTCTTCTGTGATTGATAGCTAACGCCGAATTTATCTAGCAGCTCGCGTACATGAGAAATGTGGACTCCCCATCCAACGTGCATGAACTGGTGTTCGGTAATCTCCTTGCCTTGGTGCTTGATTTTTGGAGCGAAACCTAGGGGGAAATGGCTTGTTCGGCTTTGAACCGCGCATACGACTCCGTTCACATCAAAAATCGGCCCTCCACTTTGGCCTCGCAGTCCGGGGCTAGAAGTCTCGATAAAGTGAATCTGACGTTTTGAGTTTTGTTCGGTGAAAAGAACGTGACGCGTCAATATTCCATCGTTCGGAAAGCTAGCTAATTGCGGAAGGTCGGGAATAGAAAATTGTTGCGTGGTTGTGTCAAATAGAGCCTTCACCTCATGGAACGGATAGCCGAGTCTGCACAATGAGGTTCCCTGTTGAATCTCTGGCGTAGGATCGACTAACACTGGATAGGACTTCGCGTTGAGTTTGTCAATTGGCCCGTCCAGCTCAACCAAAGCCACGTCTGCAATCGAATCGATCTGAATGTTCTTGAAGGTGATGCCATCAACAGCCCACCACAAAGAATGATTAGTGATCCACTCCCAATTTTTCTTTAGTTGATTAATTTCGTGTTTTTTCTTGCCTGTGCTATAGGCGGCATTAGCGTTAATTGCATCCACTGCCTGCTGGTACTGGTCTCTTTCTTGTGCTGTTGGGCAGTCAGTGCGTCTTGGACAACGTGAGCTGCCGTGATAGCCCAGCCCTTGTCATTAATCATGATGAAGGTCGCCATACCGCAGTTAACTTGCTGATTTTCAAGGCGCGTAGAAATTATCACCGGACGCGTAAATTCGGCAGCAATCGCAACAGCCTTAGAGAACATAGACGCTAACCCCTGGTTTGCTTTTTTGGGCGCACTATTTTACACTTACGGTTGCAACAGGAAAAGTGTGTAACTATGGAAACTAAAGAAATTACGCCTGCCCAGCTGCAAGGTAGCTTGGTCGAGACGATAACCGAGTTTAAAGAGTACGAGGTTACGGATCGGCAGGATTCAAACACCGCATCAGTCCAGTGTGAAGCTGTGGCTGGACTCACCTCCTTCTTCTAATTCGTAAGAATTTCATTCAGTTCCCAAACGTGATCGGTGATACCTGCCTGCATGGCGGGTGTGACTCTCAACGAAGCATGGACACGGCACAGGTTGTAGTGGGCGAAATGCAGAGCCACAGCCGCTTTCAGGTGTGATAGCTTCTTTGAGAACGCATTTGTCAGTCGCGTAAACCTCCGCATCTGCATCCGCATGGTGAGGTTCTGCCGCTCCACAAAACTGGTAGAAATGTGCTCGGGGTCGGGATCGCCTTGGCGAACCTTGGATATAACCTCCGCGATGCGTGGTGGGGAGTATCTCGCTTCGGAAGTGTCGAATTGCCCATAGTCGCCGAACAGCTTTACAAGCTGGGCGAAATCTGTGTCCACTCCGAACGTATCCGGCACGCCCAGAGTGTAGTGATGCAATCCATCCGTGGTGATTTGCGTTTTGCCATACATGCGTCCATACAGATCGGCAAGAAAAAGGTGCGTATCCTCACGATGACGCTTGCCGACGTGGAAGCAGGGAATCAACTTGCTCTCAGCGTCAATCGCCACAAATACCCACTGGTCGCCGAGGTCGGGCGAATCTCCCTTGCGGACGTGTCTTTTCTTCTTGCCCACGTATGTCCAGATTTCATCAATTTGCAGATACCTGGTTCGGAGATTTCGCATCCTCGCGTGCATGAGAGACGCGCAGCGTTCACCAGCCAAGAGCAGCAGTCGCATGATCGTATCGCGGTGAACGCCCGTGACTCGTTCGATGCTGCGGAGGGACATTCCTTCAACGAGCAGCTTGAGGATTGCGACCGCCTTGTCCATCGGCAGACGCATCTCCCGCAAAGGCTGTGCGTGATCTTCCGTGAATGTCTTGCGGCACTGTGAGCAGCGATAGCGTTGTAGGCCGTTGCGATGCTTCCCGAAGCGATTGCAGAGGGTATTGCAGTTGTGGCAGGTCATAAATTTCTCCGCTTGCGTTGAGCGGAGAAACCAGCCACAATATGCTTGAGTCTAGGGCGTGGGTCACTCCGCGCTTTGGATTGCCCCGACCTCCGTTAGCGCGGAAGCCGGGGCGCTTATTCAGCGAGTTAAATTGGTGGCGGCGGCATCGTCACCTCCGATTTGCGACGGCTTAGCGTGTGAGCCACGTTGGGCCGTTCGTATTTGACTCCTAAATTCATTCGGGTAAGCTGTCCGCTAGCGGACTCGCGATGTTCACAGCTTTATTGAGGCCCGTATTCGTTAGCCTGTACCGCGTTGCGCGACCCTGGCCGATCTTCATCACAGAACCTTCCTGTATGAAAGCGTCCATGATGCGATCAACCCTAGGCACCACGATGCCAGAGTGATCTAGCCCATCTCCTACCTCTTGGCCAGTCACAGTCTCGTTGTTTCGAAATTGCTTCTGGCCCAGCATCACCAAAAGGGCAGCATCGCTGGGAGTTTGAGGAATCGCGGTCAATGAAACGATGCGTCCCTCCGTCTTGAAAATCTTGTCCAGCTTGCTTTTCGGCTGCCCCTGCGAACTGTTCTGCTTGGCTTCACTTGACGCAGGGTTTACAATGGTCGCGGGATTAGAGGCAATTAGCTGCTTGAATGCCTCGAATTGGCTCTGTACGACTTCTGACGGCCCTTCGGCCTCAAACTCGTGGTTGCCAATCTTTATCTTGATCTTGGAGGTATCCATCGCCCACTCCTTGTGAGTTGATGACTCAAATATGGCACAAACTAAATTAACTGTCAATGATAAAAAGCACATAAAATTTAACGGAGGAAAGGGCAGGTACTCGGGGATGGAAGCGTTTTGCTTGGGATGTGGCGATTGGCTGTGTGCGTTGAATTCGACCTACACTGGGAAGGTTGAATGCGATCACTGCGGAGGTATTAACGTGTTTTCTGAATCGAGAGCGCCCGTACAATTCGAGCGCCGTGTTACGCCATCATCAACGCACTATTAGGATTGCCTTGCTTTAGCTTTGGGAGTAGGATTCCAGCCGCTAGAGGACAGCCCTCCCCCGCGCCTGTCGAGGCATCCTCCTCCGGTTCCTGTTCTATCTCGGCAGGCGCTTTTACCTCAGGTGGTGCCGATGCAAATCATTCGTTGTCCCTATTGCGTGGATGGTCATCTCTTCAAGGCCATGCGTGCCGCCGAAAACGGGCTACATGTCTGCGATGGATGCGGTCACATAATCGTTCCGAGTGAACCGGGATTCTTCTGCATCTGTCGCAAGTGCCAACAATTGAATCCCCCGGCAGCAACGCAGCATTAGGACACTACCGGAGAACACGGAGCTTGCGTAAGTCACAGCCACCTGTGATATGCTTCCTTGTTTTTTAGCGAGAAAAGGAAATGCGCAAACCACGACCCCGGGAGGTCTCGTAGATGGGCCTCGCTCTGCTGGCGATTATCTGGCTGATTACGTTCTTCAGCACCTACTTCTTTGCAGCAAAAACCTGGTGGCTACCGCATGGCGTGGCCACGGCTGCGCCCTGGATCGACCATCAATTTGCCCTGACCTACGTTCTGATGGGCATTGTCTTTGTGGCCGCACAGGGAGCGCTGGGCTGGCTGGTGTGGAAGTACCGCGAGGGCGCGTCGAACGGCCCGGTCGAATACTCCCACGGCAACACCAAGCTCGAATTGCTGTGGACGACGCTCACCGCAGTCCTGTTCATCGGGCTGAACCTGATGGGAAGCCACGTTTGGGCGAGCGAACGCTTTGAGCCGGCCAAACCAGGTTCGGTCCAGGTCGAAGTCACCGGGATGCAGTTTGCTTGGTACTTTCGCTATCCGGGGGCGGACGGAAAATACGGCCGCACCGACCCGAAGCTGATGGATCCCTCGGCGGGCAACGAAGCCGCCGTGGGTTTGGACACCGCTGACCCCGCGGCGAAGGACGACGTGGTCACCGGGACGATGTACATTCCGGTGAATCGCGAAGTCGATCTGACGCTCAAGGCCGTGGACGTGATCCACAGCTTCTTTGTGCCTTCGTTCCGCTTCAAGCAGGATGCGGTGCCGGGGTTGGCAATCCACATGCATTTCACACCCACCGAGGTTGGCGAGTATGAGATCGCTTGCGCCGAGTTGTGCGGACTCGGCCACTACAAGATGCACGGCATGGTACACGTTGTAAGCCAGGAAGATTTTGATAAATGGCTGGCAGCACGGGAGGCGGAGAAACAATAATGGTTGCCCAGGATGCTCACGCGCACGCGGCCCCTCAGGGCTTCATTCGGAAGTACGTCTTCAGCCTGGACCATAAAGTAATCGGGATTCAGTATTACTTTCTGGCGCTGATCGCGGTGTTTGTCGGCATGTTCCTGTCGCTGCTGATGCGCATTCACCTGATCTGGCCGACGGCGGTGCTGCCGCTGGTTGGCGAAATCAAGCCGGAAACTTATCTGAGCCTGCTCACCATGCACGGCACGATCATGGTGTTCTTCGTGCTGACCACGGCGCCGCAGAGCGGATTTGGAAATTATTTTCTGCCCATCCAGATTGGCGCGCCGGACATGGCGTTTCCAGTGCTGAATATGCTTTCCTTCTGGACGACGTTTGTAGCTTTTGTGGTGATGATTGCGGCGTTCTTCGTGACCGGCGGCGCGCCGCTGCACGGCTGGACCGGTTACGCTCCGCTCAGCGCATTGACCAACTCTGGCCCAGGTGAGCAACTGGGCGCCGATTTGTGGATTACCAGCATCGCCATTTTCTGCGTTGCCTCGCTGATGGGCGCGCTGAACTTCATTACCACCACGCTCGATCTTCGTGCCAAGGGCATGACCATGATGCGCATGCCGCTCACCTGCTGGGCATGGTTCATCACCGCAATTCTGGGATTGCTGGCGTTCGGCGTGCTGCTCTCGGCGGGAATTCTCCTGCTGCTCGACCGCAATCTCGGCACCAGCTTTTACGTTCCGTTAGTGGTGGTGAACGGCCAGGTGATGGGGCACAAGGGCGGTTCGCCGCTACTGTGGCAACACCTCTTCTGGTTCTTCGGACATCCTGAGGTCTACATCGCGATTCTGCCGAGCATGGGCGTGGCTTCGCAGTTGCTCTCGACCTTCTCGCGCAAGCCGATTTTCGGCTACAAAGCCATGGTCTACGCGATCATGGCGATCGGCGTCCTTGGCTTCGTGGTCTGGGGACATCACATGTTCATGAGCGGCATGAGTCCGTATTCGGCTTTTGCTTTCTCGATCATGACCATGGCGATTGGCGTGCCGTCGGCAATCAAAACTTTTAATTGGCTGGGCACGCTCTACAAAGGCAAGATCCGATTTACTACGCCGATGCTTTACGCCATCGGATTCGTTTCGCTGTTTGTTTCGGGTGGATTGAGCGGACCGTTCCTGGCGCAGCCGGTGCTGGATATTCCGCTGCACGATACTTACTTCGTGGTCGGACACTTTCACCTGATCATGGGCGTGGCATCGATTTTTGGAATCTTCGGCGCAACCTATTATTGGTTCCCGAAGATGTTTGGACGAATGATGAATGAGACCTGGGGCAGAATTCACTTCGTGTTCACGCTGATCGGGACGTACTGCATCTTTATGCCGATGCATTATCTGGGTATGGCGGGGCAGACGCGGCGCTATTCGCAGTTCACCGAAGTGCAGTACATGACCCACCTGATTCCGCTGCAGACGTTCATGACGTACGCTGCATTTATTACTATCGCGGCCCAGTTCATCTTCGTGATTAATTTGTTCTGGAGCATGTTCAGGGGGCCGAAGGCCAGCGATAATCCGTGGGAGGCGACCACTTTGGAGTGGACGACGGCGACTCCGCCTCCGCACGACAATTTTGGCGGACACACGCCGCTGGTTTATCACGGGCCGTATGAGTACAGTGTGCCCGGCGCAGCCAAGGATTATGTGATGCAGACGGACCCGGCGGGAGTGCCGGCGCATTAGTCGTGCTTTTTGTTGTCATCCCGAGCTCGCGAGGGATCTGCATTTTCGAAACTGCAGATTCCTCGTCGCGGAGGCTCCTCGGAATGACAATGAGAATTGGGTGGTTGCAAGTGCAAAGAGTTTAGCAATGGCGACATACAGTCCAACAGTTCCGGTGCAGGTCCCGAAGACGGGCCAGGGTGGCGGCAGCGCCTCTCCGCCGGTTTACGGTGGCGGCGGGGACAGCGGACGGGGCGATGGGTATCCGGATTATGGGCGGCGCTTGCGGCGCGCGCGCTTAGGATTGGCTGTCGCGCTGACGCCGATCACGATGTTTTTTGTTTCGATCTTCAGCGCTTACATCGTTCGCCAAGGATTGCCGACATTCGATGAACGCAGCAACAGTTATATCCGGGACTGGATTACGGTACAGCTTCCGCTGACGCTGTTGTTGGTGAACACGGCGTTGCTGGCGGCCAGCAGCATCACGGCGGAGTTGGCACGGCGGCAGATCACGCGGCAGGCGGCGCTGGCGCCGGTGAGATCGATTCCCGGTGTTTCTCTGGGGCAGGAGAATGGTTTTCCGTGGCTGGATGTGACAGTTTTGCTGGGCGGCGGCTTTCTGACGGGACAGTGGCTGGCCTGGCGGGAGTTGGCCGATCGCGGATTTTACGTGGCCACCAGTGCCAGCAGTTCGTTCGTGTATCTGCTGACGGCCGCGCACGGTGTGCACCTTTTGGGCGGAGTGCTGGTGCTGCTCTACGCAGCGGCGGTGTCGCTGATGAAGAAGCCGGTGGAAGCGCGGCGCATTGTGGTGGATGTGACGGCGTGGTACTGGCATTTCATGTTCTTGTTGTGGATTGGGATTTTCGGGCTGCTGTGGTTTATGCGATAAAGAGGCAACCACAGAGGGCACAGAGGGACACAGGGTTAACGCGGAGGACACGGAAAAATGTCAGATATGGCGGTGCATGGCATGGCTGGGGAGTTCGAGCCATCCTTGTTTGGCACCTACTCGAAGAAGATCGGGATGTGGCTGTTTCTGCTTTCCGACACGCTGACGTTCGGAGCGCTGCTATTTGCCTACAGCTACGGACGAATCTCGAATCCCGACTGGCCCACGCCCTTCCACAAAGAGAGCATTATCAATGCCACCATCATGACCGGCTGCCTGCTGTCGAGCTCTCTGACCATGGTGTTGGGCGTGCTGGCGGCGCGGCGCGGCGACCGCAGCTGGACGCGCAATTGGATCCTCTTCACCATGTTTTTTGGGTCGGCTTTCATTGTGCTGCATGGCATGGAGTGGACGAAGCTGATTGCGGAAGGGATGACGTCGTCGAGGAATCCGTGGTCTTCCACAGTGCAGCAGTTCGGCGGGACGTTTTTTACCCTCACCGGCATGCACATGCTGCACGTGACGATTGGGGTGATTTATCTCGGCGTGGTTTCGCTGCGGAAAGCGTTTTTGCCGATACTACTGGTGATTTGGGGGTTGGTCTTTTTCTTGACCCCAACCGACAGCGTGTTCCATGTCGGAGTTCACGTGCTGCTGGCGGGGCTGGTCATCGCAGCCGTGATTCTCTTCCTGAAGCCGAAAGATTACGACGCGCACGACGTTGAGATTGCCGGATTGTACTGGCACTTCGTGGATTTGGTTTGGATGTTCATCTTCCCGCTGGTGTATTTGATGTCGACGCGGGTGCAAGGGTAGTTACAAACACAGAGGGCACATAGGAGCACAGGGGAATGCACACAGCCGCGGCACATCACGACGAAGGCAAGGGCCAGTATTTCTGGGTGTGGGGAGCGTTGTTGCTGCTCACTGCGGTCGAAGTGGCACTGGCCTACAAGCAGGTGTTCGAGCCGGTCCGGATGCTGGAGGCGCTGATGATACTTTCGGTCATCAAGTCGGCGCTGATTATCGGCTACTTCATGCACCTGAAATATGAAATCGCGGCCATGAAGTGGGTGATGATGGTGGCGGTGTGCGCTTGTCTGTGTCTGATGTGCGTTTTCTTCGCGGATGCTGCCCGCATCCTGCAATTGGGGGTGCGATGAAGCTGCGCTGGGCAGTCGTTTCGCTACTGGTTGCGCTCTGGGGCGGACCGGCCCTGGGCCAGGGTTGTGCCATGTGCTACAGCAATGCTGCCGGAACCACCAAGGACGGGCAACGCGCCATCAACCGGGGAATTCTGGTTCTGCTGGTGCCGCCGGTGGGATTTATGACGGTAGGCGTTGGCCTGGCGTATAAGTACGGCAAGAAAAGGGACGAGGAGGCGGAGGAGATTGCATAGTTGACGTGCACCACAACAGGAATCAGGCTCTGAGCAATCGGAGCCTTTTGCTTTTTACCCTTAAAGTAGACAAGACCAACCGACGGCTTTCGTGTGAATATGAAAGAGAATGACCAGCCAGCTGAAAGCGATCTTTTTCGACGTCGGCAACACGCTTCTCTTCCCCGACCGGGCACACATCCTCGCTCCACTTCAACGGCACAGGGCCTTACCTACGCTTCAGCAGTGGCACGCAATTGAGCGGGTTGCCAAGAAAAAGTTCGATGAGATCGTGCAGCATGGCGGCCCGGCCGATCACGGCTTCTGGTCGATGTTCTACGCGGATTTGCTTTTGCAGCTTCAGATCGAGGATGATCCGCTGCACCAGGCGCTGGTCGAGGCCACTCGCATTTCTGCCAACTGGTGCGAGATTCGGCCGGGGACGCGCGAGATTCTGCAGCGGCTGCGCAAGCGATATTCGCTGGCAGTAATTTCCAATGCCGACGGCAAGATTGCGGCTGTGCTGGAGCGCTGCGGAATTGCCGACTGTTTTGCATCCATCACCGATTCGGGTCTGGTGGGATGCGAGAAGCCGCACCGGGTAATCTTTGAGGCGGCACTGAGCGCGATGGGCGCGCCAGCCGCGCAAAGCCTGTACGTCGGCGATGTGTACTCGGTTGATTATCTGGGAGCAACGCGCGCGGGGATGCAGGCAGTCCTGTTCGATGTGTCGGGTGCGTATCGCGAGCTGGGTTTGCCGCGAGTGGAGTCGCTGGAGCAGTTGGAGGAGATGCTGGGGTAAGCAGAAATGGTTATGCGGAGCAGAGGGGGTAGGGATCCTTCGACTCCGTAGGATCATTCGCTAGCGAATGATCCTGCTGCGCTCAGGATGACAATTCCTAGAGCGAGATCACCTGGTGGTCGAGGCAGTCGGTGTGGATGAAGTCGTAGAGCTGGCGCAAAAGCTCTGCGCCGTAGCGGGAGACGAAGTAGATGCCTGCGACTTCCCGTTCCTGCAGAGTCTTATTCGGATAGAGGGCAGTGCTGAGCACTGCGGCATGGCGGCTGAGCACCTCGCTCTGCCGCAACTCCGCGCGGGCGGCGCGAGCGCGCAGGCTTTCCAGTTGATGGTGAATCTTGGATGCAGAATTGTCGGCGGCATCGAGCAACGTTGTGTCCAGCCGCGCCAGGCCCTCGCGGATCGCAGCCATAGAATTATCGAGCGACGTATTAGCGCGGTCAAAGGCGGCCTGCAGGTCGTTGGAGAGAGCGCGAGCGGCCAGTTGTTCACGCAAGGCGTCGGGGCCGTGAAAAAGATCGGTGAAGGCCAGGCCATAGCGATCCAGCAGGCTGCGCGGCTTGCTCTCTACGAGAGTCGCGGAGAAGCGTGGAACCACTGGCGTGACTCTTCCCAGCAGCGCCTGGTAGACGACGGCCGCCTGGGCGAAGTACGCGACTTCAGCAGAGCCGCCGGTATACGCCACAGTGGGCAGCAGGTAATCCTGCACAACCGGACGGAGAAGCACGTTGGGGCTGAACTGGTGTGGCTCCGCCGCTACTCGATCCAATAGTTCTGCCTGGGAGGTCTTCACATCTGCGATAACAAAGTCGCCGTTCCCGGCATGGCCGTTCGTGCGCCGGTGAATGGCGACGCGAGCGCCATCCTGCAGCGTGAACAACAGGGATGAGGACGGTGTGACTTTGACCTGCTGATGATAGCCGGCGGCCTCCAATTCCCTACCCCGCGCGAGCAGGGCGTCATCCAGTTCGGCGGCGCGCTCGAGGGCGGCGCGGTAAATCGGTTGTGCAATGCGGTGAAGCGCGGGATCGGAAGCGTCCATCACAACGACGCCCCAGTCGGCAAACAATTTTGCGAACAGACGGGCGAAGGAACTACCGAAGGTCTCGCCGGAGCGATAACATTCGCGCAAAGTGCTGCTGATCTCGGAGTCACCGAGAAGACCTGCCGCTTCATCCACTACGGGCTGAATCTCCGGACCAAATGTGATGGTTCCGACGGGCACGTTCGGCGCGGGTTGAGCGCCTACGCTCAACGTGCGAAGAGAAGCCTCAGGTCCGGGAATCGAGACTTGATTGACCTCCGCCAGGTCGTGATCCTCAGTCGCCAGCCAGAATATGGGAACGCAATCGACGCCGTTCTGGGTCGCTTCCTGAGCGAGTTTGACTGCCGTGAGCGCCTTGTAGATCGAGAAGAGTGGACCGCCGAAGAGTCCGACCTGCTGGCCGGTGACTACCACGGTCGAACCGGAAGCAAACCGAGTGATGTTCTGGATGGCCATGGCCGAGGCTCCCCAGGCGCGGTTCTGACGCTCAAGCACGGCAGCGACGCTCGCGCGGCGGTCAGGGTCATACGCGATGCGGGTCGATTCGTCTTTCAGCCATTCCCGGAAATGCGGGGAGCGGGGATAAAACTGGCTGAGTTTGGAGTAGTCGGAAAGGAAGTCGATGAACAGCCTAGTGGTGTGCGGAATTTGACTGTGCGGCAAACACTCCGACTTCACTGGCAGTTCTCCCGACAGCGTTGGACGATGGAACTCATGGAAAGTTACCGCCCCATTGTACAGGCGTCTTAAATCAGATGTCGGAAATGGCGGTGGGATGCAGAACCTGGCGTGCGGACAGGCTTCAGTCTTCCCTAGGAGAGATGAGGAGGACCGGAGAGTAGCTCGTTGTGGGCGTGTTTGGAGTGGATGCGAATGCCGAGGAACGAGATGGGCAGCGCGCCAAACATACCGAGGCCAATCCCGGCGAAGGGATTCCAGCCGAGGTCAACCGTTCGCAGGCAAACCGCCAGGGCCCATACCAATGCCACAACCTGGAACACATAAAGCATGACTTGCCGTTTTATGAGATCCATTCGTTGCCTCTTTTCAGAATTCATCCTAACTCGACTTCCTTTTGTCATCTTAGCGCGATCCGGTGTGGTTACCCAGCGTTGCCGCAAAACCGAGGGCCATGGACTTCCGGCGGAGGCTGCGTGATGGCAGCGATGGCCTGGTTATCAATAGCCCTTTGCCTTGTCGACCACCGCCAGCAGCGGTTGATGCGCGAGATAACGGCGCAGGTTCTTGGAGAAGAGCGCATAGTGCCGCTCCCACAGTTTGTCGGTCAGGCCGGCCGTGTGAGGCGTGGTCAGCAGATTGTCGAGATCCCATAAAGGCGAGTCTGCGGGCAGGGGCTCCTGTTCGAAGACATCGAGAGCAGCGCCACCGATGCGATGGTTGCGAAGGGCGTCGGCGAGGGCGGACTCGTCGACTAAGGGTCCGCGGCCGACGTTGATCAGGCAGGCGTCGTTTTTCATCTTAGCCAGGCGCGCGGCATTCATCAGACCGCGGGTCGCTGGAGTGACTGGAACGGCGAGGACAACGTAGTCGGATTGCTGAAGCAACCTGTCGATGTCCGCGAAAGCGTAAGCCACTTGGACGCTTTCCGGCTTCTCCTTCTGCGGACTTTCGCGGACGGCTAGGACTCGCACACCCAATGCGGCGGCAAGCCTGGCAACTTCGCAACCGATACTACCGAGGCCGATGAGACCCAGCGTGGCTCCGGCAACTTCTCGCGGGCGAGGGCGCCCGCGCCACATGATTTCCTGGCCCCAGAAGTGCTTTTGCTGAAGGCGAACGGCCTCGGGAATTTTCTTGGCCAGAGCAAAGATCAGCGCGACGACGTGTTCGGCGACCACTGGGCCGTGGACTTCTCTGGCGTTGGTGAGGATGACGTCACTCGCGATCAGCTCGGGAAACATGAGTTGGTGAACGGCGGCGGCGGGAGAGTGGATCCAGCGGAGTTTCTTTGCCAGGATAAGCTGCTCGGGGCGGAGCGACCATGCAACGACGATTTCTGTGTCGGCAATTTCTTCGCTGGCCCGGTCGTAAGAGCTCAGATGGACAATTCTAAGTTCCGGAAAGTCCTTAGCCAGGCGCTCTGCAAACCAAGCGGGAGCATTCCAAAGATCGAAGCGATGATGGAGGACGATTAGGAGCTTCATGGAGAAAATCTTAAACACAGAGGACACAGAGTGCACAGGGTAAAGCAGAAAGCACCTCTGTGGCCTCTGTGGTCTCTGTGGTCTCTGTGGTTATTTCGTTTTCATGACTCGCAGGTCGTGCCCGGTCATTTCTTTTGGTTCGTCGAGGCCGAGCATTCCCAGGATTGTCGGCGAGATATCGCGCAGCGAGCCGTTGGGCTTGAGAGTGAATTGCGCACTGTTGTCAGAAATAACGATGAAGGGGACAGGATTGGTCGTGTGCGCGGTGTGCGGCCCACCGGTCGCAGGGTCGATCATCATTTCGGCGTTGCCGTGGTCAGCGGTGATCAGCATGGCGCCGCCTTTGGCGCGGACAGCAGGTTCGATGCGGCCGAGGCAGGCGTCCACGGTTTCAACCGCTTTCACGGTCGGCTCGATTTTGCCGGAGTGGCCGACCATATCGGCGTTGGCGAAGTTCACAATGATGACATCGAAAGCGCCGTCGTTGACGGCTTTGATGACGGCGTCGGCGATTCCGGCGGCGGACATTTCTGGCTTGAGATCGTAAGTTGCAACTTTTGGTGACGGTACCAGCACGCGATCTTCGCCGGGAAATGGCTGCTCGACTCCTCCGTTGAAAAAATATGTAACGTGGGCATACTTTTCGGTTTCGGCGACGCGCAGGTTGCGCAGGTTCATCTGCGCCATGACGTTGGCCAGAATGTTGGCCATCGATTCCGGAGGTATGACGACGGGCAGGCTGAATTGTTTGTCGTAGCGGGTCATGCAGACGTAGTGCAGATTCCTGGGCGCACGATCGCGCGGGATGGTGGCATCGAGATCGTCGGCGCCGGGGAGATCGCGGCCGCCTTTTTCGTTGAGGCCGCTGTTTCGAGTGAGCGCGCGGGTGATCTCGCGAACCCGGTCGGCACGAAAGTTGAAGCAGATGCAGGCATCGTCATCGCGAATGGTGGCGAGCGGGTCGCCGCGGTTGTCCGTGCAGACGAACGGGATGACAAATTCGTCGGTCACGCCCTTGTTGTACGAATCCTTCATGCCCTGGACGGCGTCCGCATACTTCCCTGCCTCGCCGTCGGCGTAGACCATGGTGTTGAAGGCCCTGGCGATGCGCTCCCAGCGGCGATCGCGGTCCATGGCGTAGTAACGGCCGTTGACAGTGGCGACCTGGCCACAGTTGTATTCGCGCATTTTCTGCCGGAGTTGTTCGAGATAACCGGCGCCGTTGGTTGGTAGGGTGTCGCGGCCATCCATGAAAGCGTGCACGAAGACGCGATCAACACCGTTCTGCTTGGCCATTTTCAGCAGAGCGTAGAGATGAGCCTGCTGCGAGTGAACACCGCCGTCGGAGACCAGGCCGAACAGGTGCAGGCGGCGGCCACCGACGCGCGCATGCTTCATGGCAGCAAGCAAAACGGGGTGAGAGAAAAACTCGCCGTTCTGGATCATGAGATCGATGCGGGTAATGTCCATGTGCACGATGCGGCCGGCGCCGATGTTGAGGTGACCGACTTCACTGTTGCCCATCTGGCCCTCAGGCAGGCCGACATAGTTGCCGCTGGTCTGAATGAGCGTGTTTGGATATTCGCGCAGCAGGCGATCATAAGTCGGCTTGCGGGCGAGGGCAATGGCATTGGCTTTGGTTTCGGCGCGGTATCCCCAGCCGTCAAGGATGATGAGGACGAGAGGTTTGGGTCTGGGCATGAGCTCTCAGCTTTCAGCTATCAGCTTACAGAAAAACGAGCCACGGATTGGCACGGATGAAACCCACCAACTCATTTCACCACAGAGTCACAGAGGCACGGAGAAAAGGCAAGAAAGAATCTATAGGAGGTGGGCGAGCGTTTCAAATCAGGAGGGCAAGTGCGTCGTTAAATTAAGAGAATCGGCGAGCCGAACGGAGGAGTCAAATGGAACCGAGCGACATCACCTTAATCCATACAAAAAGGGGAGACAAGCGTGCCTATCAGCGAACTGCTATTGCCGGAATTCGATCAGGAAATGAAAACTACACGAATTACCCTGGAGCGGGTGCCTTTCGATAAGCAGGGCTACGCGCCGCATCCTAAGTCCATGCCACTGGACAAGCTGGCCCCCCATGTGGCCGAACTGGCAGGCTTTGGCACTACGGTCTTGACAACGCCAGAACTGGATTTTGGCACTGGCCCGCAGCGGGCCCGGCCGCCGTTTGAACTAAATGGCTTGCTAAAGGCCTTCGACGAGAATGCTGCCAAGGCCCGTGCGGCCTTGCAGAACACGAAGGACGACGCTTGGTTGCAGGCATGGAAGTTGAGTTTCCAGGGTAAGCCGATCTTCAGCGGCTCACGATTTCTGGCGTACCGGCAAATGTTTCTGAATCACCTGGTGCATCACCGGGCGCAACTTGGCGTCTATCTGCGGTTGAATGGCAAACCGCTGCCGGCGACGTATGGACCATCGGCCGATGACACGATGGGGTTCTGATTTCCGGAAAGAGCGGGCCCCGGGTCGTCACGGATCAAATCGTTTCACCACAGAGTCACAGAGACACGGAGAAAACAGGGTCATCAGTTCTTGGGCGCGTCCGGGGCTGGTTTCGCGACTGCCGGCTTGTCCGTTTCCTGGACCTTGCGCATTGTGTCATCCATGATCTTCCGCATGCGTGGTTGCACGGCCTGCATGCCCTCGGCCGCCATCGCAGGCATCTCATGCAGAATCTTCTGTCCGGTGGGCGTCGAGTAGAAGTTGACCATCGCGTCCACATCGCCTTTGGTCAAATGCTTCTGGTAGACCGGAATCATGTCGTCGAGCAGGTCATTGATCGGCACCGATTCGATCATCTGCTCCGACCTGGCGTCAATCCTGGCGAGCTCTTCTGCGGTGATGTTTGGGTTAACCTTCTTCATTTGCTCGCGGCTCATGGACCGCATTTGCAGCGTAACCTGTCTCATCACCTGGTTCATCTGGTCGCGCATTTGCATGACTTGAAACAATTTGAGGACGTCCTCGCGGCTGGCAGGCGGGTCGTTGGCAATGGAGACGGTGACCTGGGTGAGCATCGCGGGGGCGATCAAGCAGAAAAGAGCAATGGCACAAAGGGTACGAGACTTCATTTGTCTCCTTGTCATCGTCGATGATAATTCAGCGCCTTCAAGCCCAGAAACCTTGCCGACTCGCCCAGCTCTTCTTCAATCCGCAGCAACTGATTGTACTTGGCGATGCGGTCGGTGCGGGAGGCCGAGCCGGTTTTTATCTGGCCGGCCCCTGTTGCCACAGCCAAGTCGGCAATGAAAGTATCTTCGGTTTCGCCCGAGCGGTGTGAGATTACGGAAGTGTATCCGTTGCGGCGCGCGAGATCGATGGCATCGAGCGTTTCGCTTACCGTGCCGATTTGGTTGACCTTGATCAGAATCGAGTTGGCGACGTGCTTGTCAATTCCCTTCTGCAGGAATTCAATGTTCGTGACAAAAATGTCGTCGCCGACGAGCTGGATTTTGCCGCCGAGTTCTTTGGTCAGGGTCTGCCAGCCGTCCCAATCTTCCTCTGACAGGCCGTCTTCGAGTGAAACGATGGGATAGTCTTTCACCCACTTGGCATAGAAGCGGACCATTTCATCGGAACTCTTGGCCGACTTGTCGGACTTTTTGAACACATACTTTCCCTTTTGATAGAACTCGCTGGCCGCGGGATCGAGGGCGATGGCGATCTGTTCTCCGGGCTTGAAACCGGCCTGCTGAATGGCTTCCAGCACAACCTCGATGGCTTCGACGTTCGATTTAAGGGACGGCGCGAAGCCACCCTCGTCGCCGACGGCGGTGTTGTAGCCTCGCTTTTTGAGCACGCCCTTCAATGTATGAAAGACTTCGACGCCCCAGCGCAGGGCTTCAGAAAACGATGGAGCGCCGACTGGCATGACCATGAATTCCTGGAAGTCGACGTTGTTATCGGCATGAGCGCCGCCATTCAGGATGTTCATCATGGGCACGGGCAGCGTGTTGGCTGGCCCGCCCAGGTAACGATAGACCGGCAGAGCAAACGACGACGCGGCCGCGCGGGTGCAGGCCATGGAGACGGCCAGAATCGCGTTAGCGCCGAGCCGTCCTTTATTTTCCGTGCCGTCAAGCTCGATCATCTTCTGATCGAGGGCACGCTGGTCGGCGGCGTCGAAGTCAGCCAGCGCCTCGGCAATTTCGCCGTTCACGTTGGCGACCGCCTTGAGTACGCCCTTGCCGAGAAAACGTTTTTTGTCGCCGTCGCGGAGTTCGACCGCTTCGTGTTCGCCGGTAGAAGCGCCGCTGGGCACGATGGCGCGGCCATGGGAGCCGTCACCGAGAATGACTTCGGCTTCAACGGTGGGATTGCCGCGAGAATCGAGCACCTCGCGCGCGTGAATGTTGGCGATATTGGTCAGAGGCATGATTGCGTCCTTTCAGATGAGCTTCGGATATCGAAAGCCGCAATTATAGACCAGTCGGTTGACATGGTTGGTGACGGCTGAACATGGGGAGCTCAGGGATGTCTGATCGCCCGCGCCACACGTTCGGTCGAGTGGTGCCTCTCGTGGTTCGCTGCGCGTTTCCGTCCTTGTTCTGCTTCCGCACGTATCTTACAGTCGGGTTAGGATGCAAGACCGGACCGAGACGCTGGAAGTTGGCTCGCAGGCACCGGAGTTTTCGCTCTCTGCGGCAAACCGCGAAGGTAGTTTTTCACTCGCCGGTTTTTTGGCCAACGGACCGCTGATTCTCGAATTTCTACGTGGCACCTGGTGACCGACTTGCGTCAAACGCATGGCCCAGTTTGAGCCACTCAGGAACGAAATTGAGCAGCCGGGTGCACAACTGGCATTTATCGCGGCTGAGAAGTCCGGCGGGATATGGAAGCCGGCGGAGTTTCTGCAGAAACATCCGATTTCGTTCCCGTTCTTGCTGGATGAAGACCGAACGGTGACGAAGGCGTATGGGCTCTATCACCGGCTGGGGCGCGATGCCATCAACATTGCGCATCCGGCAACCTTGGTTATCGATCGGAAAGGCGCCGTGGGCTACATCTATCGCGGCGACAACCAGGCGGACCGCGCGCCGATTGGGCAAGTGATGGAGGCGGTGAAGAAGATTGCCGGTTGAAGATTTTGTCAGGTCGTCATTCAGAGGAGCACAGCGACGAGGAATCTGCACTTCGGGCGACTTGGACGCAACTGCAGATCCCTCGCTTTGCTCGGGATGACAGCAAAATTCAGGAGGACAACAATGAGAAAGTTCGCAGTTCTAGCCAACGTAGTGTTGCTCGGCGCGGTTGCGGTGGCGCAGAACAACGTTTCCTTGCCCGCAGGAACCTCGATGAAGGTCAAGCTGGAAAACACGCTGGCCACTTTTGCCAGCAAGACCGGCGATCCGTTTTCCGGACGAGTGACGGAAGCGGTGCAACTCGATGGCAAGACCGTGATCCCGATCGGCGCCACAGTGCAGGGACGCGTCACGCAGGTGAGCGAACCGCGCCGCATCGCCGGCAAGCCGACGATTGGCATCTTTCCTGAGACGCTGGTGATGCCGGACGGCCAGCGCTTTATGCTGAACGCCACCTTGGTGGACACCAGCGTGCGCCACGGCACAGACGTGAATGACGAAGGCCAATTCAAGGGCCAGGGGCATGACGGCAAAGACCTGACCGAAATCGGCATGGGGACGGGGGCCGGAATGCTGATCGGCGGGCTGGCTGCGGGCGGGAAAGGTTTGGTGATTGGTGGCATGGTCGGCGCGACCGCGACCGTAGCTCACTGGCTGGGCAAGAAAAATTCTGCGATGCTGCCCGCCGGCACGGAGCTGGTGATGGAGCTCAGCCGTCCGATGGACATGACCCCGGCGAGCGGAGGGAATTAGAGCTGTTCTCCGTTAATGGGTTCTCAGCGCGGCTCAGAACGCCAATGCCATTAGTTCTTCTTCGCTCAGGATTTGCAATTCCATCCAGCCCTCGAGCGGGAGCGCGTCGACGGGCAGGTGGTTTTGCCACAGGCTGAAGCGCAGCCGCAGTTTGGTGGCCGCGAGCAGGGTGGCTTTGCTGGCGCTTGCAGATGCCACCGGCGTCGCCAGCAGCCAGGTGAGCGGAAGTTTGAATTCGAAGTTCCGAGCCAGGGCGATCGCCACTTCTTCTGAGGATTGCTTCGAACTGGCCAGGGGTTGCTTTTCATCCGGCGCGCTCAGCTGCCACGCCCGCATGTTGCCTGCCTCAATCTGGACATCCAAACGCAAAGCGCGCCGTGGGCGCTGAGCATCCACGGCCCAGGATTCGAGATTGACCACCAGTTCAAGATCCAGCTCCGGCGGCTTGCCGATGAAGTCCAGGCGGCCATAAACGTACTTTTCATCGATGCCCGCATAGACCGAATCGACCAGGAAGCGCTGGCCATGCATGGCGCCAGCGCGATGATCAGCAGTGTAAACCGCGGCGCCCATCCACTCGAAGTAGCGCACCATGTCTCCGGTCACGCGCGGACGGATGTAGGAAGTCTGGGGCACAAAGGCGGGCCTGCCCGCGGCTGCCGTGATGGGTTGGGCGAGATAATCCGGCGGGGCTGCTCCCAGCGCCTGGTAGACGTTGGAGAGATGTTTGCGATAAAGTTCGTCGAACTCGCGGTCGTTGGCCGAGTGATGTTCGGGGCCGTACCACCAGTTCCAGTCACTGCCTTCGGCAATGAGCAATTCTTCGAACGCCAGCTTGCGTTGGGTCTCGCTGGCGCGGGCCGCTGACTCGGCATAGAAGTTGCGAGCGTGGTAAAGATAGTCCCACGACTTGTTGTCCTCAGGCGCGCCGATCCATACGTTGAAATTCGCGTTGATCCACGAGCCAGGAACCAGAGACGTGAGCTTGGCGAAATCTTTGTGGCGGGCGATGGCTTCGGAAACGGTGACAGCTTCGACCCCGGGTTCACGCTGCAGCGCGTCGTAGAAGCGGCGCAGGAATTCGCGTCCCGATTGCGGATAGTATTCCCATGCGTTCTCACCGTCCAGGATGATGGAAACGACGGCGTCACGACCCAGGCTGAGCACGGGTTGCGCAGCCTGCTTGATGTTTCCAATGAGGTGGGCCGCGGCGTCACCAGCGGGCATTCCGGAGTACACAAAGCCGACCAGATCAGAGATGGTGTGATCGCGGAAGATGAGGTGCATCCTGGCCGCGCGACTTTCGAAACGATGGATGTTGTACAGCTTTTCCCCTTTGTCTGCAAGTAAGCGGCCGTCGTCGCGCGAAAAGTCAATGCCCAGAGACCGGCCGAGGACGCCTTCATCGGTCGCCATCCAGTTCACTCCGAGGCTCGGGGCGATCGCCAGGACTTCTTCTGAAACGCTTCCCTCCGACGGCCAGACGCCAACCGGACGCACGCCAAAAACCTGCTGGTGCAAATCGAGACCGCGGCGAAGCTGCTCGCGCGCGTCTTCGGGATGGCGAAAGCGATTTTGGGGCAGCGGAAGTCCCGGAGATGAAACCGCACCCTGATTGGTGTCACAGACCAGAGGCAAGATGGGATGGTAGAAGGGCGACGTGGAGAGTTCGATTCTGCCCTGCTTCGCGGCTTCAGCATGTGCCGGCAAGACCTTGCCCAGCAACTCGCGTTCGCGGGCAATCACGAAGGCCTGATCTTCAAGCGAATATCCATGGCCCTTCTTGATCAACTCGGCGATGATCAAGTCCCCGAGAAAGAATTCATCGAACCAGGCGATCTGCGAAAGCACTTGCATATCGGTGAAATCCTGCGGCTGGAAATATTTGTCCGCGCGCTCGGGCGAATCACCTGCGCCGCGGAAACGTTCCCACAATTCGCGATAGCGAGGATAACGTCCGATCATGTTCACCGGATTGGCCTGGAACAGGTATTGCAGGGCGAAACGGCGTTCTTCCGGAGTGAGGTCGCGCGCGGGCTTGGCGGCCACCTTCAGAAAAGGATCTTGCGCGGTCCCAGCCACGTAATCCTGGATTTGGGCGATCAGCGAAGGAACCAGGTTGAAGGTCTGGTGAACATCAGGAAATTCATCCAGCAGTTTGACCATACCGTAATAGTCTTTGAGAGCGTGCAAGCGGACCCAGGGCAGACGGTACTCGCTGGTGACTAAGTCTTTGTAGAAAGGCTGATGCTGGTGCCAGAGTACGATGACGCGGAGGGTTGGCATGAGCGAAATTCGGAAGCAGAAAAGCCAGTCTAGCACGCGCAGGAGAGGCTTTAGAGGAGTGGGCCAGCTCGGGGAGCTATTTTCCCAATATGGTCACATGGATTCTTCCTCGCTCAAGCCGAACCCGGGCCTAGGTGGGTTCACCCTGAAGAGTAGATGTCTTGATTTATCGCTCCACGGCGGATAGCCTTAACAGGCACTGCGTTTGTATTCGAACGTTACGGGAAGGAAACATGAAAAGTACTCACAAACTGATCATAGCGGCTCTTACCGTCTTTCTAGCGGCGCCAGTCTCCGGTGCGCAAACCACGCCATGGCAGATCTCACGGCAGCCGGCACTCTCGGCGCACACTACGTCAGAAGCGAAACCGACCTATCAGTTTTTCTCGATTCTCGATGGCACGCCCAAGGCGTTCGAGGTGCACCACGATACACAAGTCGGTACCGGCAAACCGGTCGACGTAGTTATGTTTGCCATTGAGTTGCAGGTCATGAACTCAGACGGGAATTTTGAGCCGGAGGGCCTGATTATTGACAACTTTTTCACTGCCAAAGCGGTGCAGCCGGGTAGCGCGCCGAATCCTCGCGATGCGCACGATTGCGCACTGTGGAACTTCCTGGTCTTACGGGCGATCGACAACCGCAATGCGGCTCTGTTGACCTGGCCGTACGTCGAGTTTACGGTGGCTGAGGGAGCACGCACCATTCAAACCAACGAGGACGGCTCCGTCTATTGGAGCGATGACGTGGAATGCTGGGGATCGAGTGATCGTTTCTCGCCTTTTTGAGGCGGAACTCCCACGTCTCGCAAAAACGGCGAGACATGGGGCACCCGGCGTTCAAAGTTCTCAAGTGCTTTCGGGCCCCCCCGATTTACCTTCCGTTTCGGTACACTAGTCTGAGTGGCCAAGACGACTGAACAACCAGCATCCGGCACACGCTCTGACGTGAGCCTGCTCAGCGAGCAGGACGTTTATCTTTTCAACGAAGGCCGGCATTATCGTGCCTACAACAACCTGGGCGCGCACCTGACCACCGCCGGCGACGAGCAGGGCGCGTGTTTCAGCGTGTGGGCGCCGAGCGCACGCGAGGTCAGTGTCATCGGAAGTTTCAATCGCTGGGATCCGCAAGCCCACCCGCTCGTCGGCCGCGGCAACTCGGGAATCTGGGAAGGCTTCATTCCGGGAGTGAAGAAGGGCGATCTCTACAAGTTTCACATTCGTTCGCATCATCACGGACACGTTGGAGATAAGGCCGACCCGTTTGGCGTGTGGCACGAAAAACCGCCGCGCACAGCGTCGGTGGTGTGGGACCTGGACTATCAGTGGTCGGATGACGAGTGGATGCAGCGTCGGAAGCAGGCGAATTCCCTGCGCGCGCCCATGGCAATCTACGAGGTGCATCTCGGCTCGTGGATGCGAGTGCCGGAAGAACACAACCGTCCGCTGACTTATCGTGAAATGGCGCCGCGTTTGGCGGATTATGTGCGCCGTATGTATTTCACTCACGTGGAATTGTTGCCGGTGATGGAGCATCCGTTCTATGGTTCGTGGGGCTACCAGACGACCGGTTACTTTGCGCCCACGGCGCGCTACGGCACGCCGCAAGATTTCATGTATCTGGTGGATTACCTGCATCAGCATGGAATTGGGGTGATCCTCGACTGGGTGCCATCGCATTTCCCTTCTGACGCGCATGGCCTCGCTTATTTCGACGGCACGCATCTGTTCGAGCATGCCGACTCGCGCAAAGGCTTCCATCCCGACTGGAAGACGCACATTTTCAACTACGGACGCAACGAGGTGCGTAGCTTTCTGCTTTCGAGCGCCATGTTCTGGCTGGAGAAATACCACGCCGACGGGCTCCGCGTGGACGCGGTCGCATCCATGCTCTACCTGGATTACTCACGCAAAGAAGGCGAATGGCTGGCCAACCAATACGGAGGCCGGGAGAACCTGGAGGCCATTGATTTTCTGCGCCAGTTCAACCAGGAGACGTATCACGAGCACCCGGACATTCAAAACATCGCGGAGGAATCGACGGCGTGGCCGATGGTGTCGCGTCCCATTTATCTCGGCGGGCTGGGATTCGGATTGAAGTGGGACATGGGCTGGATGCACGACACACTGGAATATTTCCGGCACGATCCCATCCACCGCAAGTTTCACCACAACCAGCTCACCTTCCGCATGCTGTACGGGTTTACGGAGAATTTTGTGCTGCCGCTGTCGCACGATGAGGTGGTCCACGGCAAGGGTTCGCTGATCGGCAAGATGCCGGGCGACGAATGGCAGAGGTTCGCCAATTTGCGCCTGCTGTTTGGCTACATGTATGCCCAACCCGGCAAGAAGATGCTGTTTATGGGCGACGAATTTGGCCAAGTGCGGGAGTGGACGCACGACAGCAGCCTGGAATGGCACGTGTTGCAGTTTGCGGTACACAGCGGATTGCAGAATTGGGTGGAGCAGTTGAATCGGCTGTATCGCGACCAGGTGGCGTTGCATGAACTCGACCATGAGCCCGGCGGATTCGAGTGGATCGATTGCAATGACAGCCAGAACAGCACGATTTCCCTGCTGCGAAAAGGCAAGTCGGCCAGAGAAAACATCGTCGCGGTGTTCAATTTCACGCCCGTGCCGCGGATGGGCTTTCGGCTGGGAGTTCCGTCGGGAGGCTATTGGAGAGAACTTCTGAATAGCGACGCCAAGGAGTATGCAGGCACCGGAATGGGAAACTTTGGCGGCGTGGTGGCGGGAGAACGGCCGTCCCACGGGCGTCCGTATTCGTTGAGCCTGACCCTGCCGCCGCTGGCGGCTCTATTCTTCAAAGCCGAATAGTCGGCAGAGTGACGGCCATTCGGCGAGGCTTCGACTTCTCACTACCTCGAGGTCACGCGGACATTTCCGTCTTTTGGCCTCGCCGTTCTTCGAGCAACAGCTCCAGACAATCGGCAATGTCTTTCAACGGGACCCCCTTCTCAATGGCTGCGTCCACAAAGGGAGTCATGTCCTCAAGATCCGGACTCAGGCCTGACACCATCAGGATAGGCAGTTGCGGAGCGGAAGTTTTGAGGCGCACGGCGAGTTCAAAGCCGTTCATTCCAGGCATTTGGTAGTCGAGAATCGCCGCCGAAATGTCGCTGCCCTTGGCCTCGAAGACTTGCAGCGCCTGGTCGCCGTCGCTTACGGCGATGATCTCGTTCCCAAACTTGGTCAATCCGGCCTGGTAAAGGTCGCGGATGGAGTCGTCGTCATCGACGCACAGGACGATGGGAGTTTTCATAGCGAAACATTTCCCTTTTGGGTCGCTCCTCACTGACTTGGAGGAGGGCTCGGATTGACTTAGCAAGCGTTGTGCCAGGGGAATGCGGTTGGGCTGTGGAATTCGCGGCGGTGAGGGAGTCGAAAAGGAGCGAGTCAAACGTGCGATTAGTGTGTCGCAAAGAACGCCCATTCGACGCGCTCGCTTCGTTCGCTTGCTCAGGGCAGGCTTCAGTTCGCGCGGCTCGCCCAGATTCCCTCGACTTCGCTCGGGACAGGCTCTTCGCTTCGCAGAAAGCGCTCACTCAGGATGACATCAGCTTAAAGTGCTAGACTGCTCTTAATTGGCGCGCCATGCGGATTCTTACCCGTTACATCTTGCGCGAAATTACGGCCCATGCCCTCATCGGCGTAGCGGTGTTTACTTTTGTTCTATTCACCAAGGACCTGGGGCAGATCCTCGAACTGTTGGTCCGCAACAGCGCTCCTGCGCTGAGCGTGGTTGAAATTCTGGGCTACATCATTCCGCTGACGCTCACCATCAGCATTCCCGCAGGAGTGCTGGTCGGAATTCTGATTGGCCTCAGTCGCCTCGCGGCCGACAGCGAGATCACCGCGATGCGCGCCAGTGGGATCGGAGTGTGGACGTTTCTCCGCGTGGTTTCGATTTTTGTCGTCGTGGCATGGATCGCGGCCTTGGCCAACGATGTTTACCTCGCGCCGGCGTCGCAAGCGGCCATGGCGCGTCTGCAGGACCGGCTCAAGTCTTCGCAAGTCTCGTTTCAAGTGCGCCCGCGAGTATTTTACGAAGGATTCCCGCAGTTAGTGCTGTACGTCCAGGACGTCAAAGAGGCCCAACATGCGGCGATCTGGAAGGGCGTCTTTATCGCTGACACCAGCAATCCGGCAGCGCCTCGAATCACTCTGGCGGAGCAAGGCATCCTGGTCAGCGAGGGACCGAATACCCTGCACCTTCACCTGAGCAGCGGATCCACTCACGAGACCGATCCCAAGGACCCAAACCATTACCAGATTTCCACGTTTGACGAGACTGATCTGCCGATCACGCTACCGCAAGCGGAGGCGTCCAAGGAGGAACCCGCCCCAATTTCGCAGGTGAGCACGCGGGAACTGTGGCGGCGCGGCGCCGACCCGCACAATCCCATGGCGCGCCTGGATCTGATCGAGTTTTATCGCCGCTTCGCACTGCCGACTTCGTGCCTGGTGCTGGCCCTGGTGGGAATACCGCTCGGCCTCTCCGCCAAGAAGGGCGGGAAGTCCACAGGGTTTGTGCTCACCATCCTGCTGGTGTTCGCCTATTACTCGGCATCTCTCGTGGGCATCTCGCTGGCGCGCCAGGGAAAGCTCTCGCCACTTCCGGGCGTGTGGCTGGGGAATGCTGTGTTCTTCCTGGCGGGAGCATTTCTGTTGTGGCGGGCGGAGCGCCGGCCGTTTGATCTTTCGTGGCTGCGTGATCTGGGAAATCCGTTCAAAGCAGGACTGCGAAACGGTAGCGGAAAACTGCTTCGGCCACGTTCCAATGACGTTTTTGAACGAGCGTCTACGCGCCGCCGCGTGTTTAGCGCCCGCTTCCCGATGATCCTGGACGATTACGTGTTGCGCGACTTCGGGGTGAATCTGGCGCTGGTGCTTGCGACCTTCCTGATGCTGCTTTTGGTGTTCACGCTGTTTGAATTGCTGGGAGACGTTCTACGCAACCAGGTTTCACCGCTTGTGGTCGGGGAGTACTTGCTCAACGTCTCGCCATATTTCCTCTACAACATGGCGCCGCTGGCCGTGCTGTTGGCGGTGCTCATTACTCTGGGGGTGATGCAGCGCAGCAACGAGATCACCGCCATCAAGGCGACCGGCATCAGCATTTATCGCATTATTATCCCCTTGATGGTGGCCTGCGCGGCGGTGGCGGGATGCCTGTTCTTTGCCGATCAATTCTATTTGCCGCACGCCAACCAGCGGCAAGACGCGCTGCGCAACCAGATCAAGGGCAAACCGGCGCAGACTTATCTGAATCCTGACCGGAAGTGGATTTTTGGCGAACACTCCAACATCTACTACTACCAGTTGTTCGACTCCGAGCGAAACCAGTTCGGGCGCCTGTCACAGTTTCAGTTCGATCCCGTGACCTTCCAATTGACCCAGCGCATTTACAGCGATCGCGCGCACTGGGAGGAGACGCTGCATACCTGGGTTTGCACCCAGGGCTGGGAGCGTGATTTTCGCGGCCCGGCCATCGAGAACTACCACACCTTTGACGTGGCGACGTTTCCCGGGGTCAACGAGCCTCCGACGTATTTCAAGAAGGAGGTGAAGCAGTCGTCAGAGATGAATTCTGAGGAGCTGCGGCGCTATATCCGCGACTTGCAGCAGAGCGGCTTCGATGTAGTGCGGCTGCGGGTGCAATTGGAAAAGAAATTTGCCTTTCCAAGCATTGCGCTGGTGATGGCAGTGCTAGCGATTCCCTTTGCGCTGCAGGCAGGACGGCGCGGCACCGTGACCGGGGTGGCCACGGCGGTGGGCATTGCGATCATGTACTGGACGGTTTCAGGATTGTTCGAGGCCATGGGCAACATCAGCCAGTTGCCGCCGTTTCTGGCGGCGTGGTCGCCGGATTTGATTTTTGCCCTGCTGGGCGGGTACATGATTTTGAAGGTGCAGACGTAGGGGGGGCCTCCTTCCCTAACCACAAAGGACACGAAGGCGCACGAAGTCCCGAAGTCCACATGGTCTCCTTAGTGTTCCTTTGTGTCCTTGGTGGTCAAAATGGAGCACTACTGCGATCACATCACACTAATTCGCCGCGACCAACGATGGATTCCCCGAAACCGTCACTGCCGCGCCCACGGGAGCGAGCAATCCCGTGGTGGTATTTAAACTGAAGACCGACAGCGTCGAGGAGCCACTGTTGGCCACATATACGAAATCAGTGGGGTTGGTTGTGGTATTGCCCAGCGCGGTCCCGGTGGTCCCGGAAATAATCACAAAAGAGGTCGGGGTAGCGCCGGCGGAGGCGGACCCGGGCGAGAGCGGGCTCAGCACGCCAGTACCGCTGGCGAGCGAGTACTGGGAGACCTGGTTCGACCCTTTATCCAGCACGTAAACAAAATTGAAAAAGGGATCGGCGGCAATCGCTACCGGAGCAATTCCAGCCGGGAACGGAGAGCCGGTTACGGCGGTCAGGGTGCCGTCGGGGTGGTTCGCGTCGGCACAACTGGTGACGACTTTATCGCAAATGGCAAACGCCGAGACCGTGTTTGAGCCGGAGTTGGCCACATAAAGAAAGCCTCCGCTCGGAGTAAGGCCAAGTCCTGAGGGCGCGACGCCGACGTCGTACGGTGGTTGACCAAGCACTGTAAGCGCTCCCGATGAGGAGATCGAGAAAGCAGAGACGTTGTTCGCAGACTGGTTTGCTACGTACAGAAAATTTCCACTCGGACTGACCGCCACGGCTGCGGGATCGGTCCCGGTGGTGGTCCCGGCGGGAATGGTGGTGAAAGGCGAACCGGAAACCTTGGTCAGCGACGTCCCGCTGATGGAAAACACCGAGATGTTGCTGGACACCTGGTTGGCCACAAACAGGAACTTTCCTGCGGGATCAATTGCCAGACCCATGGGCATGGTGCCCACGGCGGTGTTGCCGCTGGCTGCGCCCAAACTTCCGTCAGAATTCAGGCTGTAACCGGAAACGTTGTTAGAGCCGCTGTTCGCCAGGAACAACGCATTCAGCGAGGGAGTCAGGACCATGGCCGCGGGAGAACTGCCGGTGCTGAGAGTGGATCCAACTGCGCTAAGGTTGCCGGAGCCGATAGCGACGGTGTAACTGGCAACCGAGGTATTGAGTGGAGTGACAAGATAGAGCACTCCCGTGCCGGTCGTCGTGGCTGGATTGCTGGAGCTGCACGCCAGAAAACCGCACAGCGTGAGGGTAAGCAGACAACCCAGTAAAGCCCACTTCATTCCCATTCTGTCTCCCGTGAGGTCTTGGAGGTACTCAATTGTTTATCAGGAATGCGGGGGAAAGAGCAACTTGGGTAGCTGTCAGCATTCAGCTGTCAGCTTACAAACTGAACCCATAGGATTCTTGCTGGGATCGAAACGCTCGCATAGGGGCGGAAGTCCCCGTCCGCCCAGGCCGAGCGCAGCTCGGCAGTCTCCCTGAGGCGCTGAAGGGAAGCGAGCCAAACGCGCGAGTGTTGCGTCGCAAAAACCGCGACGCTTCGCGCGGCTCGCCCAAATCCCTCACTTCGCAGAAAGCGCTCGTTCGGGATGACAATCGCCACTGCTATCTACTGCCTGGCCAGCGTAGTGGTGGAAGGTTCCGGCGAGGTTTCGGCCACCGGCATCGCAGCCAGCGGCAGACGAATCTCGATCATCAGGCCACCCTCAGGGCGGTTCGTTGCGCAGATAGTGCCGCCGTGCAGAGTCACTGCCCGCTCGGTGATCGCCAGGCCAAGACCGACCCCGCCAGTCTGGCGGCCGCGGGCATCGTCGATGCGGTAAAAGGGTCGGAACAGCTTATCGAGCGACTCCTCTGGCACGCCGGGGCCGGAATCGGTCACGCGCACTATTGCTTCCGCGCCGCGTGGCCCCCGTCCCTGCTCCAGCCTGACCTGCGCAGTGGTTCCTTCCTGAGTGTAGCGGAGGGCGTTACGCACCACATTCTCAATGGCACTGTGCAGCAGGGCCGGGTTGCCAGTGACCACGCAGCCATCGGCAACGTCGACCTCCACTTGGCAATGGCGGCTTTGCGCTTCGAAAGCCGCGTCTTTGGCGATTTCCTGAATGAGCTCTCCCAGGTCCACTGGGGACTTGATGGCCGGCTCGTCGCCGCCTTCGAGGCGCACAATAGTGAGCAGTTGCTCGATCATCTGGTTAAGGCGGGTGGTCTCACGATCAATTCGGTCGAGTGCGCTGGCGGCTTCAGTGCCGCTGCGCTGGCGAGCCAGCTCCAGGGCGACGCTCAGCCGCGCCAGCGGTGACCGCAGCTCGTGCGAAATGTCGGTGAGCAGACGTTTTTGCGCGTTCATCAGACCCTGCAGACGCTCGGCCATGCGGTCGAAATCGCGCATCAGCTCCGCCATCTCATCGTGCCGCCGGGCCTGCGGTAAGCCGGCGCGGGCGCTTAGATCACCCGAGGCCAGCTTCTGGGTGGCCGCGCGCAGACGCATGATCGGCGAAGTCAGATATTTCGCCAGGAGGTAGCAGACCAGACCGGAGGTAAGTATTGCAATCAGGATGCCCACGCCGGGAAGGCCGTGGGGTCCGAACATCGAACGCTGCTCTGGCAGTTCGACGATGACCGTGAAGAGATGTCCGTCGGCTGCGGTCATCGAAGCTCGCAAAAACTGCACGGGCCGCAACCGTCCCCAAAAACTGTCGGCGCCGCGCATCTCGCCTCGCCGGGCATGCTCGACCCACGCCGCCGGCTTGCGCCCCACCAGGTCCCTGCCTTTCTCATCGAAAATATAGAGCCTCACGTGCTGGGCCTCGTGAACGCTTCTCAGATATCGCCAGGCGGCGGTTTCCCCGCCAGTTTGATAGGCCTGCAGCGCTTCGGCGAGAAACTTGGGTTCCTGCGCTTGCAGGTTGGCGATCTCATTCGACGGGCGAAGCGCCATAGTGACCAGAATGGCCAGCACTACGAACAGCGCCTGGGCAATCCAGAAGGAGAGAAAGATTTTGAGGAAAAGGCTTCTCATCCTTCGCTCCTGACGTTCTCCCGGGGATGAGCGAAGATGTAGCCGACGCCGCGCACCGTCTTGATGTGATCCATGCCATTGTCGGAGTCGCCCAGCTTCTTGCGGACTTTGCTGACGTGCATGTCAATGCTGCGGTCAAAGGGGGAAAACTTGCGGCTGAGAACCTCGTCCACCAGATGTTCGCGAGTGACCACCCGGCCGGCCTCGCGCAACAGCACATGGAGCAGGTTGAATTCGACGGAAGTGAACTCCACTGGTTTGCCACTGTGGAGGACGGTGCGGGTCGCAGGATCAAGCTCGACATCGCCTACGCGCAGGACTTCGGGCCGCTGGTCCGCGGTTTCTCCAGCTTGCGTACGGCGCAGGATGGCCCGAATCCGTGCCACCAGTTCCCGCGGATTGAAGGGCTTGGGGAGATAATCGTCGGCGCCAATCTCCAGACCAACGATGCGGTCCACATCTTCGCCACGGGCAGTGAGCAGCAGGACCGGAGTCCGCGACGACTTGCGAAGCTGGCGCAACACATCAAAACCGCTCATTCCCGGCAGCATCACGTCCAGCACCACCAGAAGATGATCGCCGCTGAGCGCGCGCTCCAGGCCACGGTCGCCGTCGTGTACGGCTTCGATTTGGAAGCCCTCGGGCGCGAGGTATTCGCCTACCAGACTGCAGAGTTCCACGTCGTCGTCGATGACCAGAATGCGATCCACTTTGCTCATACCAGTTCTATAACAGCCCGACGGAGCAGGGCGTAAAGAATTGTCAAAAAGAGGGTTACGCCCCTGACAAAACTTTACTCCGATTGACCGACTCTTTACCACCGTGAGCGCACAAAGGTGTTTTGATTAGTGGCAACAAATTCAATCCTCAAGGGGAGAAGTCAACAGGAGAGTCGTATGAAGCTGAGCAAGACAAAATTGTTAGCGGCGGTGCTGGGACTGATGGTCGTAGCAACGCTCATGTTCGCACAAGGCGGACCGCCGGCCCGTATGCACGGACACGGCTGGAGCGATGGGATGTTCCCGTTTTTCTCTGACGCGCTCGATCTGAGCGATGCGCAACGCGCCCAGATCAAAGAGATCTTTCACAACGCGAAACCCACGATCAAGCCTCTGATGCAGCAGGAAATGCAGAGCCACCAGGCGATGATGCAGCTCATCACCAGCGGTAACTTCGATCAGGCGAAGGCCCAGGCGATCGCAACCCAGGCTGCGCAAGTGCGAGCGCAAATTGAAGTGCAACATGCGCTGAGCGCGTCCCAGGCTTATCAGGTGCTGACCACCGAACAGAAAACGAAATTCAATGAACTGCTGGCCAAGCACCAGCAGCGGATGCAGGAACACATGCAGCGGCACGAGCAGGGTGAACAGGCTCCTCAGCAACAGCAATAGGTGTATCGAGGGGGACGGAGAGGGTTGCAAGAGGAGAACACCCTCTCCGTTGCTACGCGATGAACTTCGAGATTCTGTATTCCTATCTGATCGACGTGACGTGGCTCTTTCTTGGGAGCTGGGTGGCGTTGCTGGCGGCCGCCTACGTAGTTGTGTTTGGACGGGAGCGAGCGTAGCGAGCAGCGTCGCCAGCCAGCGCGGCAATTTGATGAGGAAGCGAGCTAACCGCGCCACTATTCTGTCGCAAAGAACGCGACAGTTCGCGCAGCTCGCCCGGATCCTTCGCTGCGCAAAAACGGCTTGCTCAGGATGACAATCAAACTGCAATTCTGGAATTGAAGCCGGCGCTGGTAGAATCTCATCTACTAGAAGCACATGTTGCCCAAGAGCCTGCGCCCCCTGTTTCCCTATCTGAAGAAGTACCGCGCCAGCTACGTGGTGGGCACGGTGTGTGTCTTCCTCAACAACGGAATCTGGATTCTGCCTCCGCTAGTTATCGGGCGCGCCATCGATGACCTTCATCTTGGCGTCACCCGGCACAAGCTTTTTACCTACGCGCTGCTGCTGCTCGGCCTGGCCTGTATCAAGGGTATCTTCCAGTTTCTGACCCGCTGGGTCGTGATCGGAGTCTCGCGCGAGATCGAATACGATTTGCGCAACGATCTCTTCCGGCACCTGGAAAGTTTGTCTTACCCCTACTACCAGCGCACCCGCACCGGCGACATTATGGCGAGGGCAACCAATGACCTGAACGCCGTGCGCAACTTGCTGGGCCCGGCGATCATGTATTCGGCCAACACCATCGTCTTCACCGCGGGCGCTCTGGCTTTCATGCTAAAGATCAGCCCGAAATTGACGTTTTACGCCTTTTTGCCGATGCCCATCGTCAGCATCATCATTCAGTACTTCGGGCGGCAGATCCACGAGCGTTTTGAGAAGATCCAGGCAATGTTTTCGGAAATTTCCGCCCGTGCCCAGGAGAATTTTTCGGGTGCACGCGTGATTCGCGCCTACGTACAGGAAGAAGCTGAAATTGCCGCTTTCGAAGCCTCTAATCGGGAATACATCGGCCGCAGCCTGAAACTGGTGCGCCTGATGGGTATGCTCTGGCCGACGCTGGAACTCATGTTGGGCATTGCCATTGTGGTCGTCTTATGGCTGGGCGGGCGCGAGGTCCTGCAGGGCCGGCTTACGGTTGGCAAATTCGTGACGTTCAATACCTACATGATGCAACTCACCTGGCCGGTGATCGCGCTGGGCTGGGTGATCAACATCTTTCAGCGTGGAACCGCGTCCATGGGGCGAATCAACGAGATTCTGGTTGAGAAACCCGAGATTGCGGATGGCCCCGAGGCGGCCCACGGCGTCCGCGCCACGCAGATCGAGGGAGACATTGAGTTCCGCAACCTGAATTTTGGCTACAACGGCACGCCGGTTTTGTATGACATCAACTTGTGCATTCCGGCGGGAAGCAGTTTAGCGATCGTCGGGCCAACCGGCTCGGGGAAGACGACGCTGGTTAGTTTGATTCCGCGGATTTACGATGCGGCGCCGGGTTGCGTGCTCATCGATGGCAAGCCCCTCCGCGAATTTCCGTTGGCGTTCTTGCGCAAGAACATTGGATTTGTTCCGCAGGAAACTTTTCTCTTCAGCGAAAGTGTACGGGAGAATATCGCATTCGGAGTGGAGAACGCGAGCGACACTGACGTGCGTTTAGCGGCACAGGCGGCCAGCATTGCCGACGATATCGAGGGTTTTCCGGAGCGCTATCAGACGCTGGTGGGCGAGCGCGGCATTACGCTCTCCGGAGGTCAGAAGCAGCGCACGGCGATTGCCCGCGCCTTGATTCGTGATCCACGGATTCTGATTCTCGATGACGCGCTCTCCAGCGTTGACACCCATACCGAGGACAAGATTCTCAACCATCTGCGGGAAATGATGCAGGGCCGCACTACGATATTTATCTCCCATCGTGTCTCCACGGTGCGCAATGCCGATATGATCGCCGTGTTGCACAGCGGACGCATTGTCGAACTGGGCACGCACGACGAGCTGCTGGCGAGAAACGGTTATTACACCGACCTCTACAACAAACAGTTGCTGGAAGAAGAGCTGGCGGAAGTGTAGAGATCAGAACCTCGAACCACAGAGGGCACAGGACACACAGAGGAGCACTGCGGAGTCTTTCAGTCCGCGATTGTAGGCGCGAATTGACAATCGGCGGCGCATAAACATGCCACAATCGTGGGGTCAGCCTGCGATGAAACGCGTTGCCATTCCCGAATTGCTGGACACCGATTCTGGGACCCCGAGCCAAATCGCCACTTCCCTTTCCGATCTGCGCCGCATCAACCACTGGTTCGGCGGGTTCGCTACCAGTCGATCCATGGTGGAGCGGGTTGCTGAAGCAACGAATGCCCGTTCACTGTCAGTGCTGGAAGTCGCTTGTGGTGCGGGAGATGTGCCAAACGCTGTGCGCACCGATCTGCGGAAGCGCGGGGTCGAAGTCGAGGTCACTTTGCTGGATCGCGCAGCATCTCATCTCGACGGAGCAAAAAGAGGCCCGGCGATCGTGGCGGACGCGCTTGCGCTTCCGTTTGCCGATGCCAGTTTTGATCTGGTCAGCACTTGCCTCTTCGTTCATCATTTGGGGCCGGAAGAGATGGTGCAATTTGTGAACGAAGGGTTGCGCGTATGTCGCGCCGCGGTGCTCATCAACGATTTGATCCGGCATCCACTACATCTGGGGCTGGTTTATGCCGGCCTGCCCCTGTATCGCAGCCGTTTGACGCGTCACGATGCCCCGGCCTCGGTGCGGCAGGCATATACCATCGAGGAGATGCGACGGACTTTGCAGCGGACACGGGCAAGCAGAGTCGAAATGAGCCGGCATTTTTTGTTTCGCATGGGCGCGATTGTGTGGAAGGAGTAGTGGCGTTCCCGTATGCGATGGTGACGATTACAGTCTGTCGTACGGTCCTTCATCGCCGGACGGCGATTCAGGATGACATAGGGATAAGGTAAAGAGAACCGGGTAGAACGTGAACATGTACGACCTAATTGTCATCGGTGGCGGACCGGCTGGATGTGCGGCCGCGATCGGTTGTGCGCGAAGCGGCCCGCGGGTTCTGCTGCTCGAGCGAGGCCGGTATCCGCGGCAAAAGGTGTGTGGAGAGTTTGTTTCGGCTGAGTCGCTTGATCTGCTGGCCAATTTGCTCGATTCGCAACATGCAAGTCTGTTGCGTGACGCAGTTTGCATCTCTGAGTCGCGAATCTTCGTGGATGGGCGCGTGTTGCAGACAAAGATTGCACCTGCGGCCGCCAGCATCGCGCGGCTCGACCTTGATGCGGCCCTGCGGGATTCAGCCCAATCGTGCGGAGTCGAAGTTCGGCAGGACGTCACTGTGCAAAACGTTCGCGGCGCTGGTCCGTTTGTGGCGGCGACCAGCATGGGAGAAATCGAGGCCCGAGCGGTGGTCAACGCATCAGGGCGATGGTCGAACTTGACCGCGGCACCGCACACCAACGGGCCCAAATGGATCGGCCTGAAGGTCCACTTTGCCGAGCCTTCACCATCGCCTTCGGTTGATCTGTATTTCTTCGAAGGAGGCTATTGCGGCGTGCAGGAGGTACGGCTTGACGAAGATTCCGGCGATTTTCGCGTGAATGCCTGTGCCATGGTCCGCTCTGATGTCGCGGGCACGCTGGACGAGGTTTTGCAGTTGCATCCTGCCTTGAAGGAGCGGGCGCGACAATGGCAATCGCTCGGTGAAGCGGTTTCTACGGCGCCATTGTTATTCCGTGAACCTCGACCGGAACAGGATGGCATTCTCGCGGTGGGCGATGCCGCGGGCTTCGTCGATCCGTTTATCGGCGACGGGATTTCCCTGGCACTGCGCAGCGGTGCGCTCGCGGCACAGTCCCTGATTCCCTTCTTCTTAGGAAGACTCACCCTGGGAGAAGCGGCCGGCAGCTATGCCGAGAAGTATCGACAGCGATTTGGCGGCGTGTTCCAGACGTCTTCGAGGATTCGTCAGATGCTGGCGCTGCCGCCGAGTGTGCGCCGACCGATCCTGTCGCTGCTTGAGAACATTCCGGCCATCACGCGATACCTGGTGAGGAAGACCAGAGGCAGCAGATAGAGTACGTGAGCTTTTCTTTCGCCCCATCCGGGGCTGGGTCATTTTGCCCCGTTCACCCACGGCTTGCGCCGTGGGCTCTAGTCTAGCGCCGCGGCTGAGCGGCACGGCTGAAGCCGTACACTTCCCAAAAGTCTGCATCGACCGAGTTGCTTTCGAGCTTCAGCGCACGACCAGGACTTCGCGGATATTGTCGCGGGTGAGAAAGAACTTGATGGAAGAAAAATCACGGAAGAGATTTTCGATGTGGCGATTGTTAAACACGCGCTGCAGGCGAAAGCTCTTTTGGATGGAAGTGTGGGTCGCTCCGGTTGGGCCCTTGCGCAGATCTCTCCGCGCTTCGATGTGCTGCATCTCCAACGTGTCCTTGTCCGCGATGTGATAGCGGTAGCACGGGGCATCGGGTCCGGCCTCGCGCGTGTGAAAGAAAGCCAGCAACATGCCTCCCGGTTTGATGGTGGACCAAAGGCGCGCGACCACGGGTTTGACCAGGCTTTCATCGAGGTAGTCGGCCACGTTCCAACACAGGACGATGTCGAATTGGGACGCGGAGTAAACCAGGTTCTCGGCCACGAAGCGCTTGCTATCGAGCACCCACTGTCCGTGCTCGTCCTTGATCGCTAGCGAGGGATCGGTGGAAGCCTCGAGCAGATCCTCGCTGTAAATCTTGTGACCTCGCTCGGTGAGGTAGCGAATGTTGCCGGCAGAGGTTGATCCGATGTCGAGGACGCAGACCGGCTCTTCTGACTGCAGCACGCGGGCGAGTTCCGCCAGACCGCTGGAGCGTCGCGTGAGGCGCTGCGTCGACTTAACAGATTTCACGCTTTGCGTGGCGTCGGCTGGTGAACCGCGAAACAGTTTCATGAAGCTGTGCGTGACGGAAGCCAAAGGCTACTTCCCTGATCTTGGTTTAATAAAGTCAGTAAATCAAATATATCGCAGCAAGAGACGGCCAACTAGCCGAAAACCGGCTAATACTTGGTTACGGGCGTACTCGCAACGGTGGGCGCTGCCATTCCGGTACCGGTGGCGGCTCCCGCAGCGGCTGGCGCGGCAGCCGGGGAGGTCTTCACCTCAACCGGAGAATCAGGCCTGGTGCTCGGTTTAGCAGCTTCCTTCTGAATGTCGATCTTGCCCTTGAAATAGGCGCCATCTTCGACCGCGATGCGCTGGGTGAAAATATCTCCCACGGCGACGGCGGACTTGCGCAATTCCGCCCGCTCGCTGGCCCGGATGTTGCCTTCCAGCTTGCCCTGCACCACGACACCTTTGGCATTCACGTTGGCCCGGACCTTGCCATTCGGCCCGATCACCAGACTGTTTCCCTGCAGTTCAATGGTGCCCTCTACCACGCCGTCGACGTACAAATCCTCGCTGCCGGAGAGTTCTCCTTTGATAATGACGGACTTGCCGATATGGGCGAACTCACCTGTCTTTGGCGTCTCCATAACTGTGATCTCCTTTTAGGGCACATTCCTCGGCCGGGGGTTGTAGAAAAGCGATTCTAAACCATTTAAGGAATCTCCGAGCACGAATCGAAAGAAAAAATCGCGAAGCTACATGAATTAAAATGGCCACGGTCGCCTCGATGGCTCCTGAACCGGCAAACACGCAGGCCAAATGGGCATCCAAGCGGGATGTATGAAAGTATCTGACCGTGCGCTCCAATTCGTGGTGGTGTTGAGCCTCGCGCTGGCCAGTACGAGCGGGGTGCGAGCTTCTCCTGCGGAGCAAGGTTCGCCCGTCGATCTGGTGCGGCAAACCGTCGAGCACGAAATCAAGGCCAATAACGGCGGAGCGAAGTTCGAGTTTCGGGACTGCGCGGAAACCGTGCACGGCTCACAAACCAAGCTGGTGATCGAGACGGGACAGGCAACGGCCGGGATACTCGTAGCGATCAATGGGAAACCGCTCACTCCACAACAGCGCGAGGCGGAAGAACAGCGGCTGGCGCGGCTGGTGAACTTTCCCGAAGAATTGAGAAAGAAGCAGAAGATGGAACGGGAAGATACGAATCGGACAACGCGAATTGTGCGGGCACTCCCCGATGCCTTCCTATACGAGCAGGATGGCACAGAGACTGGCCGGCAAGCGCTGGGGAAACCGGGCGTCGAGTTGGTGCGCCTCAAATTTCGTCCCAATCCCAACTACGAGCCACCGTCTCATGTTGAGCAGGTGCTGACTGGAATGCAAGGCATTGTTCTGATCGATCCGGACCAGCACCGCATCGCGATGATTGACGGAGCGTTGATTAAAGAAGTGAGTTTTGGCTGGGGAATTCTGGGTCGCCTCTACAAGGGCGGCCACTTTCTGGTGCAGCAGGGAGAAGTGGGAGATGGCGACTGGGAGGTGACACGCATGGATCTTGCCTTTACTGGGAAGGAGCTGCTGTTCAGAAGCATCAATATCAAGTCGACCGAGACGTTTACCGATTTTCGCTCCGCCCCTGCCAACCTGACCTTCGCGCAGGCCGTGGAATTGCTTGAGAAGGAATCCGCAGAGTTGGCGGAAAATCAGACAGGAAACGGCGGTGGCCCAAGCCACAAGTAAGAGATGTCCATGGCTCAAGCGCGCAGTGTCTCTTTACGGACGGTCAGCTTCTCAATCAGATCCTCGCGAACCCTATACCCCGTGCCAGGCTCGTCGCTGATGAGAATGGTCCCCTGCGGAGTCACTTCGACCTCTGGCTCGATGATGTCTTCCTTCCAGTAGCGTTTTGAGGCGGAGACGTCTCCGGGCAGACGAAAGTTCTCCAGAGTCGACAGAGCGATGTTGTGGGCACGGCCCACGCCGGACTCGAGCATTCCCCCGCACCACACCGGAACTTTCTGAGCGGCGCAGACATCGTGGACTTTCTTTGCCTCCGAGAAACCACCGACGCGCCCGACTTTGATGTTGACGATGCGGCATGCCCCCGTCTCAATCGCCTGCGCCGCGTCGCGGGCGTGGTGGATGGATTCATCCAGGCAGATAGACGTGCGGAGTTTCTGCTGCAGGCGGGAGTGGTTGTAAATGTCATCGTCCCAGAGCGGCTGCTCGATCATCAGCAGATTGAACTGATCGAACTTGCGCAGGTGCTCGATCTGGTCGAGCGTGTATGCGGAGTTGGCATCGCAACTGAGCACGATGTCGGGCCAGCGCGACCGGATGCGCTCCAGCACATTGATGTCCCAGCCCGGCTTGACTTTGACTTTGATGCGGCGGTAGCCGGCCGCGAGCTCGATTTGAATTTTGTCCAGCAACTGCTCGACCGAGTCCTGGATGCCGATGGAAACACCGCAGGGGATCTCGCGTAGCTTGCCGCCCAGCAATTGCCACAGCGGCTGGCGTTTCTGCTGCGCCTCGGCATCCCAAAGAGCGTTTTCGATCGCGGCTTTGGCCATGCGATGGCCGCGCACGGCGGCCATCAGCGGTGTGCTTTCGCGGGCGGATGCCAAGGTCCGCCCGAGGACGGCGGGCGCCAGGTAATGCTTGATGGTTGGCCATGCGGTTTCGAGCCACTCCGAGCTGTAGAAGGGATTCTCGCCGGCTACGCACTCGCCCCAGCCGTTGATCCCTTCGCAGTGTGCCGCGATGAGAAAAATGCGGCGCGTGTAAGTGCGGCCGAAGCTGGTCTCGAAAAAGTGGACCAGCGGCATCTGGATTTCGCGCAGCGTGATGGCTTCGATTTTCATAGATCAAAGTCTCAACACAGGGGACACAGAGGGCACGGAGGAATCAAATAATCGTCACCCTTACCCCTCGTCCCAGCGACCTAACTTAAACTTGCCGTTTCCCTGCTGATCGCGTTCGTAACCCAGCACGGCAAGACCGCCGTCAAAGGCTTGCTGAAACTCCTCGCGATTGCGGTCTTGTACCTCCGCCGCCCGAGCGCGGGTTTCAGGCTTGGCCTTCCATTCGTAAATCTGCGCCGGAACCGAAATCGTTTTCACGGCATCGAACTTCGGATTTGATCCTGTTTCCAGCAGCCGCTCCACTCGTTTTGATTTCAGCCACCACTCTGCGACCAGACGATCAGTAGGCAGCCCGCCCTGCAACGGCGACGACGTGATTCCATACTGGTTGACATTGTAGCGGCGGACGATGGCGCCCAGCTTCTCGATGTTGAGATAAGCGTTCTTGATTTCCAACGGATCAAACGTCCAGTCCATCAAGTTGAAGCCGCGGCCCAGCGCCTCTTCCCGTTGGAAGAGTTTGAGGCGGCGGCCAAGCCCGCTATTGCGATACGCTTTCCGCACCGCGAGCATGTGGGAATACAGGTACGGTTGCGCGTGGCGGATCGCAGGGATGGCGAAGGCAAATCCCACGAGTGTTTTCCCTTCGAACGCCCCGATGACCTGGCCACCAACTCGCTCGGCGACCACAAACATGCGCAGTGGAACCAGTTCGATATCGCTGAAGCCCCAAACTTCTTTTTGCAGGGCCACGCAGGCCCGCATTTCGTCCAGACCTTGGCAATTGCGTACCACAATCGAAGCGCTCACCGCGTGCCCTGCTCCTGCCGCTTGGCCTGTTGCCATAGGGATTCCAGCTCGTCCATTGATGCCTGTTGCGGGGTGCGCCCGGATGTGCGCAACTGTTCCTCCATCCATTGAAATCGCCGCTTGAACTTGCGGTTGGTTTTCTTCAGGGCGGATTCGGGATCGAGCGCCAGAAAACGCGCGATGTTCACCAACACAAAAAACAGGTCGCCGACCTCGTCTTCCAGCCGCTGGCGCAAATTATCGCTGATCTGGGGGCGACCCGATCCGGCGACGCCGCGCGCGTGCGGCTGTGGGCCCGGCTGAGGAAACTCCCTGAGATGCTGCTGCAGTTCCTCGGTTTCCTCGTGAAGCTTTTCGAAGAGTCCTGCAATATCAGCCCAGTCAAAGCCGACGTGAGCGGCACGGGAACTGAGCTTGTGCGCTTCCAGCAAGGCCGGCATCTTGGAGGAAACTCCAGCCAGAACGGACTCGGCCTGGTCGGTCGGCTGAGCACTGCCGGCCCGTTTCTTCTTTTCTTCCGCCTTCAGCGCCTCCCAGTTGCGCAACACATCCGACGAGGTTTCAGCTTTCACGTCGCCGAAGACATGCGGATGGCGATCCACCAGCTTCGTCGAAAGCCGGTCGAGGACGTCGTCGATCGAGAAGCTTCCCTGCTCGCTGGCCATCTCGGAATAGAACAAGACCTGCAGCAGCAGGTCGCCAAGCTCGTTCGCCAGTTCCGGCCAGTCGCGGTTGTCAATGGCCTCGAGCACCTCGTAGGTTTCCTCAAGCGTGTAGGGTTTAATGGAATCGAAAGTCTGCTCGCGGTCCCAGGGGCATCCGCCCGGCGCCCTCAGGCGAGTCATGATGGAAACGGCACGTTGGAAACGCTCTCCCGTAGTTGGCATCAGATAAGTCAATGTAAATGACGCAAGCGGATGGGGGCAATGAGATGGGGGTGGGGTGGAGCGTAGCGGCAAAGGTTAATAAGAGTGCGAGCCAAACACGCGATTATTCTGTCCTCTCCCGCCCTTTCGCAAAAAACGCGAAAAGGCCGGGCACCCAGCTGCTCGCTCAGGATGACAACTAAGCGACAAACTTACGTCATCTTTTCCCCAGGCGAATGATGGGCGAGACTCAAAGCCGCAACCTAACGACAGCGATGGACACACGACCACCACTCGACGGGCAGCGCTTCGAGATCATCGTCATTGGCGGCGGGATCACTGGCGTGGCCATTGCCCGTGAGTGCGCCCGCGCCGGACGCCGCACGCTGCTGCTGGAGCAGCATGACTTTGCGGCGGGCACGACCAGCCGCTCCACGCGGATCATCCATGGGGGCCTGCGCTATCTCGAACACGGCGACATCGTTCAGGTGCGGGAGTCGCTACGCGAACGGCAAAGCCTGCTGCGGAATTATCCGAACCTGGTATGCCCGTTGGAATTTGTGCTGGCGCTGGACGAGAACAGCCGCCGCAGCGCTCTGGCTGTGCGCGCCGGACTGTGGCTCTATCGGCGGCTGGGAGGAGCACAGCGGCGAAACCATGCGGCCGAGGCACAAGCTCAATTGGAGCGGCTGCTCGATGGCGGCCGGCGTTTCTCGCTTTTCAGTTTCGAGGACGGTCAGTGTGAATTTCCCGAGCGCCTGGTGGCGGAGTGGCTGGTGGAGGCGATCGAGGCCGGCTGCGTGGCGCGGAATCACACGCAGGTCCTCGCCGTGGAGATCAGCAATGGCCGAGCCACGGGAGTTAGGCTGCGGGATGCGCTCACCGGAAAAGAAGAGCAGGTTGAGGCGGCGCGGGTTGTCAACGCCACGGGGCCGTGGGCGGACCAACTGTGTGCAGGTTCCAGCATTCGCACGCCGAAACCAATGCTGGGCGGAGTTCGCGGTTCCCACATCGTGCTGCCACGCTTTGCGGGTGCACCTGAGGCAGCGTTGTACACAGAGGCCGTGGACAGGCGGCCTATTTTTGTCGTCCCCTGGAACGAACAAATCCTGGTGGGCAGCACCGAAGTTCCCGACGAAAGCGATCCTGACCGGGTTGCCCCGTCGCCGGATGAAATCGAATACTTGCTGCGATCGGTGAATTCATTGTTTCCGCAAGTTCACGTTTCCATGAACGATGTGCGTTGCGCGTTTGCCGGAGTGCGGCCGCTTCCCTACTTGCCCGATGCCAGCCCGGCTGCCATCACCCGCCGCCACAGCTTTCATGACCACGCAGCCGATGGGGCGGCGGGCATGATCTCAGTGATTGGAGGGAAATTGACGACCGCAGCCGCTCTGGCCCGGGACTGTGCGAAGAAGATCGGAGCGGCGCCTGCGACGTCGCCCGTCAAAGCTGCGCCGATCGCCATCGCGTCAGAGGACAGCGTAAACAGCTTGCTGGACGGTCGGGTGGCGGAAATCGCAAAGGCCGGTGAAATCAGCCACGATGCGGCGCGCGGCATCGTGGAGTGGCACGGGAAGAAGTCGCGGGCCATCGCTGAGCTGGCGCGGCGGCGTCCGGAATTACGATTGCCCTTGTGTCCTCACACCAATCACATTGTGGCCGAGGCCGTCGAAGCGGCCGCGAATGAGTGCGCAGTCAACCTTGCCGACATCCTGTTGCGACGTGTGCCGGTAGCTCTGGGGGCTTGTTGGTCGTCGGATTGCGGCCGGGCGGCGGCTACGCGGATCGCCGCGGCCCTCGGCTGGGACGAACGTCGCATGGAAGCGGAGCTAGCTGCGTTCGAGGTTGAAAGGCAAGCGTTTCTGCGAAGACCGAAATAGGTGGAGCGCGTAACTGCAGTTCCCTCGCTCCGCTCGGGATGACAACAATATCGGGATCACAACAATAAAGGCTATTGCTTCCCCTTACCCTGGGTTCCCGGCTTGCGTAACGTTCGCACCAGCAGCTCGGTGTCGTCCGAGATAATGCCGTCCACCCCCCAGTCCGCCAGGCGCTGCATCGCTGCAGCGTCGTTGACCGTCCAGGTGAAAAGCAGCTTGCCCGCTTGATGCACCTCCTTTACCAAGTCAGCGGTAACCAGTGAGTGCTCAGGAACTACGTACTGGACGGGCAGTCCACGCCAGTGATCCAGAAGCTTGCGGCGATCGCAGATAAAGCCCAGCAGAATATCGGCACTGCGCAATCTGAGTTCGGTCAGCACCTCGGGAAAAAACGAAGAGACGAAGTAGCCGCGTTGTGGAATATGCTCCAGCAACGCGATGATGACTTGAGATTCCAGTCCCCCAATTTTGAGTTCGATATCGAGAAAAGCCCGGCTCGCATAACTTGCCAAAACGTCCGATAGATGCGGAAGACTTTCGATCTGATCACATTCAGCCTCCGAAACTTTGACGCCGCCTACTACCGCAGCGTGGCAAATAACCGGGCTGCCGCATCCGCTCAAGCGCACATCGAACTCGAAACCGTCGCAGCCGTGTTGGAGAGCGAGGTCGAAGGACGCCAGAGTGTTCTCTGGAACCGAAGTGGAGGCGCGCGCGCCGCGGTGCCCCAGTAACAGGGGAGGTTGGGCCATGGATGCGAAATTCTACAACTCGTGTCCAGCTTTTAGACAAGCAAAAAATTCACAGGCTGTGGACAACTGGAGGCGTGCTGGGAAAAATATGACCGTCGGTTAGTCCAGATCGAAATCGCGAATGGGCTTGCCGGTGTCCGGAGACTCTTTGGCCTTCTTAACCGCCTCCTGGAACTTCTTTTCCAGCAGGTCGGAGGCGTGTTTCTGGGCCTCGACCGACTGCCGGAATATAGATTCGCGGCGGGTGTCCTGCTCTTTCATGGCGCGCGCGGCTTCCTCCATGTCGTTAAACATCTTGGGCTTCACCGCGGCGGTGTGGGCAATTACCGCCCGGGTTTCCTCATCCACCTTCAGCACCGCATGGCAGCAGGGACAGGTGACCTCAAAGGATGGAGCGTGCTCCGCCATGCTCAAATCATACCGCAAAAGCCGGAATTATCGAGGTGGCAGTTTGACGGGGAAGACGTGAAACACGTTCAGCATCTCCAGACCGAGGAGGAAGATCGAGAAAAAGACTACGGTGATGGCCAGGATCTCGCCGAAATTGAGGCCGCCGCCTTTTCGCGGATCAAAACGGCGCAGCACCAATCCGAGAATGTTGAGCGTAGCAAAGCCGAACACCAGGGCCCACAGGATGTTGAAGACGCTGCCTTTTTTCTCGGTGTAGAGGTCGGCGAAGTCGGAAAACTGCAACAGCATAAGCGAAAGTGAAGGCCAGGCGAAGTTCCGTCCCCGGAAGCGAGAGGCAGCGCTGGCAAGTGTGGAAGTGAGAGACGGAACCATGAGCCCGAGTTGCTGCCTGAACGTGTTCTCCAGTGAAGGGGTAAGCAGCTAGGATGATAAACCTTTGCCGGAGGAAAGTCAGCGCAGGGAGGGGTTACTGATCGTTGACCGAGGACCATGACGGGAAATTTGAGAGTCTGGCATCCGGGGGGCTGGCCCGCCCTAGCGGACCAATTCCAGTCTCGAGGGGCACCCCGCAGCTGAGGATCACCATCATTGTCGTGCCTTATAATAGAGGATTCGGCATCCCGTTTCGAAGCCTCCAGAGGAATGCAGCACGCGGAATCCGCTGTCCGGCAACGCTTGGGAGGGATGCGAAGGCTTAATTGATGTCCACGGATGCCATTGTTGTTCGCGGGGCGCGGGTCCACAACCTCAAGAACATTGACTTTGAAATTCCGCACAACGCCATGACGGTGGTCACAGGCGTGTCGGGTTCGGGCAAGTCTTCGCTTGCCTTCGACACCATCTATGCCGAGGGCCAGCGCCGGTACGTCGAATCGCTCTCCGCCTACGCGCGCCAGTTCCTCGAACGGATTGAGAAGCCGGAAGTCGACGTGATCGACGGGATTGCCCCGGCGGTGGCCATCCGGCAAAAGAACACCACGCGCAATCCCCGCTCCACGGTGGGCACGGCGACGGAAATCTATGACTACCTGCGGCTGCTCTTCGCGCGCGTTGGCCGGACATTCTGCCTGCAGTGCGGCCAGCAGGTGAAGAAAGATACCGTGGACGAAGTCGCTGAGGCAGTGCTGGCGCTGGGTGAAGGCACGCGGCTGCATGTGCTGTTTCCGCTGCAGCGGCCCGAGGTGATTTCAGGTGAAACTAAGCAAGCAAAATCCCCGCCCAAGCAAAGTCGGCTTGGACGGGGCACCCAGCGGGCGGGACGCCCGCGAGACAGCCGGCAAAATGCCGGCGCCACAATTTCTGATCAACTGAAAGCCCGCCTTCTCGATTTGCGGACGCGCGGTTTCAACCGGCTCTACCAGGACGGCCGGATCTTTGAGTTCTCCACGCCGGAGTCGCTGCTGGACATCAACTTCGCTGAGCCTGTTTTTCTGCTCGTGGACCGCCTGGCGGTCTCGTCCGACGGCCGGGCGCGAATCGTCGATGCCGTTGAAATCAGCTATCGCGAATCGGGTGAGGTGATTTTTGAAACCGCTCCACGCGACGAGCAGGCCGCGGAGCGACTGCGTTTTTCTCAGCGTTTCGAGTGCAAACGCTGCCACGTGCGATACGAGGAGCCGGAGCCGCGTCTGTTCTCGTTCAACAATCCTTACGGCGCCTGTCCTCGGTGCCAGGGCTTTGGGAACACGATCGATTTCGATCTTGACCTGGTGATTCCGGACAAGTCGAAGACCTTGAACGAAGGCGCGATCGAGCCCTGGACTAAGCCCAAGTACCGCACTCTGGCTACGGAGATGAAGCGTTTCGCCCGCCAGATGGAGATTCCGCTGGATGTGCCCTGGTCGGAACTCGATCCTGAGCAGCAGCGGCTCATCATTGATGGCGAAGAGCGATTCTTCGGCGTTCGAGGATTCTTCCGCCATCTTGAGCGTAAAAAGTACAAGCTCCACGTGCGTGTGTTCCTGAGCCGCTATCGCGGCTACTCGCTATGCTCCGCTTGCAACGGGGCGAGGCTGCGCACAGAAGCGCGGCAGGTGAAGATCAACGGCAAGAGCATCTGCGACGTTTGCAGCATGACGGTGGAAGCGGCGTCTGCTTTTTTTGCGGGGATCGAGCTGAGCGAGCAGGAAGCGGGAATCGCCGACAAGGTGCTGCAGGAAATTCAGGAGCGTCTGCGGTTTCTGAATGAAGTCGGCTTGGAGTATCTAACGCTGGACCGGCTATCGTCCACGCTCTCCGGCGGTGAGGCTCAGCGCATTCAACTCGCCACGTCGCTCGGGTCTCGCTTGGTGGGCACCTTGTATGTGCTGGACGAGCCGTCGATCGGCCTGCACAGCCGCGACACGCATCGTTTGATCAAGATTCTGCATGATCTGCGTGACTTGGGGAACACGATTCTGGTGGTCGAACACGATCCTGATGTAATGCGCGCCTCGGACACAATTCTCGATCTCGGCCCCGGCGCGGGAGAAAATGGCGGCAAGCTGATTGCGGCGGGCAACTACCAGCAAATCAAGGGAACCTCCGGCTCGCTCACCGGTCGATATCTGGCGGAAGACTTGCGCATCCAGATTCCCGGCACGCGACGCAAGCCGGGGCCGCAACAGATCAAGATCTACGGCGCGCAAGCGCATAACTTGAAGAATCTCGACCTGGCCGTGCCGCTGCGCATGCTGGTGGCGATTACCGGGGTGTCGGGCTCGGGAAAATCCACACTGCTACACGGCGTGCTGTTTCAAGCTTTGTCTGCGGCGAAGCGACAAGCCAATGGAGAGCCGCCGGCGGCCCGTGCGTGGAAGCGGCTGGAGGGAGCGGAGTTCATTGACGAAGTCGTGCTGGTGGACCAGTCGCCCATTGGCCGCACGCCGCGCTCCAACCCGGTCACTTACATCAAGGCCTTCGACGGCATTCGCGAACTGTTTGCTTCCCTGCCCGAGGCCAAGAAACGCGGCTTCACCGCCGGACATTTTTCGTTCAACGTTCCAGGCGGACGGTGCGAAACCTGCCAGGGCGACGGAACGGTGACGGTCGAGATGCAGTTTCTTGCCGACGTGGAATTGATTTGCGAGGAGTGCAAAGGCAAGCGCTACAAACCGCAGGTGCTGGAGGTGCGGTATCGAGGTAAGAACATCCATGAAGTATTAAACCTGACGGTGCAGGAGGCGCTGCAATTCTTCGCCAGTGCCCCCAAGATCACACAAAAGTTGCGGGTGCTGGACGAAGTCGGCCTGGGATATTTGCGGCTGGGGCAATCGGCCACTACGCTCTCCGGTGGCGAAGCTCAGCGCATCAAGCTGGGTGCGCATCTGCAGCCGGCAGCGCGCGAAATCGGCCGGCGCAGCGCGCCGAGTGACGGGCTAACGCGGCGACGGCACGTTTTGTACATCTTCGACGAACCCACCACCGGCCTGCATTTTGACGACATCAGCAAACTACTCTCTGCCTTTCGCCGTCTAATTGAAGCAGGGGGCTCGATTCTGGTCATCGAGCACAATCTGGAAGTCATCAAGACCGCGGACTGGGTCATCGATCTTGGCCCGGAAGGTGGAGAGCGGGGCGGCTACGTGGTCGGATCAGGCCCCCCGGAGGCCATCGCCAAGCTGCCACAATCCTATACCGGGCAGTTTCTGGCGAACGTTCTAAATGGAAATGGATCTTCGCGAAATGGGAGCAAATAGGGCGTTGGTCGCGGGGTTCGCGCTGGCGATTTGTCTGGGCGGGGCGTCGCTTGCGCAGGACACCGGCCAGACCGTGCGCCACCACACGGTCGCGGAACAGGATTCATGGCCGCCGGAATTGACGCAAGCTGAGAGTGACATCGACAAGCAGGACTACGCCGCAGCTGAGCCGCTCCTGCAGAAAGTCGTAGCTACCAGCCCCAGCAACTATCAGGCGTGGTTCGACCTGGGATTTGTTGACAACGGGTTGGGAAAGACGCAGGAGTCGATTTCTGCGTATCGCAAGTCGGTCGCGGCAAAGCCGGACGTGTTCGAATCGAACCTAAACCTCGGACTCATGCTGGCAAAGACGGGGCAGCCGGATGGAGAACAATACCTGCGCGCGGCCACTACGCTTACACCGACCGCCAACGTGAACGAAGGCCGGGCGCGAGCCTTCCTGTCGCTGGCACACGTGCTGGAGGTCAACAAGCCGGACGAGGCGATCCAGGCCTACCAGCAGGCGGCGAAACTCAAGCCGCAGGATATTGAACCGCATCTTTCGGCCGGGCTGCTGCTTGAGAGAGAAAATCATTTCGCCGATGCGGAACAGGAGTACAAACAGGCGCTGGCGCTCGATCCGACATCGGGCGATGCGCTGACCGGACTTGCCAATATCTATATGCGCGGTCAGCGTCTTGCCGATGCGGAAGATGTGCTGGGCAAGCTGGTCGCCATGCAGCCGGAGAATGCCGCTGCTCACATGCAGCTGGGCCGTATGCTGGCCGCCGCCGGAAAGAACGACGAGGCTGTCGCCGAGCTGCAGGCTGCCAACAAACTTGATCCGGCTGATCCTTCCCTGCAGCGCGACCTCGCCGATCTTTATGAGTCGACCAAGAAGTACGCTCAGGCAGAGGCCATCTACCGCACTTTGCTGGCAACAAATCCGAAGGATGCGGAATCACACCATGGACTGGGAGTAGCCCTGCTCAATCAGAAGAAATTCGCAGAAGCGCAGCAGGAGCTGCTGACGGCGGTCGCTCTCCGGCCGGATTTCGGGGCGGCTTACGGGGACCTGGCTGTGGCCGCGAGCGAAAACAAGAACTATGCGCTGGCGATCAAAGCGGCAGATGCGCGCGCCAAATATCTTCCGGAGATTCCAGTCAGCTATTTTCTTCGCGCCAGCGCTTACGACCACTTGCGCGACTATAAACGGGCGGCTGAGAATTATCACAAGTTTCTGGAAGTCGCGAATGGAAAATATCCTGACCGGGAATGGCAGGCCCAGCATCGCCTGATTGCGATTCAGCCCAAGAAGTAAGCGTATGCACCGTGTTTTTATCATTGCCGGGTTGCTGGTCCTCTCGCTGGCCGCGTTCGCCTCCACGGAGCCAACCCTGCAGGAGTTGATTGCCCGCGCCGACGCAGCCCGCCCGCAGGACAGGCCCGCCTTGTACGTTGACATTGCCGAGCGGGAGCTCAGGTCTGCCGACCAGTTTTATACCGACGGCAAGGTAGACGATGCCGTCGCCGCAGTGAAAAACGTGGTGACATATTCGGAGAAAGCGCACGATGCCGCGATTCAAACCGGCAAGAGGCTGAAAAACACAGAAATCGCGCTGCGGAATATGGCGCGCCGCTTGCGCGATCTCAAGGGCACCCTGAACTTTGACGATCAGCCTCCAGTGGGAGACGCGGCCAACCGCCTGCAAAATCTAACTGACGACCTGCTGATGCAAATGTTCGGCAAAAAAAAGTGATCTCATCTTTTCGCAAACTCGCCTGGTGGCTGTTGCCGTGTCTGCTGCTCAGCCAGGCCTGGGCGCAGCGCCGTCGCGAGCCGCTCAATCCCGATGAAATCGACTTACTGCGCGACGCCGCCCAGGACCCCGAGCAGCGCATCAAGCTGTTCATCCAGTTTGCGAGAACGCGGCTGGTCTCACTCGAGCAGATGCGCGCTGATCCCAAAACCACGAACCGCGCCCAGCAGACCCACGACCTGCTGCAGGATTTCCTGGACGTTTACGATGAATTAAACGACAACATCGACACGTTTGTGGATCGCAAGGCAGGCCTGCGCAAGCCCCTAAAGACGGTCATTGAGGCGGACACGGAATTCCAGGCCAAGCTGAGGGCGCTGAAACAATCTGTCGAAGCCAGTAAAGACGAAGCCGAGCAGTACCGGTTTCTGCTCGGCAATGCTCTGGACGCCGTAGATGGGGGCAGCAAGGATCATCGCGAATTGCTGACGGAACAGGAAGAGGCCGCGAAGCACAAGAAGAAATAAGAGCTGGGAAATCCGTGTTAATCTACGCACAACGTGAGTCAGCGGCTTCTCCACATTTTTCAGGAAACCTATCGCGAGCTGCGGCCGCGGGCGCCTATGCCCGAGTTGACGGTTGAGTTTTTCGCCTTCGCCAACATCAACAACACCATCCGCATGAGAGATGGAAGGCTGCTCGTCCGCCTTTCCGACCTGTTAGAAGGTGCGCCGCAAGCCGTGTTGCGCGCCATCACGCATATCTTACTGGCCAAGATGTACCGCAAACCGATCGAACCGCAGCACGCCACCCGATATCGCCGTTATGTTTCCAGTCACACGCTCGTGAAAAAAGCGCACCTGGTGCGCCAAATGCGAGGCCGGAAGCGGATCGCCAGCGCGGCCGGGCAAAACTATGACCTGGAGAGTATCTTTGAGCATCTGAACACGCGGTTCTTTCATGGGTTGCTGGCGCGTCCGCAAATGACCTGGAGCCGCGATCACGCCCGCAACAGTCTCGGCCACTACGATCCTGCGCACAATGCGATCGTGGTGAGCCGCGTTTTCGACCATCCGCAAGTGCCCCGCTACGCGGTCGAGTACATCGTTTATCACGAGATGCTGCACCTGAAGTACCCGGTGAAGTTGCGAGGAAGCAGGCGGTGCGTGCATTCCGCCGAGTTCCAGGCGGAAGAAAAGCTGTTTCCGCAGTTGGACGAGGCGAAGAGTTTCCTGCGCCAGATATGAAGGGGAGCATGGGGTCACACAGGGCCTGTTAACAACAGTTGGCAGCAGTCGAGATCAGAAGCACCGAAGGCAAATTAGATTGACCGGGCCGCTACTGGTACAGGTCGCCTAATCTTGCCTAGTTGGAACGCCCTTAAAGGTTTGGGTTCTTGCTCGAATTCCGATGATGCCCACAATCACGCCCTTGTCGTTGACGCCCGTCATTCCCGTGTCCGTCTGCGACGCAGGGTCGTGGATCGCCTCGAACTTACCCCCTCCGTAGAGAAAACCGTGGCTCCCGGTCGCGTCCGCTGTTATTCCCCCCACCACGCCGGAGTTATTGATGGCTGTGGGAGAGGTGACACCAGCACCCGGGTAATCGATGTTGGTGTAGACGCCATTCTGGTAGAGAAATCCGTGTGGCCCGGTCAGGTTAATGTTGTAGCTCCCCACGATCGCACCCGCATTGTTGATGGCCATCGCCCTGTGTGCTCTCCGCACCTGGATAGTCGAGCTGCGTTCAGAAGGCCATGGTCGGTTCCCGTGTCGGTCGCCAGTGTGCCGCGCAACCAACGGGTGCCCGACATCTCGCACATCTCGAGATGCGTGAACTTCTGCCATCACTTCGCTGGCATCTCCGGCTTCGTGGATTCGGCGGGCTTCGGCGCCTGCAGCTTGGCCAGCGCTTCATCCACGCGCTTCTTGAAGTCACCCTGGTCGTTGTGCGAAAGCCCGCTATACATCGACACAACACTCATCTCGCACGTGGTACCAATCGGCCCCAAGGAGACGTGGTTCTTGCCCTGGTTGACCGCTCCGATAACAGACCAATGAATGGAGTGTTTCACATTGTAGTCAGCAATCATTTTGTCCTCGTCACTCTGCACGTCTTTGTAGTTGTCCGGATTGCCGAGGGCGACTTTGACCGCACCCCAAAGCTCGCTGCAAGGAACGGGATAGGTAGTCTTGTAAGTCTTGTTGCCGGCACCGAACGCCGGCAGAGCCAGAGCAAGCGCCAGCATAGCCACAACCACAAGTCTCATCTTCATGATGGCAATTCTCCTTGTACGGGTGTGCTTCCCGGCAGGTCAGAACGGAGCCGGAACACATGTTTCCTGAACAAGTTAAAACTAGTCCATCGAGATATCTTGTCAGTGCGCCAAGTCACCGGAGCCGGTGACCAACGGAGTCGGAGGAGACTACCCTGGGCAGTCGGAGGGCAGTGAAGCAGTCCACTAGCCTAGCTCCGGTGAGGATCATTGGCGTTAGATCCCCATTACGCTCAAAACCCCTCAATGAGCGCAAACGCCTGATAACGTCACTTGAGACGTCGCGCGTTCACCCGAGTCTCACTTGAGCCGCTCCAAGAAAAGGACTGGAAGGCCTTGGGATTCAAACGCACGTCTAATGTTATCCGCTATCCGTTTCCGCTCTTCATCACCTAACCTCTGCATGGGATCGTCGTCCCACCGTCCAATGGTTTCCTCGTAGACGCCGTTGCCTTCGTTCACCGTTATGGTCATTTTCCTATCTCCCTCGTGGTAGACGATGGCGTCCCTCCCTCCGGTGCTTACAAAGAAACCTTCATCGCTGTAGATTCTTCCGCTGCGCCAGAATCTTCCTCTTCTAAACATTGTGGTTGTCCCTAATCAGCATCGAACACGTAGGCCGATTGTAGCGCCAGTTTTTCTCAACTGGCGTAATATCCCGATTTCACGCAATATAAAAAGGCGCCCACTTTTGCGGTAGGTTGAGATTGTTCGCACCACCAACCTAGCGAAAAGGAGCGCCTTTATGAGTCAAGAGAAGTATATCGGCATGGACGTTCATCAGGCCACCATTTCGGTTGCCGTGATGGATGCTCAAGGCAAGCTGATCATGGAATGCCTGCTGGAAACCAAGGCGGCCACGATTGTTGACTTCATCCAAGGATTGCATGGAACTCTGTCGCTAACCTTCGAAGAAGGGACCTCGGCTGCGTGGTTACACGATCTTTTGAAGCCCCACGTCAGCAGGCTCGTGGTCTGCGATCCACGAAAGAACGCTCTGTTGAAGGATGGCAGCAAGAGTGATCGGATTGATGCGCGAAAGCTGGCAGAGTTGTTACGCACCAACCAACTCAAGCCGGTCTACCACGCAGAGCACGGGGTGCGCACGTTAAAAGAGTTGGGGCGCAGCTATCTGACCGTCACCAAGGATGTCACTCGGGTGATGAATCGGATCAAAGCCCTGTACCGCAGCTGGGCCATTCCCTGCAGCGGTACAACCGTCTACGCACCTCGTCATCGCGCAGAGTGGTTGGCCAAGATCGTGGAACCAGGAGTTCGGGTTCGAGCCGAGCATTTATACCAGCAACTCGATGGTCTGCAACCCCTGCGTCTGCAAGCGCGCCGCGAACTCCTGGTGGAGAGCCACAAGCATGCTGCCGTGAAGTTACTGCATCAGATTCCTTCGATTGGTCCGATTCGCGCCGCCCTGCTGGTGGCATTGCTGCAAACACCCCATCGTTTCCGCACCAAGCGCCAGCTCTGGGCCTACAGCGGTTTCGCCGTCGAGACGCACGACAGCGGTGAGTACCGCTCCGTGCGCGGCAAACTGCAACGCAACCGCGAGCGCATCACGGTGCGCGGTTTGAACGACAACCACAATAAGGATCTGAAGAATCTGTTCAAAGGTGCTGCCATCTCGGCCAGCACACGTCCTGGCCCCCTGCACGACTTCTATGTCGCTCGGGTCGAGAAAGGCATGCGGCCGACGATGGCCCGTCTCACTCTGGCACGAAAGATTGCCACGATTACTTTAACCATCTGGAAGAAAGGAGTGAGTTTCGACCCCCAACAGTTGCCTCGGCAAGCCGCTTGAGCCTCTCCGGTGAAGAGGGCTTCCCATCTCAGGATTTTCTCCGGTGGTGGTCGCTCCGTTTCGGAGAGCTCGGTTCGAGGGTGAGTATCAGTCAATGAGGTCGGCCGCGTGTGCTTCGGCACCGAGTCACCCATATCACGTTATGCCCCCTCGGAGAACCAGAAATAGCCATAGGCCGCGAGCCTCGGATAGAACCATGGTTGACCTTGAGCACCAGTCTGGCTTGCCGCTCTTTCGAACTCGATGGCATCGCCACCATCCGCGGAGGAAACTTATGAGCATGGGCAATCGGCCAAGCTTCTCCAGAGAAGCGAAACTCCAGTGGGCTGGATCTCGAGAAAAGAAATCTCGCCTCCGGTCGAGGCAGAACTTTTTTCTTGACATCCCTTTTTATAGAACTCATTGAC
>Ga0209517_10000491_pt1 | contig 67319 bp, 64 predicted proteins | sample PeaSoiMetSII2010_FD_187695 | JGI IMG/M metagenome (GOLD analysis project Ga0209517, IMG submission 187695) | Peat soil microbial communities from Weissenstadt, Germany - SII-2010 (SPAdes) (version 2) | ecosystem: Environmental > Terrestrial > Soil > Wetlands > Peat | place: Germany... | reverse complement strand
CGCCAATAGTCCGACGGGTATTCCTTCAGCGCCTGGTCGAGGAAAATGCCGCGCTTCTGACTGGTTGAAAACTTGCCGCCATAGAAGTTGAGCCAGGAAAACCCCTTGATGTAATCGGCGAGTTTCCACGGCTCGCCCGAGCCGAGGATCGTCGCCGGGAAGCTCACCGTGTGGAACGGCACATTGTCCTTGGCCATGAACTCGACGTAGCGGACGTCGGCCGCGTCGTACCACCACCGCTTCCAGTCGCGGCCGGGCGCCGCATCGGCCCATTCCTTGGTCGCGCCGATATACTCGATCGGCGCGTCGAACCAGACATAGAAGACCTTGCCCTCGAAGCCGGGCCGATCGACCGGCACGCCCCATTTGAGGTCGCGGGTGATGCCACGATCCTGCAGCCCCTCCCGGAGCCAGCCCTTGGCGATCGAGCTGACCAGCAGCGGCCAGTCCTTGCGCGAGTCGATCCATTCCTCGACCCTGTCGGCGAGCTTGGGCAGCTGCAAAAACAAATGCTTGGTCTGGCGAACCTCGAGCTTGCTGCTGCCCGAGATCGCCGAGCGCGCATCCTTGAGATCGGTCGGCTCCAACAGCCGGGTACAGTTCTCGCACTGGTCGCCGCGCGCGTTGGTATAGCCGCAATGCGGGCAGGTGCCGATGATGTAGCGGTCAGGCAGGAAGCGCCCGTCATCGACCGAATAGACCTGCGGCAAGGTCCGCTCCTCGATGAAGCCGGCATCGTCGAGGCGGTGGTAGAAATGGTTGGTCAGCTCGTGGTTCTGCGGCGACGAGCTGCGCCCAAAATAGTCGAACGACAACGCGAAGTCGCGATAGATCTGCGCCTGGATCTCGTGCTGCTTGGCGCAATATTCCTCAACCGCCATGCCGGCTTCGAGCGCGGCGATCTCGGCCGGGGTGCCGTGCTCGTCGGTGGCGCAGATGAACAGCACCTCGTTGCCGGTCGCGCGCATGAAGCGGGCATACAAATCGGCGCTCAGCATCGAGCCGATGAGGTTGCCGAGATGTTTGATGCCGTTGATGTACGGCAGCGCCGAGGTGATCAGAACTTTCGCCATGCCGACCTATATCACGGAAGCGGCACATGCGGCGCCAGGCGGCCGCCGAGCCGCACCGGCTCGATGCAGCGGGCAAGGCCGGTCTGGTCGTCGATGACGACGAAGGCGCCGCACAGCGTCCCCTCGCCGCCCTCGGCGACCTGCGGCTTGTTGCCGGTCGGCATCTTGGTGACGAAACGGCGGATCGACGGCTCCTTCTGCATGCCGATGACCGAGTCGTAATTGCCGCACATGCCGAGATCGCTGATATAGCCGGTGCCACCCGGCAGCACCTGATGATCGGCGGTCGGGATATGCGTGTGGGTGCTGACCACCGCCGATACGCGGCCGTCGCAATAATGACCGAACGCGGCCTTCTCGCTGGTCGCCTCGGCGTGGAAATCGACGACGATCGCCGCGCCGGGCCCTAACGTGTGGCCGGCGACGATCGCGTCGAGGCCGCGGAACGGACAGTCGATCGCATCCATGAACAACCGGCCCATCAGGTTGACGACCAGCACACTGCGCCCGTCGGCGAGGCGATGCAGACAGCTCCCCGTCCCCGGCGTGCCGGGCGGGAAATTCGCCGGACGCAGCAGCCGTGGCTCGCGCTCGATATAGGGGATGATCTCGCGCTGATCCCAGGCGTGGTTGCCGGTGGTCAGCACATCGGCGCCGGCATCGTAAAGCTCGCCGCAGATCTTCTCGGTCAGCCCAAAACCGTGCGCCGCGTTCTCGGCGTTGACGATCGCCACGTCGATCTGAAGATCGCGGCGCAGCCCCGGCAGATGCGCCTTCACCGCGTCGCGCCCGGGCCGCCCAACGACGTCGCCGCAGAGAAGAAGGTTCAAGATGCGGCTCCGGGCGGTTGAGAAGTGCGAGCGGAGCCACCTCGGCCGGCGGCCTGTGAATTCCCTCATGGCCCGCCTTAGCAGGTGGGAGCCATATACCGGAACCAAGGCTCCGACAGGGACAGCCCCCTAGAGGTTGGAATCGGCCCCAGGGTATTTAGGCCTAGCGCACCGCGCAGCCCCGCTCGCAACTCCAATAGCTAGGAAGTTTCGAGCCGCGCCGCAATGGTCTCGATGCGCTCGGCAATGGTGCGGATGCCGCTCGCCATCGCCATCGACCCATCGGGACCCGAGGTGCGGCCGCCGCCGCGCTGGACGATATCGTTGGTATCGGAGAGTTCGTCGGCGATCACCAGGGCCGCGAGAAGGATAAGCCGCGCCTCGCCGATCTGGCCATGCATTTTGACGAAATCGCCGATCTTGCCATCGACATAGGACGCGAGGCGGCGGATGCGCGGCTCCTCGCCGTCGGCGACGGTCAGCGGGAAGGCGCGGCCGTTGATCGTCACCACGACCTCCGCCATTTCAGCACTCCCCGTCGAGGGCCTGGCCGATCTTGGCGAGCGCCGCCTCGACGCGGGCGACGATCTGCGCTGCCGTCGTCTCGATTTTGGCGGCCTCGGCAGCGCGCTCGGCCTGGAGCCGAACCGCGGCGTCGCTGTCGCCAAGTTGCGGTGCTGCTTCAAGTCGCAGCACCGCGCGCTCGAGTTGGGCAAGGGCGTCGTCGAGCTCGCTCATGCCGCTAGTTTATGCAGAGCGCCCCGAGGCGCGTCAACGCACTAGCGGCAAGTTTTTCGCAAGACGATGGAAGTCAGCGCACGCGCTCGTATTTCTGCAGCGAGCGGATGTAATCCGGCCGCGGCTTGTCCGGATAGAATTGCGGCCACTGCGTCCACGACACTTCGCCGACGTAAAGATCGCCGCGCGAATCAACGGTCATCCCGTGCGGCCCGAGAAATGCGGTCGGCGCCGTCCCGGCATGCCGGTCGCCAAAGCGCGACAAGAGAGTTCCCTTGTGGTCGACGATGCTGACGCGCGGCCCGAGATTACCGACATCGCGGTTGACCGACTGCACCGGGCCCAGTTCGCCGATATAGCAGACCGGGTGATGCGCATAGTCCATGTACATGCCGCAGGGGCGATGCAGATTATTCCACTGCGCCTCGTACTTGCCGTTGCCGTCGAAGACCTGGACGCGATGGTTCTCGCGGTCGGCGACATAGACCCAGCCGTCGGCATCGGTGCAGATATTGTGGACGATGTTGAACTCGCCCGGGTTGCTCCCGGACTCGCCCCACGACATCAGCAATTTGCCGTCGGGCGAATATTTATGGACGCGCGAGTTGCCGTAGCCGTCCGAGACGTAGATCTCGCCCTTGGGAGATAGCGCAGTGTGGGTGCAGCGATGGAACGGCTCGCCCGACATATAGGGCGCGGGCTTACCCGGCACGCCAAGCTCCAGCAGCACCTTGCCGTCCTCGAGCCGGCACTTGCGAACAAAACTTCCGCCGTCGTCCGTCAGATAGATTGAGTCGTCGGGGCCCATGTGGACGCCATGCGCTCGCGGGTACTGTCCCTCGCCCCATGACCGCAGGAAATTGCCATTGCGGTCGAACACCATCATCGGGTGCTCGCCGCGATTGAAGACGTAGACGTTGTCGTTTTTGTCGGTGCCGACAGCGCCGACTTCCTTGAACGACCAGCCGCTGGGGAGTTTCGCCCAGTTCTCGATGATTCGGTACTTGTAGTCGCCCGATCCGACGATGATGTCCGCCATGGCTGCCCTCCCCAGTTCGGCTGTCACGAAACCTAGTCAAAGCGCTGCTACGACACAATCGGCGGCGCGGTGAAGGAGCCATGCGCCGGGCGTTTGCGGTGAAGACAATGAAGGGTAGAGTACCGGCATGAGCGAAGCAGCCCCGACAACCTCAGCAGTAGCCCCCCTCCCCGCCGCCCGCGACCCACATTTACGCCGTATGGCCAACGCCTTGCGTGCGCTCGCCATGGATGCGGTCGAGCAAGCGAAATCGGGTCATCCCGGCATGCCGATGGGCATGGCCGACATCGCCACGGTGCTGTTCAGCCAGTTCCTCAACTTTGATCCGGCCGAGCCCGATTGGCCCGACCGCGACCGCTTCGTCTTGTCGAACGGGCACGGCTCGATGCTGCTCTACGGCCTCTTGCATCTGACCGGCTATGCCGACATGACGATCGACGAGCTGAAGCGCTTCCGCCAGCTCGGCAGCAAGACCGCCGGCCATCCCGAGCGCGGCCTTGCGACGGGGATCGAGACGACAACCGGGCCGCTCGGACAGGGCATCGCCAATTCGGTCGGCATGGCGCTGGCCGAGCGCCTGCTCGCCGCGCAGTTCGGCGACGATGTCGTCAACCATCGGACCTATGTGTTTTGCGGCGACGGGTGTCTGATGGAAGGCATCAGCCACGAGGCGATGTCGCTGGCCGGGCATTACAAGCTCAACAAGTTGACCGTGCTGTGGGACGACAACTCGATCACCATCGACGGCCCCACCAGCCTCGCGGTGTCGGACGACCAGATCGCGCGGTTCGCGGCGCATGGCTGGGCGACCAAGCGCGTCGACGGCCACGACGCTGAAGACATCGCCGCCGGGCTCGAATGGGCGCAGAAGCAGGATCGGCCAAGCCTCATCGCCTGCAAGACGATCATCGCCTTTGGCGCCCCGACCAAGGCGGGCACCGCCGGCGCGCATGGCGCGCCGCTCGGCGCCGATGAGATCAAGGGCGCGCGCGAGCGACTCGGCTGGGACTACCCGCCCTTCATCATCCCCGAGGACGTGAAGCAGTGGTGGCACGGCGTCGGCGCCCGCGGCGCGGTGACGCGCCAGGCATGGGAAACCCGGCTCGGCAAGCTCGACGAGGGAAAGCGCGCGGAATTCCTGCGCCGGCAGGCCGGGAAGCTGCCGGCCGATCTCGGTAAGACGATCGCCGCAATCTGCGAGAATTTCCGGTCAACGAACGCCAAGCTGGCGACGCGGCAGGCCTCGGGCGCCTCGCTCGATGTGCTGGCGGGAACGGTGCCTGAGTTGATCGGTGGCTCGGCCGACCTCACCCCGTCGAACAACACCAAGGCCAAGGGCGAGAGCGAGGTGAAGCCGGGCGATTTCTCCGGCCGCTACATGCATTGGGGCGTGCGCGAGATGGGCATGGCCGCGGCGATGAACGGCATCGCCGTGCATGGCGGGCTCATCCCCTATGGCGGCACCTTCCTCACCTTCACCGACTACGCCAGGGGCGCGATCCGCCTGTCGGCGCTGATGGAGGCCGGGGTCATCTACGTGATGACGCACGATTCGATCGGCCTCGGCGAGGATGGGCCGACACACCAGCCGGTCGAGCATTTGGCGGCGCTGCGGGCGATGCCGCACCTCAACGTGTTCCGCCCGGGCGATGCGGTCGAGACCGCGGAGTGCTGGCAGCTGGCCCTCGAAAACCGCCACGCGCCGTCGATCCTGGCGCTGACCCGGCAGCCGCTGCCGTTGCAGCGCACCGAAGCACACACGGAAAACCGCTCGGCCAAGGGCGCCTATGTCCTCGCCGAGGCCGATGGCGCGCGACAGGTGACCTTGCTGGCAACCGGATCGGAAGTGGCGATCGCGATGGAAGCGCGCGCCGCGCTCGCCGCCGAGGGTATCCGCGCCGCGGTGGTGTCGATGCCGTGCTGGGAGCTGTTCGAGAAACAGGACGAGGCCTACCGCAAGTCCGTGCTCGGCAGCGTGCCGCGCGTCGGAGTCGAGGCGGCGGTGCGGCTCGGCTGGGACCGCTGGCTCGGCGAGCGCTCGGTGTTTGTCGGGATGACCGGGTTCGGCGCGTCGGCTCCGATCGAGGCGCTCTACCCGCATTTCGGCATCACTGCCGAGAAGGTCGCGGAAGCCGCCAAATCGCTGCTGTGAGGTGACTCTATGACAGACGCGAAGGGCCGCGCGCATCTGATCGCCGGCGGGTTCCCGCCCGGCTCGATGGGCGGGCATGACCACGATTATGCAAGGCTCAAGCTGCTGGGCCTCTTGGCCGAGCGCGATATCCCGGCTTCGGTCGGCAACGATTTCGACGATGTCGAGAAATGGCTCCCGGTTAGCGACATGCTGATCACCTACGTCGCCGGGCCCTATCCCAACGCCGGGCAGACCCGCGCCATCCAAAGCTGGCTCGAGGCCGGCGGTAAATGGCTGGCGCTGCACGGCACCAGCGGCGGACGTGCCGAGCGGGTCGAGGGTTCGCGCCAGCGCCGCACGGTCAAGAGCGAGCATCACGCGCTGCTCGGCAGCTATTTCCTGACGCACCCGCCGATCCGCGAATTCCGGGTCAACGTGGCCGCGGCGGACTCGCCGCTGACACGCGGGCTCGGCTCATCGTTCGTCGTCGAGGACGAGCCCTATTTCATCGAGCTGCAAGATCCTGGCGGGACGCAAATCCTGCTCACCGCGGAATACGGTCCCGACGCGGTGTCGCCGTCGATCGGCACGCTCTACCCAAAGGACACCTCGCTACAAGCTGACGGCAAGACGCGGGTGATTGGCTACACCAAACCGGTCGGCCAGGGCGGGATCGCCTATTATGCGCTCGGGCATTGCCACAACCCGGCCATCCGCGCGGCGCGGGCCTTTACCGACCCCAACGACACGACGCCGCCGATTTTCCGCGTGCCGTGGGAGACCGGCGGCTTCGTCACGCTGCTGCGCAACGCCATCGCCTGGGGCATCGAAAGCTAGAGCCGCGCGGCAGCGCAACGAACCGCTTCAACAATTTTTCTGACCGCGCGGAATACGCACCGATGGCGTTGCGTTATAGAGGCGTCGCAACTTCAAGCCATGGAGTTTCCCATGCGCCGCATAATTCTTTCCATCGCCGCTGCCGCCGTAATCGGCACCAGCCTTGTCGCCGCAGCGCCCGCCAAGGCCGACTGGGCGCCCTACGGCAGACCCCACTACGCGTTCAACGATTGGCGTGCGAATGAGTGGCGCGAGCACCAATACTGGGCTTGGCGCCACCATCTCTGGTGGCAGGAACATCGCGGCGGTTACTGGTATCGCTGAACACGCCAACACGGCGGGTGCGTCAAAGGCCTTCGGGGTGTTCCCGAAGGCCTTTTGCGTGCGCATCGGCAGCCCTCCTGGTAAGCGGGTCGGTCACGCGCGCCGAGCGCTTCACGCGCGGGCGCAATCCGGTCTAAGCTGAGGCCACGGCTTTACAGAAGGGCATGGCGATGGCGATCAGGGTTGCGATCAACGGGTTCGGCCGGATCGGCCGCTTGATCATGCGCGCGGCCCTGGAGCACGCGGAGAAACAACTCGAAATCGTCGGCATCAACGATCTCGGCCCGGTCGAGACCAACGCGCATCTACTGCGTTACGACAGCGTCCATGGCCGCTTTGGCGGCGAGGTGACGACCGGCGAGAACTGGATGGATGCGGGCCGCGGCAAAATCCGCGTCACCGCAGAGCGCGACCCGGCAAAGCTGCCGTGGAAGGAGCTCGGGGTCGATGTCGCCCTCGAATGCACCGGCATCTTCACCAAGCGCGAGGCCGCGGCGAAGCACCTCGAAGCCGGCGCCAAGAAGGTGATCATCTCCGCCCCCGGCGAGGGCGCCGATCTTACCGTCGTCATGGGGGTCAACCACGACGAACTAAACAGCGGGCACAAAGTCATCTCCAACGCCTCGTGCACGACCAACTGCCTGGCGCCGGTCGCCTATGTGCTGCACCAGGGCATCGGCATCGAGCGCGGCTATATGACGACGATCCACTCCTATACCGGCGACCAAAGCCTCCAGGACACGCTGCACCACGATCTGCGCCGGGCGCGTGCGGCGGCGCTGTCGCTGATCCCGACCTCGACCGGCGCGGCGCGGGCGGTGGGGCTGGTGCTGCCGGCGCTCAAGGGCAAGCTCGACGGCACCGCGATCCGCGTGCCGACCGCCAACGTGTCCCTCATCGATCTCACCTTCGATTCGGCGCGCGAAACCACCGCCGAGGAAGTCAACACGCTGATGGAAGACGCAGCGAAATCGAACCGCCTCAAAGGCATTGTCGGCATCAACAGGGCGCCGACCGTCTCGGTCGACTTCAACCACGATTCGCACAGCTCGACCTTCGACGTGACTCAGACCCAGGTGCTCGACAAGAAGTTCGTCCGTGTCCTGTCGTGGTACGACAACGAATGGGGCTTCTCGAACCGCATGGTCGAGGTCGCGGCCTATTTTGGCGCGATGCACTGAGCCATCCCTCCCCGCCGGTTATCGTCGTTCATTCGCTGACCCATGCGGTCGCGGCGCTCCAGGCCGCCGCGGCGGCGGATCGCGACATCATCTTGCTGAGCGCACCGAACGCCGGGATCTACGCCGGGGCCGGCTGGTGGAAGGCGCTGATTGACGCCGCGCGCGAGGCACAGCCGGAGGCCAAATCCTTAGCCATCCTCGATTGCGGCGGCGATGCCGGCGCGATGCAGGCGGCGCTTAGAGCCGGCATCGAGGCGGTAATTTTCACCGGCCGCGCCGATGTCGCCGAGCGTCTCGCCGCGATCGCCGAGGCGCGCGGGTCGCGCCTCCTGACCGCGCGACCGCTACCGGCGCTCGACCTCGCCGTTGGCTTCTTCGCCAACGGCGAAACGCTGCGCCGAAGCTGCGCCGACCTCCTCGCGTCGTGGCCGGCGATTTGCTAGAGTCGGGCAACCCCTCTCGCCGCGAAGGAACGCCGTTATGAAGATCAACGGACCGGTCGCCAAAATCCTCGGCAACTACGAAAGCGACAACCCCGGGACCAAGGCCAACCTTGCCCGCATCCTGATGCAGGGCAAGCTCGGCGGCACTGGCAAGCTGGTGATCCTGCCGGTCGACCAGGGCAACGAGCACGGCCCGGCGCGCAGCTTCGCGCCGAACCCGCCGGCCTATGACCCGCATTACCATTTTCAGCTGGCGATCGAGGCGGGACTCAGCGCGTATGCCGCGCCGCTCGGCTTTATTGAAGCCGGCGCCTCGACCTATGCCGGCCAAATCCCGACGATCCTCAAGTGCAACAGCGCCAACAGCATGTCGCGGGCCAAAGAGAACGCATCGCAGGCGGTGACCGCCAGCGTCAAGGACGCGCTGCGGCTCGGCTGCTCGGCGGTCGGCTTCACCATTTATCCCGGCTCCGACGTCGCCTTCGACATGTTCGAGGAGATCGCCGAGATGGGCCGCGAGGCCAAGGCGCACGGCCTCGCGGTGGTGATCTGGTCGTACCCCCGCGGCGGCAATTTAACCCGCGAGGGCGAAACCGCGATCGACATCTGCGCCTATGCCGCCCAATTGGCCGCCCAGCTCGGCGCGCACATCATCAAGGTCAAGCCGCCGACCGCGCATCTCGAGCTGGCGGCGGCGAAGGCGGTCTACGAGAAGCAGAACATCGACATCTCGACCCCGGCGGCGCGCATCCGCCACGTCGTGCAATCGGCCTTCAACGGCCGCCGCATCGTCGTGTTCTCGGGCGGCGAGGCGAAGGACCTCGACGGCGTCTTCGACGAGGTCCGCGCGATCCGCGACGGCGGCGCTAACGGCTCGATCATCGGCCGCAACACCTTCCAGCGGCCCAAGGCCGAGGCGCTCGATATGCTCAACAAGATCATCAAGATCTACCAGGGAAGAGACTGATCTTGCTGGTTGACGAGCAGCGGGCGACGACGCGGCTCTACCTGATCACGCCGCCAGCGCTCGACCCGCGCGAATTCGCCCCGCTGCTCGAAGCCGCCCTCGACGGCGGCGATGTGGCGGCAGTGCAGCTCCGCCTCAAAGATGTCGACGACGAGGCCATCCGCGCCGCGACCGCGCGGCTGCAGCCGATTGTCCAGGAGCGCGGCATCGCCTTCATCATGAACGACCGGCCCGACCTCGCCGCCGAACTGGATTGCGACGGCGTCCATGTCGGCGAGGAGGACATGCCCTACGCCGAGGCGCGCCGCCTCTGCGGGCCCGACCGCATCGTCGGCGTCACCTGCGGGTCGAGCCGGCACCGCGCGTTGGTGGCGAGCGAGGCCGGGGCCGACTATGTGGCGTTTGGCGCGTTTTTCCCGAGCACGACCAAGGCGGGGACGAAGTACCACCCGAGCCCCGAAGTGCTCCGTGACTGGACGGAGATGACCGTGGTGCCGTGTTGCGCGATCGGCGGCATCACCCAGGAGAATTGCGGTCCGCTCGTCGAGGCCGGCGCCGATTTCCTCGCGGTCATCGGCGCGATCTGGAATTATCCGCAAGGCCCGAAGGCCGCCGTCGCCGATTTCAACGCGGTGTTCGCCAGATACGGGCGGGCGTTCGCGGGCTGAACGCGCAAAAGAAACAACCGGTTGGGGGGAGAGATGCGTGCGCTGATTTTAGGTACGGCATTCGCGGCGATGGCCACGCCGGCTCTCGCCGCGGAATTCATGCTCTCCTCGACCGAGGTCAAGAGCGGCAGTCCCATGGCGACGGCTCAGGTGTTCAACGGCTATGGCTGCACCGGGCAGAACGTCTCGCCGGCGCTGTCCTGGTCGGGCGAACCCGCCGGCACGAAGAGCTTCGCGATCACCATGTACGATCCCGATGCACCGACCGGAAGCGGTTGGTGGCATTGGACCGTGTTCAACATTCCGGCCTCGGTTCACAGCCTGCCCGCCGGCGCGGGCACAGATGGGTCGAAAGATCTGCCGGCGGGCGCGATCCAGGGTCGGACGGACTTCGCATCTTCGTACTACGGCGGGCCCTGCCCGCCGATCGGCGACCACGCGCACCACTATGAGATCACCGTGTACGCGCTGAAAGTCGCCCAATTGCCGCTCGACAGCAGCGCATCGGGCGCTGCGGTCGGCTTCAACCTGCATGCCAACATGCTGGCAACGGCGAAGATCGTCGGACGCTACGGACGGTCCAAATAACGCTGGCTGCTAATCCACCGACGCCCACAACACGTCCTCGATGTGGCTGGCGCCGGTGCACAGCATAACCAGCCGGTCGAAACCGAGGGCGATGCCGGCGCAGTCCGGCAGTCCGTGCTCGAGCGCGGCGAGAAAATCCTCGTCGATCGGATAGGCTTCGCCGTAGAGAGCCTGCTTGCGCGCCTGGTCGGTCAAAAAGCGCGCGCGCTGCTCTTGCGCGTCGGTCAGTTCCTGGAAGGCGTTGGCAAGCTCGAGGCCGCAGACATAGAGCTCGAACCGCTCGGCGAGGCGCGGATCGTCCGGCTTGCGCCGCGATAGCGCCGCCATCGAGACTGGGTAATCGTAGAGGATGGTCGGCGCGCCGATGCCGAGGTGCGGCTCGATGCGGTCGAGGAAGATGCGAAAATAAAGGCTTTCCCAGTCGTCGCCGGGATGCGGGGCAACGCCGATCGCTTCAGCCGCCGCGGTGAGGAGTGCCAAATCGGGCTGCGCCGGATCGGGCGCGGCCGCGAGGATATCGATATTGGTGTTCCGCGAAAAGGCCTCCGCCACCGACAACCGCTCGAAGGGCAGCCGCGCGTCGGCGATCTTGCCTTGCCAGGTCATTATCCTCTTTCCGTCATCCCCGGGCTTGTCCCGGGAATCCACGTGGATGGCCGGGACAAGCCCGGGGATGACAGTTTGAGAGCCGGCGGCCGCCTGCGCCGCGCGCAGCAGCTTTTCGCAATCGTCCATCAGCTCGCGATAAGTCGCGCCGGCGCGGTACCATTCGAGCATGGAGAATTCCGGGTGGTGCGTGGTGCCGCGCTCGCCGTCGCGGAACACCGGCGCGAGCTGCCAGATTCGCTGCATCCCGCCGGCCAGCAGCTTCTTCATCGCGAATTCGGGCGAGGTGTGCAGATAGCGCGGCTTTACGGTCCCATCGCGCGGGTCGTGCAGCTCGGTCGCGAAGGCTTTGAGATGCGGTTCCAGCCCGGGACTTACCTGCAGCGCCGGCGTTTGCACCTCGGTGAAGCCTTCCGCGGCGAAAAACTCTCGCACCGCGCCGAGGATACGGCCTCGTGCGAAAAGGTTTTCGCGCCGCGTCGCGAGCCGGTCGGGCCGCCACCACGCCGTCCCATGGCCTGCCATCACGCTTTCCCCTTCACCGGCAAACTGGTAGGAAGCCCGCCAAACCGAGACAACTCAATTCCCTTTTGCCGAGAAACTTCGCGATGAAGATCAACGCCATCGATATCAAGCCGGGCAATGTGCTCGAACATCAGAACAAATTATGGATCGTGCTCAAGCGCGATCTGGTGCAGCCGGGCAAGGGCGGCTCCTTCGCCCAGGTCGAGATGCGCGATCTGCGCGGCGGCTCAAAGCTGAGCGAGCGGTTCCGCACCCAGGAGACGGTCGAGCGCGTGCGACTCGACGAGAAGGACATGCAGTTCCTCTACATGGAGGGCGACATGGCGACCTTCATGGACAATGAGAGCTACGAACAGGTGAGCGTGCCGCGCGAGGTGATCGGCGATCCGGCCGATTTCCTCGCCGACGGCATGATCTGCCAGGTGACGCTCTACGAAGGCATCGCACTGTCGGTGCAGCTACCGCAAAGCGTGACGCTTGAAGTCGTCGAGGCTGATCCCGTGGTGCGCGGCCAGACCGCGTCGTCGTCCTACAAGCCCGGCAAGCTCGAAAATGGCCGCCGGGTGATGATCCCGCCGCATATCGGCGCCGGCACCCGCATCGTCATCAACACCGCCGACGGCACCTATATGGAGCGTGCCAAGGATTAGGGGCGCGATTGCAGAAACGGTGTAGGGCGGAAAAGCGCAGCGCCTTCCGCCAAATCGCCGAGATATCCGGCGGAAGGCGCTGCGCTTTTCCGCCCTACGGTTCCACTGATTGGAGAAGTGCGTGGCGGTTCGCTCGCCGGTGATCAATGTGATGGCGGCCGCCGCGCTGAAAGCCGCGCGGGGGCTCATCCGCGATTTCGGCGAGGTCGAGCAGCTTCAGGTCTCGATCAAGGGTCCGGGCGATTTCGTCTCCTCCGCCGACCTCAAGGCCGAGCAGACGCTGAAGGCCGAGCTGTCGCGGGCGCGACCGGGCTATGGCCTGCTTTTCGAGGAAGAAGGCGTGACCGAAGGCAGCGACAAGCGCCACCGCTGGATCGTCGACCCGTTGGACGGCACCACCAATTTCCTGCACGGCATTCCACATTTCTGCATCTCGATCGGGCTGGAGCGCGACGGCGAGATTGTCGCCGGCGTGGTCTACGAGCCGACCCGCGACGAGCTTTACTGGGCCGAGAAGGGCGCCGGCGCCTATCTCAACGACCGGCGTCTTAGGGTCTCGGCGCGGCGCCAGCTCGGCGAGGCGCTGATCGGCACCGGGATGCCGTTTCGCGATCGCGGCGACAAGGCGGTCTACTCGGCGATCCTTGCCGCGGTGATGACCGCGACCAGCGGGGTGCGGCGATTTGGCGCCGCCGCGCTCGACCTCGCCTATGTCGCGGCGGGGCGGCTCGACGGGTTCTGGGAATTCGGCCTGTCGCCCTGGGACATCGCCGCCGGAATGCTGTTGGTGCGAGAAGCCGGCGGCTATGTCAGCGACCTGTCGGGCGGGCAGACGATGATGCTGAGCGGCGACATCCTCGCCGCCAACGACCATCTCCACCTCCCGCTGGCGGCGCTGATCCGGGAAGCGAAGCGGGCACCGGGTGGGCAGTGAATTTAGATGTCACCCAGGGGCGCATGGGTTACGGTGCGCTGCCTCTCGACAGCATTGAGGAGCGGGGGTCGCGATGAGGATTTCGCGCATCCCAAGCGGCAGAGCGCTCGCGATCCTCGGCGCCCTCGGCGCGTCGCTGACGCTGGGCGCGCCGGTACTGGCGGCCGACACCGTTCCGTTGATCCCGCCGGCGCACAAAATCCCCGCCGCGGTGAAACAAACGCCGCCGCCGGCGCATGCCCAGACCCAGCCGCTCATCCCGCCCGCGACATTGCCGAGCCAGTCGAGCCAATTGAGCGCACCGCCCCAGCCGCGCGAGCCGCTGCCGCTCCAGACCAATCTGTTGCCGCTGGCCGCGCCGGCGGCTGCGCCAACTCCCCCCAAGCAGCCGGCGAGCTAGGCGTGCCCCGATGAACCGTTCCGGGCGCTTTCTTGTCCGCATGGCGGTGTTCGTGCTGGCGGTGGGTGCGCTGGCCGGGGTGCTCTTCCGTCCGCTCAGCACCGCGTTCATGGGCAATCCGGGGATCAACGGCGTCATCCTTGGCATCCTCTTGTGCGGCATCATCTACATCTTCCGCCAAGTGCTGATGCTTGCCCCCGAGACCGCCTGGATCGAGGATTTCCGCGAGCGGCTCGCCAACCGGGACCTGACCGCGCCGAGCGGTCCGGCGCCGCGCCTCCTGGCGTCGATGGCGCGGCTGCTGACGACGCGGCAGGGCGGCCGAGTGAGCCTCTCGGCGACATCGTTGCAAACCCTGCTCGACGGCATCTCATCGCGACTCGACGAGACCCGCGAGACGTCGCGCTACATGATCGGCGTGCTGGTGTTCCTCGGCCTGCTCGGCACCTTTTACGGCCTCCTGGAGACGGTGCGGGCGGTGGGTGGGGTGATCGGCAACCTCAACGTTTCGTCGAACGACCTCGCCCGCGCCTTCGCCGATCTCAAGACGGCGCTCGGCTCGCCGCTGAGCGGCATGGCGACCGCGTTCAGCTCGTCGCTGTTCGGCCTCGCCGGCAGCCTGGTGCTGGGGTTTCTCGACCTCCAGGCCGGCCAGGCGCAGAACCGCTTCTACAACGACCTGGAAGAATGGCTGTCGACCTATACGCGACTGTCCTCGGGCGGGTTCGGCGATGGCGGCGACGGTTCGGTACCGGCTTATATCCAGGCGCTGCTCGAGCAAACCGCCGATAGCCTCGAAAACCTGCAGCACATCCTGGCGCGCAGCGAGGAAAGCCGGATCGGCGCCAACAGCGCTTTGCCCGGACTTATCGACCGGCTCGGCACGCTTTCGGAGCACATGAAGGCCGGGCAGATGCTGATGGTGCGGCTGGCCGAGAACCAGATGGAGCTAAAGCCGTCGCTGACCCGCCTCGCAACGATCGCGGAGAATTCGACCGGGCAGGACGATGTGATGCGCACCCATCTGCGCAATATCGAGGCCTATATGGCCCGGATGAGCGAGGATCTGGTCGAAGGCCGGGCGCAGAGCGTCGCCGACCTTCGCGGCGAAATTCGCCTGCTCGCGCGCACCATCGCCGCGGTCACCGACGAAAGCAGCGGCCGCTAGCCCGCCATGGCTTTGGGCCGCACCCGCACGCGCCGCTCCAGCATCGACATCTGGCCAGGATTTGTTGATGCTCTAGCGCAGCTATTGATGGTCATCATATTTATTTTATTGGTTTTTACCGTCGGTCAGTTCTACCTCTCCGACGCGTTGTCGGGTCGCGACCAGGCGCTGAAGGAGCTGCAGCAAAAAATCAGCGCCCTGGCTGACGAGCTGGCGCTGGAGAAGCAGAGTAGCGAAACCCTGCGCGGCAATGCTGCCGCGCTGGCAGCGCAGCTGAAAGCGGCGCAAGACGAGCGCGATGCGCTCACCGCCAAGCTCAGCGCCGCCGGGCAATTGAGCGATGAGGCCAAGGACCTGCAAAACAAGCTCGCCGCCGAGCAGCAGACGAGCCAGGCGGCACGGGCGCAGGTCGAGCTGCTGACCGCGCAGATCGCCGCGCTCAAGGACCAGCTCGCCAAGGTCGCCGCCGCGCTCGACGTCTCCAACAACACGGTCAAAGAGCAACAGGGCCAGATCGTCGAGCTGGGCAAGAAATTGAACCTGGCGCTTGCCACCAAGGTCGAGGAATTGGCCAAGTACCGTTCGGAATTCTTTGGCAAACTCAAGGAAGTCCTCGGCGACCGGCCCGATATCCGCGTCGTCGGCGACCGTTTCGTGTTCCAGGCCGAGGTGCTGTTCGCGCTGGGCAAGGCCGATCTGACCCCAGGGGCGAAGCAGCAGCTCGCTCCGGTCTTCGCCGCGCTCAAGCAGATCGCCGCGCAAATCCCGCCCGACCTCAACTGGGTGCTGCAGGTCGACGGCCATACCGACCACCGGCCGATGCACAGCGATCAATTCGACTCGAACTGGGAATTATCGACCGAACGCGCCATCTCGGTAGTGCGCTATGCGATCGACCAAGGCATTCCCGCCAACCGGCTGGCAGCCACCGGGTTCGCCGACAACCAGCCGATCGATACCGGCACTAGCGACGATGCCTATCAGCACAATCGCCGCATCGAGTTGAAGCTCACGCAGCGTTGATGGCATTGGCCTGCCCCGCGACAAAATTGGCGAGGCAATTTTGCAAGGCTGCGGTAAGATAACTGCAAGGCTTAGAAGGCGGCGCGCCTTGACGGCACGTTGCCTTTTGTTGTCAGGGGCTTAGGGGTGGGTTCGTTTAGCGGCCGGCCAAGAGCCGGGATGACCGAGAGGGAAGCATATGGCGCAAGTCGCGCTCCGTGACATCGTCAAAACCTTCGACAAGACCCCGGCGGTGCAGGGGATCAACCTCGATATCGCCGACCGTGAGTTCATCGTGCTGGTCGGCCCGTCGGGCTGCGGCAAGAGCACGACGCTCAGAATGATCGCCGGGCTCGAAGAAGCGACCTCGGGCGAGATCTATATCGGCGACCAGCTGGTCAACGATGTGCCGCCCAAGGATCGCGACATCGCGATGGTGTTCCAGAACTACGCGCTCTATCCGCATATGACGGTGTTCGAGAACATGTCGTTCGGCCTGCGGCTGAAGAAATTCCCCAAGCAGGAGATCAAGGAGCGGGTCGAGGCGGCGGCGCGCATCCTCGACATCGCCAACCTGCTCGACCGGCGGCCGAAGGCGCTCTCCGGTGGTCAGCGGCAGCGCGTCGCGATGGGCCGCGCCATCGTCCGCAATCCCAAGGTTTTCCTGTTCGACGAGCCGCTGTCGAACCTCGACGCCAAGCTGCGCGTGCAGATGCGCACCGAGATCAAGAAGGTCCACCAGAAGGTCACCACAACCACGATCTACGTCACCCACGACCAGATTGAGGCGATGACCCTCGCCGACCGCGTGGTGGTGATGAATGCCGGGCGGATCGAGCAGATCGGCCCGCCCAACGAGGTCTATCACAGCCCGAAGACACGGTTTGTCGCCGGGTTCATCGGCTCGCCGGCAATGAACTTCGTGCCGGGGCGGGTCGTCAACGGCGGGAAGAACCTCAGCATTCGGCTCGGCGACAACCTGACCCTGCCGCTGCCGGAATCCCGCACCGCGCGCTACAAGGCCTATGTCGACAAGGAAGTGATTTTTGGACTGCGGCCAGAAGACATCATCGAAACCCGCACCGAGCTGCCGCCGGGCAGCGCCTCGTTTGACGTGCAGCTCGATGTGGTCGAGCCGATGGGCATGGAGACGATGGTTTATTTCATCGTCGAGGGGGTCGAAGTCTGCGGCCGCGTCAACCCGGCCGCGGCCAAGAACGCGGGCGAAATGATGACGCTCGTCGCCGACCTCAACCACATGCACCTGATCGACCCGGCGACCGATCAGGTCATCTAGCCGCCGGCCGGTTTCCCCATGACCGTCGCCGGCAAGACGATCGCGATTACCGGCGCGGCCCGCGGCCTCGGCCAAGAATTCGCCCGTCACCTTGCCGCCCTGGGCGCCAATATCGTCGCTGGCGACATCAACGATTGCGCGGCGACGATCGAGCTGGTGAAGAGCGCCGGCGGCGAGGGCATCGCCGTTCGCCTCGACGTCACCGATCCGGGCTCGGCGCAGGCGATGATCGCTGCCGGGATCGACGCCTTCGGCGGGCTCCACGGCCTCGTCAACAACGCCGCGCTTTACGGCGCCTTGCATGGCGGCCGCTTCGATGCGATCGCCGAAGCCGAGTGGGATGCTTGCATGGCGGTCAACGTCAAAGGCATCTGGAATTGCTGCAAGGCCGCGGTGGCGGCAATGCGCCAGGCGGGCGGCGGCAGTATCGTCAACATCGCCTCGCTGGCGGCGACCTACGGCATGCCGTTCGGGCTGCACTACACTGCCTCGAAGGCGGCGGTGATCGGCATCACTCGCGGGCTGGCGCGCGAGCTCGGCCGTGACAACATTCGGGTCAACGCGCTGGCGCCGAGTGCCGTCTTGACCGAGGGTACCAACGAGTTTTTCGGCGACAAGCTCGACCGAGCGCTGCAGGCGGTGAAGGCTCAGCAGACGATCCAGCGCAATCTCGTGCCGGCCGATTTGGCCGGCACGATGGCGTGGCTGCTTTCCGACGACAGCGCCTTTATCACCGGCCAGACCATCGCCATCGATGGCGGGACGGTGATGCTATGACCCCCCAAGGAATTGGCGCCATGAGCCTTGCCGGCAAGGCGGCTCTGATCAGTGGCGCCGGTGGTGGCATCTGCCGCGCGATCGCGGTCGCCTTCGCCGAGGCCGGCGCCTCGGTCACCTGCGCTGATATCGATATCGAAAGCGCAAAAACGACTGCCGAGCTGGTGCGCGCCGCCGGCGGCAAAGCGATCGCCTACAAATGCAATGTCGCCGACGAGGCGGAGGTGCACGCGGTCACCAAGGCTGCCCACGATGCATTCGGTCGGCTCGATGTCCTGGTCAGCGGTGCGGCGCCGCACGATCCCGGCGGCCCGATCACCGAAACCCCGCTCGCCGAATGGCAGATGGTGGTCGACATCAACCTGACCGGCGCGTTCCTCTTATCGAAGGCGGCGCTGCCGTACATGATCGCGGGCGGGGGCGGGTCGATCATCTTCATCGCCTCGCAGCTTGGCCGGGTCGGCAGCGCCGGTCGCGCCGCGTACTGCGCGACCAAGGGCGCCCTCATTCAGTTAGCCAAGGTCATCGCCATCGACCACGCTGGCCAGAACGTGCGCTGCAACGCGCTGTCGCCGGGCGCGGTCGAGACCCAACGGACGCTGCGCCGCTACAACTCGTTTGAGATAGCCAACGAAACGCTGGGCGCCAAGCACCTGACCAAGCGGCTCGGCAAGCCGGAGGAACTGGCGCAGGCGGCGGTGTTCCTCGCCAGCGACGCTTCGAGCTTTGTTACCGGAAGCGACCTCTTGGTCGATGGCGGTTATACGGCGATCTAGATCGCTACGCCTCGCAGAAGTCGACCACGGCGCCGTCGGCCACGATGCAGGCCGCCACGAGCGCACCGCCGCGCCCGGCGCCGCCATCCACCGAAATGCCAAACTGGCCCTGGACAATGCCGCGGCGGTCCTTGTCATAGCCACGAACGACGCGGCGGAACTCGGCGAACGGAGCGGCAAGCTCGAGGATATCGGTCGGGCCCCACCAGAACGCGTCGCCTTGTGCGATCAGCGGCCGGCGCGGATCGACCCCGGCATGGACGAAGAGCAGCCCCTTTTCTTGGGTCAGCGCGCTATGGCGCAGCGCCGCGAACAGGGTCGAGTGGCCCTCCGCCGCGTTCATCGCCGCGCGCAGCCCGCTGGTCCAGCGGGTGATCGTCCGCGGTCCATCGCGCGCCGCCGCGAAACCCTGGCGCAGATCGCCGCCATAGGCGAGCACCGTCGCCTCCGCCCCTGCCCGCACCATAAACGACAAGACCTCGGTGGGGTTGGGTGCGAACTGCAATTGCAGCAGCTTCTGCCACATCTCCTCTTGCGCGCCACGCAGGTAGACAACGTCGCAAGCAAAGCCGTGCGCGCGGCCGAGGACGCGGCGGCGGAAGTCGAGCAACTCATCGATCGTCGCGCGGACATCTTCGCCGTGGCCAAGATAATTGCCGAGATAGACCAGCCGGTCGCCCTGAGAGAACCGCGCGCCGATCAGATCGTGCAGCCGCGACAATCGGCGCGCCTCGCCATGCACCGAGGCGACCGCCCAGACCCGCCGCGCGCCGCGCAGCCGGGCAAATCTGTCCGGGGCGGCGACCGCGCGCGGTCCGGCCGTGCGCGGCGCTGGGCGAACGCTTTCGACGACCATGCCGTTTTGCTGGGTGTTGGCAGTCGCGCCGGTGGGACGGCGCAAATGTGCGAAGGGATCCCGGCTTGCCCTGAGGAAGTTCAACCTTGATCCTTCCCGCGGTCGGCAGCCAGTAAGCAGCCGGCTACGCCGTCAGCATTTCCTCGACGCGCTGGGTCGCCGTCGTCTCGTCGATCCGCTCCACCGCGGCGAATTCCCGCACGAGTCGGTCGAGCGCCGCTTGGTAGATCTGGCGTTCGCTGTAGGATTGCTCGGGCTGGCCGGCATTGCGAAACAGGTCGCGCACGACCTCGGCGATCGACGCCGGGTCACCCGAGGCGATCTTGGCCTGGTACTCCTGGGCGCGCCGGCTCCACATCGTCCGCTTGGCGCGCGAGCGCCCGCGCAACTTAGCCAGCGCCGCGTCCATTTCCTTGCGGCTCGACAGCTTGCGCAGCCCCGAAACCTTCGCTTTGGTGAGCGGGACGCGCAGGGTCATGCGGTCCCGGTCGAACAGCACGACAAAGACGTTGAGCGTATGGCCGGCAATCTCCTGGGTCTCGATCGCGGTGATCTTACCGACCCCGTGGGTCGGATAAACCACCAGATCCCCGGCATTGAAGGGTGCTTTATCGGTCGCAATCATCATGATGTTCCGCACCCTCAACCCGTCGGCGCCATCACGGCACCTCCCCGAGTCGCCAATTGGGGCGGCGACAATCCACATCTCGACGAAAAGCGCGGAACGTGGGGGAGGCGTCTCGTGCGCTAAGAATATGTATATCATAACCGGGGCGGGCGAAGCCAGCACATCAGCTATGCGCCACCCCGGTCACCCGCACTGCCGGTAGCTTGCGGACCATTCGGGCGAGATCGGCCGGGCAGCGATTGCGCGCCCGGACGCGGCATCGTCTCGACGTAGACCTAGCTGCCGCCTCCCTTTGGGCTGAAGAACTTATCGTACTTGCCTTCAACCGCTTTCCAATCATCGGCGTCGTCGGGCGCGGGCTTCTTGCGGGTGATGTTGGGCCAGCTTGCCGAATAGTCTCGGTTGAGGGCCAGCCATTGCTCGGCTACCGAGTCGCTGTCCGGGATGATCGCCTCGATCGGACATTCGGGCTCGCACACCCCGCAATCGATGCACTCGTCAGGGTGGATCACCAGCATGTTCTCGCCCTCGTAGAAGCAATCGACGGGGCAAACCTCGACGCAATCCATGTACTTGCAGCGAATGCAGGCCTCGGTGACGACATAGGTCATGGTGTTCGGCTTCTTCCGTTCGGGTCAGGCGCTATATAGCGCGAACCCGATCTTACAGGAACTGGGGTGCGATCCAATGCGCCCAAGCGTGGAAGCTATCGCCATCGGGCTCCGCCATTTCGGTCTGCAGAATGACATGGTAACGGCCGCGTAGCGGCGGCAGCGGCAGCTCTAGAGGCGCCTCCTTGCCCGGCGCCACAACGCATTCGCCGCCGGCGAGCCGCTTGCCGGCGTTGTCCTGAATTTGGGCAATGAACCGGACGGGGCCGCGCGCCTTGCGCGGCAGCGCCACGGTCGCGCGAAATCGCGCCTGACCGGCGAGTGCTCGCTCGACGATGAGGCGGGCCGGCGGCTCGCCGGCAGGATTCGGATGCAGCTGGCAGGAATGCTCGTCAAACACCATGAATCCCCAGATGCCTTCCGAGACGTTGCAGAGCTCGATCGGCTGGCGCGCCAACCCCGGCTCCAGCAGCATCAGGCGCACCGGCGCGTGGCGTCCACCGGACGACTCGCGGCGCGTGAACACCGACAACTCGCCGCTACGGCTACGGTCGAATTTGGCCAAGTCGAAGCACGCCTCGACCGTCGCAAGGCAGCCCGGGATCCATTCGTCATGAGTCTCGACCGTGACGCACAGCGCATCCTGATGCCAGCGCGCCTCGCGGTCGGCGAATACTTCGCGCTCGCTGCCCTCGATGTCGCATTTGATCAGATCGGCGCGATCCCAGCCGCTCGATCGCAGGATCTCCTCGATCGACCAAGCCTGCGTCCCGGCATCGCTTGAGGAGGCCGAGAAATGGACGCCCCAATCGCCCAGCTCGTGGCCGCAAACAGCGAGCGTTGCAGGCTTGCTCCACACCGCGCCGTTGAGTCGGCGAACGCGCGGATAGGGCGACGTGTTGAGGCTGAGCACCTTGAAATTCGGTACGGCCGGTTCGACGCAAACGATCTCGGCCTCGGGAAAGCGGTGCGCCAGATAGACCGCGGCATAGCCGACATAAGCGCCGAGATCGAGGATACGCGCCGGCGGCTCGGGCAGCGCCAGGGAAAACTCCTCCTGGCCGAACACCTGGTCGAAATTGGCGAGGTCGGAGCTGCCGCAGCGGAAATAGAGCGGGTTCATCAGCTCCGGCAAAACGATCGTCTCGAGACCCAGGGTCGATCGATTGATGCGCCCGAGCACATCGCGATAACGCGCCCGCAATTCCATATTGTCGGGTTCTCGGCGCAGCGCTGCTTCCAGCGCGTATTTGCCGTGCGGGTCGGGATCGACCCGGCCAAGGTGCGACTCGCTCATGGCGCTTACCTCGCTGCGCCTCGCCGCGGGACAAACCGATGCGGCGAGTGTTATGCGGACTGCGCCGCATTCCTGCGACAACGCGAGTCACCAAATTTTATTGCCGAATTTTGTTGCCCCTCATCCGTTATTCTCGCCGACCCACTCCCGGACCCGAGTCTCTCGTGCCCAAACGCGGCAAGATCGTTCTTCTCCACTTCGCTGGGCAGATGCCGCTCGCCGGGATCGCCTGGCAGGCGGTGCACCATATCGTCGGCCTCGAAAAGCTCGGCTGGGAGGTCTGGTACGTCGAGGATACCGGCACCCCGGCCTACGACCCGCAGATAGCCAGCGTCACCGCCGATTGCGCGTACAACGTCGCCTATCTTTCGGGAGTCATGGAACAATTTGGTCTCGGCGAGCGGTGGAGCTATTGGTGCGGCCTCGACGATACGTGGCACGGCCTCTCGCGCGAACGGGTCCGCCGGCTTTACGGCGAGGCCGATGCGATCATCAATCTGTGCGGCTCGCACAATCTACGCGAAGAGCACCTACAGTGCCCGGTGCGCATCCTCGTCGACACCGACCCGGGCTATCAGCAGATCAACTACGCGCGCGGCGATGCCGCGGAGCGTGCCTATCTCGCCGCGCACACGCATCTCTTCACCTACGGCGCCAATCTCGGCCGCCCGGCATGCCCGATCCCGCTCGCCGGCCTCGACTGGCGGCCGACCCGGCCGCCGGTCGATGTCGATCTGTGGCCCGAGCCAGCCGAGGGACTGAACCACGAGCCCGAGTGCTTCACCTCGATTGCTAGCTGGGACAATCGCGGCAAGGACATCGAATATCAGGGCTCGACCTACCTCTGGTCGAAGCACGTCAATTTCCTCAAATTCCTCGACTTGCCGCGTCGTCGCCCGAGCACCTGTTTCCGGATGGCGATCCAGCCGCCAGATGACGACATCCGCCGCGAGGTCGAAGGGCACGGCTGGAAACTCATCGATCCGCGCCCCATTTCCGCCAATGTCGCGAGCTACCGAGAGTTTATCGCCGGCTCCCGCGGCGAGTTCACTGTGGCCAAGGACATCTATGCCCGCACCAATAGTGGCTGGTTCAGCGACCGCGCCGTCTGTTATCTCGCCAGCGGCCGGCCGGTGGTGACGATGCGCACCGGATGCGACCGACTCTACCCGATGGGCGAAGGCCTGTTCGACTTCGCGACACACGACGAGGCGGTCGCGGCGATCGACGCGATTGCCGACGATTATCGCCGGCACAGCCGCGCGGCGCGCGAGATCGCCCGGGAATATTTTGCCGCCGACCGGCTGCTCGGTGAGGTTTTGTCACAGGTGGGCTTGTGAGCGCCCAGGTTTTGGCTTGGTGGCGGGATTCCGGCTTGACAGCACGACCGGGGTCGGCGACACGATGCGGTAATGCCGGTGTGAGATAATGCGCTGGCGAAAAAGTTCATCGGGGCAATCGTCTTCGGGACGTTTGATGGATTCGCTTAGCACCTTGGCCCGCGCCACGGCCGGCGCGGCGGCGTCCCGTTTGACGGCGCTATTGCGCCCGCCGCGGACTTCAGACGAGTTGTGGAACCGCTTGTTCCTGGCGCTGCTGCTGATCGCGGCGGTGCTGGTGCTGCTGACCTTCCGGTCTTACGGGGTGACCTGGGACGAGGACATGCAGCGCTGGTACGGCGACCTTGTCCTCGACCACTACCTATCATGGGTCGGGCTCGCCAAACCGCCGCACTGGCTGGCGCTCTACAGCTATGGCGACCTCTACAATTACGGCGCGGTCTTTGACATGACCGCCTCGGCGCTGGGCCGGATCTCGCCGCTTGGCGTGTTCGAGACACGGCATTTGTTGAACGCCATCGTCGGCCTCATTGGGATAGCCGGCGCCTGGAAGCTCGGCAAGCGGCTGGGCGGCGCGCGGACGGGCTTTTTCGCCGCGCTCTTCCTGCTGCTGACCCCCAACTATTACGGCCAGATGTTCAACAACCCCAAGGACGTCCCATTTGCCGTGGGGTTCATCTGGGCGACCTATTACCTGGTCCGGATCGTGCCGTTCCTGCCGCGCCCACCGTTGCGCCTCGTTATCAAGCTGGCGGTGGCGACGGGGCTGGCGATGGCGGTGCGGGTCGGTGGGCTACTGCTTGTCTGTTATCTCGGGCTGATGCTGGCGCTGTTCGCGACGTGGCAAGGCTTCGCGGCGCACCGGGTTGGCGTATTGATCGGCACCGCCTGGACCAGCCTGTGGCGGGTCTATCTGCCGGTGGCGATCCTCTCCTACGGCTTGATGTTGATGTTCTGGCCGTGGGCCCAGAGCGCGCCGATCACCCATCCGCTGAGCGCGCTAGCGGTGTTCTCGCACGAGATCGTCCCGACCAAAATCCTGTTCGACGGCCGGCTCTATGCCGCCGGCGCGGTGCCGTGGACGTATCTGCCGACCTATATCGGCCTGGCGCTACCCGAGCTGATATTAGCGCTGCTGCTCGCCGCGCCGATCGTCGTCGGCATCGCCCTGGCGCGGCGACAGAACTGGCAGATCGGCCGCATCCTGCCGCTGTTCATGCTCGGCTTCACGATCATTTACCCGGTGGCTTATGCGATCGCGGTCCATGCGGTGCTGTTCAATGGCATGCGCCACTTCATCTTTGTCTTGCCGCCAATCGCGGTCGCCGCCGCGCTCGTCGCCGATTTGGCGCTGCGCCGGCTCGCCGACTTCCCTTACCGCAAGCCGGTCTACGCCGCGCTCGGCCTTTACGGCCTGGCGCATATCTCGGTCATGGTGATGCTGCACCCCGACCAATACGTCTATTACAACGGCTTCGTCGGCGGCGTGGCCGGGGCCGAGAACAAGTTCAAGCTCGACTATTGGGCCAATTCCTATGCCGAGGTGGTGCGCGGGTTGGAGAACTATCTACGCAAGCAATACGGCGCCGATTTCGAGGAGCACGAGTTCACCGTCGCGGTCAACGGCCCGCCGGTCTCGGCGCGATATTATTTCCCACCCAACTTCCGCACGGTGGTGCAGGCGAAGAAGGCGGATTTCGTGATCGGCTTCACGCTCGCTGACGCCGAGCATTATCTGAGCGATCTACCGGTCTACCAGGTGACGCGCATGGGCGCGCTGTTGTCGGTGGTTGTCGACCACCGCGAATACCTCGCCGAGGTGCGCATCGCGCACCAGCCGCTGGCCGGCGCGCTGCCGCGTCGGGCGCCCAATCTCGCCTATTGACGAGCGGGGAATAGCCGGCACCAACCGGGCGTTCTTATCGCCGCAAAGCCCGCTCCGCGCGGCGCAGGAGAGCCCCGCTGGAACGTGACGAATACGAGAGACTCGACCGCGCTGAAGACCGGATGTGGTGGTTCGCCGCGCTGCACACGAATATGCTGATGGCATACCGGCGATACGCCTCCCAAACTTCTGGAGCACGGGTTCTCGACGCCGGCTGCGGCACCGGCGGGCTCCTGGCGCGCCTCGATGGGCCCCAAAGCGCGGTCGGCATCGATGCCGATGCCGAGGCCTGCACCCGCGCCGCCGCGAAGAGCGGATGTCCGGTCTGCGCTGGGTCGGTGGACGCGCTGCCGTTCGCCGAGGCGGCTTTCACCGCGATCCTTACCGCCGACGTCTTGTGCCATCGCGGCGTCGACGAGCGGCGAGCGCTGGCGCAATTCCACCGCTGCCTCGGCGCCGGCGGCATCCTCGTGCTCAACCTCCCAGCCTATCGCTGGATGATGTCGCGGCACGATGCGGCGGTTTACAATGTGCGGCGCTACACCAAACGCGGCGTCGTCGCGCTGCTGCGCGCCGCCGGCTTTCGCCCGCTATTCGTGAGCTATTGGAACATGCTGCTGTTTCCGCTGATGGTGCTGACCCGCAAGCTGCTGCCGGGCGGCGGTAGCGACGTGCATGAGCAGCCTGGATGGGTCGAAGCCATAGGGCGGGCCGCCACCGGGACCGAACGTCTGCTGATCGGCGCCGGGATCACCTTGCCATTCGGCGGATCGGTGCTGGCGGTCGCCGCCAAGATAGAGAGCGGCCATGCCTGAGACCACACCCAGCCTCGCGCTGTCGATCGTCATCCCCGTCTACAACGGCGCCGAGAGCATCACCGAGCTGGTCGAGGCGCTGGAGGCGCTCGATATCGCCGGCGGGCACGAAATCGTGCTGGTCAACGACGGCAGCCCCGACAATAGCCTCGAGATTTGCCGGGGCCTCGTCGAGCGGGCGCGGGTGCCGATCACCCTCGTCAACTTGTCGCGCAATTTTGGCGAACACAACGCGGTGATGGCGGGCCTTCGCCAGACCCGCGGGGCGCATGTGATCAACATGGACGACGATCTGCAGAACCCGCCAGAGGAAGTCGCTCGCCTCCTCGCCTACGCTCAGGAGACCGGACGCGACGTCATCTACACCTATTACGACGAGAAGCAGCACTCGGCCTGGCGCAACCTCGGCAGCCAGTTTACCAACTGGGTCGCCGGGTTCGTGCTCGACAAGCCGAAGGGCTTCTACCTCTCGAGCTTCCGCTGCATGAGCGCCTTTGTCGTGCGAGAGATCACTCGCTACGAGGGCCCCTTCCCTTACGTCGACGGGCTCATTCTACAGGTTACGCAGAACATCGACCGGATGCTGGTGACCCATCTGCCGCGCGCGGTCGGGCGCAGCAATTACACGCTGCGGCGGCTGCTGCGGTTGTGGATCAGCATGTTCGTCAACTTCTCGGTCATGCCGCTGCGCATCAGCACCTTGACCGGGTTCGCGCTCAGCGTGTTGGGGACGCTCGGCGGCGCCGCTGCGATCGTCGAGGCGCTGTTCTTCTCGCCGCCGCCCGGCTGGGCATCGCTGTTCGCGGCGGTGCTGCTGCTCTCTGGCGTGCAGCTGATGATCCTCGGCATCGTCGGCGAGTATATCGGCCGCCTGTACCTGACCGCGAACCGCAAGCCGCAATCGGTGGTGAAGACCGTCACTCGGGGCGAGCCGGCCGCATCCACCGCGGCACCGCCGGTGCGGCTGCGTCAACGCGGCTGATGGCCCTGTCTTATGTCAGCCTCGCCGTCGCGATCCTCCTCGGGATCGCCGGGCAGATCGTTCTAAAAACGGGTGCGGTCGGCTCGGTGAGCGTGACCGCGCAATTGCTCAACCCGGTGACCTGGGGGGGACTGGTCATCTATGGGCTGGCGGCGATCGCCTATATCGTCGCGCTCAACAAGATCCCGGTGTCGATCGCCTTCCCCTCAGTCGCGGCGAGCTATGCCATCGTCGCCGTGCTCGCGCACCTGCTATGGAACGAGCCGCTTGGCTGGCCGCAATGGGGCGGCATCGCGCTGATCGGCGCCGGGATCGTGCTGATCCACCAGGCGTGAGAGCGCGCCCTACAGAAAAAACCGTCGCACCTCGGCGACGACACGGTCGACCGCCGCGTCGGCGAGCTGCGGGAAGATCGGCAGGCTCAAAATCTCGCGTGTGACCTTCTCGCTGGCGCATAGCCCCGACGGTCCGGCGGCGATGCGGCCGCGATAGGCCGGGTGCAGGTGCACCGGCAGTGGGTAGTGAATGCCGGTGCCGATCCCGGCCTGGCGCAGATGCTCGCGCAGCCCGTCGCGGTTGGGCGTCCGCACCACGTACTGGTGGTAGACATGCGTCGCAGCATTGCGCCGCGACGGCAGCTTCAGCGGCAGCCCAGCGAGCCCGGCATCGTAGCGGGCGGCGACCGCTTGGCGCCGCGCATTGTCCTCGCTCAGCACGTCGAGTTTGATGTTGAGGATTGCGGCTTGCACCGGATCGAGCCTGGTGTTGATCCCCGGTACGGCGCTGATGTAGCGGTCGCGCCAGCCATATTCGCGGATTTCGCGCGCGGCGACGGCGAGCTCGCGATCGTTGGTGACCAGCGCCCCGGCATCGCCGAGCGCACCGAGGTTTTTGGTTGGATAGAAACTGAAGCAGCCAAAATCGCCGATCGAGCCGGTGACCTGGCCGCGATAGTCGGCGCCGTGGCTCTGCGCGCAATCCTCGATGAGGCGCAGCCCGTGCTTGCGCGCGAGGCCGCCGATCTCGTCCATCGCCGCCGGCTCGCCGTAAAGATGCACCGGCATCACCGCCGCCGGCCGGCCGGGAGGCGGCGCCTTTATGGCGCGCTCGAGCTCTTCCGGGTCCATGTTGAACCCGTCCTTCTCGATGTCGATCAGCACCGGCGTGGCACCGGCGCGCTCGATCGCCGCGACCGTCGCCACCGCTGTGTGCGACACGGTGAAGACCAGGTCCCTCGCGCCGATGCCGCAGGCGCGCACCGCCAGCTCCAAGGCGTCGGTGCCGCTGCCGCAGCCGATCGCGTGCGCGACGCCGATCAGCGCCGCGAAGCGCTGTTCAAAGGTCTCGGCCTCGCGCCCCAGAATGTACTGGCCGCTGTCGAGCACCCGCGCGATCGCGGCGTTGATCGCCGCCCGGTGTTCGAGATAGCCGGCGCGCGGGTCGGCTTGCGGGATCGGTGTCGGAGCCTTGGTCATGGTCCTCTCAGAGATAGGAAGCGAGATGGCGGCGGTAGTAATCGAGCGAGCGCTGGAGCCCTTCGGCGAGCGATGTCCGCGGCATCCAGTCGGCGAGCGCACGGAACTGGCGGTCGTCGGTGACGAAATCGCCGATATCGATCTTCTTGCGTTCGGGTGGGAACTCCCTGACCTCGTAGCGCCCACCGCAATTGGCGGCGATCAGCGCGGCGGCGATCTCGGCGAGACTGTAGGGCGCGTCGCCGCCGACATTGAGCGCCTTGCCGGCGATCTCCGGCGTCACCGCGGCGGCGAGAAACGCCTCGGCGGCATCCTCGACAAAGACCATGTCGCGGCGCTGCTCGCCGCCCCAGACCTCGAACGGCTTATCTTCAAGCGCTAGGCGCAGCCAGATGCCGAGAAAGTTCTGCTTGGCATCCTTGATCCGCATCCCTGGCCCGTAGACGTTGGTCAGCCGCAGCGAGCGCGTCTTGATCCCGTACACATCGTGGTAGAGCAGGTGATAGGCCTCGCCGGCGGTCTTGTTGACGGCGTTGACGTCGGTCGCGCGCAACGGGTGTGCCTCGTCGACCGGCAGATAGCGCGGCCGCCCGTAGATCTGCCGCGTGCCGGCATGGACGATCGCGATCTCCGGCGCGACCGCGCGGCAGGCTTCGAGCAGCTGGAGCTGCGCCGTCGTGTTGACCTCGAGGTCGTGCAACGGTGCGCTCATCGAATCCATGTGGCTCGTCTGCGCCGCGAGGTCGAAGAGAAAATCCTGCCCCTCAAGCAGCGGCCGCATCGTCGCGATGTCGCGGATATCGGTGGTTTCGACCCGCACCCGATCGCGGATCGACGCGATATTCGCCGGGTTGGCGCCGCCCTCCGGAACCATACTGTCGACCAGCAGCACCTCGGCGCCCAAATCGACGAGCGATCGCGCCAGCGCCGAGCCGATGAGCCCCACCCCGCCGGTGATCGTCGCGCGCTTGCCGCGAAAGGCCGTAAAGCGCGAATCTGTGAAGGAAGTCACCCGTGTTCTTTCGTTCAGATGTTCTGCGCTAGCCTTAACCACGTGACCGTAGAGTGTTGATAGAATGGGGCTTTTCTTGGATAGCGGCGCGGCAATTTCCCGCCGCATTGACGCTATCCGCCTACCGGCAGAGCAAAGAACGCCCACCGGCCGGGACTATTCCGGAATGCAGCGTCTCGCCCCCGCAATCCTGCTGTTCCCGCTTGCCGCGATGCTTGCGGGTTGCTTCGGCGGGCCGGCGCCGGTCGTGAGCAATGCCAGGCAATGCCTCGCCGCGCTCGACGCGCACGCCATCTCTTATCGTCTCGTCGAGCTCAGTCCCCCAGATGGACGCTGCCATATCGACACCGCGGTGCGCGTAAGCCGGATCGATATTGCGCTCAATCAGCCGGCGATCATGAGCTGCGCGCTGGCGACACGGATCGACGATTTCGAGCGCGCGGTGATGCAGCGCATCGCAGTCGATGATCTCGGCAAGTATGTCAGCCGCATCGACCATCTCGGCGCCTATTCCTGCCGCAGCACCAGCAACCATTCGGGCCGCCTCAGCGAGCATGCGCTCGGCCTGGCGATCGATATCTCCGGCTTCCGCCTCACCGACGGGACGGTGGTCAGCGTCGAGCACGACTGGTGGGCGCCCGGCCCCAAGCGCGATTTCCTGCACCATCTGGCGAAGAGCGCCTGCGGCTATTTCTCGGTGGTGCTGACGCCGAGCAGCGACCGCGATCACTTCAATCACATGCATTTCGACATCGGCCCCGACCGGCTCTGCTCGGTGTAGCCATCACTCATCCCCATCGTCGGCGAAGAGCAGCGGCTCCCACTGCGGAAGCGCCTGCCGCGCCACGGCGGTTTCCTCGAACAAGCTGCGCGCTTCCGTCGCCGGCCCGCGCCGCTCGCCGAGCGCCACAACGCGCACCCTACGCTCCCAGCCGCGCTGCACCACGACGACGATATCGCCGGACTTAACCGTATGGTTCGGCTTGGCGACGGCAACGCCGTTGACCGCGACCTCGCCGGCGGCGCAGAGCCGCGCGGCCAGCGATCGGCTCTTCGCGAAGCGCGCGAACCACAGCCACTGGTCGAGCCGCCGGCTCGACTTTTCCGAGGCAGAGTGGCCGTTCCCGCTCAAGCGAGCCGCAGCTCCTTGAGCTTAGCGAAGGGATGCCCCTCGCCGCGACCGAGATGGCCGGGCGCGGGCGTTCGCGTCGGCTTCGAGCGGCGCGGACGCGCGACGAAAATCTCACCGTTGTCGCGGGTCAGGACCCGGTAGCCGAGGCCCGTAAGAACCCGGCGCAAATCTGCCGGCGCGACGCCGGCAAGCCCGGCAAGCTCGGCGTCGCCCGCGAATTGGCCTTTGCGCGAGCGCGCCGCCGCGGCGAGACGTTCGAGACGGTCGGGGCGCACTGCCAGCCCGCCGACGACGCGGCGGCCGAGCGCGGCGTAGAACGATAGCGGCAGCGTCGGGTCGACCGCGATCGCTTTACCGAGCGCGCGGGCGCCGGGGAGCTTCGGCACCGGCCTGCCCTGCCGCACCGCCCACAAGAGCGCGCGGAACCGCACCGAGTCGGCGCCAAGCAGCGGCTCCAAATAAATGCTTTCCGAGCCGAACCGCACCCCGACGCGGGCAAGCGCCCGGCGCGCGGCGCGGTCGAGCAGGCGCAGCTGATCGCCGGCCTCGGCCGCCGGTAGGCAGCCGAGCGCATCGACAAGCTGGAACGCGAGGCCGCGCCCGACCGCGCTCAACAACAAGTCGCGCAGGGAAAAGAGCGGCGCCAGGCGGCGCTCGATCTCGGCCTTGACGAACACATGGAGGCGCTGGCGCACCCGCTCACGCGCCGGGCCCTCGAGGAAATTGCCGGCCAGCACCTCGACGCGCGGGCTGAGCGGGCCATCACCAGCCGCCAAACGCCCGACCTGCCCGCCGCGCCACAGGAGATTGCCGGCCGGGTCGATGGCGAAGGCCTCGTCCGGGTCGGTGGCGAGCTGGCGGCCGCGCGCAGCGATCTCGCTGCGCAGCACCCGGTTAGCCGCGGTCGCCAGCATCCGGCTCTCGGCGTCGTCGGTCGCATCGGGGACGAAGCGGAACCCATCGAGGCGACCGACATAGCTGCCCTCGACCCGCACCTCACCGTCCTTGTCCACGGAGGCGAGCAATTCGCTTTCGCTGGCCAAATGCCGCACCAGAAACGCCGAACGGCGGTCGACAAAGCGCTGGGTGATGCTTTCGTGCAGCGCGTCCGACAGTCTGTCCTCGATGCCGCGGGCGCGCTCCTGCCAATCGGCGGCATTGTCGACCCAGTCCAGGCGATGGGTGATGTAGGTCCAGGTGCGAATGTGGGCGATCCGCGTCATCAGCGTGTCGATATCGCCGTCGACCCGGTCGAGCTGGGCGATCTGACCGGCGATCCACTGCGTCGGCAGGCGCTCGGTCGGCCCGGCGAGATGCAGGTAGCATTGGCCGAGGAAGCGCGCGTGGCTGTCGCTCATCATCTTGCGGAAATCGGGGATCTGGCAGACCTCCCACAAAAGCCGCACCGCCGCCGGGTTGGTCGCCAGCGCCGCGACATCGGCGTTGCGCGACAGCGCGCGCAACACCTGGTGATCGTCGGCTTCGCGGGTCTGGATCAGGCCGGGCGTCCGCGGCGGCTCGTCGAGGCTATTGAGCAACCCGCCCATGGTGTTGAACTTGAGCGCGACGTTGCGCCAAGAGATGCGGGTCAGCGGCTCGAATTTATGCGCCTCGACCGCGCTGACGATCTCGGGGTCGAGCGGGCCTTCGTCCGCCGTGGTGCCAAAGGTGCCGTCGCTCATGTGGCGGCCGGCGCGGCCGGCGATCTGGCCGATCTCGGCGGCCGAAAGCCGCCGCAGCCCGCGCCCGTCGAACTTGGCGAGCCGGGCGAAGGCGACATGGTTCAAATCCATGTTGAGGCCCATGCCGATCGCGTCGGTGGCGACCAGGTAATCAACCTCGCCCGCCTGGAACATGCCGACCTGGGCATTGCGGGCGCGTGGGCTCAGCGCGCCCATCACCACCGCCGTGCCGCCGCGCTGGCGCCGCACCAGCTCGGCTAGCGAGAACACGTCGGCGATGGCGAAGGCGATGACCGCGCTCCTCGGCGGCAGCCGGGTCACCTTCTTATGGCCAGTGTAAGAGAGTGTCGAGAAACGAGGACGGCCGATGTGCTCGGCATCGGGCACCAGGCGCCGCATCAGCGGCCGGATCGTGTCGGCGCCGAGAAACATCGTCTCCTTGAGCCCGCGGGCGTGCAGCAGACGCGCGGTGAAGACGTGGCCGCGCTCGCGGTCGGCGCAGAGCTGGATTTCGTCGACCGCGAGGAATTCGACCGGCCGGTCGAGCGGCATCGACTCGACGGTGCAGACGAAATAGGACGGGTTCGGCGGCAGAATCTTTTCTTCGCCGGTAATCAGCGCCACCGAGCGCGCGCCCTTGAGCTTGACGACCCGGTCGTAATTCTCCCGCGCCAGCAGGCGCAACGGAAAGCCGATCATGCCGCTGCGATGGTCGAGCATCCGCTCGATCGCGAGATGGGTCTTGCCGGTGTTGGTCGGTCCGAGGATCGCGACGAGGCGCGAGCCGTCCCGCAGCATGGCCATGACGGAAAAATGCGGTCGCGACGCCGCCAGAGCAAGAGCAATCGTGCCGGTACGGCCCCGCCCCACGCCTGCTGCGGCGATCGGACACGGCGCGCGGCGATCCGCTGCCCGAATCGACGGGACCGCGGGCCGCCGTAAGGCTTCCTTAGGAAACCTCGGCTAGAGAAGCAGCTATGACCCGAGGACTTTGGCGATAATGCCGCACAGCGAGCATTCACTCATCGACGATTATTACCTGCAGCTCGGCTCGCTGCTCGACCGGCGTCATACCGAGAAGGCGCTGACCGGCGCACGCCGGCGCGCCGAAGCCGCCGCCAGGCTCGCCGAAAACGCGCTGGAGCAGGCTCAGGCCGCCGACCGCGCCAAAACCAACTTCCTCGCCAATGTCACGCATGAGCTGCGCACACCGTTGAACGCGATCATCGGCTTTTCCGAGATCATCGAGAACGCGGCGCCCGCCGCCGAAAACGCCGCCTACGACAAGTACATCCACGAGGCCGGGACCAGGCTGCTCGGCATCGTCAACAACGTGCTGACCTTGGCGCGGATCGAGGCCGACAAACTCGAGCTGGATGAGCAAGTCGCCTCGCTCGATGAAGTCCTGGGTGCCTCGATCAAGATGTCGCAGCCCGACGCCGAGGCCAAGTCGCTCACGATCGCGCAGGAGAACGGGGCCGATCACCTCGTCTATATCGATCCCACCAAGATGAAGCAGGCTTTCGGCCACCTCATGTCGAATGCGGTCAAATTCAATGCCGACGGCGGTGCCATTCGGATTTCGACCGAGCTGCTACCCGAGGGCGCCCTCCTCGTGTCGATCCGCGACACCGGCTGCGGCATCCCGGCCGAGGATCTCGAACGGGTGCTCGAGCCGTTCAACCAGGTCGAGGATCATCTGACTCGCGAGAACGAAGGCGTGGGCCTCGGTCTACCACTCGCCCGCGCGATGATCCGCTTGCACGGCGGCGACCTGACCCTGACCAGCGAGGTCGGTGTCGGCACTCTCGTCGATGTGAAACTGCCCGCCAATCGCCTCAGAAACACCTCTGCCGGATGAACCAAATGACGCAGAACACCCCCAGCGATGCCGTCCCCACCACGGCGATCGGTCGCGTGATCGCCGTATCGGCGGCGCAGCTGATCGTGCTGCTCCAGCCGCAAGGCGAGGGCAGAGCGCGCACGCCGCTCGAAATGGCCGCGCTGGTCAAGGTCCGGACCCGCGCATCGACCGTGTTCGGCATGATCAGCGGGCTGCGCGTGCCCCTGCCCAGCGTCACCGCGCCGGAAGAGGATTTGAAGATCATCGAGATCGAGCTGATCGGCGAGGCCACCCACGGCGCCGACGGCGAGAGCGACGGGTTTCGTCGCGGCGTCTCGATCTTCCCCGCGCTCGAGGACGAGGTCTTCCTGGCGACGCCGGAGGATTTAGCGGAGGTCTACGCGCCGCCGCGCGATGCCGCGGTCCCGGTTGGATCCATCCACCAGGATGAGAACGTTCCAGCGTTTCTCCTGGTCAACGATCTGCTTGGCAAACATTTCAGCGTCGTCGGCACCACCGGATCTGGCAAATCCTGTGCGGTATCGACGATCCTGCGCTCGGTCATTGAGCAAAACCCGCATGCCCACGTCATGCTGCTCGATCCGCATTGTGAATATGGCCACGCCTTCCCCAACGAAGCGATCGTGCTGAGCCCCGGCGACGGGCTGCACCTGCCCTATTGGCTGTTCAATTTCGACGAGCTGGCTGAAATCATCTGCACGTCGACCCAGCGCGCCGAGCAGTACAAGATCCTTGGCGAGGCGGTGCTTGCCGCCAAGGTCGTCTACTTTGGGCGCCCGGCCGCCGACCGCCATATCAGCATCGACACGCCGATGCCGTATCGCGTTTCAGACCTTATCCGCCACCTCGACAACGCGATGGGTTCATTGAATCGGCCGGAGAGCGTCGCCGCCTACCAACTGGTCAAGAACCGCGTCACCGCGTTGCAGCACGACATCCGCTACGGTTTCATGTTCGGGACCAGCCTGACGCTGCGCGACGAAATGGCGGACATCCTGTCGCAACTGTTCCGCATCCCGGTCAGCGGCAAGCCGATCACCATCATCGACCTCTCGGGCGTACCGTCCGAGATCTTGAACGTCGTGGTCTCGGTGCTGTGCCGGATCACCTTCGATTTCGCGGTGTGGAACGAGAACCAGATCCCGATCACCATCGTTTGCGAAGAGGCGCACCGCTACGCCCCGCGCGACAAGGATGCCGGGTTCGAGCCGGTCAAGCGCGCGCTGTCGCGCATCGCCAAGGAAGGCCGCAAATACGGCGTCTCGCTCTGCGTCGTCAGCCAGCGGCCCTCCGATCTGGCGCCGAGCCTCCTGTCGGAGTGCAACACCCTGTTCGCGCTGCGCATGACCAACCAGGACGATCAGGACATCATTCGCGGGGCGCTCCCCGAGGCCTCGCATGGGCTGATGAAGTTCCTGCCGGCGCTGCGCAATGGCGAAGCCATCGTCGTCGGCGAAGGCGTGTCGATGCCGATGCGCATCTGCTTCACGCCGCTGCCCGACGATTGCCGGCCAAAGAGCGCGACCGCCTCGTTCACCACCGCCTGGGCGCAGGATTCGGACGGCCGATCCGAGGTCGACCAGACGATCGAGCGCTGGCGCCGCGGCGTCCGCCACGCGGCCTAGTAAGACACCATCATCCCCGGGCTTGATCCGGGGAACTCTCTTCGGCCTTGTCGAGATCGCCGGGCCAAGCTCGCTCATAGCCAGATTGGGCGGGTTGTGGCGCCGCGGCGGCCTTGTCGCGCTCGTTTTCGCGGCACATATTCGATTAAGTCCCGCTAACCCAAGCCCGATTTTCCCCAAGGCCCAACCATGCCCCAGGAAACCCGAACCTTTCAGGCGGAGGTCAGCCGCCTGCTCGACATCGTCGCCCACTCGCTTTACAGCGAGAAGGAAATCTTCCTGCGCGAATTGATCTCCAACGCCTCCGACGCTTGCGACCGGCTGCGCTATGCCGCGATCACCGAACCGGGCCTCATCGAGGGCGACAGCGACTACCGGGTGATACTGACCCCGGTCAAATCGTCGAAGACGCTGACCGTCGCCGATAACGGCATCGGCATGAACCATGACGAGCTGGTCGAGAACCTCGGCACCATCGCCCGCTCCGGCACCGCCGCGTTCATGAAGGAACTGAGCGGCGACGAGCGCAAGGACATGAGCCTCATCGGCCAGTTCGGCGTCGGCTTCTATTCGGCGTTCATGGTCGCCGATCGGGTCGAGGTGTTGAGCCGCAAGGCCGGCGAGGAGCAGGGCTGGCGCTGGGAAAGCGACGGCAAGGGCGAGTTCACCATCGAGCCCGAGCCCAATCTGAAGCGCGGCACACGGATCACGCTGTCGATCCGCGAGGGCGACGAGGAATACCTCGAGCCCCATCGCCTTCGGCAGATCGTCAAGACCTACTCCGATCACATCGCGCTGCCAATCGTGCTCGCCGATGGCGGCAAGGAAGAGACGATCAACACCGCCTCGGCCCTGTGGACCCGCCCCCGCGCCGAGATCACCGAGGAGCAGTACAAGGAGTTCTACCACCATGTCGGCCACAGCTTCGACGAGCCGTGGCTGACCCTGCACGCCCGCGCCGAGGGGGTGGTCGAATACACCTACCTGCTGTTCATCCCGGAATCGAAACCGTTCGACCTGTTCGAGCCGGAGCGCAAGACCCAGGTCAAGCTCTACGTCCGCCGCGTCTTCATCACCGACGAAGGCACCGAATTGGTGCCCTCCTATCTGCGCTTCCTGCGCGGGGTCGTCGACAGCGAGGATCTGCCGCTCAACATCAGCCGCGAGATGCTGCAATCGAACCCGATGATCGCCCGCATGCGGCGACAGCTGACCGGCCGGGTGTTAACCGAGCTCACCAAGAAAGCGACGGAAGCCGCTGAAGATTATGAAAAATTCTGGGACAATTTCGGCGCCGTGCTCAAAGAGGGCCTCTATGAGGACCGCGACCAGCGCGATACGCTGCTCGCGCTCGCCCGCTTCCGCTCGACCACGCGCGACGGCTGGGTCTCGCTCGACCAGTATGTCGAGGCGATGAAGCCCGGCCAGGAGGCGATCTATACGATCACCGGCGACAATCTCGACCTGGTCAAGAAGAGCCCACAGCTGGAAGGCTTCCGCGCCCGCGGCGTCGAGGTGCTGCTGCTCACCGACGCGATCGACGAATTCTGGATGCCGGCGATCGCCACGTATAAGGAAAAGCCGTTCAAATCGGCGACCCGCGGCGGGGTCGATCTCGACAAGATCGCCGCGCCCGAGGACAAGCCGGAAGAAAAGAAGCCCGAGCCACCGGCCAAGCTCGCCAGCCTGATCGCGATTTTCAAGCTGGCGCTGGGCGACGCGGTCAAGGATGTGCGCAGCTCGGCCCGTCTCACCGACAGCGCGGTGTGCCTCGTCGCCGATGAGGGCGACATGGATATGCGCTTGGAGCGCCTGTTGAAGGCGCATCGGCAGATCGACGACACCGCGAAACGCATCCTCGAGATCAACCCCAGCCATAAGCTCATCGAGCGGCTCGCCGCCTCGGTCGGCGAGGCTGGCGCCTCCGACCAACTCTCGGAATACGCTTGGCTGCTTCTGGATCAGGCGCGCATCGTCGAGGGCGAGCCGCTCGCCGACCCGCCCGCCTTCGCCCGCCGCCTCGCGTCACTGCTGGAGCGCGGCCTCCCGGCGGCGTAGGGCGGAAGAGCGTAGCGTCTTCCGCCAATCCGCTTCGGCGGATGGCGCTTTGCTTATCCGCTACCTGGTTACGCGAAATACGGCGCCGGGAGGGGGAGCCGCTCGCCGACCCGTCCGCCTTCGCCCGCCGCCTCGCCTCGTTGCTCGAACGCGGATTGCCGGCGGCGTAGCGCCAAAAACGGTCCTTAGCCGCGCCGACGCGAGGGTGGGCAGAAAATCTCTCGGAAAAGCTGGGTCTACGCCGGCACCTGCAAGGATGGACGTTTAAGAAGAGTTCCGGTTCTGATAATCACGCAGGGGTGCAAGAGGCATCCATCCGCGTCACTGTGTCATCGATGGAGTAAGCGATGGCTGACTTTACCGAGCTGCCAGTCGACGAGGGGGTTGGCGATTGGCATTTCAACCGGTTCCGCATGGTCTTTGACCCACCCAGGGGTACAAGCGCAGTTACGTTGGCAAATACTCTGCTGGCAAATTTCCCGACCTATATCAACAGCGATTACGCGACGGCGAAATGGAGCGACATCAAATATGACGGTAGGAAGACGGTCCATTTCCACGGATACGCGAAGTATATCGGGATCGACGTGGGGGCGCCGCACACCGACTGGGTTGCGATCGTCCTTGTCGACCCGAGAACGCAAGGTTTCACAGTGCAAACGCTAAAGCGCGAGTTCGGTGACGCTACAGAAGATATCGAAGCCGGTGTCGGGGGTGGCGTCGTGGGTGGCATCGTCGGTGGGCTCGTCGCCATCCATTACAATCGCATGCACTTCCTCGCGGGGCGCCGCGCTTGGCGCATCGACAATGGCTCGGTTTTCGGCCTTTCGAACAGCGTCATGGTGCTCGAAACGGTCGCGGTTGAGCGGTTCTCGGCTGAGGCGTTCCGTATCGCCGACTCGGTGATCGGCCTCGAAAAAAGGCTTCCCGATGTTTGGCTAGCGTTCCTGAACAACTTCGTCCGCCTGAACGGCCTAAAGCCCGTTGACCAGGCACTGAAACCGAGATGGAAAAAAGCTTTTCAGGCCATGTATCTCGTGGTCTCATACGACGGGATGTCGGGCCTGGCTGGCGACCCGGAATTTCTCGGCGTTAACGGCGTTGGCCAGCTATACCCGGCTATCGTGCCTTGAAACTGACACAGCGGCGCCCTTAGCAAGCGGCTAAACAACCCACTGCCACGCTCTGGCGGTCTACTTCGTCGACTACAATTTCGTGCGCTCCCACGCTTCGCTGAAGAAGCTCACCCCCGCGATGGTTCTCTTTATGTTCTTGACAACATCGCAAATTGCGCTATATGCGCAGCACGATGACGACGCGGAACCACACCCTTCGGAAATCTGGCGCGACATCGCTGATCTCGCTGCTGCGCCGCCGTTATCTCGCTGTTCTGGCCGCTGATATCCCGCTGTTAACTCGCTGTTTTGCCGCTGTTAGCGGCCACCCCGAAAGCGGCAAAACACCCTTTATTACAAAGGCTTATCGTTTCCGGCGAGGGACCCGAATTCGGCGCCGAACAGCGGAGCTGCCGATTGCGGCGCTCGGTAGAGCCGGCGGAAAGACCGAATTCCGCCGGTCCAGCGCGATCGATTTCCTGCTACGAAAAGTAGGGTGCCTGGCCGGGAGGCAGCGGCACCTCGAACATGTTGAGCGTATTACCGATCGCGGTGTAGTAGCCGATGACCGTACCGAGCTCGACGATGCCCTGCTCACCGAACGCGGCGATGCCCTCGGCGAAGCTCGCATCCGACAAACGCTTGGTGTCGATCAGCTCGCTGACGAGCTTGTAGACGAGCGCCTGGTCTTTCGCCGCGAATTGCGGCGTCTTGCCGGTGCGGATCGCTTCGAGCGCCGCCACCGGCACCCCGGCTTCCACCGCCAGCGGCGCATGCGCGTGCCATTCGTAATCGGCGCGGATGTGCCTTGCGGTCAGGCAGATCGCCAGTTCCGACAAAGCCGGCGACAGCGAGCTGCCCCAGCGCAGATATTCGCCGAGGCGCGACAGGTGCTTGCACACCTCCGGCGCGCGGACCAGCAGCTGGAACGGCCCGCCGAACCGGCCGCGCTTACCGGACACGATCTCGTCGACGACAGACTTTTGCACCGGGTTCATCTCGGCGGTGGTGAGCTCGCGGTAACGCGCCATGGGGTTCTTCCTTCTCTCAACGGATCGATCTAGTCCCAGGTTACAGCGAATTAATCCCGCCGAAACCTCGCTGTTAGTTTGGCGGGCCACTTTCCTGCGGAGCCAAGAGCGACGGCCCGCGGCAGCCGCGGGAACCGGCTCGGCCTGGGAGACCGTGCGACATGCCTCACTCTTCGACGGACCGGCGCCCGCGCTGGTCGAACCGGCGCCGCGTCGCGGTCGCCGGAATTGGCTTGGGCGCCGCGCTGGCGCTGACCCCGCTGGTCTGGGCCGAGACGCCGGCCAGCACCACGCCCACCCCGGCTCCGGCCACGACCGGTTTGGTACCGCAGCAAAGTTTTGCGCCGCTGGTGAAGCGCGTGCTCCCCGCGGTGGTCAACATCTCGGTCACCGAGACCGCGAAGCCGGACCAGATGGCCGACCAGCTTCCCCAGCAATTCCGCCACTCGCCGTATGACGACCTGCTGCGCCGCTTCTTCGATCAGCAGCAACAGGGCGAGGACCAGCCGTTCTCCCACCGCTTCGACGATAACGGCGACACCAAGCAGATCGCGCTCGGTTCGGGCTTCATCATCGACCCCGACGGTCACATCGTGACCAACAACCATGTCGTCGGCGACGCCAGCAAGGTCGAGGTCACGCTACAGGACGGCACCAAATACACCGCCAAGATCATCGGCCGCGATACCCGCGGCGACCTCGCGGTGCTGAAGATCGACGCCGACAAGCCCCTGCCCTACGTCACCTTCGGCAACAGCGATCAGGCCGAGATCGGCGACTGGGTTGTCGCCGTCGGCAATCCGTTCGGGCTCGGCGGCACGGTGACCGCGGGCGTCGTCTCGGCGCGCGGGCGCGACATCCACGCCGGCGGGTTCGACGACTTCCTGCAGATCGACGCGCCGATCAACCGCGGCAATTCCGGCGGCCCGACCTTCGATCTCAACGGCAACGTGATCGGCATCAACACCGCGATCTATTCACCCAACGGCGGCAGCGTCGGCATCGGCTTCGCGGTGCCCTCGAACGCCGCCAAGAAGGTGGTCGCGGCGCTGGAAGCGCACGGCAAGGTCGAGCGCGGCTGGCTTGGCGTGCAGATCCAGGAGGTGACCCCGGCGATCGCCTCGAGCCTCGGGCTCGGCAACGCCCACGGCGCGCTGGTCGCGGTGGTCAGCCCCGACAGCCCCAGCGCCAAGGCGGGCCTGAAGCAGGGCGATGTGATCCTCGCCTTCAATGGCACCGATATCGCCAAGCTGCACGATCTGCCGCGTCTCGTCGCCGCGACCGCTCCGGGAACGAAGGCCGAGCTGACGCTATGGCGCGACGGGCATCAGAGCACGGTCGACATGACCATTGGCGAGATGCCGGAGAACCCACAAGTGGCCGCGGCCGGCCAGGATAACGAGCCGAGCAATGACAGCCCGGCCGATGCGATGGGGCTACATCTCTCAGCCCTTAGCAGTGACTTACGGCGTGAACTTAATTTGGGACATCAGGTCAATGGCGTGCTCGTCACCCGTGTCGAGAGCGGCAGCGTCGCCGACAATCTTGGCCTCAGCCGCGGCGACGTTATCGTCTCGATCAACCAGCAGCCGGTGCGCACCCCGCAAGACGCGGCCGACCGGCTCAAGGAGATCGCCAACTCGCCAAACAAGACAGCGCTGCTGCTGCTCAACCGGCACGGGGTGACGCAGTATCTCGGCGTCGAGATCGGCAAAAACCAGGGCTAACCTGCGCAGGCTGACGAAAAAGGGCGCCCGCCGGGGCGCCCTTCTTATTTTCGTGACCGATTGAGGCTCAGCGGTAACGCCAGCCGGCCGGCTCGGCGTGGCCGCCGCTGTCGCGCGGAGGCAGCGGCAGCTTGGCCTCGAGGCGCTCGAGTTCAATGCGGGTGCGCGCGCCGGCGCGCAGCAGCCGGTCGGTTGCTTCCTTCAGGCCAAACCGGTTCTCCTGGGTATCGGCCGCCAGCACCGCGTCGAACGCGGCGAGGAAGGTGGTGATGTCGCCATCGACGCGGCTGCGCAACTCCTGGTCGAGCGCACCGCCGCCTACCTTGCGCGCCGGAGCCTCGTCGCGAGGCATCTGCGGCGCCATCTGACTGGGCGGCCTGGGCTCGCGCATCGCCGCGAAGTCGCGGTTGCTCGGGCCATTGTCGAACGGGTTGGTGCGTGGCGGTGCCTGAAACGGCGGCGGCGCCGGCTGTGGCTGTGGCTGCGGTTGCTGCGCCGCGTTGCCGGGGCTGTGGCCGTTACCGTGCCCATTGCCGTTGCCAAAGCCGAGATGCAGCTTCGGACGCTGCTGCTCGCCATTACCGCGCTGGGCTGAGCCGGGCGCGGGCATAACCGGCGCCCGCTCGGCGTCGTTGCGATGCTGCGGCGCTCCGGCGAACGGAGCCGCGGCAGCGGGAACAGCAGCCGGTGCAATTTTTGCTTCTACGACGGCGACAGTGTTATTGACCGAAGACCCGTTTGCCTTGAGCAGTTGCGGCTCAAGCGCCGGTGGCGGTGACGTCTCATTTGCCGGTTTGTCGCGATTGCGGCTAACGACGTAACTGATCGCCGGCGGCGAGCAATCATAGGTCCGCGCGATACTGGCCAGCGTTTCCCCCGCTTCATAACGGGCCATGATCAATGGCCAGTCTGCTTGCGGGATCTTTCCCCGTTTATTTGATTTTTCCATACCAAACCTTACCCAAGCACGTTCCGAGAGGGTTTCAGGGTGTTCGTCTGGCGAATTATTGTCGAATCACAAGGACGCCGAGACAGCCCGAAAACTACGCATAAGACACTGCAGTCGCTTGAACAGCAGGGCCAGTCCGCTTCTGGCCACGGCCTCATCGATACAAGGCCATCTGAGCTTGATTTCTAGCGCCCACAATAGCGCCAACTAAGTTCATGGGAAAGCGATTTATTCATTCCAAAAGCGAAAAATCAACCGTGGGCTTGGTGTTCGCGAACGGCAGAGATCACCTCAAATCCGGACAATCTTGCCCGGGTTCATCAGATTATCCGGGTCGATCGCGCGCTTGATCGACGCCATCACCTCGACCGCATCACCGTGCTCTGCAATGAGGAAGTCCATTTTACCGTAGCCGACCCCGTGCTCGCCGGTACAAGTCCCATCCATCGCCAATGCGCGCGCGACCATTCTGTCATTGAGCCGGCTCGCCTCGGCGATTTCTTCCGGGCGATTGGGGTCGATCATGAAGATCAGGTGGAAATTGCCGTCGCCGACATGACCGGCCAGCGCCGACGGGATCGACGACTTGGCGAGATCGGCTTTTGTCTCGCCGATGCAGTCGGCAAGCCGCGAAATCGGCACGCAGACATCGGTCGCCCAACCCTTCGAGCCGGGGCGCAACGCCAGCGCGGCATAGTAGGCGTCGTGCCGCGCCTGCCACAGTTTATTGCGTTCTTCCTGGGCCGTGGCCCAGCGGAAATCGCCGCCGCCGTTGTCGCCGGCGATGTCCTTGACCAGCGCCACCTGCTCGGCGACGCCATCTTTTGTTCCATGGAACTCGAAGAAAAGAGTGGGTGCGATCTTGTAGTCGAGCTTTGAATACTTGTTGATCGCGTCCATCTGCGGCTCGTCGAGCAGCTCGATGCGCGCCACCGGGATGCCGCTCTGAATGATCAAGATCACGCTGTCGACCGCGGCGGCGATCGACGGAAAGGCGCAGACCGCGGCCGAGATCGCCTCCGGGATGCCGTAGAGCTTCAGCGTCACCTCGGTGATGACGCCGAGCGTCCCTTCCGAGCCGACAAAAAGCCGGGTCAGATCGTAGCCGGCCGCCGATTTGCGGGCGCGACGCGAGGTATGGATCACCTTGCCGTCGGGCAGGACCACGGTCAGCGCCAAGACATTCTCGCGCATCGTACCGTAGCGCACCGCGTTGGTGCCCGAGGCGCGCGTCGCCGCCATGCCGCCGAGCGAGGCGTCCGCACCCGGGTCGATTGGAAAGAACAGGCCGGTATCGCGCAAATATTCGTTGAGCTGCTTCCGGGTAACCCCGGCCTCCACCGTCACGTCGAGGTCTTCGGCCCCGACGCGCAGGATGTGGTTCATCTGCGACAGGTCGATGCACACCCCACCCTTCAACGCCGCGACATGGCCTTCGAGCGATGTGCCGGTGCCGAACGGCACGATCGGTGTCTTGTATTGCGCGCACAGCCGGACGATCTCGGCGACCTCTTCGGTGCTCTGCACAAACGCGACCGCATCGGGCGAATGCGGCTGGTGATAGGATTCGTCCTTACCGTGCTGGTCACATACTGCCGCCGATGTCGACAGCCGATCGCCCAGGCGCTGGCGCAGCGCGGCGAACAAGGCCGCGTTAAGCGGCTCGCGGACGAGAACGGGCGCGGTCATCTGACGGCCCTTTGCGCGGATATCGATAGGCGAGGCTTACTCCCACGCCACGCTCACTGCAATGTCATACACCGTTGAAGATGACTGTTATGCGATCGCGTCGCGCGAAAACATCGCCGTCATTCCAGGACGGCATGAGGGAGGTGCAAACAGGGCCGAACCTGCGCTACGTTCAAGCAACCATTATTGGAGACCGCGATGCCGCTAGCGGCGGTCACGCTCGACGACAAGTATCTGCTCGAAAAGGGCCGGGTGTACCTCACCGGGACCCAAGCGCTGGTGCGCCTGCCGATGATGCAGCGCCAGCGCGACGCGGCCGCGGGGCTCAACACCGGCTGCTTTATCGCCGGGTATCGCGGGTCGCCCCTGGGCAATTTCGACATGGCGCTATGGGGCGCGCGGCGCTTTCTCGACAACAACCACATCAAGTTCCAGCCGGCGATCAATGAGGAATTGGGCGCGACCTCGGTCTGGGGTTCGCAGCAGATCGGCCTCTTCCCCGGCGCCAAGTACGACGGCGTCTTCGCGATCTGGTACGGCAAGGGGCCAGGGGTCGACCGCAGTGGCGACCCGCTGAAGCACGGTAATTCCGCCGGCACCGCGCCCTTTGGCGGTGTGCTGGCGATCGCTGGCGACGACCACACCTGCAAATCCTCGACCCTGGCGCACCAGTCCGAACTCGCTTTCATCGACGCCTCGATCCCGATCCTCAACCCGGCCGGGGTCGAAGACATCCTCGATCTCGGTCTCTACGGCTGGGCGATGTCGCGCTATTCGGGCTGCTGGGTCGGGTTCAAGACCGTCGCCGAGACGATGGACAGCTCTGCTTCGGTGATCCTGCACCCCGACCGCGTGCGGATCGTCCTGCCAGAAGATTTCCAGATGCCGCCGGGCGGCCTCGGCATCCGCTGGCCCGACACGCCGCTCGACCAAGAATATCGGCTGCACCGATACAAGCTCGATGCGGTGCGCGAATTTGCCCACGCCAATGGGCTCGACCGCATTATCGTCGACAGCAAGAAGCCGCGCTTCGGCATCGCCACGACGGGCAAATCCTATCTCGACCTGCGCCAGGCGCTGGACGATCTCGGCATCGGCGACACGGAGGCCGAGGCGATCGGCCTTAGGGTCTACAAGGTGGCGATGCCTTGGCCGCTTGAGCCGCAGGGCGTGCGCGCCTTTGCCGAGGGGCTCGAGGAAGTTCTCGTCGTCGAGGAAAAGCGCGGGGTTATCGAGCCGCAGCTGAAGGAACAGCTCTACAACTGGCCGGCAACTGCGCGGCCGCGGATCGTCGGCAAATACGATGAGGAGGGCGACTGGATTCTGCCCTCGCCCGGCGAATTGTCACCGGCGCAGATCGCCCGGGTCATCGCCAAGCGGATCGCGCGCTTCCACTCTTCGCCACGCATCGCCGAGCGCCTCGCCTTCCTCGAAACGCGCGAGGCGCAGCTCTCCGGCAATGTCGTGCCGTTCGCGCGCACGCCGTATTTCTGCTCGGGCTGTCCGCACAACACCTCGACCAAGGTGCCCGAGGGCAGCCGCGCGCTCGCCGGCATCGGCTGCCATTACCTGTCGCAGTTCATGGACCGCTCCACCGCGACCTTCAGCCAGATGGGCGGCGAGGGCGCCGCCTGGATCGGTCAGTCGCCCTTCGTCGAGACCCAGCACGTCTTCGCCAATATCGGCGACGGCACCTACACCCATTCGGGCATCCTGGCGATCCGCGCCGCGGTCGTCGCCAAGGTCGACATGACCTACAAGGTGCTGTTCAACGACGCGGTGGCGATGACCGGAGGCCAGCCGCTCGATGGCGGCCTCACCGTGCCGATGGTCGCGCGCCAGCTTGCCGCCGAGGGGGTGGGCCCGATCGTCGTCGTCAGCGACGAGCCGGAGAAATACCCGCCCGGCGCCGATTTCCCGCCCGGCGCGACGGTGCGCCACCGCGACGACCTCGACCAGATCCAGCGCGACATCCGCGAATTCAAAGGCGTCAGCGCCATCGTCTACGACCAGACCTGCGCCGCCGAGAAGCGCCGCCGCAGAAAGCGCGGCCGCTTCCCCGACCCGGCGAAGCGCGTTGTCATCAACGACCTCGTCTGCGAAGGCTGCGGCGATTGCTCGACCCAGTCGAACTGCCTGTCGGTGACGCCGGTCGAGACCGAGTTCGGCCGCAAGCGTGTCATCGACCAGTCGAGCTGCAACAAGGATTTCTCCTGTCTCAAGGGGTTTTGCCCGAGTTTCGTGACCGTCGAGGGCGGCAACCTCAAGCAGCGCCGCGCCGGCGATAGCGGCGAGGAGGGCCTCCCTGCCCTCCCCGAGCCCGCCCTGCCCGCGCTCGACGAGCCCTACGGCATCCTCGTCGCCGGGGTCGGCGGCACCGGTGTCGTCACGATCAGCGCCCTCGTCGGCATGGCCGCGCATCTCGAAGGCAAGGGCGTCACGGTGCTCGACCAGATCGGCATGGCGCAAAAGGGCGGTGCGGTGCTGAGCCATGTGCGGATCGCGGACCAGCCCGAGGCGATCAGCGCTGTGCGCATCGCCTCGGGTGACGCCCGGCTGCTGCTCGGTTGCGACCTTGTCGTCTCGGCGAGCGGTGAGGCGGTGTCGAAGCTGCGGCCCGGGCACACTCAGGCGATCGTCAACAGCCACCAGACCATCACCGGCGACTTCACCCGCAACCCTGACCTCGCCTTTCCCGAGCAGACGCTGAGCCGCGCCGTCGCCAACGCGGTCGGCCAGGGCGGCGCCGAGTTCCTCGACGCGACCGGCCTTGCGACCGGTCTTCTCGGCGACGCGCTGGCGACCAACCTCTTCATGCTCGGCTTCGCCTATCAGCGCGGGTTGGTACCAATCTCGGCCGAGGCGATCGACCGGGCGATCGAGCTGAATGGCGCCGCAATCGACTTCAACCGCCGCGCCTTCCGTTGGGGACGCCGCGCCGCGATCGACCGCGACCTTGTCGCCGCCCGCGCCACCCCGCCCGAAGCGGTGCCGGCGACGCATCGCCTGTCGGAGACGTTGGACGAAGTGATCGCCCGCCGCACGAAGTTCCTCACCGAGTATCAGAACACCGCCTATGCCGCCCGCTATAGCGGCTGGGTCGAGCGCATTCGCGCCGCCGAGGCCACATTGCTGCCGGGCAATACAGCGCTCAGCGATACGGTTGCCCGCGCGCTTTTCAAGCTAATGGCCTACAAGGACGAGTACGAGGTCGCGCGGCTCTACACCGACGGCGATTTCCTCACGCGCGTCGCCGGCCAGTTCGAGGGCGATTACAAGCTCAGGTTCCACCTCGCCCCGCCGCTCGTCGCCGCGCGCGACCCCACCAGCGGGCACCTCAAGAAACGCGAATACGGGCCGCGGATGCTCACTGCGTTCCGCGTAATGGCTCGGCTCAAATTTCTGCGCGGCACCGCTTTCGACATTTTTGGCCGCAGCGAGGAGCGCCGCGCCGAGCGCCAGGCGATCGCCGATTACGAGGCGCGACTCGGCGAGATCGTCACCGGGCTCACCGCCGCCAATCACCCAGACGCCGTCGCGCTCGCCGTGGTGCCGCTCGATATTCGCGGCTTCGGTCACGTCAAGGAAGCGAATCGGCTGCTCGCGCAAGCCAAGGATGCCGCGCTCGCCGCTCGGTTTCACGCTTCTGCAAACGCAGCGGCGCTCGCCGCCGAATAGGGTTTCCGCCCCACGCGCCTCGTATCGTTACGGCATAGCGTCGCGGCCGTTTGACGGCGGTGGCAAACCACCGTATTGGGGGGGTGCGGCCCAAAGAAAAAGGAGGCCCGGTGATCGCAAGAGGTCTTCTCGCCGGCGCGGCGTTACTGCTCACGACTGCCGGCATGGCGCTCGCCTGCCAGGGCAAGAGCGACCCGGCGCTCGACGACAAATTTCAAAAGCCCGATCCCGGGTGGCCGACCTCGGACAATGTCGCGATCACGCCGCAAGGCCTGATGATCAAGCCGCCGGTTAACGGCTCGACCTGGGTGGTCAATGGCAATTACACGATGGACGGCGCCGATCTCTGCGTCACCGTCGCGTTGCCGGCGACGATGCCGAACCCAGCCAACGAGGACACCGTCGGCGATGTCGGTGTCGTCTTCTGGAAGCGCGACAACGACAATTATTACCTCGCCGCAATCTCGCCGGATGGGATTGCCGCGATCAGCCGCTCGGTAAGCGGCCAGTGGACAACGATCGTCGATCCGGTCAAGTCCCCGGCAATCAAGACAGGGGTGAACGCGGTCAACGAGATCGAGGTCGCCACCAAAGGCAATGCCGGCGTCTTTTACGTCAACGGCGCGAAGATCACCGATTTTCACGGCCAGGCGCCGTCCGACGGCGGACCGCCGGGGGTCTATGCCGAGAGCGGCCCGTCGATCACCACCTGGGCATTCTCGCGGGTGCAGATCTATTCATATTCGCCATAGGGGCCGGTTTTGAGCTTGAGCCTGAAGATTGCGGCCGTCGTCCTGCTATCTCTACACAGCGCCGCCACCGCATCGGCCTGCCAGCGCAACGGCGACGCGCTCCTCGACGACAATTTCAAGAACCCCGACCCGGGCTGGGGCCAGCCCGATAAGACCGCGGCCTTTGCTCCAACCGGACTGGCGCTGACCCCTCCGGTCAGCGCCAGCGCGTGGCGGTGGAATACCAACTTTACGATGGCCCGCGCCGATTTGTGTGTCGAGGTGATGAGCCCAGCAAAGCTTCCCGCCACGCCCGACGAGGACTCGGTCGGCGCTGTCGGGGTCTGGTTCTGGGGTAAAGATGCGCAGAACTTCTATACCGCGGCGATCACGCTCGACGGTCAGGCCGCGGTAATGCGACTCGTCGCCGGACAATGGGTGACCATCGTCGCGCCCGCGGCCACACCGTCGATAAAGACCGCGCCCGGCGCGGTCAACGAGATCGAGGTCGTCACCGACGGCAATGCCGCGCAGTTCTTCGTCAACGGGACGCACGTTACCGATATCCGCGGTCAGGCGCCGCCCGATGGCGGCGCGCCGGGGCTCTACGGCGAGAGCGGCCCCAAGGCTACGACCTGGCTCTTCCAAAGGGCGCGGCTGTTTTAGCGGCGCTCAACCCGTCTCCATCGGCATCGTCACAAAGCGGAAATTGCCTTCGCGCTCGACGCGGATCAGCACGTTCTTGCGCCCCGCCTTCTTCGCCGCGGCGATTTGAGCGAGCGCGTCGTCGGGCGACCCAACCGCGTTCTCGCCGACCGCGACGATGAGATCGCCGGCGCGCAGCCCCTGCGTCGCCGCAGGGCTCCCTTGCGGCACCTCGACGATGACAATCCCGTGCGTCACGTCCGGCAGCGAATATTGTTTGCGCAGATCGGGAGTGAGCTTAGCGATCTTGAGCCCAAGCGCGTCGACGGTCGGCGGCGGCTTCGGCTGATCGGGCGCGGGCGGTTGCGGCTGCGGTCGGTTGGGGTTGTAGGCGACGACGGTCAAGGTCGCTTCAAGCTCCTTGCCGTCGCGCCAAATCGTCAGTTTGAGCGGCTTATCGGGCGCCGAGTCGGCGACAAGGCGCGGCAGTTGCCGGCTGCGGTCGACCGGTTTGCCGTCATAGGTGAGTATCACGTCGCCGGGTATGAGCCCGGCCTGGGTCGCCGGGCTGTCCTGATCGATCGCCGCGATCAGCGCGCCGCGCGCCTTGTCGAGGCCAATGCTTTCGGCGATGTCGTCGGTGACCGGCTGGATGCGCGCCCCGATCCAGCCGCGCACGACTTTTCCAGTGCTCTTGAGCTGGTCGATGATCGGCTGCGCGAGCGCGGTCGGAATCGCGAAACCGATACCGATCGACCCGCCCGAGGGCGAGTAGATCGCGGTGTTGATGCCGATTACCTCGCCCTGAAGGTTGAACATCGGCCCGCCGGAATTGCCGCGGTTGATCGACGCGTCGGTCTGCAGATAGTCGTCATAAGGGCCGGAATGGATGTCGCGCGCGGTCGCCGAGATGATCCCGGCGGTCACTGTGCCGCCGAGCCCGAACGGATTGCCGATCGCCAGCACCCAGTCGCCGACCTTGGCCTTGGTCGAGTCGCCCCACGCCGCGGCCGGCAGCGGCGTCTTGGCGTCGACCTTCAACAGCGCCAAATCGGTGACCGTGTCGCGGCCGACGACTTGTGCCTGCAGCACCGTGTCGTCGGACAGCGTCACCGTGATCTGGTCGGCATTGGCGATGACATGCGCGTTGGTGACGATCAACCCAGACGGGTCGATGATGAAGCCCGAGCCTAATGAGGCGGCGCGCGGTCCGACCCCACCCGGCGCACCCTTGTCGCCAAAGAAATCGCGAAACAGATCGTCGAGCGAGGTGCCGGGCGAAGCTGGCGGCACGTCCTGCGCGGTCTTGGCCGGCGGCGGCGCCTGGGTGGTCGAGATGTTGACGACGACACCCAAGAGGCGGCCCGCCAATTGCGAGAACATGTCGGCGAACGGAGTTTCCGGCACCTGCGCCACGGGCGGCGTTGCCGGCGCGGGAGAAGGTGGCGGCGCTGGCGGCTGCGCAGGGGTCAGCGGCGCCGGCGTTGGCGACGGCGGCTGTGCGGGTGCCGCAGCGGGGGCTGGGACTGGCGCGGGGGCCGGCGCCGGCGTTTGCGCCTGGCTCGACACCATCAGCGCCAGCAGAATGGCGGTCGTCGTCCCGATCCGGCTGAGTGCCCTCACAAACCCTCCCGACGCGCCGGATGACGCAGGCTCCGATCTAGTGCTGGTCTTTACGATGCGCTCGATATGAAATGGCGCCGATAATGGCAAGATGGAACTGAGACGTGAAGCCGCGCGATCGTGTCGCGCCCCGCGAATTCCTGCGCGCCCTGTTCGACGCGGCGCTCGCCGCTTCCGACCCGCGGCGCGCGGTTACCGCGGCGCTGCCCGCGCCGGTTGCCGGCCGCACCGTCGTGGTCGGCGCCGGCAAGGCGTCGGCGGCGATGGCGCGCGCCTTCGAGGTGGCATGGCCGGGGGATTTGAGCGGACTCGTGGTGACCCGCCACGGCCACGCCGTGCCCTGCGAACGTATCGAGATCGTCGAGGCGAGCCATCCGGTGCCCGACGCCGCCGGCCAGCGCGCCGCATGGCGCATCCTCGACCTCGCGCGTGGCCTCGGACTCGACGACCAGCTTGTCTGCCTCATCTCGGGCGGCGGCTCGGCGCTCCTCGCCCTCCCCGCGCCCGGCCTGACCCTTGAGGACAAGCAGCAGGTCACCCGGGCCTTGCTGCGCTCCGGCGCGACGATCGGCGAGATCAACACGGTGCGCAAACACCTCTCGGCGATCAAGGGTGGCCGACTCGCCGCCGCCGCGGCGCCGGTGCAAGTTGTCACCTTGGCGATCTCCGACGTGCCGGGCGACGATCCGGCGGTGATCGCCTCCGGCCCGACCGTGCCCGACCCCTCGACCTTCGCCGACGCCCGCGCGGTACTGACCAAATACCGCATCGAGGAGCCGAAATCGGTCATCGCTCATCTCGTCGCCGCGGCGGATGAGACGCCAAAACCCGGCGATGCGGCGTTCGAGCGCACCCGATTCACGCTGATCGCCAGCCCGCAGCAGGCGCTGGCGGCAGCTGCCGACGCGGCGCTCAAAGCGGGAGTGGCACCGATCGTGCTCAGCGACCGGATTGAGGGCGAGGCGCGCGATATCGGCCTCATGCACGCCGCAATCGCGCTGCAGCTTGCCGCCGGGCGCTTTCGCGTCGGCGCCGATGCGGTCAAGTTGCCGGCGGTGCTGCTGTCGGGCGGTGAGACCACGGTGACGGTGCGGGGCCAAGGCCGCGGCGGGCGCAACAGCGAGTTCCTGCTGTCGCTTGCGGCGGCGCTAGCCAACGACCCGGGGGGCGCGGCGGGAATCGCGGCGATCGCCTGCGATACGGATGGGATCGATGGAACCGAAGACAATGCCGGAGCGATCCTGTTGCCAGATAGCATCGCGCGCGCCGCCGCTTGCGGGGCTTCGATCAAGGCAGCGCTCGCTGAAAACGATGCCTATGGATTTTTTCGCTCGCTGGGCGACCTCATTGTCACCGGACCGACCCTAACCAATGTCAACGATTTTCGCGCCATCCTCATCCAACCTCAGCCTGCCGGCTGAGCGGACCCGCGACCGGAAAGCCCCGATGCGGAGGCAGCGCAGCGCCAAGATTGTCGCGACCCTGGGTCCGGCGAGCGCGAGCCCGGCGCGGCTGCGCGCCCTTTTCGACGCCGGGGTTGACGTCTTCCGCTGCAATTTTAGTCACGGCACGCATGACGACCACCGCGCGCTGTTCAGCAACATCCGTCGCGTCGAGGCCGATACCGGGCGGCCGATCGGCATTCTCGCCGACCTCCAGGGGCCAAAGCTGCGCCTCGGCAATTTCACCGGCGGCCAGATTCTGATCGCGGCGGGCGCCAGGTTCCGCCTCGACCTCGACGGGGAACCCGGCGACCAGAACCGCGCGCCGCTGCCGCACCCCGAGGTTTTCGCCGCGCTGGAGCCGGGCAACGAGCTTCTCGTCGATGACGGCAAGGTGCGCCTCAAGGTCACCGATTGCGGCAAGGACTTCGCCGAGACCGAGTGCCTGGTCGGCGGCACCTTGTCGAACCACAAGGGCGTCAACCTGCCGCACTGTGTGCTGCCGATTTCAGCGGTGACCGAGAAGGACCGCGCCGACCTCTCCTTCGCCTTGGAGCATGGCGCCGATTGGGTGGCGCTCTCCTTCGTGCAGCGGCCGGAGGATGTCGCCGAGGGCCGCAAGCTGGTCGGCAATGCTGCCGGGCTGATGGTCAAGCTGGAGAAACCGTCGGCGATCCGCCGCCTCAGCGAGATCATCGATCTCGCCGATGCGCTGATGGTGGCGCGCGGCGATCTCGGCGTCGAGATGCCGGCCGAGGACGTGCCGACCGTGCAGAAGCAGATTATCCACGCCTGCCGACTCGCCGGGAAGCCGGTGATTGTCGCCACGCAGATGCTCGAATCGATGATCACCTCGCCGACCCCGACCCGCGCCGAAGCCTCCGACGTCGCGACCGCGGTCTACGAGGGCGCCGACGCGGTGATGCTCTCGGCCGAAACCGCGGTCGGCGAATACCCGGTCGAGGCGGTGACGATGATGGACCGCATCGCCCGCCGGGTGCAGGAAGACCCGCTCTATTTTCCCAGCCTGCAGACCCAGGTGATGGAGCACGAACACACCAACCCCGACGCGATCAGCGCCGCCGCATGCCAGGTCGCGGCTACGGTCGGCGCGGCGGCGATCGTCTCCTACACAACCTCGGGCGCCACCGCCCTGCGCGCGGCGCGCGAGCGCCCGGGCGTGCCGATCCTGGTGTTGACCTCGAACCAGGGCACCGCGCGGCGCCTGGCGCTGCTGTGGGGCGCGCATTGCGTCCATAGCACCGACGTCAAGACCTTCGCCGACATGGTGCAGCGAGCGGTGCGCATCGCCCACCGCGAGGACATCGCCCAGCCCGGCCAGCGCGTCGTCATCACCGCCGGCGTGCCGTTCGGCACCCCCGGCGCGACCAACACGCTGCGCATCGCCTGGGTGGACCGGTAAAAGCCCAATGGTGCCCAACGACATCGACCCGGATTCGGGTTGCCGGCTGCCCCTGCCCCAATGCGAGGAACTGAGCCCCGAGGCGCAGCAAGCCTATGATCGCATCGCCGCGCCGGGCAGCGGAAACCTGCGCGGGCTGCGCGGCCCCGGCGGCATCCAGCTGCACAGTCCGGAGCTGTCGCGCCACGCGCGCCCGCTCAACCGCTACCTCAGGTTCGAGGCCGGTCTCGGCGGACGGGTGCGCGAGCTCGCTATCCTCGTGACCGCGCGCGAGCTCGACAGCCAGTTCGAATGGGCCGCGCACGAAAAAGAGTCGCGCCGCGAGGGGATCGCCCCCGAGCTGATCGACATTATCCGCCATCGCCGCGACCTCGCTGGCCTCGACGAGGCCGACGCGATCGTCATCGCGCTCGGGCGCGAGATTTTCGGGGCGCGCAAGGTGTCGTCGGAAACCTACGCAAGCGCGCTCGCGCAGTTCGGCCGACGCAAACTCGTCGATCTCGTCGCGCTGATGGGGAATTACGCCGCGACGGCGGCGCTGCTCGCCGCATTCGACATGCAGCTCGACCCTGGGACCGAGCCGGGGCTACCCGATTTGTAGAGTGTCATTGCGAGGAGCGCGTTAGCGCGACGCGGCAATCTCGACCGGACTAGCCGGAACCAGATTGCTTCGCTGCGCTCGCAATGACGCCTGCGGCGTCAGTTCAGCCCGTAGAGCCGCACCACGTTGTCGTGGACGATCTTCTTCTGCACCGATGACGAGAACCCGGCGAGGTTCTGCTCCAGGGTGGCGCGCGAGTTCGGCCAGATGCAGTCCGGGTGCGGATAGTCGGCGCCCCAGATGATGTTGTCCTCGCCGACCAGCGGCACGATCGGCTCCAGATACTTGTCCTGCTGGTAGGTGACAAAGCCCTGGCGGCGGAAATAGTCGCTCGGCTTCATTTTGAAGCCGAGGCTGCGCGCCCGGTCGTGATACTCGGTGTCGCAGCGGTCGAACACGTAGGGCAGCCAGGTGACGCCGCTCTCGCCGAGCACGAAATTGAAGTCGGGGTATTTCTCGCAAGCGCCGGAGGCGAGGATCGAGGCCAGCACTTCCATCGTGTCGAGCTGGAACAGCGTGGAGCGCACCAGCCGCCACTGGGTGAAGACTTCCTTTTCCATCTCCGGCGTGTCGGGCGCGCGCACCGCCTTGAACCCGGTCGAGTGGAACGAGATCGGGAATTTGCACTCTGCCGAGGCTTCCCACAGCGCGAACCAGTCCGGGTGGTAGAGCGGCGGACTCATCCGCTTGAACGCGAGGTCGCCGCCCTTCAAACCCATCTTGGCGCAGCGCCGCACCTCTGCCGCCGCGGCCTTCGGGTCGGTGTTGGGGATGATCGCCAGCGGGAACACCCGGCTGGGGTCCGAGCGCTTAGCGAAATCGGAAGCCCAGTCGTTGTAGCGGGCGTTGACCCAAATGCGCAGATCGGCGTCGTTGATGAGGTCATTGACCATCAGACAGCCGTAGATGATTTCCTTTTCGAGGCCATCGCGGTCGAGATCGGCGAGGCGCAGCTCGGGCGTCGTCGGCCGCGGCGCCGCGCCGGGATAGGAATTCCACTCGAAGCCGAGCCCCTTCATCTCGTCGATATGGTCGAACGAGCCCTTGGTGTACGGCAGGAAGCCCGGGCCGACGCCGTTCCACATACCACGGTCGGTATCGTCGACAAACCAATGCTGGCCGTCGTTGCGCTCCTCGACGCGGGGCGCCAGCTTCTTCCACTTTTGCGGCGCCTGCGACGACCACAAATCGGCCGGGCAATAGGTCAGGTCGATATGGTTGTCGCCGGAAATGAGCTTGTGCTGCATAGCGGGCATCAAAGGGCTCCCTGTGGGCGTAGCAAGTCGTCTGAAACCGTAGCGCAATCTTACGAACGCGGGTAGGGCGTTGCTAGGCAGACCGGGCATGCGCCGATATCAAAAGCGGGAGCCGCGTTGCACGCAGTAGATCAATCGGCTTTTCCTATCGCGCCAAACCCCGAAATGTTCGGAGCACTCCGATGGTCGACGCCGGCCCGACTACATCGACAGGCCAGCCCATCCGCACGATCTTCGGCGCGCTGATGCTGGTGATGCTGCTTGCCTCGCTCGATCAGACGATCGTCTCGACCGCCCTGCCCACCATCGTCGGCGAGTTCGGCGAGCTGGCGCATTTGTCGTGGATCGTCACCGCGTACCTGCTGGCCACGACGATCGTGACGCCGCTTTACGGCAAGCTGGGCGATCTATTCGGTCGCAAGATCGTGCTGCAATCGGCGATCCTGCTGTTTCTGATCGGCTCGGCGTTGTGCGGCATCAGCCGCTCGATGGTTCAGCTGATCGTCTGCCGCGCCGTGCAGGGCCTCGGCGGCGGCGGATTGATGGTGACAACGATGGCGGTGGTCGGCGATTTGTTCTCGCCGCGCGAACGCGGCCGCTATCAGGGCATCTTCGGCAGCGTCTTTGGCCTCTCGACTGTGCTCGGGCCGCTGATCGGCGGGTTCTTTGTCGAGCATTTGAGCTGGCGTTGGATCTTCTACGTCAATCTGCCGCTCGGCCTGGTCGCGCTGGCGATCATCGGCTGGGCGTTCACCGCGCCGAGCTCGCGGCGTCGGCCGAGCATCGACGTCGCCGGAGCCGGCCTGTTGGCCGTGACGCTGACCGCACTGATCCTGCTGACCAGCCTCGGTGGCCACACCATTCCCTGGCGATCGCCGGCCGCCATCGGGCTGGCGGCAGTGACGCTTGCCGCGCTGGCCGGTTTTATCGCGGTCGAACAGCGCGTCGCCGACCCGATGCTGCCGCTGCGCCTGTTCGGCAATCGGGTGTTCGCGATCTCCTGCGCGGTCGGCTTCATCGTCGGGCTCGCGCTGTTCGGCTCGGTCACCTTCATGCCGCTGTATCTCCAGGTGGTGAAGGGCGTGAGTCCCTCCGGCGCCGGGATGACGCTGACCCCGATGATGGCGGGCGTCCTTGTCACCTCGATCGGCGGTGGCCGGCTCATCAGCCGAATCGGCCGCTATCGCCCGTTTCCGATCGCCGGGACCGCGATCATGACGCTCGGACTCGGCCTGCTCTCGACGCTGGGGGTGGCGACGAGCATCTGGGCGACGTGTCTTTACATGATCGTGCTCGGGCTGGGGCTCGGGCTCGTCATGCAGGTTCTGGTGCTGGCGGCGCAGAACGCGGTCGACTATCGCGATCTCGGTGTCGCGACCTCGGGTACGACCTTGTTCCGCTCGATCGGCGGCTCTGTCGGGGTCTCGCTGTTCGGCGCCGTCTTCACCGGGACTCTGACGGCCAGCCTCGCCGCCAAACTGCCCGTCGGGACCGCTTCACCCGCCGCCTCCGCCCCTGCCGCCATCCAGGCGCTGCCGAGCGCGACGCGTTCGCTGTATCTCGAAGCGTTTACCGGCGCGCTGCATCCGGTTTTTCTGCACGCCGCCGCGCTGGCCGCGCTGGCCTTCGCACTCACCTGGTTCCTGCAGGAGCTGCCGCTTCGCGGGGCGGCGGGCACCGCGGCTCAAGGCGACGCGTCGCCAAAGGATCGTGGCGCCGGGCATCGCCCTTGATAATATTGCAGATCGAAGCCGCGGGAGGATCGTCATGGCTGTGAGTGTCCGCCGATTGGCCGAAAGCTTCGTCGGCGAGGTGTCGGGGGTCGATCTCGCCAAACTCGACGCCGCTTCGGTCGACGCGATCAAATCCGCCTGGCTCGCTCACAAGGTGCTGGTGTTCCACGATCAGCATCTCGACGAGGACGGGCTCGTCGCCTTCGCCGAGCGCCTTGGCGACGTGGAAATCCATCTGCGCCAGACCCGCACCTCGGGCCGGCGCGAGGTGCTGCTGGTCTCCAACATCAAGGAGGACGGCAAGCCGATCGGCCGGCTCGGCAACCAGGAGCTCAACTGGCACATGGACCAGATCTTCATGGGCCAACCGACCGCCGGCACCATGCTCTACGCCGAGAGCGTCACCCCCGAGGGCGGCGACACCTGGCTCTGCGATCTCGGCGCCGCCTATGCCGCGCTGCCGCCCGCGCTCAAGGCCAAGGTCGAGGGCCGCCGCGCGGTGCATTCCGCCGCCACCGCCGACCGCCGCGTCGGCATCCAATTGACCGAGGAGCAAAAGCAGAAGGCGCCCGAGGTTGTCCACCCGCTCGTCCGCACCCATCCCCTCGCCGGCGAGAAGGGCCTCTATTTCAGCATGAACCACACCGCGCGGATCGAGGGTCTATCGGAGGAGGAAAGCCTGCCGCTGCTCGAGGAACTGCGCGCCCACGCGACGCAGAAGCGCTTCGTCTACGCGCACCATTGGCGGGTCGGCGACCTCGTGCTGTGGGACAACGCCGCAACGATGCACCGCCGCGACCCGTTCCCCGACCGCTACCCGCGCCTGATGCGCCGAGTCGGGATCAATTTCCCGGAGGATTTACGGGTGCCGTTCTAGCGGTTCTGCATCCCTCCTTCCTCTTCACGGAAGCTTATTGGAAGCGCGGCATCACCTTCTCGCAAAGCAGCCGCAGCGAGTTCATCACCCGCTCATGCGGGACGAGGCTCCCGCAATTCATTTCGGCGAGGATGCCGTCGAGGCCAAGCTCCTCGCGTAGCCCGTGCAGCCGGTCGATCACCATGTCGGGCGTGCCGACGACGACCTTGTCGCGCAGGGCCTCGTCATAGGTGATCGTCTGGAGCCGCTGACCGCGCTCGGCCCGGCCCTCGATCGCGCGGGCGCCCGATTGCGACGCCGAAGCCTCAAGCTGCCCGCCGAGCCAGCGATAGAAGTGCATGACGCTTTCCTCGGGCTCGGAATACGCCTGCTCGCGCGTCTCGGCGATGTAGAGCGGCAACCGCAGAAAGACCTTTGCCTCTCCGGGATGCCCCGCAGTGCGCCAAGCCTCTCGATAGGCGCGCAGATTGGGGCCCAGTTCCGACAGCGTGCCAATTCGCACCGCGGCAAAGATCGGATAGCCCTGCTTACCGGCCGCTGGAAAACTGTCCGGGCTATTGATCGCGATGCGGATTTCCGGGCCACCCGGGTGAAAGGGCTTCGGCGTCAGCGGCACATTGTCGAAGCTGTAGTATTTGCCCTGGTAAGTCAGCCTCGGCTCGCGCCAGGCCCGCTTGATGATATCGAGCGTCTCGGCGAAGCGCTCCTGGCTCTCGGCATAGGGGATGCCGTAGGCCTCGTAGGTGCGCGGGAAGCCGCTACGGCCGACGCCGAAGATCAATCTACCGTGGCTGATCTGATCGACCGTCGCCGCTTCCTCGGCCAAGCGCAGCGGATGACAGAGCGGCAGCACCTGCACGGCGGTGCCAATCTTCATCCGCTTGGTGCGCGTGGCGATCGCCGCAGCGATGGTGAGCGGCGCGGCGAGCACCGAACGCGTCGGCGCAGCATGCAATTCGGCAAGCCACATCACGTCGAGGCCCCAGCGCTCGGCGGCATCCACCTGCTCGAACGACTGGTCGAAAGCCGTCGTGTGGCTCTCGCCGGTCGTGCAGGGAAACTCGTGGAACATGCCGAATTCCATGGGATGCATCCTTTCCGCGCTGGGGTTCCGCCCTATTGCAGGCGGGCGATGCCGAATTCCTCGCCAAAGCGGCGGCTGGCTTCGAGCGGATCACCGTATTTGCGGTGAGCTGAGGTTTGCTGCGCGCAGGCGAGCAACAGTTGGCCCCGGTGCGAGCTGCGGTTCTTGCTGAAATCTTCCAGCATGCACTGGGCGATTTCCTGGTTATGCGGGTCGTTGCCGAGCCGCGTAGCCGCGACGGCGAGCGCCCCGACGAGCGGCGCGGTGTCGGCAAAGCGGCCGAGATAGGCCTGCGTCCAGCCTACGCTGTCGGGGCCGTTGAGACCACAAATCGCCGCCTCGACCCTGTCGGCCATCTCCTGCTGGTCGAGTTTGTCGGCACCACTGGGGATGTGCGCCACTTCCCGGCGCAGCTCGCCAGTGTTCTTCTGATGCCAAGCGGTGCAGTTGACGAAGGCGGCGGCGACGTAAAGAAACCGCAGCCGTCTCGGGTGATCGAAATTGTCGAAGAACCAGCCGACCGTGTTGCAATATTCGTAGCAGTGCATCGGCATCGAGAAATTGTTGACGCCCTGCGTCGCCAGCTCGATCTCGGCCGCGGCGACCTGGATCGTATCGACAATCCGCCGCGGGTCCTTACCCGCCAGCAATAGGCTGGTGATCAGGCCGATGTACTCAGTCTCTGGTTTATGCAACAGCGCATCGATGAGCGGCCCCTCGTCGTCGGCGGTGAGCGCGTCGGTATTTTGCAGAATGGCTCGCTCCGCGTCGGACACGCCGCCGTAGGGAACTGCGTGGAGCGGTTCGCGCTCGATGAACGTTTTGATGACGTTGCAGGCCATCTCGTAGGTCGAATACCAGCGCGGACCCACGGCCATATCGAGCGCGCCCGCATAAATAACGTCATGCGCATTCGCCCAACCGAGCGCGTTGCCAAGCTCGATCGTGGCGCGGGCGCGGTAGGATTTATGGCCGGTGGAGTAAGAGCGATTATAGAGCATCCGGTCCTGCACATCGATCAGCCCAGCGAACATAAGTTCCGCCAGCACCTCCTTGCGCTGGTAGGGGTTTTCCATCAGGCCAAGGAACATCCGGTAGGCGGGGATCACCTCTCCGCGCTCAACAAGCGTAAGCCAATGGCCGAGGCGCTCAGCCAGCGGCGCATTCTCGCGCAACGGCTCTTGATCCTCCCAATACACCACTGGCGCCGGCGGATTCTCGATCTTGCCGTTGAAGCCGCGCGTGTAGTGCCCTGGCGCCTTGTTGACCTTCTGGTTCCAGATGTCGAGCCCGGTCGGAATGTACCAGACGGTCTGCGCCATCGGCAGCATGTCGAGCCCCTCCGGCATCAGCTTTGTCAGATGCAGGGTCGCCCGGGCGCTCAGCAAACAGTGGTCGTTGTTGACGAAGTTTGGGTAGCCATCGTCGATTCGCTGGTGATAGGGCACGTGCGTATAGGGAGCGTGGACACGCACGCCTTCGGCGATGATCTCGTTGAGTGGTCGACCGGCGCGCACCGCGTCGTAAAAGGCCCCACTGGCACCGAGCTGGTCGCGCGCCAGGATGCGGTCTTCGAGCTGGGCATAGGCAGCTTCTGCTCCATCGTGTTGCGTGGCGGCTGAATGGCGCGCAGACATCGGGCTTCCTCCTCAGCTCCGTGCGATACGGAGTCGGCCCGATCACAAACCCACACAAAGCGTACGGCTTTGATCTAGATCAACGACGCCATCCCGGTCCACGCGCTTGCTCGTGCGCAAGTTCTCGACACCGGGAGGAAGAAAAATGAGCTTTCGCCCCAAATACCTCGCCCATGTGAACGTCTACGTCCGCGATGTCGAACGTTCGCATAAATGGTATGCGGACCTGCTTGGGCTGCACACCTACGACTACCGGCCGGGCGCGGCCGCCTTTATGTCGGCGGACCGGGATGAATCGCACGAGATCGCGCTGATGCAGGTTGGCCCCGATGCGCCGCTTCAAGCGGCGGGGCAGGTCGGCCTCAATCACATGGCCTGGCGGGTCGAGAGCCTCGACGATCTGAAGGAATTTTATCGGCGGCTCAAAGCCAGCGATGTGCCGATTGCGCGCATCGTCGATCACGGTATTTCGCTCGGGATTTACTTCCGCGACCCCGATGGCAATGGCATCGAGGTGTACTACGAGCTGCCCCGGAGCGAGTGGCCTCGGCAGGAGCGGATTTTCGCGGCGGACATGGTTGATCGCGGCCTTTTCCCCGGTCCCTGGGACACCGAGATCGCCGCGCGGCAGCCGGCCTAGTGGCGAACGGCGTTCGCGCCGGACAACGCCGCGACGATGCACCGCCGCGACCCGTTCCCCGACCGCTACCCGCGCTTGATGCGCCGGGTCGCGATCAATTTTCCGGAGGATTTACGGGTGCCGTTTTAGGGCGCCCAGGCCGTCAACCTACACAGGATTTCCCGCGAGGATCCGTTTGGTGCACTCCGTCACAAGCCGATAATTCGGAGCGTCGGAAACGGCCGCTACTGCCCAGCCACCCTTCTCGACAAAGCTCCGCTGTTCATAGTCCGACGCCAGTTTCTTTAGATCGCTGAGCTTGGCGGTGGCGTCTGACTGGGCAAAGAATTTCGCGGCGCACACCGGAGCCAGCGCATCCGCCACTGCGGTCACTGCCCGATCATGGGCCAGTTCCTCGGCCTTGCTGCCGAGCACCCAGCCGAACTGCCAGAAGCCCAAAACCATGATGCCGATCATCCCGATAACGGCGCCCCAAATGCCGGGCTTTAGCCAGGGATAGGATCTTGTGGCCACGAGGAACCTTCCTTCCTGTTCAAGAGATGCAGTGTCTTCGCCTCACTCACCAACCAATCGGGCTCAATGCGGCATCCGGGCCGCGCCAATCGCCTAGGCTCTTGCCCGCCGCCGCCGATTTTGCGCTTTCAACATGCCCTTGCGCCGGTTTGCGCGGGCGCGGGTTCGGGGATGCCGTTGTGGTGCTCGTTTCATCGGTGCAATCTCCCGTCTGGTCAGAACGATCCGCCAACTCCGGGGATGACCCACGGGCGATGCGGGGCCTCAATTTGGCTCGGGATCGGTATTTTCTTGTCGGTCCCGCGCCGCTGGATGATTCCGAGCACCCGGATCCAGGATCTTGCCTGAAGCCTCTGCCCGGCGAGCGCCGCGGTACGGGCATTGTCGCGCGCTACGATCGCGGCCTCCGTCCCATGTACGTCGATCATGTCGCGGGCTAGTGATTGCTCGTCGACACCGTCGGCGCTGCCTATCGCCATCGAGCTCACTGGAACGCCCGAACCGCGATGAGGGCCGCCAAACCCAAGCCGATTAGGATCGGAACGACGATTGGCGGTACGAACCAGGTTTTGTTCATGTAAGCGCCCGGTCGGTTATCTCGGGCCAATCGAGCAGTGGTGGTGGCGCTTTTGGCTTCCAGCTCTGCACGAAGCGGCTGACCTCGGCGTTTTGTACCGGGGTCAGGTACTTCGCGACGCGCTGATAGGCAGACTGGGTCTTCTGAAGATGTCCGCCGCGCAGGCCCCTTGTCGCCAGCAGGTACCACTCGCAAGCCTTTACCGAGCCGTCGGGCATGTCCGGTTGGCCAGCATATAGTTCTGCAAGCTTTACCTGTGCGCGAGCCAGACCCTGCTCGGCGGCCGCTAGCAACCATCTGGTGGCCTCCGATCGGCTGCCTTCGGCAACATAGCGAGCGTCGAGCAATTCGTTTTCGTACATGATCGCGAGATTGAATTGGGCCTCGGCATCGCCGCGCTCAGCGGCTTGCAGCAGGTGCTTTTTCATGTGCTTCGTTCCTCGACATCCGCTGGCGGGCTAGTAGTCCATGCCGCCCATACCGCCCATGCCGCCCATACCGCCCATGCCGCCCATACCGCCAGGCATTGCCGGACCGCCCGCTTGCGGCTTCTCGGCGACCATCACCTCGGTGGTCACCAGTAGACCGGCGATCGAGGCGGCGCCTTGCAAGGCCAGGCGCACCACCTTGGCCGGATCGATGATCCCGGCCGTCACCATGTTGACATAGGTGCCGCTCTGGGCGTCGAAGCCGTGATTGGCGTCGCCCTTCTCCAGCAGCTTGCCGACGATGACGGCGCTGTCGGCGCCGGCGTTCTCGAAGATCTGCCGCGCCGGCGCCTGCAAGGCCCGGCGGACGATGTCGATGCCGACTTTCTGGTCGTTGTTCTCGGGGTTGAGCCCGCCAAGCTTCTGGCTCGCATAGAGCAACGTGACGCCACCGCCGGGGACAACACCCTCCTCGACCGCCGCCCGGGTCGCGTGCATCGCATCGTCGACCCGGTCCTTGCGTTCCTTGACTTCGACCTCGGTCGAGCCACCGACGCGAATAATCGCGACGCCGCCGGCGAGCTTGGCCAGCCGCTCCTGCAGCTTTTCCTTGTCGTATTCTGAGGTCGTCTCCTCGGTCTGTGCGCGTAGCTGCGTGCAGCGGGCCTGGATGTCCTTCTTCTTACCCGCGCCGTCGATGATCGTGGTGTTGTCCTTGTCGATCCGGACCTTCTTGGCGCGGCCGAGCATGTCGAGCGTGACCGTTTCCAGCTTGATGCCGAGGTCCTCGCTGATCACCTGACCGCCGGTCAGAATGGCGATGTCCTCGAGCATCGCCTTGCGGCGATCGCCGAAACCAGGCGCCTTCACCGCGGCAACCTTGAGGCCGCCGCGCAGCTTGTTGACCACCAGCGTCGCCAGCGACTCGCCTTCGATGTCCTCGGCGATGATCAGCAGCGGGTCGGTGCTCTGCACCACCGCTTCGAGCAGCGGCAGGATTACTTGGAGACCGGGCAATTTCTTTTCGAACAACAGGATGTACGGATTGTCGAGCTCGGCCAGCATCTTCTCGGCGTTGGTGACGAAGTACGGCGAGATGTAGCCGCGGTCGAACTGCATGCCCTCGACGACGTCGAGCTCGGTCTCGAGGCTCTTTGCCTCCTCGACCGTGATCACGCCCTCGTTGCCGACCTTCTGCATCGCTTTCGCGATCATCTCGCCGATCTCGCGATCGTCATTGGCTGAGATCCGTCCCACCTGGGCGATCTCGGCGTTGGTCGACACCTTTTTCGCGACCTTTTTGATCGCCGCGACGACCGCTACGACGGCCATGTCGATGCCGCGCTTCAGATCCATCGGGTTCATGCCCGCAGCTACCGCCCTGGCGCCTTCGCGCACGATCGCCTGCGCCAGCACGGTCGCAGTGGTGGTGCCGTCGCCGACCTCGTCGCTGGTCCGGGCGGCAACGTCCTTGACCATCTGCGCGCCCATGTTCTCGAACTTGTCGGAAAGTTCGATTTCCTTGGCGACTGTGACGCCGTCCTTGGTGATGCGCGGCGCGCCATAGGATTTGTCGAGCACGACGTTGCGGCCCTTCGGGCCTAGCGTCACCTTGACCGTGTTGGCGAGCGTGTCGATGCCGCGCAGCATGCGATCCCGCGCGTCGCCGTTAAATCTGACTTCTTTGGCAGCCATGGCTTCTATCCCCTGGTTAAGCGGCTTGCTTCACGGCGACGGCGTGTTCGAGCACGCCCATGATGTCGGACTCTTTCATGATGATCAGCTCTTCGCCATCGAGCTTGACCTCGGCGCCCGACCACTTGGCGAACAGCACGCGATCGCCCTTTTTGACGTCGAGCGGATGAACCTTCCCGTCTTCGCCGCGAGCGCCTGGGCCGCACGAGACGACCTCGCCTTCCATCGGCTTTTCCTGAGCGGTGTCGGGGATAAAAATCCCGCCAGCGGTCTTCGCCTCGGCGTCGACACGGCGGATCAGGACGCGGTCCTGTAGCGGGCGCAATCTCATTTGAACGTCTCCAAGGACCGGATTTTGGCAGGTGTCTGGCACTGTCGGACCCCAAGTGCCAGCATATGCGGTTAGGTGGGGGTGCGGATCGAAAAATACAACTGAGATTATTCGGCAGGCGATGGGCTTTATTTCAAAAATTAAATCCACCAAAAATAATAAACTCCAATGTTACCATCGAGTTCCCGGCATTATTTCCCTGCGAAACCCCCTTCTAAAGATTGCGTAAGCGCTACCGATCTGGCGGACGCCGGGACATCCTTTAGTGACAGCCATCCGGGCTCTAGAGGATGCGTTTGTCCGAAAGCCTGCGCCATCGGTACAGCCCCCACCTAGTGAGACAACGTATCGATCAGCTGCAGGGCTGCTGGGCCGCCAATGATCATAAAGACGCTCGGCAGGATGAACACCACCATGGGTACGGTCAGCAGAACCGGCATCCGGTTAGCCCGCTCTTCCAGCCTCAGCAGCGCGTCATTGCGCAATTCGGCGGCCACGACATGAAGCGCCTGGGCGAGCGGCGTACCGTAGCGCATCGTTTGTGACAAGGTCGTCACGACCGAATGGACGCTGGGGACGGCGACCCGCGCCGACAACCGATGCAACGCCACGTCGCGGCTCGGCAGGATCTTCAAATCGGCACTGGTCAGGGCAAGTTCTTCAGCGACTATCGGCCGCGAATGCCGCAGCTCGGGGACGATGCGATCAATCGCATCCTCGAGCGCCAGACCCGCCTCCACCGAGATAACCAGCAGCTCGATGGCGTCGGGTAGGCCCTTCTCGATCGCCTGTTCACGGCGCACCAAAAGCCTGCCGATAACGATGTGGGGCAGGAACCAGCCGAAAATGCCGCCAACGGTCCCCAGGCCGGCAGCGCGGATGAGCCCCGCGCCGGCAGAATGCTGGTAGGCAATGAGCACGGGTGTCAGCGCGAGTAGAGCGACAACGCAGAGCCGCAAGATGAAGAAGGCCGCAAGCGCGTGATCAGCTGTTAGGTGAAGGGGCGCGAGCCGGCGGATCACCTCCAACTCTCGCGCATTCGGAAGCGCGCCGCTGGCCACCCACATCGGCAGCGCTTCGCGTCCCGGCCGATTCCGTTTGCTCGCTTTGGCGAGCATTGCTGGGCCCTGGCAAAAGCGTTGACGCGATGCGCTATCCGGTCTCGGACGACCGCAGCGTTCCAGCTGAAGAGCGACGCGCCCGCGACGACGAAAGTCAGCGCGGCAATGCCGATCATGAGGGGTGTCGGTTCCACCAGGGCCGATAGCGCGCTCATGGCATCACCCCCGGCCTCATCCCGACAGCGCTGCCCGCAGCATCGCGCGCATCGTCACCCCGGCAAGCAGCAGACTGAGGAGCGCCGCTCCGACGATGAGATTGCCGCGAGGATCGCTGATCAGCGGTTCCAGATATCCGGGAGACACAACCAGCAACGCGCCGATGATAAAAAACGGAATGCTGCCAAGGACGATCGCGGAGACCCGTATTTCAGCGGTCGCGGCGCGTGCTTTGAGCCTCACCGCGCGACGCCGGCGGACGATTTCGCTGAGAGCCTGACTGAAAAGGAATTGAGTGATCTCAATAGGTTGTGATTCCATCGCAGTTGCGACACCAACGGTGGGGTTCACAATGGCCTGGACCGAGATCACTCGCCGACACTATCGGCGCGAGGGGC
>Ga0209517_10000489_pt1 | contig 67363 bp, 57 predicted proteins | sample PeaSoiMetSII2010_FD_187695 | JGI IMG/M metagenome (GOLD analysis project Ga0209517, IMG submission 187695) | Peat soil microbial communities from Weissenstadt, Germany - SII-2010 (SPAdes) (version 2) | ecosystem: Environmental > Terrestrial > Soil > Wetlands > Peat | place: Germany... | reverse complement strand
TCGCTTACGCGCAGTGCCTGTTCCACTTGTTTTCCACTGCACGTCAGCAGAGTGAGAAACACCCCGATGATCGCAAACAGCGTCGGCCCCACCAGGTCCTCAGGAGTACGAATCACGAACGAGTTCGCTGGCTCCAGGAAGAAGTACGCGCCCGACACCGTTGCCAGCAGAGTAGCCACCATTCCCGGCCACAATCCGGCCCTCATCGCGACCAGCACTACGGTGGGATAGAACAGAATGAACGCTACGTGGAATGGACCCAACGATCTCAAGCCCAACTGCAGGGCAGTTGCTCCCGCCACGGCCAGCACCGCCAAACCGTAGCGTCGGGACTGGCTGCGCAGCCAGGGCGCGGATGTTCCAATGGATCCCCTTCGATCGGCAGAACTCATAGCCAACCTCTACTTCTCGGGATTCCCGGCCGGGTTCATTAACGTGCGGTGCCTGAGTTCAGCAATCGCCATCGCCGATCAACTTCTCCCTCATGCGAACGGAAACTCGTGCTGATCTCAGTTCGATCCTGGCTGCGGGTGGGGCGGACCGCATCCAGCATCATCCTGCAAGAGACCTCAGTCAGTGATCGCAATCACAACCCGCCGCTTCCTTACGAAACGGCGTGCAGCAACCGCCGTGGACGAATGGGGAAATACCTCGGGTATGGGCTATGGAAGGTGTTTCAGACCCCTGCGTGGGGAAGAATCCCTCACATGTCCCTCGAACAATCCAAACTTCGACATGTTGCAACACCTGTTGGCGGCTATTCTAAATCGTGGTTGATTAACAACCAACTGAAGCGGCCTACCGGGTCACTCAAGAACAGGCGTAATGTGTGACATCGCGTCTCTAACAATGTCGGCGGTGTCAAGCTCTTTTCGAGCGCACTAAACCACATTCCTTGGCCCCGGTCAAAAGCCACGGGCAGAATGACCGCACGTTCTGTCTCGAACGGTTTTGGCTTGGAGTCTGTATCCAATGAGGAGTCGCCCTCGGGAGAGAAACAGACAGTTGAGGTCGACACCTACGACCCCGGGACGAAAAGCTACCCTCACATCGTTGTTTCCAGTGACGGGAGTTTCTACCAAGGGTCTTTCACCGTGAACGGTAGCGTCGGCAGATGGGAAGGAATCTGGGTAGTGAACGGTAAGCGGTATAAGAATAGGGGCACGAGCACTGTCGCACCCGATGGAATGAGCTACATTGACCGTGGTGAAATCTCCGTAGATGGGAAAACGTGGGTGCCGTGGTTCACCACAAAGTTCACAAGGGTTCAGGATAGTGAGAGGAGTGCTGTAGAAGCGACCGTGCGAGACTTCGAACAAGCTTTCCAAGACTACGACAACGCCAAGCTAAACTCGCTTCTTACACCCGATGCCCGATGGATAGAGAATTCCCTCCCCAACAAGATCGATCGTGACTGGCAATGGCATGACAAAGCAAAGGCGGAGGCGGCGGGAATCCGGATTAACAATCGGCCTCACGATTTCGAGACTCATGTGCAAGGTGACGTGGCGTGGGTGACTGTGACCCTCGACAACACTGCCAGTGCGGACAGGGCGGAAGGACGGGAAGTGCTGTTGCGTTCCTAGGCCTGAACAGGACTGCTCGTCGCAGGGAACCAGCGTGAGTTGCAAGGGCACATGGGTGGAGAGCATGGTGTTGGTCAAGACCCCGAGCGGATGGAAAATCGCTCTCGGCCACGGCTCACGACTCCCGAAAGACCAGAAATAGTTTCGTCCTCCAACGACTGGCGTAAATCAGCCGATTCTGCTCATTCACCACGGTGAGGCGGCAGACGCTCGCCCGCGAAACATTCGATTGCTGAGTTGGCGTTCGTCTCCCATCTTGCGTTGCCCTCGTTCCAAACAATTTCCTTGCGGGCGATCCTTAATTCGCATTTGTTCCAAACCACTGCTTGAATCCATTTGCTGTCAACGTGCTCGACCACCGCGATCCCGCGGCCGAGTACCGCCACACGGTCGCCCTTTTTCAGGGTGCGCTCCTGCTGGCGGCGGACGTAGTACTGCGTGCGTTTCCCGATCAGATAGTCCAGCCCCGCCGCATCGAACCCCGAGCCCTTCCGACACAGGGGGATGCTCTGCCCGTGGCCGACGATAAAGATGTCTGTTCCGTAGGCGGCTAGGGCTCCTAAGCGGGACTCCATTTCCTTCGTGTCGGATGGGATCAAGTCGGGCGGCAGGAACAGCGTCTTGGGATAGGCGAACTGAGCACGCCATCCGAGTTCGTGCTCCACGACCGTTCCCCACAGGTAGACCTCGCCGTGGATTCCGCACTTCGCGTATCCCATCGTGAGCAGTTGCTCAAGGCTTTTCGACGCGTACACGCCGCAGGTGCAGTCGGTTTCCGGCGGCTCGTGGGCATCATGCACGGCCTCCGCACGCCCAGCGATGGGTCCGACGACAACAGAAGCCCTGCATCTCGCCGCCAGCAACTGGCTGGGCTTCCACCGCTCTCCGCAGAGCGACTTCAACCCCGTGTTTTCCCACTTCCAGACACGGTAGCCGACAATGGGTGAAATGTAATCGGGGATGCTCATTGCTTGGCTGGCACCTGCTCAGGTTCCGACTCTGGCGACTGAACCGGCTCGGGCTCCGGTTCGCGGGTCGGCTGTTCCACTGGAAGTTCCAGCGGCTCCACGACGATGGTTCGCAACGGCTTACCGATTTGCATCATTTGCCCCCAGTTTTCATGTTGCTTTTAGAGCCGAGCCTCTAGCCCAGCTTCCCCACTAGGAATTGCAACGGCGAAATTGCAATCGCTGTTCGCCTCTTTCATCAGGCGGCACACTGAGGCTCTCGAAATGTTGTGGCGCTTGGCGACCTGCGTCAGCGACATCCCAGAGCGGCGGTCTTGAGCGACTTGCTCTCGGTTCACGTCCAAACGCGATCTCCCGATCTGACGACCCTCCAACTTTGCCCTTCGCATTCCCGATTTGGCCCGATCCGCCACGAGTAACCTCTCCAGTTCTGCAATCGCCGAGATGATCGTCACGAAAAGACGCCCCATCGGACCGCTGGTATCGACGTTTTCTGGCCGTGAGATGAACTCGATTCCCATACTGTCCAACTCGTCGATCACTTGCAGAAAATTCCGAGTGCTCCTCGCAATGCGGTCGAAAGCCGCCACCAGCACGACCGAGAACTTTTTGCGCCGTGCATCAGCCATGAGCGCATCGAGCCCCGGACGGCGTGCGTTCTTTCCACAAAAACCACGATCTTCGCATTCGTGTACAAGCTCGAAGCCTCGCTGTACCGCTAACTCTCGGAGATCGTACAACTGCGACTCAACGTGCTGGTCGGGTGTGCTCACTCTGACGTAGATTGCGGCGGCTTTTTTCATTCTGCTCTGTGCTCCTTTTCTATTCGCTAACTCTTTGCTCTCGGTAGCCTGTAACTGCCTTGAATCAGTTGAATCGGCTGCCCGTTGGAGCCGTCGAATAGAACCGTCTCTGAATCGAACTTTGCTTGGAATCCTACTCGCTGCAAGCAGGCTTTTGCTTTCGGCACATTCAGCACCATAAAAAGGTTGCTGGAGAACTTATTCTGCTGAAATGGAAGCTGGAGAAACGGGATGCCCGCCCTGAATAGGGCAATCTCGGCATTCATTATGTGTTCGCCCTCCGCAACGCGGCGGTTGAACGACTCGCGCTTAGCGGCTTCGGACGCCTGCGGCTCTTGGGCGACCTCGGCAAGTTCGCCGTCATTTGCGAGAATCTTCTTCAATTCGTCCAGTGTTACTTGCCGCCAGTCGAAGTCTTCGTCCCGCAGTTCCAGATGGGGGACGGCAGCGGTCAGGGCAAAGCGCCCAACGTGAGGATCGTCGATCACAATATCGAAATCGTTCGCGCCAAGATCGTGTCGAACCCGAACCGACTCGAATGCGATCCCGTTCACCCGCAGATGTACTTGCCGCACATCTGCTCGGTCAGGTTTATTCATACGCCCTCCGCAACTCAGCGCCGCATTCTGGGCAAACCAGCGATGTCTCGTACTTCTCGATGAGCCGCTCGCTGGCGATTTCAACGATGACACTTTCAGGCCCCAGAAGATTCAGTTCGCTCCAGACGTGATCGGTCATTAGTCGGCCAATGGTGCTGTTGGGCAACCCCATAAGTTGGTTCTTCAGAATCGCGCTGATGCGGAGCGAGCCCAGCACCCGCTCAAAGGGATTCGTGGAATGAGCGAGCTTCCGTTGTTCCTCGATGAGGCCCTCCACGCTGATTTCTTCTCCTCCGCTGTAATCGGGCACGCATTCACCTGCATTGCTGTTATACCCAGTTGAAGCACAAAATCGATAGGAATGCAGGAAAAAAGTTGGAGTAACCACACGAAAAAGTGACTGTTGTGACCGAGTCCGGTAATTCTGGTTCAGGATTATCAGCTTGCTCAGCCACACGCGCCGTAAGGTGTAGCGAGGATCATCGGACTGATCAAGGAGAAAAGGCCGGACGCTCGGGTGGCCATTTTCTGGCATATCCCCTGCAACGGGCGTCGACGCTGGTAGTGCAGAAGTCGATCAAGGAGGGCTTCGGACTCACCGTGACGGAGGCCCTATGGAAGGGTAAGGCAACCATCGCCGGCGCCGTCGGTGGGATTCCAAACCAGGTGATTGACAAGCGGACCGGCATGCTCGTGCATAGCGTGGAAGGATGCGCCTATCAAATCCGCTACCTGCTGACGCATCCTGAATTCGCCGTTCAGCTGGGTCGCAACGGACGCGAGCACGTAAAGGAAAACTTCTTGATGACCACCAACGTGCGGCGCTGGCTGTTGCTGATGCGGATTATGCTGGGGTGGGGAACGGTCTGAATCGCAAGACCAGGCTGTCGCGTCTTGCGTGTTGAAGCAGAAGCGCAGTGCCAGCTGCCAACCGCATACGGCGGTGATCGAAGAAAGCATCGGAATCGCCGCCAGAACGAGTGCGATCGTCGTATGGATTGTGACTCTGACGGGAGCGTTCAATCTTGGCCTGTGTGGTTTCCCCAGCATGCCCCAGTCAGCCCTGAAGCAACACGCCCGTCAGCAGAAAATGCCGACGGGTACAACGCCGTGCAGCTTCGCAAATAACGGGCTCGCCGGACAACAGGCTCTTCCACTCTTCGACGCTGCGTTTGCGGGGGAGGGACCGGGGCCTGATGGAAAGGCTGGCGACTACACCAATGGCGGCTACACCACGATGCTGCAGCTCGGACAAGTTGGTACGCTGGCTAACGTCATTGCCAGCGGCGCAGGTCTTTTCTACTTATGCAATCTGGTTCCTGCAACATCACTGACGGGCCAAATGTGCAGCGGACCGAATGTTGGGTATACGGGGGCAGACGGGACCTACCCTGAGTCCTCCGATACAGCCACTTTCAGGCGTGTAAGCAAGTTAAGAGCGGAAAGTTATAGAGCGGGTGAAAACTTGACGCGCTCTTGGGGAAACAGAGAGAATGCTGAACGCTGGCGCGGGGCGTCGAGTTCTATTCGGGCGATCTCAAGACATTAGTTGACGTGAGACTCGCGCCTCGATATAGAAACATCTGCCTCGTGGGCGGGGCCATGTGTGCCAGCGTTTTTTCGAACTCGGCCTGGTGGACGAAATCAAGTTGACGATAGCGCCCGTCCTGTTGGGTGAAGGACTTCGGCTATCGTAATCCCTCTCGTAGCGTGAAAACTATGTCAAACGTAACCCTTTCAAGAAAACAACGTGAAGAGCTACTCCGAGCATTGCAAGCCCGCTTTGAGAAAAACATGAACCGCCATCAAGGTCTTGAATGGGCCAAAGTACAAGCCAAGATGGAAGCTAACATTGAAAAACTGTGGTCACTCAGTGAAATGGAACGAACTGGCGGTGAACCGGACGTTGTTGGTCACGATAAGAAGACGGGCGAATATATTTTTGGTGATTGCTCCGCGGAGAGTCCTAAGGGCCGTAGAAGTATTTGCTACGACCGTGAAGCGCTGGAGTCAAGGAAAGAACATAAACCAAAAGATAACGCTGTTGATATGGCCGCTGCCATGGGCATTGAGCTCTTAACCGAGGAGCAATATCGAGAGTTGCAGAAACTTGGAAATGTCGATGCGAAAACTTCCAGCTGGGTGAAGACACCTTCTGATATCAGAAAACTCGGCGGCGCCATCTTTTGTGATCGCCGCTACAACACTGTTTTCGTGTATCACAACGGTGCGGAATCTTACTATGCCGCTCGGGCGTTCCGTGGCTCGCTAAGGGTCTAGATTTTGCATGCCGGCACAGGCTTGTCGGCTACCGGGCCTTTTTCGCTTCCACAAGCAGACGATTCAGCTTCGCCATCACCTGAAATGCGTCGGCAACGTAGAGCACATCCGCTTTGCCGCGGGCCCAGCCGCAATTAGGATCAAGATTCACCGCGCGTCGTTCGTTGATGAAGCGCCAGCCTACCACGTGCGGTTCTTCGCCGTGGCAACAGGCGGAAAGCCCTTTGGGATGACGCGGCGTCGATCCGGTCTGTCCCACCTGATTGAGATGCGTCATAAAGCCGAGCACCGCCTGGTTCTCCCCGGTTTGATCTACGAGGGACTTGCTTCCGCCGAGCGACGCTCCGGAGCTACGCAGGAATTCGAGGATGATGGTTTCAGCCTCGGGCAGGTGAGTCTTGCCGTCCGCCTGTTTCTTCGACCAGCCGGCTCCGGCTACGAAGAGCAGCTTGGCATCCGGGCGAATCGTTTGCGTGCCGGAACTCGGAACACGGACTCCGGCAAATACTGTGCGCTTCGCCTCCGCCGGCAGCTGCACAGCAATCATCTCGACCTCGGCCGTGGCCGGTGCTCCGGTTGTCGTTGTTGCAGCCCAGGCCTCATGGCATCCGGAATCCATCACCAGAAACCATGGGCGGGCCTCACGCTGAATCACCGCTTCCAGCCGCTGTCTGTAAAACCAACGCCTGGCCGTCAGTACACCATCAGTCAGTTCGAGCGACGTGAGGTGTGTATCTACGTGGCCTTTCAAGCGAAACGCCACTCCGGGCATCACGCGCAGAAAGCGCGACGTGCCGGGAGCGATTACTACGTCAGGCGCAGCAGCTTTGCAGATTGCCTCGAGCGCCGCAGCGTCGCTGGCATAACGAGGCTGAGCGAAGTCCGGGCCTGCCACTCCCAGGATTCGCGCTCCTGCCGTTGCCACCGTGTTCGCGGCAGGCTGCACGTTCTCCCCGACGAGCCCAATCGTTAACTTGCTGCCCATCTGCGCTACGACATCAAGCGCAGTACCGAGTGCCTCGTACGCCGCCTTCGGCAGCGCCGAGCCTGACTCGTCCACATGTGCAAGAAACAGAATGTTCGGTGCCATGTCTTCCTCAAATCTCGGTGGTATCTCCGCCCGATAACCACTGTGTGGGGACAGCCGCCCTCGGCTGTCCGGTCGAGCGAAGCTCGACAGACCTTTTCAGGAAGTCGAGACATTACCTGAAGCGCACCCCTACACTACCCGCACTCAGTCTTGAGTAATCCACTGCAAGAGCTCAACGGCAATCTCGTCCGCCGGACGATCCTTCACGATCCGCGTTTGCCGCTGTTGCTTCGGTGGCGCTACGCTCAGGTAGCGCACTGCATCGTGCGGCAGTGCGGCGGCCTTGGCCTTTTGTAGCGCTGGCATAAAGGTACGCATGTTGGCCATGCCGACCTGCGGATTGTTTTTCGGTTCCGGCAGGTTACCCGTCGCCCATCCCAGCAGCGCCGGAGGCCCCTGGCAGATCGAGACCAGGTGCCGCCCGCCTTCGATCCGCTCCAGAATTTCGAAAGAACCGTCCGCTCGAACGGTAAGCTGATCCACACCCTGGAATTGATCCGTGATCGCAAGCTGCTCGCCCACCAGTTGCATGGTCACGCCGGCGCCGCGCGAGGCTGATTCCCAGCCGCCGAACAGCAGCAGGCGTGACCGGTCGAGGCCGGGAATCGACTGAATCGCCTGCGCCAGTATTTCGGCGACAGCGTGAGCGTCAGCGAAACCGTTGGCCGGAGCGTCAATCGGAATCAACTCGAAGCTGGCTTTCTGCGCCACGTTCATCATGACCTGTTGCAGTTTCGCTTTGGGCGCCGCGCTGACCAGCCAGACCTTGCTCCCCGTGGCGTGGGCGGCGAGGTTCGCCGCTTCGTACAGGGCATGCGAAGCCCACGGATCAAGCACCGCAGGCAGCATCATTTCATTCTTCAGCGCCGGCCCGGTCGCAGTCATGACCGGCTCCAGCGTTTGCAGTGGGTCCGGCACGATTCCTGCACAGACGACAATGTGATAAGCGTTCATATTCATTCGTCGGCTCGGGCTTTTAGAAGTCCGGAGTCCTGAGTCCCGAGTCGTGAAAACCAGCTGCCGCCCGGTGACTGCTCGCGACTCACGACTCAGGACTCGGGACTCTCCGCTAGTTCAGCGCAGAGTGCAATCCACCTGCTCCCGCGCCGAACTCGACATTTCCCTTTTCCCCGTCCGCGCTGGCCCGGCAATTCCATAGGCACGCGCCGCAGTAGACGCATTTCTCGCGATCAAACGCCGGCACGCCGCCTTCGCCGCGCGTGATCGCCTGCCCCGAGCACATTTCCACGCACAGTTTCGGCTCGCAGTTCTGGCACAATTCGCGGCGGATGAAAACGACATGATCGGCATATCCCGGCGGAGCCTGTACACTTCCCCCCAGCAGCAGAGCATCCTGGTGCGAGATCAGCAGCCGGCCGTCGAACGGAATCTCCGGCCAGCCGCAGCGATCCATGATGCGGTCGTGCAGCGCGCTTCCCTGCGCCGCGCACTCTTCCCGCAGTTGCTTCAGCTCGCTTGGCGGAATGCGTGACGCGTAGATCCGCTCCAGCGCAGAGGCGCTTTCTTGAACCGGCCGCACAGGTCTCGGCATGAAGAATGCCCCGCGCGTGATCCCCGCAACCGCCATGCCGATCAGGCCTGTGACCACTCCTTCTTGAAATCCGTTGCGCGAATCGGCGGCAATCTCTGACTCTGCGTCTACCCAGCTCTGGCGTCGCCGCCGGACGTAGGTCTGTTCCAGATTCTCCTGCGTAAACGGTTTCTTCTGTTCGACCAGTTCGATCACCGCCTCCGCCAGTTGCACACCTGTCGTCCAGGCCTCGTCCACGCCCGATCCAGCGAGCACATTGGTGCTGCCGGAGCCTTCGCCGATGCGCGCATAACCGTTTCCTGCCAGGAACGGTTCGCCGATTCGGCCCGACTCCTGTAACGATTTTGCTCCCCAGGACTTCAGCACTCCTCCCTGCAAGTGTCGCCACAAATAAGGATGCAGCAGGTAATGCTGCAGGTATCGGTAGGCCGTGCGCACCGGACTGCGAAACCAGGAAGGAATAAAGATGCCGACCGATGCCAGCCGCTCGGGATGGACGTACAGAAAACCGAAAATCTCCGGTTCAGGAAAACCGAGCGTGTGCAGGACGGTCCCGGCCTCGAGACCTGAATCCTCGCGCAACTCCACCACCATCTTCATGCCCAGCGCCCACTCGCGCTGATGATTTCCTTCCGGCAGGCCGAAATGCTCGTCGATCTTCCGTCCCACCGCTCCCACTGGACCGTCGGCAACGACGGTGAGCCCGGCACGAACATCCATGCCCGGCATGAATCCCTCGCTGGGTGTACCGTCGAGATTCACGCCCTGGTCCGCTAGACGAATTCCGCGAACGCCATCCTCTTCGATCAGCGGCGCGCTCACCGGCATCCCCGGCCACACCTGCACCACCCCAGAACTGGTGACCTGCTCGCTCACCCACTGGTTAAACTGCCCGAGCGAGAGAACCATGCCGCCGTGCTTGCGCATGAATTTGGGAGTGAAGGGCAGTTCGACCGCGTGGTCGCGCCCGCCCACGATCAGGCCCAGCGCGCGCATCTTCCAGTCGGCCATGCGCATGGCCAGGGAGCGTCGGCTCGCGCCAATGGGATCGAGCAGGTAGACCAGCTTCTCTTTCGCTACCGGAACCGCCATCGGAATCTGCGTGAAATCAACGCCTGGGAAACTGGCGCGGATTCCCCGCGCTCGCGTGACCGCGCCCGACACACCGAATCCCAGCCCGTCGGCGCGTTCGTAGCAGATCACCTGCAGCGGCAGGCCCGGCGAAACCGTGCTCTCCAGACGCGAAGAGCCGTCCTCGTTCAGAAGATTGCGGGAGAGGGTAGTCAGGAATCCGCCCATGGCAGGCCCGAAGCCTACGCCCGCTATGTCGACCGACATCTGCTGCCGTTCGACCGCCGGCGGCGCTTCATCCGCGCCCGGTGTTGGAACCGAAGCGCTCATGCGGGATAGTCCAGCGCTTCCGGAATCATGAGTTTCGACACGGCCTCGGCAGCGCGATCCTTGGCCAGCCGCGATCCGGTCAGACAAGCGTCGAGCCGGGCATGCAACGAAAGAAATGGCTGCGCGGCATGGCATTCGACGCATGGCCCCGCCTTTTTCGGATGCGAGCCATCGCCTTTCACCACATCGAGAGCGTAGCTGTTAATGCCTGGAATAAATCCTTCCAGCGCATCCAACTCGTCCTCGTGCCAGCAACCGCGGGTGCCCGCCTCGTCCCAGGCGGGATGGCGATTGTAGCCAAACACCAGTTCAGCGCAGATGCGCGCCACTTCGCCACCGGCTCGCGCCGTCTGCACATGGCAAAGATCGGTCAGGAAGTTGACGAGACCAGTTAACCCCTCGGCCAGCGAAGCGTCTTCCGCGCCCTCCCGTTGCAACCGCAGCACGTCGAGAATCTGGCAGCGTGCCGCCACCAGCCAGCACAGCGCATCGGCCAACGGGAACGTCACGCCTTGCCGGGCACTTTGATACAACCTGCTGCCGTCGGCGTCTTTGCTGTGCTGCAGATGATCCAGCGTCCACAGCCACATACTCATCGCCGTAGCCAGCGCGCAGGCGCCCGTGCCGGGATGTTCTGAGGCAATCCCCCGCATCTCCCGAATCCAACCGCGGAACTGCGCCAGGAACACAGGGTTGGTCATGGTCAGCGAAAGTTGCCGCCGCTGCACCGCCTCCGGGCCTTCGTAAGTGGCTTCCAGTTGCGCGTCCATCCATTTGTTTCCCAGGAATCCCGGACAGTCCTCGGTAATGCCGTACCCGCCCATCAGACTCACAGCTTCGCGCATTGTTTGCGCGCCCCATCCGGTGTTCCAGAGTTTCGCGGCCGGGCAAAGAACGTCCGCCGCTGAATCCAGCGCCACAAAGCGCAACAGCAAGTCCGAGTTCAGCGCCTCCCGGCGCGCATCGCCAGCCGGCAACTGCATCAGAACCACTGCTTGATCTGCGGCTTCCCGAAGCAACTTCGCCTTGGCCTTGGCCCCGGTGATCCCGCGCTCGGCGTACAGCTTCTCCATTTCTTTTTCCAGCGGATCCAGCTCATCAAATGCGCGTGCCGCGGCGAAGGCCAGCGAAGCGCTCGCCTCCCCCGTCGCCCAAACATCCACCAGCCGGTGCAGCGCATCTTCTCGCGCCTGCAATCCCAATTGGTACCGCACCGATCCGGGCGTCGCGGTCTCCGCGCCACGGAATCTTCCCCGCTGATAGCGGATGACCGGTTCAACCGAGGAGAGTAATTTCGCCGCCGTCATTACACCCACGGTGACGCGCGTGCGACGGAACACAGCTTCGATGACTTCGCTGTGGTTGTACCGCGGAACCAGCACGCCGTCTTTCACGTCATAGCCGCCGATGATGCGGCTGGCGGGCACTCGCAAGTTGAAGATCGGATCACCGGTCGAAGAAAGCTGGTGAACCATTTTCTTGGTCGGCGTGCCGCGGTCGAAAATGCCCGGATCGCCCTCTTCCAGAATCACTAGGCAACTGCCCTTGATGCGCTCATCGCCGGAATCGACGGCGGCAGTAACGAAGTTGGCGAACCCGATATTGGTGATGAAACGCCCGCGTTTTTCCACCTGCAGGACCGGTTCCTCTCCCGGCTTCCACTCCACGATTCGCAGTTTGCCGTTGAGCATGCCCGTGTCCACGCCCACGTAAGGAATGGGTTCGGTCAGACAGAATGCGCCCCGCCAGGGCTTGCGATCTTCTCCGGGCTGCGCCGGAGCCGCCAGTTTCATATAGCGGCGCTGCTGCTCCTCTGTGCCCCGCTCGTGAATGGGAGCCAGCGCCAGACAACCTGCCAGACTCGCGGTGGCCGCGCCGCCATCCACCCAGGCCAGTTCAAACGCCACCAGCGCCAGCGCCAGATTCTTAGGACCGGCAAACAGTCCGCCTTCTTGGGGTTCCATGAAGACCGCGGTGATGCCCGCGCCGTCAAACGCCTCCAGCAGCGCGGCCTTCTCCGGAGTCCACTCATGCGAGTTGCGCCCGCCGCTGGCCACCAGCCGAGCGACCGGTCCCCGCGCCACCCCTCGCGTGGACTGCACCAGCATCTGCAGATCGAAACGGTCGGCGAATCCCCACTGCACCTGGCGCGCCGCGTCGGAAGGCAGGGTCCGCAAGGTTTCTGGCTGAACGGAGCTTGCAGTCGCCATAAAATCTCTCCTTATTATTTGCCGCAGATCGTTGGTGTCGCCGAACGCTGGAAGTGATTCTGGCTGTTCGCCGGAAGGGGGTCTGTGATTAGAATCACAATCGGTTATGATCGTGCCCCGGCGCGGGTTGACGGCCCGTTTAGCTCGTCATGGGACCGCCCATTCGGGGGCCTAAATGTCTCACCAAGGAAGGTGGCTTGGCTACAGCTCTCCCCGCTTCATCCGCTGCACCGCGTAATCGCACGCTCTTGCCGTCAGCGCCATATAAGTGAGCGACGGATTCACGCACGACGACGAAGTCATGGCGGCGCCATCGGTGAGGAACAGATTCTTCACGTCGTGAGCCTGATTGTGAGCATTGAGAACTGAAGTCTTGGAATCGCGCCCCATGCGCGCCGTTCCCATCTCATGAATGGCAAACCCGGGCGGGTCCTCTTCCATGAAGGTCTCGATCTTTTGTCCCCCGGCGGCTGCCAGCATCTCCGCTGCCGTAATCGTCATATCTTTGCGAATCTCCTGCTCATTCGCACCCCACGTGCAGTGCATCTTCAACACGGGAATGCCCCAGGCGTCGACCTTTTCTTTGTCAAGCTCGATGTAGTTGTCATGATTCGGCAGGCACTCGCCAAAGCCGCCCATGGCGAAGCGCCACGGTCCGGGCCGGCTCATCGCTTTCTTGAATTCCACACCGAATCCGGTCTGCTTGATCCCGCGTTCCCAGCCCTCGCGATAGCCTGCTCCCTCAAAACCGTAGCCGCGCAGGAACTCCTTCTGCTTGCTTGTCAGGTTGCGGAATCGTGCTATGTAGATCCCGTTGGGCCGTCTGCCGAATTCGATGCGATCCTCGTTGCCGGCAATGGTCGCTACGGCGCCGGCCGCCATCACGTGGTCCATCACGTTGCGGCCGAGTTCGCCGCTCGAATTTGCCAACCCATTCGGGAACTCGGAAGTCGACGAGTTGAGCAGGATTCGCGCTGATTCCAATGCCGAAGCGCACAAGAAGATCACTTTGCCCCGGAACTCGAGAGCGGCGTGCGTTTGTCCATCGATCACCCGCACGCCAGTCGCTCTTCGCGTGTTCGTATCGAACATCACGCTGTGTGCCACGCTGAAAGGCCGCAGCGTCATTTGGCCCGTTTTTTCGGCCGCGGGCAGCGTCGCGTTCAGGCTGCTGAAATACGATCGCGTGATGCATCCTCGTTCACACGGGCCGCAATAGTGGCAGGCCGCCCGGCCGTTATGATCCCTGGTCAGAATCGCCGCGCGCCCGATCATCAGCACGCGCTCGCCACCAAAATGCTTCGCGATCGCTTCCTGTACCACCTTCTCGGCGCAGTTCAATTGCATCGGCGGCAGAAACTTGCTGTCCGGCAGGTGCGGCAGGCCCAGCGCTTGCCCGGTGATTCCGACGAAATCTTCCACGTAGTCGTACCACGGAGCAATATCGGCATAGCGAATGGGCCAGTCGATCGCGATCCCCTCGCGCAGGTTCGCTTCAAAGTCAAGGTCGCTCCAGCGGTAAGTCTGGCGCCCCCACATAATGGAGCGCCCGCCCACCTGCCGTCCGCGGATCCAGCGATAAGGCTTGCCCTCCTCGGTGGTGTAAGGGTTTTCTTTGTCGCTGACGAAGAACTTCGACGACCATTCGTCACAGGCGTAGCAGGTGCTCTGAATCGGCTGATCTTCGCGCAGGCGGCGATCGCCCATTCCGCGAAACTTCATCTCCCAGGTCGGAACGTGCTCGACATAATCCTGCTCGGGAACAATCGGACGCCCAGCCTCGAGCACAAGCGTCTTCAGTCCCTTTTCCGTCAACTCTTTTGCGGCCCAGCCGCCGGTTATGCCGGAGCCGACGACGATCGCGTCGTAAGTCGTTTCTTCGTTCACTTGCGCTCCACTCCTTCCTTTTCGGACGGAGTGTGTGCGCACCCGTCGTACCGGCCGGGGATGATTTCGAAATGCAATTCGTCCGTCGCTCCCTCTTCCGAGGTGTAGTACGCCGTCAGTACCAGCCGCCGCAGCATGGGATAGAAGCTCTCGCCTTCTTCCGACGATCCCGTCTGTCCCTCATTCAGGTCGCGCTCGGCGACCATCCTCTCTCCTAGTTCCTCCAGCAACACTGCTTGCTGATCGGCCGGACATTCGACGAAATTCTGCCCGAAAAGGGCAATCGTGCGCGCATCCAGATCGGCCATTCCCTGTAAAAAGCGCTCCTTCTCGGCCGGTTCGTACCACTCCGTCAACATCAGATCAACGAACTCGCAGGCGCCCACATCGGCCGCTCCCGGCGTCTCGGTGGCCGGAAGAATCATTTGCGCCATCGCCTTCACCGTCACGCACTGGTGCGGGGTCAGCGTCCGTCGATCATTCTTTACCCCCACCGCCGCGCGCGCTTCCCGCAGGATCGCCATCACGCCGTGGGGCGCCAGCGGAACCGCTGCGCCCGCCGCCAGCAGGCGCAGGGCTTCACGTCGATTCATGAAGAAATCCCCTTTTAACAACCAGTCTTACCCACAGAAGACGATCTTGCGAAAAGCGAAGCTCTCAGCCGTGCGCCCAACGCTCACGGGCTCGCCTCAGCTCCTGATGTCTATTCTGCCATGCTTTTCACGACCCGGGCGCAGCCGCCTGGATATCGGCTGCCTTGCCCTCGCGATAGACAATGACCAGAGGCTTTCCCCCGTTTGGGTAACGCACGGTCTTTTCGTAGGTCGTGTCGCCCCGATCGGGAACCCCCATGCCGACAGCGAAATCCGCCTGCAGTTCGTTCATCCCGGGCTTGACCTCATGCCGGTCCACTGCTTGCCACACGTCGCTGGGCCAGTGCTTATACAGTTGGTGCGGATCCTCGATGTAAAACATCTCGTCGGAATAAATGTTGAACTGATCGTCCGCCTCGACGCCGATCGGCACCGCGTAGTTCTTCCCTTCCCTGGCAAAGAGCGCCATCACCTGCCGACGGCTCCCTGGCCCCGGCGGCTTGGCGGCCACCACATCCTGGATGGCCAGTTGTTCAATGGGAAGCAGCAATCCGGCCTCATGCTCGAAGTCCACCTTTTTGCGCGTGGCGTCATAAGGATAGTAGGTGTAGCGGTAACCTTCTTTCGCCCACACCGGCTGCTGAGTGAGTTGCTTCGCCGTCTTCAGATCATAGGGATAGAGCTTCTTGGGATTTACGTAATAGTCCGGATTCGCATAACCAATGGTTTGCGTTTGCTTCTGGCGCTCGGCGACCGACTCTTCATGGCGCTGGTAGAAGATGTAGCCCGCGCGCAGTGCCGCAATAATGATCGCCACCATCAGCGCCAGCTGAATCCTCTGCTTGGCTTCTGGACTGATCATGGGGAAACTTTATCAGATTCTGTTGCGCCAGCGAGTCATTTAAAATGCGATCTGCAGGCCTGAGATAGACTGTACTGGAAGGAGTTCCCGCGAATGCCAGCCATCACCGAACAAGACGTTCTCAGCGCCCTCCGGAGTTGTTACGACCCGGAGATTCCGGTCAACATCGTTGACCTGGGCCTGATCTACAGCGTGAACTTTGCGCCCGCGCCCGACGACAAACAGGACGTCTTGGTGGAAATGACTCTCACTGCTCCGGGCTGCCCCGAGCACGTGAACATCAGCAAGCAGGTCAAATCCCGACTCGAGCAACTGCCCGGCATTCGCAACGCCAACGTGAATGTGGTCTGGACGCCGCCGTGGACTCCGGAGCGTCTCAGCGCTGACGCGAGAAAACAGCTCGGCATCGAGTGAGGAAAGCGGGCGTCAGGCGTCAGACCTCAGACTTCGGACCTCAGACTTCAGACCTCGGACAAAAAACCCGAGACGATCTCCGCTTCCCATCCCTGATCAGAAACCTAAGGTCTGAAGTCCGACGTCTGAGGTCTGAGGTCAGAGGTCTGTTATTCCCCAATCTCCTCCCAGGCTTCGACCGCGCTTCGCCCAGCCGCTTGTGTGATCCGCCGGCCGGCTCGCCCAGCCATCTCCATGACTTCCATGCTCCGCTCGAAATAATCGGGCAGCGACCGCCGAACTTTTTCGAACTTCTCCGGATACTCCGACGCCAGCACCGCCAGGCCCACACCCGTCGCCAGCACGCCCGCCGGATATCGTTTTTTTATGAACAGAATCGCTGCCGCCCCGATGGAACCCACGACCACTGCCTTTTTCCAGCTATCCATTCCTTCCCCCAAACAAAAGTCACTAGCTGGATTGTACCCGCGCCCGCCAGCCCGCACCAACTCTCGGCGCGGCTTGCCGGCTGAGCTTGCAGTCCAGGTTCCTTTGCCTTCGGCTGCATCGCACGGGTACGCTGCTCTGAGCCCTTATCGCAGACATGTATACTGCGGGGTTCGCAGGAGGCCCCATGTTCACTCCCATCCGAGTTGTCGCCATTGTCGTGAGCATCAGTGTCGTGACCGCGGCTCTCTCCGCCCAGACCAAGCCGCGTGCCCGGGATCTCGGTGTTCCCTTCGACGGCACACCCGGCGCGAACAATGCCATTACGGATGTCAAAGGCGTCGAGGTCGGTCACACCACGCTGATCTCAGGCGAAGGAAAACTCGAGGTCGGCAAAGGTCCCGTCCGCACCGGGGTGACCGCAGTTCTTCCCCGTGGCAAGAATTCCAGCGACCCTGTTTTCAGCGCCTGGTTTACGCTCAACGGCAACGGCGAGATGACCGGCACGACCTGGGTGGAAGACTCCGGCTTTCTCGATGGCCCGGTCATGATCACCAACACGCACAGCGTGGGGGTCGTCCGCGATGCCGTCATCGCCTGGAAGGTCAAACACGGCTCGCCCGATACGGAAGGCTATTGGTGGTCGCTCCCCGTTGTCGCCGAAACCTGGGACGGCTATCTCAACGACATCAACGGATTTCACGTCAAGTCCGAAGACGCTTTCCACGCCCTCGACTCCGCCCACTCCGGCCCCGTCGAAGAGGGCAACGTCGGCGGCGGCACTGGCATGATCTGCAACGAATTCAAGGGCGGCATCGGCACCTCTTCCCGCGTACTCGATGCTAAGCATGGTAGCTACACGGTAGGCGTTCTAGTGCAGTGCAATTACGGGGAGCGGGATCAGCTCCGCATTGCCGGCATTCCCGTGGGCCGCGAAATCCCTGCGGACAAAGTTTGGGATGACGACGTCGGCTCCATCATTGTTGTGGTGGCGACGGATGCGCCTTTGATTCCAACTCAGCTGAAGCGCGTCGCAAGGAAAGTTGCCCTGGGATTGGGCCGCGACGGCAGCTACTCGGGCGATGGCTCCGGCGACATCTTCATCGCCTTTTCCACCGCAAACCCCGGCGCCGCTAATTCCAAGGGATTGCGCCAGCTCACCATGCTGCCCAACGATTCGCTCAATCCGATTTTTCTGGCGACCGTCCAGGCCACCGAGGAAGCCGTGGTCAATGCCATGGTCGCCGCTGAAACCATGACTGGCATCGACAACCACACGGTCATCTCTCTGCCGCACGACCGGCTGCGCGAAGTGTTGAAAAAATACAATCGGCTGGCGAAATAGGGGCTTGGCGGTCTGTTTGCTCACCATGGAGGCACGCAGACGCGGAGCAAATCCTTGATTGATGATTAATGTACATGCCGTCGAGGCTGTTCAATCAACAATCAAAAATCAACAATAGCATCTCTGTGTCTCTGTGTCTCTGTGCCTCTGTGGTGAAGATTCCTGTTTGCGCCTTGCAGTACTCCTTAGTCCCGGCCAAACGTTCCCGTCCCATGCCGGAACTCCTCTGGCTCGATCCCGAACCGCTTCAGCATGGACTGCAGAGTGGTCCGCTTGATCCCCAGCCGACTCGCGGCCCCGTCCTCTCCGGACAGCACGCCGTTGGTTTCGTGCAGAATGCGAATAATATGCTCACGTCCCATCTCTTTAAGGTCGTCGCGAGACAACTCCTGAGGCGCATCCAGTTCCACAGGTGGCGCCGCCAGCACCTCTCCTTTGGTCAGAATCACCATTCGTTCAATCATGTTTTCGAGCTCGCGGATGTTCCCTGGCCAGCTCCAGTTCTCCAGCACGCTCATGGTTTCGTCCGGAACGATGTCGATGCGCTTGCCCATGCGGGCCGCGTACTTCTGCACAAAGTGATGGACCAGGGCAGGAATGTCGGGCCGCCGTTCACGCAGCGCCGGCATCAAGATAGGAAAGACGTTGAGGCGATAGAACAGGTCTTCACGAAACCTCTTCTCGGCTACGTCTTTTCTCAAGTCCCGGTTGGTGGCAGAAATGACGCGCACGTCAACCCGCAGGGTTCGCACCCCGCCCAGCCGTTCAAACTCCCTGTCCTGCAGAACCCGCAGCAGCTTGGGCTGCAGTTCCAGCGGCAACTCGCCGATCTCGTCCAGGAACAGGGTGCCTTTATCCGCTAGTTCCAGCCGGCCGATCTTCTGGTTCACCGCGCTGGTAAACGCGCCTTTCTCATGCCCGAACAGTTCGCTTTCCAGCAACCCCGTGGGCACCGCCGCGCAATTGAGCTTGATGAAATTCTTGTCCTGCCGCGCGCTCAGCGAATGGATCGCCCGCGCCACCAACTCTTTCCCCGTACCTGTCTCCCCCAACAGCAGGACCGTGGAATCGGTCGGCGCCACCACCCGCGCATCCTTCAGCACCTCCCGCAGGGCGGGACTCTGGCCGATGATGTTTTCAAACCCGAGCTCCGCCCGGATTTCGCTTTCCAGGTACCGCTTCTCCTGAACCAGCCTGTCCTTCGCTTTCTGCAGACTGTCGGCCAGCTCCCGCAGGCGGGCAATATCCATGCTGGCGCCCGTGATTCCGACAATGTTCTGCTGTGCGTCGAACAGGGGTTCAACTGTGAGATCGAAAGAATAGTTCCGGCCGTTGTGCGGGATCTGGAGTTCGCCGCGCGCGGCTTTCCCTGTTTCCAGGACCCGGCGTTTGAGCTCCACCAGGCGCGCAGCCTTTTCCGATCCGATGATTTCGTCATCGGTTTTGCCGACAACTTCCTGGTGCAAATACAGCCGCGGATTGTAAACCCAGGTATAACGCAGCTCGCGGTCTTGATTGAAAACCGTAATCGGGGAATCCTTCAGCGCCACTCGGAAGCGTTCTTCGCTTTGCCGCAGCGCCTCTTCCGCCCGCTTGTGCTCGGTGATATCTTCAACCGTTCCCTCGTAGTACGCTATCTCTCCTTCCGTATTGCGGATGGCTTTGGCGGTCTCGCGGACAAAGATCGCTGTGCCGTTTCTCTTCGTCCATGAGGCTTCGAGTCCTTTTACTTCCCCCTCATCCGCAAGCCGGCTCTCGAACTCAGCACGCTCATAACCTGGCGCAAACCCTTCTTCTTCAAGATTGCGCTGCGATAACTCTGAGAACGAAGAGAAGCCTAACATCTTGACCAGAGATGGATTTGCCACCAGTATTTTTCCATCCGGGGTGGTGCGGTAGAGGCCGATGGCAGAATTTTCGCATAGCGTACGGAATCGCTCCTCGCTCTCGCGCAAGGCCTCCTCCGCCTGCTTGCGCTCGCTGATATCCACCAAAAAGGCCAAAGTAGCAGGGCCGTCGGGCAGGTCTACCTGGGCCATGTCGATATGCGCCTCGAACCGAGTACCGTCCTTCCTCTGCGCGACTCCTTCGTAGCTGGAAGGAACAGCCTCGCCCAGCGAGCGCAGCCGGGACCGCTTTTCCAGAACGGCTCCGTCCTCTGGCGACCAATATCCCGCGATCGGGCGGCCAATCACTTCTTCGGCGCTCTGATATCCGAACATCTTGCGAAACGCAGGGTTGCCGTAGAGGTTGACTGCGTTCCGGCCCGTAGCGATCGCAACCGGCGCCCCCTCGATCAACGTTCGCAACCGCAATTCGCTGGCTTGCAGAGCTTCTTCGGCCTTCCTGCGCGCTTGCTCACTCTTCACCCGTTCGGTCGCGTCCCGCTGGATCCCCCAGATTCGCACCAACCTGCCGTCCTCTACCACTCCGATCATGCTGTTCAGGAAAACCTTCGCATTTCCCTGCCGGTCCACCTCATGGGAGGCGCGCTCCAGGACGCGGAAACCGCAGCGGACGTACTCGCGCATAAGCTCCAGATTTCCGGGGTCGTCGGGTACGAGCATGTCTGCCAGCCGCTTTCCGATCATTTCCTGGGCCGACCCGAAGCCATACATTCTGGCGAGGGCGTCGTTGCACTCCGTCACGTAAGCATCGCGGCGGATGCGGGTAATCACTTCCTCTTCCGGCAAATCAATGGGAACAGGGATACGCAAATCTTCCCGAAAGATTCCTTCGGAACTTCGTGCCACGAACTGTCCATAGTCTTCTTCCCGGCGCCGCAGCGCCGCCTCCGCCCGCTTCCGCTCGGTAATGTCATGCGCCATTCCGCGGACAATCGGCGACGCTACTCCTTCAGTGCGCAGCGTGTTGTTGTATTCCCAGATCCTGCGTTCCCCGCTCCGGGTCAAAACGCACATCAAGCCTTTGTCCGCGCCGGCTGTCTTGATCCTGGCCAGGTAGGCGTCGAACTGTTCTCGAAACTCCGGAGCGATTATTTCTCGCAACGGGATATTCAGCAGTTCGCCGACCTCGTACCCAAGAACTCGCGCCGGAGCCGGGTTGAGCGAGATCAGATCCCCTGCCAGATCGTGGGTACAAACCAAATCCTCACTATGTTCGACCAGGTCGCGGTACCGGTCCTCGCTTACGCGCAGTGCCTGTTCCACTTGTTTTCCACTGCACGTCAGCAGAGTGAGAAACACCCCGATGATCGCAAACAGCGTCGGCCCCACCAGGTCCTCAGGAGTACGAATCACGAACGAGTTCGTGGGTTCCAAGAAGAAGTACGCGCCCGACACCGTTGCCAGCAGAGTAGCCACCATTCCCGGCCACAATCCGGCCCGCATCGCGACCAGCACTACGGTGGGATAGAACAGAATGAACGCCAGGTGGAATGGACCCAACGATCTCAAGCCCAACTGCAGGACAGTTGCTCCTGCCACGGCCAGCACCGCCAACGCGTAGCGTCGAAACGGACTGCGCAACCAAGGCACCGACGCTCCAATGGGTTCCCCTCGATCGGCAATACTCATAGCCAACCTCCACTTCATGGGATTCCCGGGTTCAATTATGTGCGCTGACTTCAGCCAAGCGCGGTCGCCGATCCACTTTTCGTCGCGCGAACGGAAACTCAGTCTGATCTCAGGTCGATCCTGGCGCAGGGGAGGCGTAGGACAGCATCCAGCATCATCCCGCAAGATACCTCAGTCTGTGACCGTAATCACAACTGTCTGCTTTGTTACGAAAGCCGAACAAGCGGCAAAATACCGAAATGGGACGGACGGGCCCCATTTTGCCCGTCCGTCGCGAAAACGCGAGGACTCTGGCTTTGCTGTCAGGCTATTCCTTTACTGCTCTGTCGGTGATCTCCAACCCTTTGTCAATGATGGCGAACGCTTCGCGCAGTTGCTGCTCGTTGATGCACAGCGGAGGGTTGGTGAAGAACGTATTCCACCGCACCAGCGTGTATAAGCCCTGCTCGCGGAAATAGCGCCCCAGAGCGGCCATCTCCTCCGATGTGCCATTGAACGGAGCCATGGGCTGCCGCGTCTTGCGGTTGCGGACGAGTTCGACAATGCCGAATAGTCCGATCGAGCGCACCGCTCCCACCGACGCATGCTTCGCCTGGAGCTCTGCTCCGAGTTGCTTCATGACCGAGCCCATCTTCTTTGTGTTTTCAATGAGCCGGTCTTCCTCATACACGCGAATCGTCGCCAGCGCCGCCGCGCATCCCATAGGATGCGAGTTATACGTCAGCCCGCCGTAGAAGACTTTGTCCTGGAAGTGCTGCGCAATGTGGTGCCGCATGCCGACTGCGCCGAGCGGAAGATAGCTTGAAGTTAATCCCTTCGCCAGCGAGATCAGATCGGGTACAACCTTCCAGTGATCCACCGCGAACCATTCTCCGGTGCGGCCAAATCCCGCCATGACCTCGTCGGCGATCATCAGGATGCCGTACTTGTCACAGAGTTTGCGCACGCCTTGAAGGTATCCGTCCGGGGGAACGAGAATGCCGTTCGTGCCTGTGACCGGTTCGAGAATGAACGCCGCGATATTCTGCGGGCCTTCCATTTGCATGGTCTCCTCGATCGTAGCCAGCGAGGCCTCCGCTGATTCCCAGCCGCGTTCGATGCCGTGATACGGATCGAGCACGCGCACCACCCCCGGTATGCCCGGCTCGGCGGGCCAGCGCCGCGGGTCGCCGGTGAGCGAGATGCTGCCCGCCGTCGCCCCGTGATAGGAGCGGTAACGCGCCATGATCTTGTGACGGCCGGTGAAAAAACGTGCGAGCTTGATCGCGTTCTCGTTGGCTTCGGCGCCGCCGTTGGTGAAGAAGAACGTGTCAATGTCGCCGGGACAAATCTCGGCCAGCTTCGCGCCCAGCCGCGCGCGCGGCTCGTGCGCCATGAACGGATTCGCGTAGCAGAGCGTCTCCGCCTGCTCTTTGATGGCGCGGATGACGCGCTCATCGCCGTGGCCGATGTTCACCGACATCAGTTGGCTGTTGAAGTCGATGAAGCGTTTGCCCTCGGGCGTCCAGAAATAGATCCCCTTCGCCTTGGCGACCGGGATCGGATCAACTTTCGATTGCGCTGACCACTCATAGAGCGTGTGTTTCTTGGTGAGTTCGACCATTTCCTGGCCGGTCATCGTCGGGGTGGCAAGAGTAGTAGTCATTTAGTCCTCATGTTCACGAATCTCAAGTTTTTCCACCACAGAGTCACGGAGACACAGAGAAGAACCTAAAGGATTCTTCGGATGATCCCCTGTGTCAACAACGGCACGTCGAAGTTGATCAGCAGGCCGACGTGCTTACCAGATATTTTCAAATACGTGAGAAGCTGGGCCTCGTGGATCGGGAGAATTTTCTCGACGGCCTTCAGTTCGACGACGACCTCCCGCTCGACAATCAGGTCGATCCTGTATCCGCAGTCAAGTTGCAAGCCCTTGTAGGAAACGGGAAGCGCAACCTGCCGTTCGAAAGCCAGCCCGCGAAGGTGCAGTTCGTGGCACAAGCACTCTTCGTAGGCCGATTCGAGGAGACCGGGACCAAGCTGGCGATGAACTTCAATCGCCGCTCCGATGATCGCGCTGGTTCGGGGATCTTTCTGTTCTTCGCCTTCTCTGTGTCTCTGTGACTCTGTGGTGAGAATGTTCATGAGCGTGCTCAGAACTTTCGGCTGTGCTCCTTGGCCCAGCGCTCCACGACGACTTTCTTGTCGGTGTAGAACTCGATAGCGTCGCGGCCCTGGCCGTGGAGATCGCCGAAGAAACTGTTCTTCCACCCGCTGAACGGGAAATACGCCATGGGCGCGGCCACGCCAATGTTGATGCCGATATTGCCCGCCGGCGCCTCGTAGCGGAAGCGGCGTGCCGCCGATCCGCTCGAGGTGAACAGCGATGCCTGATTGCCGTAGGCGCTGCGTTCGAGGAAAGCCAGCGCTTCGTCCAGATCACCAGCGTGCACCAGGCTGAGCACCGGACCAAAAATTTCCGTGTCCGTGATCTCGCTGGTCGCCGGCACATCGTCAAGGATCGTCGGCTTCACGAAGTTTCCTGATTCGTATTTCGGAATCTTCGCACCGCGTCCGTCGAGCAGAACTCTTGCGCCCTGCTTCTCGCCGACGCCGATCAGCGACTCGATGCGTTCCTTGCTCTGCGGTGTAATCACGGGCCCCATCTGCACGCCTTCTTCGAGCCCGTTGCCGACGCGGAGTTTCGAGGCGGCATCGGCGATTGAATCTCTGAATGTTCGCTGCGCTTCCCCGATCGTCACCGCGACCGATACGGCCAGGCAGCGCTGCCCGGCGCACCCGAATGCGCTGTCGCCGATGATCTGCGTGGCCATCGGCATGTCGGCATCCGGCAGAACGATCACATGATTTTTGGCCCCGCCCTGGCACTGGCAGCGTTTCCCCTTCTCCGCCGAGCGGGCATAGATGTAGCGCGCCACTGGCGTCGAGCCAACAAAGCTGATGGCGCGAACTTTCGGATGATCGATGAGGGCGTCAACCGCCGCCTTGCCACCGTTGATCAGACTGACAACGCCTTTCGGCAGCCCGGTCTTTTCGAGCAGTTGATAGATGTAGCGCATGGTCAGCGGCACGCGCTCGCTGGGTTTCAGAATGAAGGTGTTGCCGGTGGCGATCGCGTAGGGCAAATACCAGAACGCGATCATGCCCGGAAAATTGAAGGGCACGATTGCTGCAGCCACGCCGAGCGGCTGGCGGATCATCAGCTCGTCGATGCCGCGCGCCACGTCTTCCAGGTTGTAGCCCTGCATCATCATGGGGATGCCGCAGGCCACTTCGACATTTTCGATGGCGCGCCGCATCTCGGCTTTGGCTTCCCCGAAGGTCTTCCCGTTTTCCAGCGTGATGAAGCGGGCGATTTCGTCAATATGTTCTTCGAGCAGCATCTTGAGCTTGAACAGAGGCTGGATGCGGTCTTCTGGCGGAGTGCGCCGCCACTCAGGAAATGCGGCCGCGGCGGCTTCTACGGCGGCGTTCACGTCGGCCGCAGCGGCCAGCGGAACGCTGGCCAGAACCTCGCCGGTCGCAGGATTGACGACATCGCGCCATTCCGACGCACCCGATTCAGCCCATTGGCCGTTGATGTAGTTGGTGAGCCGGCTGATTGGAGGTGCGGCTATGCTCATGGTGATGCCTCAGCTGTCGCGAAGATTCGGTTGTCAGTATTCAGTACCCAGTACTCAGTTGTCAGTTCACAGTTGCCATTAATATCCCAGCCGCAGCCACCATTATATGGGCCAGTACTGGCCACTGAGTACCGAGTACTGGGTACTGAGTACTGCTTCACACCAGCTGCGCAACCGCGCCTTTCTGGCTGCACACGGTCGCGATCGCTGACTCCAGCACGTCAAGTCCTTCGTCCATCTGCTCGTCAGTGATGACCAGTGGGACCAGCACGCGGATGACGTTGGAGTAAGAGCCGGCCGTGATGGTGATCAGGCCATGTTCGTAGCAGTACTGAGTGATTTTCTTTGTCTCATCGGAGGCCGGCGCTTTTGTTTCTTGCGACTGCACCAGTTCGATGGCCTGCATGCCGCCCAGGCCGCGCACGTCGCCGACGATCGGCCAGCGGCGCTGCCAATCGCGAGCGCGGCGCTGAAAGCGGTCGCCAAGTTCGTTGGCACGAGTCAGCAGATTCTCGCGCTCAAACAAGTCGAGCACAGCCAGCGCAGCCGCGCAGGAAAGCGGATTGCCAGCGAAGGTTCCGCCAAGACCGCCGACCGCGGGAGCATCCATGATTTCGGCGCGACCGGTGACGGCGGCGAGCGGCAGCCCTCCGCCAAGCGACTTCGCCGTCACCAGAATATCCGGCTCGATGCCGTAACGTTCGCTGGCAAACAGCGCGCCCGTGCGCCCGAAACCAGACTGGATCTCATCCGCGATAAAGAGGATGCCATGCTTGTGGCAGAGATCAATCAGAACCTTGAAATAATCCGGCGGCGGGGCGATGAATCCGCCTTCTCCCAGAACCGGCTCGGCGATCACCGCGGCGACTTCTTCGTTCGCCACCACGCGCTTGAACGTATCTTCGAGATGGCGCGCGCAGTAGAGATCGCACGATGGATACTTCATCGAGTAGGAGCAGCGGTAGCAGTAGGCAAACGGGACCCGGTATACCTCGCCGGGAAACGGAGCGAATCCGGCCTTATAAGGATGCGTCTTGCTGGTGAGGGCCAGCGTCATCATCGTGCGGCCGTGGAATGCGTCTTCGAACGCAATGATGCCGGGGCGCTTGGTATAGGCGCGGGCGATCTTGACCGCGTTTTCCACGGCCTCGGCGCCGCTGTTCACGAAGATCGTTTTCTTGGCGAACGTGCCCGGAGTCACTTCGTTCATGCGCTCGGCAAGGCGGACGTAGCTCTCGTAAGGCGTAACCTGCACGCATGTGTGCAGGAAGTGGTCGAGCTGGTCCTTCACGGCTTCGACGACGGCGTCGCGCCGGTGGCCGGCATTGGCGCAGCCAATGCCACCGGCGAAATCGAGATAGCGGTTGCCGTCGACATCTTCGAGCCAGGCGCCTTCGGCCTTGGCCACGTAGATGGGCGTGCCGTGAGAAAGGCCGCGGGGCACGGCTTTCGCGCGGCGCTCGGAGAGGGCCTTCGACTTCGGGCCCGGGATGGGAGTATGCAGTTGAATAGTAGGCATCGTAAATTTCCAGTTGCCAGTTGCCGGTTGCCGGTTGCCAGTAAGTCAGCTCATGCCGGGATCGATCTACTGGCGACTGGCTACTGGCAACTGTTCTTCAGTACCAGCCGATCGGCGCTTCGTTCAGGTTGATGTGAACCTGCTTGGTTTCCAAATATTCTTCGATACCCAACGGGCCAAGTTCGCGGCCGAAACCGGATTGCTTGAAGCCGCCCCACGGCGCTTCGACATACGTCGGCTGCATGTGGTTGACCCAGACAATTCCGGCGCGCAGAGCCTTCACGGCGCGTATGGCTTTGAAAATGTCGCGCGTCCAGACCGCGGCGGCGAGGCCGTACGGAGAATCGTTGGCAATCTTCATGGCGTCTTTTTCATCTTCGAACGGAATCACGGCGGCAACCGGACCAAAAATCTCTTCGCGGGCGATGCGGGCGCTGTTCGACACGTCGTAGAAAATTGTCGGCTGCACGTAGTAGCCCTTGGCGAATTTCTCAGGGCGTCCACCGCCGGAGGCCAGCTTGGCTTCCTTCTTGCCGATTTCGAGATACGAATTGACTCGATCGTACTGCTCCTTGCTCACCAGCGGACCCATCTTGGTTTCGCGCTCGAGCGGCGGGCCGAGTTTGATTCTCTTCGCTTTTTCGGTCATGGCCTCGACAAACTTCTTGTAGATGGATTTCTGCACCAGGATGCGGCTGCCCGCCGAGCAGACTTCGCCTTGATTGATGAAGACCCCGAACAGGGCGCCATCGATGGCGGCTTCGAAATCGGCGTCGGCGAAAAAGATGTTGGGCGACTTGCCGCCGAGTTCGAGCGTGACGCGCTTCACCGTATCGGCAGCTTGTTTAACGATGATCTTCCCGACGGCTGCGCTGCCCGTGAAGGCGATTTTGTTGACGTCGGGATGCTGCACGATGGGAGCGCCGCAGCTTTCGCCGAAACCAGTGACGATGTTGACCACGCCGGGCGGCAGACCGCAGTCTGCAAAGTGTTTGGCGAATTCGAGCGCGGTAAGCGGGGTCTGCTCGGCGGGCTTGAGGACGCAGGTACAGCCAGCGGCTATCGCCGGTGCCAGTTTCCATGCGGCCATCAGCAGAGGATAGTTCCAGGGAATGATCTGGCCCGCCACGCCGACGGGTTCTTTGAGCGACAGGCTCAGCGCATTGTCGGGGACCGGATTCACCTGGCCCGTCACTTTGGTGGCGAGGCCGCCGTAGTATTCGAAGCAGGTCGCGACATCGTTGAGATCGTACTCGGCTTCAACGATAGGTTTTCCCGTGTTGCGGCATTCGAGTTCGGCAAGCGCGGAAAGATGCTGCCGAACCTTGTCAGCTAAGCGGAAGAGCACCCGTCCGCGTTCTTGCGCCGTGGTGGTCGCCCACGGGCCCTCCTCAAATGCGGCCTTGGCGGCGGCGACGGCACGGTTCACATCTTCGGCTGATGCGTCAGGAACTTGGGCGATGATTTCTTCGGTCGAGGGATCGTAGACGGGGAATGTCTTCGCCGACTTGCTCGCGACCCATTCGCCGTTGATGAACATTTGGTAAGTCTTCACGTCGGTTTTGACTCCGCCAAGCATAAACCCTCCACGAATCGGTTTGTGTGGGGACGGGCGCCCCCGCCCGTCCATGCCGAGCGAAGCTCGGCAGCTTTTTCACTCCCTAATCATTGTCGAGCTGCGCTCGACCGGACAGCCGAGGACAGCTGTCCCTACTCGGACCTTGCGTTTCCTAAGTCCGTCGCTTCAACTCCGGTGGCCTGTGTTACCTTGCGCCGTCCGTAAACAAAAAAGAAAAATGCGGCCAGTCCGATGAAGAACAGCGTGCCGCCCACCATCCAAATCTCGTACCACAACAGCGACGAGATTTGCTGCGCCGGGAAGAACACCATTGCGATCCCGAGAATCGTGGTCAAAAATCCGCTCACCCCTGCAACCAACATCGTTGCTCTGCCGTATTGCCCCTGAGGTGTCGATTCCGTCACGGCAAACTTCACCAGCGCACCGAACATGTAGACGAAGGGCACGAGCTGCAACACCACGGCGAGCGACAGCAGTTTCTGAAATGTTTCCTGCACCCCGGCTCCAGTGAAATTCAAAATCACCAGAACTGCAGAAACGATTCCCTGCAAGATCAGCGCTGCGTACGGTGTTCTGTAGCGCGGGTGCACATTTCCGAGCCAGCTCGGCATGTAGGAATCGAGTCCCGCAACGAACGGAATACGGGCCGAACCACCCATCCAGGCCGAGCCGATACCGGCGATCGACAAACTGAGCAGAAGCGCAAAAGGAATGGTGATCCAGCCAACACCCACGCGACCGGCCATGTGCGTGACCGCCTGCACGATCCCTTGCAGCACATTGACACTTTTCCCCACCGCGATCAGCAGCGTCAGGGTTGCTCCCACATAGAGAGCCCCCGAGATGACGCCGCCCCAGGCAACCGCTCCCGGAAGAGTGCGGCGAGGGTCCTTAATTTCGTCGCCCATGACGGATGCGAGTTCCAGGCCGACGAGGCCGAAGCAGATTACGCCGAATGAGTTCAGCACGAACTTGGGGTTGGCGGGGATGGCGAAATCGGCTGCAGTCAGCGTGGTTCCGAAATGTGTCCAGATCACAATGCCGAGGCCGATCAGAACCGCGGCGGCGACGAAGGTTCCAATCGCACCGAGGTTGTTGATCCACTTGCCCACGCCGAGGCCGAGAATATTGAACAGCGTGAGCAAAGCCAATAGCGCGAGCGAAGTCGTCGAAGCAAAGAGTTTGTTATCGGCCAGTCCTTGATGTCCGGGGCCGAGTACGTAGACCGACACACCGACGAAGTACAGCATCACCGTCGGTACGTAAAGCATGTTGTTGGTCCAGTAGCACCAGCCGGAAAGAAACCCGTGGAAATCGCCAAAAACCTCCTTAGCCCAGAGATATACACCGCCCTCGCCGGGATAACGGTGCGCGAGCTCGATGACCGCGATGCCCTGCGGCCAGAAGAAAAGCAAAAGTGAGATGATCCACAGCCAGACGGTGACCCCGCCGTTCGCTGCAATCGAGGGGACGACGTTCAGGTTGAATACGGCGACAACGAAAAGCAACACCAGATCGCGTCGCCCGAGGGCGCGGATCAGGTGCGGCTGGGCGGCGGATTGGGGGGTCGCAGACACTAGTTATCAGTCTTCAGTCGTCAGTCGTCAGTCGTCAGTGTGGTGAACTGGCTGATGACTGACAACTGACGACTGATTCTCACGTTGCTGGCTGCCCCACCCTTCGCGGTTTTCGAAGGGTGGGATGACTTTGCTCTCAATGTGCCACTTCGGCCGGGACGCGTTCGCTGCGCTCCTGCTGGGCTTTCGCCAGAGACGCGGCAACGTCGTCAAACGCCGCCAGATGCTCGTTAATGTCGGCTTCGGTGTGTTGAACCGAGATCGTCCACTGCTCATCCCACCAGTAGGGCTGAGGCATCACGCCGCGGTTGACCATGCCGAACCAGTAATGGCGCCACAGATCCACATCAATCACCGTCCAGTCGCGATAGTTGACGATTTCTTTGGGATACAGCATCAGCGCGCCATTGGCGCCGGCTTGCACGATATAAGCCTGCAGGCCGACTTTCGCGATGGTCTTGCGATAGCCATCCGCCAGCTTCTTACTCAGTTTGTCGACCCGAGCGTAATTCTCGCGGGTGAGGACTTCGCGGAACGTCGCCAATCCTGCAGCCATCGAGACGGGATTCGTGTTGTAGGTCCCACCGTGGAAGACCTTGTGCTGCGAGATAAGGTCCATCACCGATTTGCTCGCGCCGAAAGCAGCCAGCGGGAAGCCTCCGCCGATGGACTTCGCCAGGCAGATCATGTCGGGCATAACGCCGAAATATTCGCTGGCGCCTCCCCAGCAAAGTTTGGCGCCGGTTTTGACTTCGTCGAAGATCAGCAGCGCGCCGTTTTTCGTGGCGATCTCGCGCAAGCCTTTCAGGAAACCGGGTTGCGGCATGCAGAGGCCAACATTCATCAAAATCGGTTCAAGAATGATGGCGGCGATTTCCCCAGGATTTTCCTTGAAGCGGCGCTCGACGGTGGCGAGGTCGTTGAACGTGGCGACGAGCACGTTCGCCACGGCAGACTTGGGTACGCCCAGACCGCCGGGCACCGCCGTCGGATTATGCACGTCGCCGAAATCCGGAGCGTGCGGCTTCACGCTGACCAGAGCACTGTCGTGCAGGCCGTGATAAGCGCCTTCGAACTTGACGATCTTGTCGCGCCCGGTGGCGGCACGCGCCAGCCGAATCGCGTGCATGGTGGCTTCGGTCCCGCTGTTGCCGAAGCGGCACATCTCGACCGGAAAGCGGTTGCAGATTTCTTCCGCCAGTTCCCATTCCATGTCATGGGGCATGCCGTACATGGTTCCGGTAGAAAGCCGCTTCTCGACGGCCTTCATCACGGCAGGATGGCAGTGCCCGGCCATGAGCGCGCCGAAGGTCAGGTTGTGGTCAATATATTCGTTGCCGTCGAGATCGCGGAACTTGCTGCCGCTGGCCTCCTTCACGAAGATCGGCCAGGGGTCGTAGGCGCGATAGTTGCTGGCCACGCCCAGAGGAATGCGTTTGAGATTCTTCTTGTGCGCTTCGGCGGATCTAGGAGTGCGGCGCTCGAAGGTCGAGAGTTCCTTCTGCAGATCGGGGTACATCGAGATTCTCCGGGGATGCTCAGGCCCGGCAAGCGGGCCATTAGAATTCCGGGACGGCGGGCCGTCCCGGATGTATTTCTTAGTCTAGTCCTTGCAAGCTAATAGAAGAACTTCAAAGCAAACTGCAATAGCCGTGGATCTCCGGCTGATGTGATCTTGCCAAATCCCGACAGGCCGTCCTGGTAGTGGCCGTCCGGGTTCGAGAAGTTCGTGCGGTTGAAGACATTGAAGATCTCGGCACGGAACTGCAAATACCTGGTCTCGCTCAGAGGAATCTTCTTATGCACCGAGAAATCCCAATCGACAAGTCCCGGGCCGCAGCAGAGTGTGCGTTGTGTGCCGTTGTTGAAGCTGCCGTAGGGCGGATCGGAGAACTGGTTGTAGTTGAGGTAGAAACCTCCAGTTTTCTTGGGATTCAGAATTTGCAGCGGACCGTTCAAGCTGGGAGCCTCGGTCCCCAGGAAGAAAAGGCTGTTGATCAGCTCGTTGTCGTCCTCGGTATCGAGACGGATGGGGAATCCGCTTTGGAATTGCGTAATCCCGGAAACCTCCCAATCGTTGACCACCCTGCCGGCGAAGCCCTGGCGCTTGGCAATAGGCAGCTCCCAGTCGTAGGAGATTACGAAGCGCTGCTTGGAGTTGAACAGAGAGAGGCCTCGGCTGGTGCGGTAGTTGAAGGGATTCAGAGTTTCTTCAAACGTGGAACCGTCGTCGATCGACTTGCTATAGGTATAGGCGGCCTGAAACTGCAGGCCGTGAGAGAAACGCTTTTGCAGCATCATCTCCAGTGCGTTGTAGTTGGAGTTGGCGATGGTGTCTTCGGCGAAGATGTCGGTGAAGACGGGAACACCGTCCACGGGACAGCCGGTACCAGGGGTGGCAGGTGGGCCAGTAGGATTACAGTTGGGCGAGGAGTAGGGACGGAGACCAACCATGTTCAGCGCTGGGTTCCCCGGGCCATACTGTGCCACTGATCCGTAAGGCATGTGAAGCGTATAACCTGTGGGAACGCTGTTTGCGGGCAAAATCCACTGGCTGTCCTCCACCGTTGGGCCGCAACCATAGGCGCTGCTGAGCGCGTCCGGAATGCCAGCGTTTTGTTGCAAGTAGTACTGCGATATGTTGTACATATCCAGGCAGGTCTGGGGCGTGGAGGGATTGATGTCGTGACTGGCCAGCAAGCGATGGCCCTGGGATCCGACATAGCCAATCTGCAACATGGTGCTGGCGCTCAGCTCGCGCTGGATGGTGAGGTTGTACTGAGTGGTGTACTGCGAGCGCAGGTGCGGTCCGAATTCGCCGTAAAGAAGGATAGGGCGAAACAGGGACAAATCGGTTTGCGCGCTTTTCGTGGGGGTGATGATGCCGCCGAAAGGATTAGGCGTTGGGATGTAGTTCGTACTCAGCTGACTCACGAAGGGCGTGTTGAAAAGAGTATCGGAGAGCGAAGAGCTGCCGCCAAAAGGAGGCTCCGCGCCGAACTGGGCCAAAACCAGCTCTTCGATCGGGTTATAAAAAAGACCCCAGCCGGCGCGAATGCTGGTTTTGCCATTGCTTCCGAACAGCTTTGCCATGGGGCCACTCTTAAAATCCGGACTGTAAGCTATACCAATGCGTGGGGCGAAAGACTTGTAATAGGTTGAAGTCAAGCCGGCGGGGACGCCGGGATCGCCCGGAACAACCAAGCCTGTCGGTGCAGTACCGGTATTGGCGCAAGTGGGACCTGCCACGTTATTCGGCGGGTTTTCCCAGTAGGTCGCGCTGGTCGTGATTCCGCAGGGGTACACCGTGGAATTTTGTCCGGGCCGGAAGGTTTCGACGTGGCCGCTGATGTCGGTGGGAGGAGGAGTCAATTCCCAGCGCAAACCGTAGTTCAAGGTCAGGTTAGGCTTGATCTTCCAACTGTCCTGGACGAACGGATACACCGCCGTACTGCGAATATCTTCGCGCTGCCCAGAGCCCTGAACATAAGTGTCGTTCAGTCCCAGCAGGAACTCGGCGTATTGGTCGCCGTCGCTGGGAACGATCGCATTGGGACCGCTGTTGTTGAAGGTGAAATAGCCATTTACGTCGAAGTAGTAGTACTGGTCGAAGCGGGCGCGGCGGATATCCACGCCAAACTTGTAGGTGTGGTTGCCTTTCACCCAGGTGAGGCCATCGGACCATTGGAAGCTGTTGCCGACCTGAGGAAGTGTCCCCTCCCAATTGTTGCCAAACTGCGCGCCTCCAGAGATGGAGACGTAGGGAACACCCGTCAGGTTGGAAGGCAACCCCGGCGTAATGCCCAGCTTGGGCAACGTGCCGAATTTATTCTGGATGAAGGCGGAATCCGAAAGTCCGGTAAAGCAATACTGGGGGGCGACCGTTCCGGAGCAGGAGGACGTGACCAGGTTCGTAGTCTGGGGCTTCAAGTACCCGAGTTGGCCCTCGCGCATGTAGGTGAAGTGGGCCTCGTTGACCAGGGAGTTACCAATGGTCCAGGTATGAGTGAAGTTCCACTGCTGATTGCGAAGGTTGAAGTAGTTTCCGAAGCCGGGAACGGTGGCGCCAGCTTCCTCGAAAGTATTGTAGGGCAACAGCTGACGGCCGTCATTGAAGTAGTAATAAGCTGTTAAGCTCTGATGATCGTTGATGCGGTGATCGAAGCGGGCCGTAAACTGGTCGGCGTTGTCGGTCCCCACCGGGACGACCTGGTTTTGGTTGGTCCCGATGTTAGCAGCAGGAACGAACTGCTGAAGTAAATTGGCGGCTACGGGATCCTGACATTGCACAGGAATGACGCCTGTGGGGAAAATGGACGCCCACGGAACACCGGGCCCCGGAGCTACCCCGCCGATGGCGGGTGACAGGATCGCGTTCAGGCAGGTAACTCCGCCTGCCGACCGTTGGCTCAAGGTTTGGGACACCAGCGCGTCACTGCTGGAGATGTTGCCGGCAAATCCGCCAGCGGCGGCAGAAGCCACCGAAGAGAAGTCCCCACCGAATTCCCCGGTGGGCGAGGTCAGCGATGGCTGGCCGGTCGGAACGTTCAGCAACTGCCCGGGCTGCCCATCACGGATCCGGCGCCCTTCATACGACAAGAAGAAAAAAGTGCGGTCTTTCCTGATCGGACCACCGAATGTGGCGCCAAACTGATTCTGATTGAGCTGTGGCTTGGTTGTGTCAGGATAGCCGCGCGCATCCAGAATCGTGTTGCGGAAATATTCATAGACATTTCCGTGAAAAGCATTGGTTCCAGACTTGGTGATCACGTTAACCACGGAACCGGAGTTGCGGCCGTATTCCGCGTCGAAGGTATTGGTGATGACCCGAAACTCTTCGACGGCATCGGGAGTCGGTTGGATGGTGGGGGTATTGACGAACTGGTCGTTGGCGTCGCCACCGTTGACACTGAAGTTGTTGGCGCGGGTGCGTCCGCCGTTGACAGAGACGGATCCAGCATCGCTGCTGCCGGCGAACAGGCTGCCGCTCGATCCCAGCTGCGCCTGCACGCCGGGCTGAAGCTGCAGGAATTGGTAAGTATCCCGCGTGTTCAAAGGCAGTTCATTTACGGAACGGTCGTTGATGACCGCGCCCAGTTGCGTGCTGGTGGTGTCAATCTGCGGCGCTTCCGAAGTAACGTCCACAACTTCCTGCGTGCCGCCGATCTGCAGGACTGAATCCAGTGTCAGCACCTGGTTTACTTGGAGGATCAAATCCTTCTGCACGTTCTTCTTGAAACCGGTGAGTTCGAAGCTGGCCTGGTACGTTCCCGGCACAACGCTCACGAAGGAATAGTCGCCGCTCTCGTTGGTCTGCCCTTCCCGGCTGACACCTGTGGCTTGATTGGTGAGCGTGACCTTCACACCAGCCAGCACCGCGCCTGAGGGATCTGACACGCGGCCCATAATTCGGCCGGTGGCGCCTTGGGCAGCCATCAAGGTTGGGAACAGAAGGCAAATTACCACCAGCGGGCAAAGCAGCATCCAACGGGTTCGCAGCGACATGGAACCTCCAGACCTCCGGGAGTTGTTGTTTTTTCTTGAATGCGACGGCTTGTGTTTACCCACAACCTTGCTATAATTCCGGAAGGTTAGGCCTTACTATAATTGTGTAAGGTTAGTGAACTGGGGCGGGGACTGTCAAGCGGAAAAAATATCTCCTTGCCATCGAAGAATCTCTAGGCGGGCGGCTGATCACCATGAAACGGCCCGGCGCGGAACCCTATTTGAAGATCGGAGAAGTGGCGAAGATGGTGGGCATCTCGCCGTCGGTGATCCGTTCCTGGGAGAGCCTGGGCCTGGCGCGCCCGCGGCGCACCGCGAGCCAATACCGGCTGTACACGCGGGAAGACGTGACCCAACTGAAGCGGGCCCGCTTTCTGCGCAAGGTGCGGGGCCTCAACGCAGCCGCCATCGTGCAGCTGCTGAGGCGCGAGGGAAAGATACAGCCGGCGGGCGATGGCAGCGCCGGGGTCATCGGAGCCCATCTGCGGCAATTGCGGGCACGGCGCCGGCTCTCGCTCGCCCAGGTGGCGCGGGCCGCGGGAATTTCCGTAGGCTTTCTGAGTGCGCTGGAGCGTTCTCAAATGAGCGGCTCGGTTGGAACTTTGCGCAAGCTGGCGCGGTTTTACAAGACCAACATTCTGGATTTCTTCAATGCCGGGGGGACCACAACCCGGCAGATCCGCCCGGCGGAACGCAAGGTACTCGAGGCCGGCACGGGCGTACGCATGGAATTGCTGGCGTGGGGCAACACCACCATGGAACCTCATCTCTTCCGGATCGCGCCCGAAGCCGGCAGCGGCGACCCTTACACTCATGAAGGAGAAGAATTCATTTACGTCTTGCGCGGAGAGCTGGCGATCACGCTCGACGGAGAAGAGCACCGGCTGAAGCCTGGCGATAGCTTTTATTTTGAGAGCGCGATTCCCCATCGCTGGAGGAATCCTGGGCGCGGGGAAACTCAGGTCTTGTGGGTGAACACTCCGCCTACGTTTTGAATCGGAGTTGGCAAACACGAAGAGATAGTGGAGCAGTCCGCCATCCGCGGACAGCCCATGGGAGGAAAGATGAACCGTCAACCAATTCGGCATTTGCTGCTGGTGCTGGCGCCGCTGTTGTTCATCGGATCATGCTCGAAGAAGACGCCCACCCTCAACCTCCTGGTATGGGAAGGCTACGCTGATCCTTCGTTCGTCCAGGCGTTCGAGGAACAGAATCACTGCAAGGTCTCGGCCTCGTACATGGGATCGAGTGATGAACTGGTGGCCAAGCTGCGTGGCGGCAGCGCCGGCAATTATGATGTCATTTCTCCGTCCAGCGATGTGGCGACGGCGATCGCTGCGGCCGGACTGGCTGCGCCGCTCGATCTCGCGAACATTCCGAGCTATAGCCAGCTTTCCCCCCAGCTTACTTCCTTGCCGCTGGTGCGCGCCAACGGTCAGGTGTACGGCGTGCCCTTCATGTGGGGGCCAAACCCGATCATCTACGACACGACCGTTTTCCCGGCGCCTCCGGATTCGTGGAACGTGATGTGGGATGCGAAATACAAGGGAAAGATTTCTGTGTGGGACGATCTCTCCACCGTCTACATGGCGGCGCAGGTGCTCGGTTACGACAAGCCCGATCCCTCGCAACTCTACAACTTGAGCGACGAACAATTGGAGGCGGTGAAGAAAAAGCTGTTAGAGTTGAAACCCAATATCAGAAAGATGTGGTCGACGGGCGGTGAGCTGACCAATCTGTTTGAGAATCACGAAATCGCCATCGCCATGGGCTGGCCGCTCAACACCGCCGACTTGAAGAAAGCCGGCTTTCCTGCCGGCGAGACGATTCCGAAGGAAAACACCACCGGCTGGATCGATCATCTCATGATCACGGCGGGCAGTGACAATAAGGAACTGGCGCACAAGTTTCTGGAGTACATGGTGGAAGCCAGGACGCAGAAGCTCGTGACCGACAAGACGCATTACGTTCCGGCGAATCCTCAGGCCGGACAGTTCATGACGCCGGACGAGGTAAAGACCCTGCACCTGGATGATGTGGACAGCTACCAGAAGCACATCTATTTCTGGCAGAGTGTCCCGCGGCGGGCCAAGTATAACGAGATCTGGAACGACGTGAAGGCGGCGCAATAGCTCGTCTGTCCGTACCGACATCGCTGAGCGAACACGACCAATGACCTCCTCAACCATTCCCACCAGCGCGGCTGCCCCGAGCGAGCAGGCCACGGAGAGACCTACCCTGCTCAGCATTCGCAATGTGGCCAAGGCATTTGGCCGCAATGTGGTGCTGCGAAATATTTCTCTGGAGATTGCCGAGGGCGAATTTCTGACCATTCTCGGGGAAAGCGGCTCGGGGAAGACGACCCTGCTGCGGATTATTGCCGGCTTTGAGAGCGCGACTTCGGGCGAACTTTGGATGGGAGCCGAGCGGCTGGGCAATCAGCCTCCCTACCGTCGCCGCGTCAACACTGTGTTTCAGCACTACGCGCTCTTTCCTCACCTGACCGTCGAACAGAACGTCGCCTACGGTCTGCGGGTAGCGAAGCGGCCGGAAGCCGAAATCAACCAGCGCGTGGCGGAGTCGCTCGACAAGGTGAAGATGACGGCGCACGCCAAGACAAAGCCGTCGAAGATCAGCGGTGGCCAGCAGCAGCGCGTGGCGCTGGCGCGCGCCCTGGTGAACCGGCCACGGATGCTCCTCCTGGACGAACCGCTTTCGGCGCTGGACGCCAACCTGCGCCGCCAGATGCAGGTCGAACTGAAATCGCTGCAGCGGGAAGTGGGCATCGCTTTCGTCTTCGTCACTCATGATCAGGAAGAAGCGATGGTGATGTCGGACCGGATCGCCTTGCTGCGCTCGGGCGAACTGGAGCAGGTGGCCACGCCGCGCGAGATTTACAGCCGTCCGGTCACCGCTTATGTGGCGCAGTTCATCGGGCACACGAACCTGCTCGAAGGGTCAGCTCAAGGCGGCGTGGTGCGCTGTGGAACGCTTTCCTGGCCGGCATCGTTGCCCGATGGGCCGGTTCTGTTTTCCCTTCGGCCGGAGCACGTTCGCGTGGGAGGCACAGCCGTGAGCGGCGCTGTACGAGCGCGCGGCCGGGTTCTCCATCAGGCGTTTCACGGCGCCACCGAGTTGATCCGCGTGCAGTGTGCCGGCGGATTAGTTCTGGTCGTGAGAACCGCAAGCGGGAGCGCGCTGCAAAACGAAGTCGAGCTTGAATTCTCCGCGTCGGATGCGGTGCTGGTGCGCGAATCTCCTGAAAGGATTTAATGTTTTCCCGAGCCTACAAAACGGCTGTGACTGTGCCCCCGCTGGCCTGGGTCGCGGTGTTTCTGCTGGTGCCGTATCTGCTGATGTTCTGCTACAGCTTCTGGGCGGTTTCGCCGTCCCAGACCATCGTTCATGCCTGGAATTTCGCCAATTACGAAGAACTGCTGCAGAAGCCCGTGTACTGGCAGACGCTTTTGCGCTCGATGTGGATCGCGGCCCGCGTCATGCTGTTTTCGCTTTTACTGGGATATCCGCTGGCATATTTTCTCTCGTTCTATGCCGGCAAGCGGAAAGATCTGCTTTACCAGATGGTGATCATTCCCCTCTGGGTCAGTTATCTGGTGCGCGCGTACGCCTGGAAAACGATTCTCGGCGCGGACGGGGTACTGAACACGTCGCTGCAGTACGCGCATCTGATCAGTCATCCGCTTGATTTTCTGCTTTACAGCCCATTCGCGGTCGTGTTGACCCTGACTCACATCTACACGCCCTTCGCGTTCCTGCCGATTTACGCCGCGCTCGAGCATATTCCGCGCAATCTGGTGGAAGCGTCGCATGACCTGGGCGCAACTCCAGCGCAAACCTTCTGGAAAGTAATCTTCCCGCTGTCGATTCCCGGCGTTCTGGCCGGCGCAACGTTCGCCTTCGTGCTCAGTCTGGGCGATTTTCTTGCGCCGCTGCTGCTGGGTGGACCGAGCGGCATCATGATCTCGAACATCGTGGTCAGTTTGTTCGGCGCGGCCTATAACTGGCCCCTGGGTGCGGCGATTTCGCTCGCGATGCTGGTGCTGGTGGTGAGCCTGCTGTTCTTCTCGGAGCGGCTGGAAAAGAGGTGGAGCTTCTCGTGAGCGCGACAGCCAATTCCCCGCGTTCACGCTGGCTGCTCGCGCATGCCGCGGTGGTGTTCGGATTCCTGTATCTGCCGATCGCTGTCCTTATTCTGTATTCCTTCAATGGGCAAGGAGTCGGAGGATTTCCGCCGCGCAATCTCACTCTCGATTGGTATCGCATGTTGTTCGCCGACGGCGCGATCTGGGATTCGGTGTTTAACAGCCTGCAAGTGGCGTTTGCCGCCATGGCCATTTCCCTGATGTTCGGTGTCCCGGCGGCGCTCGCGCTCGACCGGGCACAGTTTCCCGGCAAAGCCCTTTTCCGCCGGCTGGTGCTGTTGCCGCTCATTCTGCCGGGAATCATCACCGGTCTCTCGCTCCTGATGCTGTTCAATCTGGCGAGCCTCAAGCTCAGCCTGCTGACCATCACGCTGGGCCACGGGACGGCGCTGATCTCGGTAGCGACGACGGAAGTTTTTGCCGGTTTGCAGAAACTGGATCGGGCGCAGGAAGAAGCCTCGCTCGACTTGGGCGCCAACTACTGGCAGACATTCTGGCGGGTGACCGTGCCGAACCTGAAGCTGTCGATCATCGGAGCGGCGTTGCTGATCTTCACCCTCTCGATGGATGAGATCGCCGTCAGCTTCTTCCTTATCGGCCGCGACAATACACTGCCCCTGGAAATTTGGGGACGCCTGCGCCGCGGCATCACGCCGGAGATCAACGCCGTATCAACCATAATCTTCGTTTTCTCGCTGGTGACCATCGTTTTCTGGTATCGCCTGCGCGTGCGCAGCGAGGGCGGTGCTGACTTGGGCGCGGAATTGCTGGAGACTTCGGAGGAGGCCTGACGTGAGCGCGAATCGCAGGGATTTCATCAAGTTCGTGGTGGCCGGCGCAGTGACCGCAGGATGCCCGCTCGACCTTTCGTTGGTGGCGGCGCAAACCGGAGAAGCGAGTGACAACCACGCCGCCAACGTCGACGGCGAGGACAATCGCATCTGCCACCAGGTGCGCGACGGCAAGATCTTCTCCCGTCCTCCAGCTTTGGCCAAGCACGATGTCGTGATTGTGGGCGGAGGCATGAGCGGGCTGGCGGCAGCGCATCACCTTCAGCATCGCGATGTATTGCTGCTCGAAAAGGAACCGCACTGGGGCGGCAACGCCTACGCCATGGAATACGAAGGCTCCGCTTACGCAACCGGCTCTGCCTTTATCTGGTCCGATTCCGAGGCATTCACCTTCGCCAGGGAAATCGGCCTGGACCCGCTGCCGGTGAACTGCCCCGATGGCAGCATCATCAGGGGCGAATTCGTGCCCGATACCTGGGGCGATGGGCTGAACAAGCTGCCGTATCCTCCGATCGCTCGCGAGAGCTTCAAGAAATTCAAGAAAGAGATGCTCTCCATTGATGTCGAGAAGCGCGCCACGGAGTTGTACAACCTTCCCTTTTCCAGCTTCACGAAGCTGTACGCGCCCGAGATCAAGCAGTGGTGGGACACATTCGGCCCCTCCAATTGGGGCGCGACTACCGACGAAACCGCGGCAGCATTGGCCATCAGCGAATTTCAGGATGTGGTCGGTCAGAGCTATTCCGACCCTCGTTACACTTGGCCGGGTGGCTTAGGCGCGATCACGAAGAAGCTTGCCGAAATTCTTCAACCCGCGTTAGGCGATCGCATGCAGACGGGCGCAACCACCGTAGCCGTGGTCCCGGGCAAAGAAGATGTTCAAGTGACTTACATGTCGGGCGCGGAGTTGAAGACTGTGTCTGCCAGAGCGGTCATCATGGCGACGCCGAAGTTCATCACGCGGCGCATTGTGGAAGGCCTTCCCGACCGGCAAAGCCGCGCCATGCAGCAGATTCGCTATGCCCCGTATTGCGTGGTAAACCTGATCTTCGATAAACCGGTGTTCAACAAAGGATACGACACCTGGTGCCCGGGCAACACGTTCACGGATTTCATCGTCGCCGACTGGGTTGTTCGCAAGAAGTCCGGCTACAAGCAGAAGTACAACATCCTGAGCTGCTACACGCCCATGAAGGAAGAAAACCGCGGTTCTCTGTTGACCGAGAGTGGCGCGCGCAAAATCGCCGCCAACGTGCTGCGCGATTTTCAGAAGCTCACGCCCGAAACCAACGTCGATCCGGTGGAAGTGCACATCTACCGCCGCGGACATCCCATGTATATGTCCACACCCGGGCTCTATACCGAGGTGCAGCCGCTGGTCCGGCAGCCGATGGATCGTGTCTTCTTCGCCAACACCGACTCGCAAGGACCGGAGTCAACCACCAACGAGGCCATCGTCGCGGCACGACGAGCCGTGCGGCAGGCCGAAGCGCGGCTGGCGGGAACGCCGGCGGGAAAGCAGACTGCGATGGTGGGCTAGGTTTGCAGGTTCGGTCGACGCAGATTTTAGTGGGCCAATGAAAGGAGGGCTGTCGAGCTTCACGAAGGCGACGCATTCGCGCGCCGAGGGTTTTCGCCGCGAATGACTTGAATGAGATCACGCCCGAAGAAGAAAATCAGCGCCACCGCCCACAAGACGATCGGCGTGAACACGGCAAGGATCCAAATCCAAGTCGGGTCTGGGATGCTCATTCTGTTCCAAAGCCTCTCATTGACCACGACAAAGGCCCAGAAACCTCCAAGGCCAATCAGAATTAGATCGGCCGCAATGCGCATGCGTAGCCGTCTGAACGTCACGACGGTCCGTCTCTCTCGCCAACCCTCAATGTTGCGTGCAACCCAATACCAGAGCAGGGCGATTCCGCAAAGAAGAACGACCCGGTCATAGAGCTCAGGGATGGCCGTGTGACGGTAATAGAGCTCTCGAGGGAGCGCTAATGGGGCATTCAGGGAAATCAGAATCGTGAACCCGGGTGATGGACCGGGCATGGTTGAGTGCCTGCGCGCTTCTCGGAACCAAGCGTCGGACCAAGCAAAGAGTCCGATCGCCAGCAGTATCTGCGCCACTGGTAACACGTATCTAAGCCGAACTCGCACGTTCCTTTTTACCAGCATCTGATTCAAACGCAAGTCCCCGCCGGTAACCTCGTGTTTCTTGGCCACTGTGCATAGTAAAGTAGTAGTAGCCCACAAATCAGGAAGGACTCCTTTTTGAGTTCAGGCATTCGCAATATCGCCATCATCGCGCACGTGGATCACGGCAAGACCACGCTGGTCGACGCCATGCTGCAACAGAGCGGCACATTCCGCGCCAACGAGCATCACATCGACCGCGTGATGGATTCGAACGAACTGGAGCGCGAGCGCGGCATCACGATTCTGGCCAAGAACACGGCAATCTTCTATCACGACGTGAAGATCAACATTGTGGATACGCCCGGCCACAGCGATTTCGGCGGCGAAGTCGAACGCGCCCTTAAGATGGTCGACGGAGTCATGCTGCTGGTGGACGCGAGCGAAGGGCCGCTGCCGCAAACGCGCTACGTGCTGGGTAAAGCCCTGGAAGCACATCTGCCGCCGATCGTCGTGATCAACAAGATTGATCGCAGCGACGCCCGTCCCCAGGAAGTGCTCAACGAGATCTATGACCTCTTTATTGATCTCGACGCCAAAGAGGAGCAGCTCGATTTCCCGGTGCTCTACACCAATGCCAAGACGGGTACGGCTGCAACCGACATCAGCGGCCGTGGCGAGGATTTGCGCCCGCTGTTCGATGCGATTTTGAAGACGATTCCACCGCCCGGGGGTGATGCGTCGGGACCGTTGCAGATTCTCGTGGCGAACCTGGATCACAGCGACTATCTCGGGCGGCTGGCCATCGCCCGCGTCTTCAACGGCAAGATGTACACCGGGGAAGAAGTAGCCATCGCCAAACTCGACGGCTCTTTTCACAAGACCAAAATCACGAAGCTGTTCTCGTTCTCCGGCCTGAAGCGAACCGATATCACGGAAACCGAGTTGGGCGACATTGTCGCGGTGGCGGGCGTCGAAGGCATCACCATCGGCGAGACGATCACCAACGTGGAAAATCCCGCGCCGCTGCCGCACATCGCCATTGATGAGCCGACCATCGCCATGCTCTTCACCGTCAACACCTCGCCGTCCGCGGGAAAGGACGGCGCCTACGTCACCTCGCGCCATCTGCGCGAGCGGCTGGAAAAAGAACTGCTGACCAATGTTTCACTCCGGGTTGAAGAGACGGGCACCACCGATTCCTTCAAAGTGCTGGGCCGCGGCGAACTGCAGCTTTCCATCCTCATCGAAATGATGCGGCGCGAAGGTTACGAACTCATGGTGGGGAAGCCGGAAATCGTCACCCGGCGCAACCAGGAAGACGGCAAGCTGATGGAGCCGGTTGAGCATCTCACCGTGGACGTGCCCGAGGAATTTGTCGGCGTCGTGATGGAGCAACTCGGCTCGCGCAAGGGCGAAGTCACCAACATGCACAATCATGGCTATGGCCGCGTGCGTGTGGAGTTCCGCGTGCCCAGCCGCGGGCTGATCGGACTGCGCAGCCAGCTGCTCACCGACACGCGCGGGACCATCGTCATGAACGCGCTCTTCGATGGATATACCGCGTGGCAGGGCGAGATCCCACACCGGCTCACCGGCGCTCTGGTCGCCGACCGGCCGGGCCTTTCGACCGCCTATGCCCTGTGGGGTTTGCAGGAGCGCGGAGAGCTTTTCGTAGGGCCGGGGGTTGAGCTCTACGAGGGCATGATCATCGGGGAAAATGCGAAAGACGCTGATCTTGACGTGAATGCCGTGCGCGAAAAGAAACTGACGAACATGCGCGCCTCGACCGCCGATGAGGCGATTCGCCTGGTGCCCTTCCGCGCGCTGAACCTGGAACAGGCCATCGAGTTCATTGCCGACGACGAATATGTGGAGGTCACACCCAAGTCGCTTCGTCTGCGCAAGAAGGTCCTGCAGGCGAACAAGCGCAAGAAGGTTTCCTTAGCCGCAGTCGAGGAGTCGTGAAGACCCATCCCAAATCCGAAAAAGAAGCACACCTCGCCAGAAGCGAAAAACTCAAAACAACCATGCGCATGTTCCTGATCCCGTGCAGCTGCGGGACAACCTTTGCCGTGGCCGAGGATTACGACCGTCAGGGCACGGCCTGGAGCCGGTATCTGGTCTGTCCCGGGTGCGGGAAGCGGCACGATCCCAAGAATCGCCTCCTGCAGATGGGATTCCATCCCGAGGGCTACTGGAAGGTGGACGAATGCTAGACGACTGCTGCAGTGCGCCGGGAGCTTGGGTTAGTGGTGCAGTTTGGGAATAAGGGTTCGTATCAGGGCATCGCTTTAGCGATGCCGCCCGTGGCGCTGGACGCCAACGGCTTCAGCCGCTGGCTTTGCCCGTGCATCCCCAGAGGCTGAAGCCGGACTTGCGGGTCCCGCGGCTGTGCGGCATGCCCTGACACGAATCTCTCAAACTGCACCCCTGCCGCCTTGGGCTTGGACTGACCCACTCGCATAAACCTGCTATACTGCTCGCCACATTTGACTGTCCGCCAGCTCCGGTTTCGATTTTCAGGCACGGCCCTCCCGCCCTGCCAGTCCGCCGAGCGAGCTCGCACGCGCGACAGCTCAAAGCAGGGGATGACGCGTGAAAAACATTTTTGTGGGGAACCTCAGCTTCAATACCAGCGAAGATGATCTGCGCCAGGCTTTCCAAGCCTACGGGCAAGTGGACCGGGTCAGCATTCTGACTGACCGCGACACCGGCCGCTCCCGGGGTTTTGGCTTCGTGGAGATGGCCAATAACGAAGACGGCGAAAAGGCGATTGCAGCACTGAACGGCTCGCAGCTCGGAGGACGCACCATCAACGTCAATGAGGCGCGGCCCAAGACCGAGCGTGCCGCCGGCGGCGGTGGTGGCGGAGGACGAGACCGCGGAGATCGCGGTGGCCGCGGCGGTGGGCAGCGGGATCGCTGGTAGAAATACTGTCTCAGTGGTGCCCTCCAGACCGCATCCGTCAGACTCCCGCTTTTATCCATGCGGGGTGTCTTCATTTCCGGATTGGCCTGGCGCAACCGGGACAGTCGGACGAGCGGAATGATCTCCGCCCCTTTTGCCCTGCGATCCGGAGCATCAGCATTGAAGCCTCTTCTGCTGCCCATGTAAACTGTAGGCGTTGGTTGTGCGCGCCCGTAGCTCAGCTGGATAGAGCGATTGCCTCCGGAGCAATAGGCCGGGTGTTCGAATCACCCCGGGCGCACCATTCTTCCTCTTTCGTTCCGGTGGCCTTACCCTTTTGTGCCCTGTTTCTCGCTACTGATAGCAGAAGGCCTGGGAAGGGGCCGGGAACCGCGGATAGAACAGGGGCTCGGCTCGCGAATCTGCACGTCTTCCAGGGGGATACATGAAAAACCCTCGTTCCAACAAAGGAGATGCTTATGAGCTTCATCCGAAAGATTGCGATGCCCGTGCTTCTCTGCCTGTTGCCGGTTCATTTGCCATTCGCTCACGGTCAAGACGCGGAGGGAAGCAAAGACCACCCGCTCATCTCGCGTTATCCCGGTTCCGTCATCAGTGAATACTCTCAAAAAGCGTTTGATGAGTATGAACTCCCTCTCAGCAAGGTCGCCGACGGCAAATACGAAAAGACCCAACACCTGGAAGGCAAAGTCACGGCGATTTACTACACGGTCCCCGAGGGCCGCAGCGCGCTGGAGATCTTTCGCAACTATGAGTCGGCACTCAAGAACGCCGGATTCCAGGAGCTCTTCACCTGCAGCAAAACCTGCGGCGAGCCGCCTCCCAGTGGCTTCTACCCTTTGAACGATGCGTTCGGGAACTACTCCTCTGATACCCGCTACCTCGCCGCCAAGCTGACGCGCGCCGCGGGCGACGTTTACGTCGCTCTCTGGGAGTACGACAGCACTTTCGATGTCAAGACGTTCCTTGCCGTCGTCGAAATAAAACCCATGGAATCTGGCCTGGTCACCGTGAACGCAGCTTCCCTGGCCAGCGACATTACTCGAACTGGTCACGCTTCTGTCTACGGCATCTATTTCGACAGCGGCAAAGCCGATGTAAAGCCCGAGTCTGGCGCCGCCCTCAAGGAAATCGCCAACTTGCTGCAGCAGGATCCGCAGCTCAAGCTCTACGTCGTGGGCCACACCGACAATGTCGGGACGCTGGCGAACAACATGGACCTCTCCAGGCGTCGCGCTGATGCGGTGGTGAAAGTATTGACCACAACCTACAGCGTCCCCGCGATGCGCCTCAGCGCAGAAGGCGACGGGCCAACGGCTCCGGTTGCCTCCAACGACACCGAAGACGGTCGCGCCAAGAATCGCCGCGTCGACTTGGTAAAGCAGTAAGGTTATGGCCGCCAGCGGCACTTAGTCGCCACTGGTAGCTTTCCGTGTAAACTGTTGATGAATGGCGTGGCATGCTCTTCGGAGCAATAGGTCGGGTGTTCGAATCACCCCGGGCGCACCACGGTTTTCCTCCTCTATGCCAGCCTCGTTCCGGTTGACCAGCGGATGAACTACGACGCCATCCTGATTGTCTCCTTCGGCGGTCCGGAATCCCGGCAAGACGTGCTCCCCTTCCTTGAAAACGTGCTGCGCGGCCGGAACGTCCCTCGCGAGCGGATGCTGGCCGTCGCCGAGCATTACTACCATTTTGAGGGCAAGAGCCCGATCAATCAGCAAACCCGTGAGCTGATTGCAGCGCTCGAGGCCGAACTCGCCGAGCGCGGGCCGAAGTTGCCCATCTACTGGGGCAATCGCAACTGGCATCCCATGCTGGCGAACACGGTGCGCCGGATGAAGCAGGACGGCATTCAGCGCGCTCTTGCTTTTGTGACTTCAGCTTACAGTTCATATTCCGGCTGCCGGCAGTACCGCGAAGACATCGCTCGGGCGCAGAACGAGGTTGGACCGGGCGCGCCGCAAATCGACAAGCTACGCCCTTTCTTCAACCATCCCGGTTTCATCGAGGCGACGGCGGAACGCTTGCAGGATGCGCTGGTCGAAATTCCGGCGAATGCGCGCCCGGATGTTCAGATCGTCTATACCGCGCACAGCATTCCTCTCTCGATGGCGAATGGGTGCGACTATGTCCGTCAACTGGAAGAAGTGAGGAAGCTGGTTTCGCAGCGGCTGGGCGCCACCAACGATGCTCTGGTGTACCAGAGCCGTAGCGGCCCGCCCGGGCAACCGTGGTTGGAGCCGGATATCCTCGACTATCTGCGCGACGTGAAGGCGCGCCATCTGGCCAGCGCAGTCGTGCTCGCCCCCATCAGTTTCATCTCCGATCACATGGAAGTGCTGTACGACCTCGACATCGAGGCGCGGCAACTTTCGGATTCGCTCGATTTGCCCATGGCGCGGGCGAAGACGGTGGGCGTACACCCAAAGTTCATCGCCATGATTCGCGAACTGATCCTGGAACAAACTACGCGCGCCGAACGACGCGCGCTGGGAACGCTCGGTCCGCGCCCGGATGTCTGCCCGGAAGACTGCTGCCCCGCGCCCCAGCGGCCGGGTGGTGCGGAGCCGAGAGAAAAGACTGCCAGCAAAAGCCTCGACTGAACTCGCCTTTTGGGTGGCGCTGCGCCTTCAGTGTGTGCGTGAGAACTAGGGTCTCGACGACACGGTGGATTGAAGCTCCAGTTCTTAGCCGCGAAGCGGCGTGAGAATACAGCCCACGGCGTAAGCCGTGGGTAGAAAGTGGAAAATGGCCAAGCCCCGAAGGGGCGGAAGACGAGTTCTCACGCGCTGCGATCAGGAGCCGAAAAAGAAAGAAGCGGCTTCAGCCGCCGAGGTACTTCTGGGGCTGAAGCCCATCTTCCTTGTGCAAGCTTCATCGCAGGCCTGAAGGCCTGCGCCACCCCAGAGCAACATGCCCCGCAAAGAGCGCACAGAATCCGCAGTGGAAATCGACCGATCGACCTCCGGGTGTATTCACGAGATGGCTCGCTCGCGCCTAGCGGGATGGAGTCGGAATCCTGGGTGCCTCGTAATTTGTAGCCTTGGGGCTGCCCTCGACGGTACGCATGGTGCTGAGAATCGTCTGAATGACGGACTCGTTGCCCACAGCAGTATTCAGCATCAGATGATAGAGCGAACGGGTCGGCCAGTCTGAGTTGAAGTAGTGCTTGATATAGGCAACGCGTTCCCGATCCACTGCGTCCACCAGATCATCGGCTTCTGTCGGCGCATGCCCGTCGTTCACCAGCCGGCGGATTTTCTCTGCCCGCGGGGCGTAAAGAAAAACGTGAAACACGTCGGCATCGTCGCGCAGAAAATACGGCGCCCCACGTCCCACCACGACCGCATTCCCTTCCTGCGCGATTCGGTTCATGATCTCCTGCATCAGCACCATCATGCGGTCCGTATCGAATACCTCACCGCCAAGAGGAGAACTGCGCTCGTAGCTGCCGCGCCAGAAGGCTTTTGCGAGGCGGTGGATGCGGCTATCCATGCGCTCGTCGCAGCGCATGACGGCGGCAGGAGCAACGTTGGCGAGGCGGGCTATCTCTTCGGTGAGAAGGTGGTCCCAGAGCTTCCAGCCGAGGCGGTCGGCGAGTTGGGCGGCGATGGTGCCGGCGCCGCAGCCGTACTCGCGCTCAATGGTGACGCCGCGAAACATGAAGAACGCAAGCTCCTGGCTTCTGGCTGCTATCTCTTAGCTAACCAGGGAATCGACGTGGCTAGAAGCTAGGAGCTAGAAGCTAGCAGCTGTTTTTAGTGTACCGCCATCCCGCCCCCAGGCCTGGTTTTTCTCATCAGGAAGACCATGGGCACCATCAGCAGGATGGCGACCCCGAGGAACCAGAAGCAGTCCAGGTAGGCCAGCATCGCGGCTTGGCGAGCGAGTATGCCTTGGATGAAGGCATACGGCACGGCCGACGATCCCGGCGGACCGCCGCCGTGCGACTGGACCAGAAGGCCGAGCGCCTTGATTCGCGACTGCAGCACCGGATTGCTGGCGCTCAGGTGGCTGGCCAGTTGGTTCTGGTGAAACTGCGTCCGCCGGTCCAGCATCGTGGTCACGACCGAAATCCCCACGCTGCCGCCGATGTTTCGCGCCAGGTTCATCAGGCCTGAGGCAGCGTTGTTCTTGTCTCGCGGCAGAAATCCGTAGGCCGCCGTGTTGATCGGCACAAACAGGAACGCCATGCCCATGGCTTGCAGCACGCGGGCCAGCGTGGCCGTGCGGAAATCCATGTCCAGGTCGAAACGCGTCATGTGGAACAGCGAAACTGAGAGCATGCTCAAGCCGAACAGCAGCAGCCAGCGCGGCGAGTAGCGCGACAGAAGAAATCCCACCAGCGGCAGCAGCAGCATGATCGTAAACCCGCCCGGCATCAGCGCTAAACCCGCCTGCTGCGCCGTATATCCGAGCAGCGTCTGCATAAACAGCGGCAGCAAGAGCGTGCTGCCCAGCAGGGCGAATCCCAGCATGAACATCAGCAGGTTCGAGACGGCGAAGGTGCGCTCGCCGAACAAATGCAGGTCTACGATCGGATCCTTGTGCCGCCATTCCCAGATGACGACGAAAATCAGAGACGCCAGGCAGATGACAGACAGGTACACGATGAAGTTGGATTCGAACCAATCCTCGCGCTGGCCCTTGTCGAGGATCACCTGCAACGTCCCCAGACCCAGGGCCACAAATCCCAAGCCGACATAATCAATGGAGGTCTCGTGCAGTTTCCGGCGCTTGAAATAAGGAGGATCCTGAATCAGGCGCGAGGTGAGCAGAATCGAAAGGATGCCGACCGGGATGTTGATGAAGAAAATCCAGCGCCAGCTGAAATTATCGGTGATCCATCCGCCGAGGGTGGGCCCGATGGCCGGCGCCGTGACCACCGCGATGCCGTAGACGGCAAAAGCCATGCCGCGTTTTGCGGGCGGGAACGTGTCCGCCAGGATGGCCTGCTCACTGGGCTGCAACCCTCCTCCGCCCGCGCCCTGCAGAATCCGGCAGACGATCAGCGTCGCCAGGTTCGGTGCCAGCCCGCACATAAATGAACTTATGGTGAACAGGGCCACGCAACCCATGTAGAAATTCTTGCGGCCAATGATCGACGACAACCAGCCGCTCAGCGGAAGCACGATCGCGTTCGAAACCAGGTAGGAGGTCAGAACCCATGTGCTCTCGTCCTGGCCGGCCGAGAGACTTCCGGCAATGTGCGGCAGTGCCACGTTGGCGATGGAGGTGTCGAGCACCTCCATGAACGTCGCCAGCGTAACGGCTACTGCGATGATCCACGGATTCACCGCGGGACGCCACGCGTCAGCCCGATCCAAGGTGGCGGTGGCAGCACTCATTCACGAGTCCAGACCTTGGGCTCGACCGACATGCCGGGACGCAACTGGTGATCGTTGTTCGATCCCGGATCGAGCACGATTTTGACCGGAATGCGCTGTACCACTTTCACATAGTTGCCGGTGGCATTCTCCGGAGGCAACAGGCTGAAGCGGGCGCCGCTGCCTGCAGCGATGCTGTCCACCTTGCCCTTGTAGGTCCTGCCGTTGGCGTCGACTTCAGCCTCCGCCCGCTGGCCGACTTTCATTTTGCGCAGCTGCGTTTCCTTGAAATTCGCGGTGATCCAGATGTCGTCGAGATTGATTAACTTCATCAACTCCTGCCCGGGAGCAACGTTCTGCCCCACTTCCACGGTGCGATCGCTGACCACGCCATTCACCGGGGCAATGATTTTCGTGTACTGCAGATTCAGCTGGGCCTGGTCCAGATCGGCTTTCTTGCGCTGCGCATCGGCCAGCGCCGCTGCCGCCCGGGCACGAATGACCTGCATCTGCCTGGGAGCGGTATTGGCGGAGCGCCAGTTCGCCTCCGCCTGCACCAGCCGGCCCTGCGCCTGTGTGACCTGCTGTTGTGCGGCCTGCGCGCTGGCGCGCGCCGCTTCCACGGCGGCCTTGCTGGCCGCCGCGGCCGCAGTGGCCTGGTCATACTGCTGCTGCGAGATTTCCTGCTTGTCCACCAGTAGCTTGTAGCGAACCAGGTCGTTCTGCGCTTTCACGTTGTTGGCCTCGGCCTCCTGCAGCTGAGCTTTGGCCGCTTCAAACTGCTGCTGCGCCGCCTGGATTCCCGCGCCGGCGTTGTTGACGTCGGCTTCCGTCACCGACACCTGGCTGCTGGTGTTCACCGATAAAATGGGAACATTCACTCCGGCCGCGACCGCCGCTGCCTGCGCGTCTTCAAAATCCGCCTTGGCGCGCTCGTAGGCCACCTGATAGTCGGCCGGGTCGATTTCCACCAGCACCGTTCCGGCCTGGACGTACTGATTGTCCTCGACGTTGAGTTTGGTCACGTGGCCGGAGACGCGGGCGCTGATGGAATTGACGTGGCCATCCACCTGCGCGTCGTCGGTCGACTCGTAGCTGGTCGCGTAACGATAAACGAAGAATCCCACCACCAGCAGAACCAGAACAGCGATCGTTACACCGATGCGGAACTCTTTGCTGTCGGTTCGCCCGGGTCGCCGGTGAAAATCTTCTTCGGTCGCGGGCAGCGGCTTGGTGCTCGGTTCGGGCCGAGCGACCTCAGCAGGAGGACTTTGCGTGGTTTGCGGCATACGTTATTAATTGCCTTTCAAGTATCGTTTAACACCTTCTTCGGCATCGCCGATGGAACGAGCCAGTTCCACCTTCGACAAATTATGAGCATAAAGGCTCTCGATGTAATTTTCGTGGGCGCTGGCCAGGGCTTCCTGGGCCTGCACCACCTCCAGGTTGTCGGTGACCCCAGCGGTGAAACGGTCCTGTGACTGGGCGAGGGCCTGTTCCGCCAAGTCTACGGAACTGCGCGCCACCTCCACTTGTTCGCCCGCAGCATTGAGATCGAGCAATGCGGTGCGCACTTCGTAATCGATGCGCCCCCGGAGATCGGCCAGTTGCGAACGGGCCTGCTTCAGTTGGCTATCAGCTTCCAGCACGTCGCCGTGCACGCGATTGCCGGAGAAAATGGGAATATTCACCCCGCCCATAACCTGCCAGGTGTCGTTGGACTGGCCGGGGTTTGTGCCGATCTCGCCAAAATTTGCGTTGAGATCGAACGTGGGATAGTGCCCCGCCGTCGCGGCCCGCCGCGAAAGCTCCGCCGAGCGCACCTGCGCCAGCGCCGCCTGATAGTCAGCCCGCGAGGCGTAGGCGCGTTCCAGATAGGTTTCGAGAGGCAGTGCATTCAGCGCCTGGTACGGCGCCTTCTCGGTCAGAACAAACTCCTGCCCGGGCGGCAGCCCGATGATGCGCGCTACCGTCAATCTCTGCTTGGCCAGTTCGTTGCGCGCCACAATGAGCTGCTGCTGACGAGCCTGCAATTCAACCTGTGCCCGCAGCGTATCGATCGCCGGACTCAGTCCGGCCTTTTGCTGATCCACCGCTTTGTCGTAGAGGGCTCGCGCGCTTTTGACTTGCGCCTCCGCCGTCTCTACCCGTGCCGCGGCGGCAATGGCCTGCAGATAAGAGTTCCCAATCGCCAGCACCACCACTTCCCGCGCGTCTTTGTAGTTGAACTGCGCCACCTTCACATTCTCCGACGCCGCCCGTTCTCGCTCCAGGTTCTTGAAATTGAAGACCGACTGGCCAAGGGAAAGGCGTGCGTCAAAATAGTTGAAAGCAGGAATCAGCCGCGGAAAACTGCTGGCACTGGCGCCGGGCGGCAGCAGCACCGGGGCGAGCTTGTTGAACCCAAGTGCCGAAAGGCTCTCGCTCTGCACACTCTCCATGATGTGCGCGCTGAAGTCCGGCAGCAGAGAGCTGAGTTCCTTCCATCTTTCTCCCCGCACCGTCTCGCTTTGGTCCACCGCCAGCAGCAGGCCGAGATTATTCCGCAGGCCGCGATCGATTGCGTCCTTGAAGTCAATTTGCAGGACTTCGTTCGTTGCTTTGCCTTCGGGTGCACTCCCCAGAAACGGATTCTGCGGACCGGGGAGCGAGACGCTGGGTGGGCCAGACTGGGCCAGCATGCCCGCGACCGCAAACACCACAACCGTCGTGCAGGAAAAGACCATTTGAATGAATCTCAATGAACGTCGCATTCTCAGTCGTAGAAACGTCCGCCAAATTGAACACGATACTCGGGACGTCCTTTCTCGCCTATAGAATAACGAATAACTTGTCAGATTTGATTCGTTTGCAACAATTCCCGATGCAAAACCATTCTGCCTGGGGCGCAGCCCGCTCGGGCACCGGAGGATCGAAAGGTTAGAGATTTCCCAGAGCCAGACGCATCCTAAAGTCCAATATCTTCGGTACTTTGCCCCGCACCGACCAGTCCCAGTAAGCTGAGGATCGGGGGGAGTGGCACGTCATGCACAGGAGTGTCACATTCGTAGTGGTCGCACTATTTTTGTTGACGAATCTGGGAGTCGGGCAGAGCGCCCCCACGCCGCCCAATTCCGACAGAAAGGTAACCCTGCACGTGGCGCCGGATTATCCTGAGCTTGCGCGCCGAATGCAGATTCACGGCGTAGTCAAACTGGAAGCCACCGTGCGGCCCAACGGCAGCGTTAAATCAACCCGGGTGCTGGGCGGAAATCCCGTGCTCGTGGATGCAGCGGTCGCTGCCGTCGGGAAGTGGAAGTTTGAGCCGGCACAGGCCGAAACCACCGAACTGGTCCAAGTAGCGTTTGGCTCGCAGTAAATCAGCTCAAGCTCCCATTGGGACAGGTTTTCGAGGGACCACTAGCAATGTCGTCGATGCCAGGAAAGGCGATAAAGCACGAACCAAATCGCTTGCGGCGGCGCCACGCCCGTTACCGCTGCGAATTTCCCGTGGTTCTGAACCTGCTCGCCGGCAAGGAGCAGCAGCGGTTAAACGCTCATTGCAGAGATGTATCGAAGGCCGGCATCGGCGTTTTGCTGGCCGCGGAGTTGGCCCTGGGCGAAGTTGCGACCCTGATTTTCTCTCTTCCCGGCGTATCTCAGCCTTGGGACGTTCGTGCCGTACTGCGACACCGCCGTGGCTATCACTACGGTTTCGAATTTCTTTCGCTCACCGATCGGCAGTCCAAAATGCTCAACAGTTACCTGGAAAATCTGGAACGTTCCGATTCCGAGGAGTGATCTTTCCGGGTATTCCCCTTTCGGTCCGAACTTTAGGCAGTGTGACTTAGGTCATCTTGAACGCCAATGACCTTGGGTCCAATCTAGATGCGGGTCTCACCCTGTGAAACGGAAGAACTGGATGTCATGAGTGCGGCTACAGGAACCGACTGGACTCAAATACTGTCTGACCCGGATCTCGTCCGGCATGTAGGCAAACTGCTCCAGGCCTACCGCGAAGCGCCTGCGGAAAAGCGGGAAGAAGCCCTGCTGTCGGCAATGCGCGAGATCAAGGCCGGCACCGCTTCTGCCGACAAGCCGAACCCGGAGGCGCAAACTTTGCCCGCTCCGCAGCCGGTGCCCACTCCTGCGTCCGCTACCCCTCCTTTTTCGCCCGACATGTTCACTCCCGCCTGGAGTACCGACCGGCGGCAACATCCTCGCATCAAGTGTTTCATCGCGGTGGAGTTGCGCGTGGATGAGGTCCAGACCCCGATCTGGGGAAATCTTGCCAACACCGGCGTCGGCGGATGTCTGGTCGAAACCGCCAGCCCGGTCAAGGCAGGCTCGAAAGTGGAGATCGGCCTGTGGGTTCCCAACGGCAAGATTTGGGTCAAAGGCTTCGCCCTCAGCGGCGTCGTCACCAGCAGCCGTCCCACCACTGGCGTCCGCGTGCGTTTCGACTCTATGGTTCCGGGCGAGCGCGAGAATCTCCGTCAGTTCCTCAAGTTCGTGCAGGAGACAAGCCGGGCTTCCAACACTGAGAACGGTTATTTCCAGCTCCTGAAGTAGATCCCTCGGGCCTTCCCACCAGAACCGGCGTGTCAGCGTGAGTCTCCCTCTCGACGGCGTCATCCCGACGGCCCGCGCTTTCCGGTAGACCCTCGGCTTTAGCCGAGGGCGAGCGAAGCGAGCGGGCCGAGGGATCTCCACCGCAACGGCCTTGTGTACGGGAGATCCCTCGCTCCGCCTGAAAAACGGCTACGCTCGGGATGACGTCCTCCAAATTAAGATTCCAATCGAGTGGCTTCCGCACAGACCTCTGTTTTTACTTGGTATTGGGCTGATAGCCCAATACCTTTTCCTTTGTTCAATCCATACGCGCACGGAAATTGATACACTTTCTGCGTAGTGCACCCTTTCTGTAATCGGGGACTCTAATTGATTATCGTCCGGCCATCGCCTGGGCGCTGAGCCCCGTCTGGAGGAGCAGAGTCGCATGGTAGCCAGTGAACAGGTTCTGGTGACGGGAAAGCAACTGGACACGCTGTCGATCAATACGATTCGAACCCTGGCGATTGACGCGGTGCAACAGGCGAACTCGGGCCATCCCGGCGCTCCCATGGGGCTTGCTCCGGTGGCCTATTGGCTCTGGCAGGAATTCCTCCGCTACGATCCCGCCGATCCCACCTGGATCGACCGTGACCGCTTCGTTCTCTCCAATGGGCACGCTTCTATGTTGCTGTACGCCATGCTTTATCTGGCAGAGGTGCGTCAGGTGGACGCGCACGGGCAGGTCACCACGGAACTGGCCGTCCCGATGGAGGAGATCAAGCGGTTCCGCCAGTTGGGCAGCCGCACTCCCGGACACCCGGAGTCGCACCTTACTTCCGGAATCGAAACCACCACCGGGCCGCTGGGACAAGGCGTGGGCAACAGCCTGGGCATGGCCATTGCGGGCAAGTGGCAAGCCGCGAACTTCAACCGCCCCGGATTCGAGATCTTCAACTACAACGTCTATGCCCTGTGCAGCGACGGCGATCTGATGGAAGGCATCGGCGGCGAAGCTGCTTCGCTGGCCGGACATCTGAAGCTCGACAATCTCTGCTGGATCTACGACCACAATCACATCACGCTCGACGGTCCCGCTGCCTGGTCGTTCAGCGAAGATGTGGCGACGCGCTTTGTTGGCTATGGCTGGAATGTTACGCGCGTGGTTGACGCCAACGATCTCGAAATGCTGGCGCGCTCATTCGAGGTTTTCCGCAAGACCACCGACCGGCCTACCCTGATCATCGTGGACAGCCACATCGGCTACGGCTCACCCCACAAGCAGGATACCAACGCCGCCCACGGTGAGCCTTTGGGCGAAGAGGAAGTGCGGCTCACCAAGAAATTCTACGGCTGGCCCGAAGATGCGAAGTTCCTTGTGCCCGAAGGCGTGCGCGAGAATTTCCGCGAGGGCATCGGCCAGCGCGGCCGCGACTTGCATGCCCAGTGGTCGAAACTTTTCGAGGAATACTCCCGCCAATATCCCGACCTGGCCGAGCGCTTGCGCCGGATGCAGCACCGCGAACTGCCCGCGGGTTGGGACAAGAATCTGCCCACATTTCCCGCCGATGCTAAGGGCGTTGCCACACGTGACAGCGGCGGCAAGGTGCTCAATGCACTGGCCCAGAATATTCCCTGGATCATGGGCGGCTCAGCCGATCTCGCGACTTCAAACAAAACTACCCTGAAGTTCGAAGGCGCAGGGGAATTTCAGGCGGGCAGTCCCGCCGGGCGCAATCTGCACTTCGGCGTGCGCGAGCATGTAATGGGCGCCAGCGTGAATGGGCTCACCGTGTCGGGCCTTCGCGCCTTCGGCGCGACGTTTTTCAACTTCAGCGATTACATGCGCGCCAGCATCCGCCTGGCGGCGCTGATGGAAATTCCCTCGATTTTCGTATTCACCCACGATTCCATCGGCGTCGGGGAAGACGGCCCCACGCATCAGCCGATCGAACAACTGGCATCGTTGCGCGCCATGCCCAACCTGATCGTGCTTCGCCCCGGCGATGCCAATGAAGTCGTGGAAGCCTGGAAAATCATCGCGCAATCGCAACACTCGCCCGCGGCTCTGGTACTGACCCGGCAGGCGCTGCCCACGCTGGATCGCTCCAAGTACGCCTCCGCTTCCGGAGTTGCCAAGGGGGCTTACGTGCTTGCCGATGCGCCGGATGGAAAGCCCGACGTCATCCTGCTCGGAACCGGAAGCGAGTTGTCGCTCTGCGTCGATGCATACGAGAAACTGAAAGCCGAAGGCATCAAGGCCCGCGTGGTCAGCCTGCCCTCGTGGGAAATTTTCGAGCGGCAGGACGCAACCTACAAAGAAAGTGTCCTGCCCGCGAACGTGACGGCCCGCGTTTCCGTCGAGATGGCTTCGACCCTTGGGTGGGATCGCTATGTCGGGCCTAAGGGACGCAAGATCGGAATGCTTCGTTTTGGCGCCTCGGCGCCGCTGAAAGATCTGTTGAAGTTCTTCGGTTTTACCGTAGACAACGTCGTCGCCGCGGCGCGCGCGACCATCTCCGGCAAGTAGCCGGAATGACATAGACAAAATTCACACGTCCAGGATTGGGGGACCGCCATGCAGCCAACCGGAGTTCTCGAAAACTCAAAAGCAACCAGCAATCCGCTGAAGGAATTGCTCAACTACGGCCAGTCCATGTGGTTCGACTACATCCGCCGCGACCTGTTCACCACCGGAAAGCTCCAGCAGTTGATTAGCGAGGATGGTCTGCGGGGAATGACGTCGAACCCGGCGATTTTCGAAAAAGCGATTGCCGACAGTTCACTCTACAACGATATTCTGCAGTCGCTCGCTGCCCGCACCGATCTCGACACCACCGCCAAGTACGAGCAGATCGCCATCCGCGACATCCAGGACGCGGCCGACGCGCTCCGCCCCGTTTACCAGGACTCGAAATTCCGCGACGGCTACGTCAGCCTCGAGGTCTCGCCCTATCTGGCGCACCAGACGCAGGAAACCATCGCCGAAGCCCGCCGCTTGTGGAAGACGGTGCAGCGCGACAACGTCATGATCAAAGTCCCCGGCACGGCGGAGGGACTGCCCGCGATCCGGCAGTTGATCGGCGAGGGCATCAACATCAACGTCACGCTGCTGTTTGCGCAGGAAGTCTACGAACAAGTTGCGGCGGCCTACATCGCCGGTCTGGAAGAGTTGGCTGCTCGCGGCGGCAACCTGAAAAAGATGGCGGGTGTAGCCAGCTTCTTCATCAGCCGCATCGACACGCTCGTGGATTCAATGCTGAATGAACAGCTCAAGACCACGTCCGACGCGGGCCAGCAGGCTCTCTTGAAAAATCTGCTGGGCAAAGTCGCGATTGCCAACGGCAAGCTCACTTATCAGCGCTACCAGCGCATTTTCAGCGGGCCGCGCTGGCAGGCGCTTGCCTCCAAGGGAGCGCAAACCCAGCGGGTGCTGTGGGCCAGCACCAGCACCAAGAATCCCAACTACCGCGACGTGATTTACGTGGAGGAATTGATCGGACCCGACACCGTCAACACCATGCCTCCGGCCACCGTCGATGCGTTTCGCGATCACGGCCTGCTCCGCCAGAGCCTCACCGAAGATGTGCCGGGCGCTCAGAAAGTCATGGACGATCTGGCGCGCGCGGGAATCTCGATCAAACAGGTCACCGACAAGCTCACCGACGACGGCGTCAAGCTTTTCGCCGACGCCTTTGACAAGCTGCTGGCCGCCGTCGCCAAGAGCACACAACAAAAGAGCACGCAGCAATAAGGATTGACCGTGAACAAACTGAAGACTTCTCTGCCCGAAGCGCTGTCGGCCGCGGTGAAGGCCACAACCGCCGAATGGCAATCAGGCAGCAAGATGCAGCGCCTCTGGCAGCGCGACGCCACGCTCTGGACCGGCAGCGACGAAGCCAACTGGCTGGGTTGGCTCGACATTGTCGACGAGCAGATTGCACAGCACGACCAGTTGTCAAAGTTTGCCAAGGAAGTCCAACAGCGCGGCTTCCAGCACGTGTTACTGCTCGGCATGGGCGGGTCGAGCCTTTGTCCTGAAGTTCTGCGCATAACCTTCGGCCGCTCCACTCACTTCCCCAACCTGCACGTGCTCGATTCCACCGACCCCGGCCAGGTAAAGTCGTTCGAGCATCAGATTGATATCCCGCGAACGCTTTTCATCGTTTCCAGCAAGTCCGGCAGCACGCTCGAACCCAATATCTTCAAGCAATACTTTTTCGAACGCACCAAGCAGGCCGTCGGAGTGACGAAAGTCGGCAGTCACTTCATCGCCATCACCGATCCCGGTTCGAAGATGCAACAGGTCGCTGAATCCGATCGCTTCCTGCATGTCTTTTTCGGGCGGCCTTCGATCGGCGGCCGTTATTCCGCGCTTTCGAACTTCGGCATGGTACCCGCCGCGGCCATGGGCCTGGACACCAAACGATTTCTCGAGCGCGCGGCCGGGATGGCGCAGGCCTGCGCCGCCAGCGTCGCCGTTGCAGAAAACCCGGGCGCCGTGCTGGGCATCATTCTCGGAACCGCCGCTAATGTCGGGCGCGACAAGGTCACGCTCATCACCTCACCCGGCATCGCCGACCTGGGCGCGTGGCTCGAACAACTGATCGCCGAATCCACCGGCAAAATCGGCAAAGGGATTATCCCGGTCGATCGCGAGCACCTGGGCCCGCCCGACGTTTATGGTAACGATCGCGTTTTCGTGTATGTTCGCCTGGAATCAGGTGCGGATGCTGACCAGGAGGCAAGAATCGCCGCCCTCGAGCAGGCCGGCCATCCGGTGGTGACCATCACCATGCCCGACATTTACGAACTGGGCGCGGAATTTTTCCGCTGGGAGATTTCGACCGCCGTGGCCGGCTCGATTCTCGGCATCAATCCTTTCAACCAGCCCGACGTCGAGGCCAGCAAGGTCGCCACCCGCAACCTGACTTCGGAATACGAGAAGACCGGGTCCCTGCCTGCGGAAAAACCTGTCTTCGAGGATGCCGGAGTCAAGCTGTTCACCGACGACAAAAACGCGACGGCATTAGCCAAAACGGTAAGCGATCAGTCGCTCGCCGGATATCTCAAAGCTCATCTGGCCCGCATCAAGGCTGGCGATTATTTCGCGGTGCTCGGGTACGTCCAGATGAACGCCGAGAACGAGCAGAGCCTGCAGGCTGTGCGCCACGCCGTACGCGACAAAAAACGCGTCGCTACCTGCCTCGGATTCGGACCGCGCTTCCTGCACTCGACCGGTCAGGCCTATAAAGGCGGCCCGAACTCTGGAGTCTTTCTGCAGGTGACTTGCGACGATTCCGTCGCGCTGCCGGTGCCCGGCCAGAAATACACTTTTGGAATTGTAAAAGCGGCGCAGGCCCGCGGGGACTTTCAGGTTCTGGCCGAGCGCGGGCGACGCGCCTTGCGCGTCCACCTGGGAAGCAATCTCAAGGCAGGGCTGGCAACTTTGCGGGCGGCGGTGGAGAAGGCGCTGTAGTCTTCTGGCAGAGGTTTGAAGGGGCGCGGCTTGGTAGGCCATGGCTTTAGCCACGGCTCGCGCAGCGACCGCGCCGCCTCAAGCCAGAATACGTACGGGCTTTAGTGTGTGCGTGAAAAACCGAATTTGGGTGAGACGGTGGAGTAAGCGCTGCCAAATCCTAGCCCCGCAGGGGCGGGATGGGATAGCCCGGCACGGGAGTGCCGGGTAGGAGGGGGACAACGGAGCGAGTCCCGGAGGGACGGCACCAGTTCTCACGCACACGCTTTAGCCCCTGAGGGAAATCGCCCCGAGCACGAGGTCAAGGAGCAACACATGCAACTTGGAATGGTGGGTCTGGGCCGCATGGGCGCGAACATGACGCGGCGCCTGATGCGCGGCGGACATCAGCTTGTGGTTTCCGATCTCAGCGCCGACGCTGTCAAGCAGTTGGCCGGCGAGGGCGCGACCGGTTCGACCTCGCTCGAGGACCTCATCTCCAGGCTCACCCCTCCGCGGGCCGTGTGGATCATGGTTCCGGCCGGGGCCCCGACCGAGCAAACTGTCCAGCGCCTCGCTCAGAACCTGAAGCCGGGCGACGCCATCATTGACGGCGGCAACTCTTATTTCAAAGATGACGTGCGCCGCGCCAGGGAACTGTCTCCGAAGGGCATTCACTACCTTGACGTGGGAACCAGCGGCGGCGTCTGGGGTCTGGAACGCGGTTACTGCATGATGATCGGCGGGCCCAAGGATGCCGTGCAGCGGCTCGATCCGATTTTCAAAAAGTTGGCGCCGGGCCGGGGCGAAATTCCGCGCACTCCGGGTCGAGAAGAACTCGGCGGCACCGCCGAAGAAGGCTACATTCACTGCGGCCCCTCCGGTTCCGGCCATTTCGTCAAGATGGTGCACAACGGCATTGAGTACGGCATTATGCAGGCCTATGCGGAAGGCTTCGACATTTTCAAGAACGCGGCCAGCAAGGAACTGCCCGAAGACATCCGTTACGACCTGAACCTGCCCGACATCGCGGAAGTCTGGCGGCGGGGCAGCGTGGTCAGTTCGTGGCTGCTGGATCTGACGGCGATGGCCCTCGCCGAGAATCCGACGCTCTCTGAATACGAGGGATTCGTGCAGGACTCGGGTGAGGGGCGCTGGACCATTCAAGCGGCCATCGAAGAAGCTGTGCCTGCCGACGTGCTGACCGCCGCGCTGTACGTTCGGTTTCGCTCGCGGCAGCAGCATACCTTCGCCGAGAAGATGCTTTCCGCCATGCGTCAGAAATTCGGCGGACACGTGGAAGCAGGCACAGCGCAAAAGAAGAGCGCGTAAGAAAAGTCCTTGGTCGTTAGTCGTTCGTCGTTAGCTAACCCAGGTGGGCTAACGACCAACGACCAACGACGAACGACATTGAGGATTCATTCATGGCTCAACTCGCGGAACAACCGGCAACCACTCCGCCGCGCATCGGTAAGCAGGGCGAACCCTGCGTGATGGTCATTTTCGGCGCAGCCGGCGATCTGACCGGACGCATGCTGATCCCCGCGCTCTACAACCTGGCGCAGGCCAGCCTGCTTTCCCGCGATTTCGCCGTCGTGGGCGTGGCGCGCGCCCAATTGTCGAACGACGACTTCAAGAAGAGAGTGCGCGACGAGGTCCAGCGCTACTGCGGGAATTGCATCGAAGACAAACTGTGGAACTGGTTCGAAAACCGTTTCTACTATTTGCCGGGCAACTTCAGCGACGACGCCCTCTACCCCCAGCTCAAGGATCTCCTGACCAAAGTCGACCAGGAGCACTCCACTCACCAGAACTTCTTCTATTACCTCGCCACTGCTCCCAGTTTCTTCGGACCGATCGTCGAAAAGCTCGCCGCCGCGGGATTGATGCAACAGTCCAACAGTCACTGGCGGCGTGTCATCATCGAAAAGCCTTTCGGTCACGACCTGGAATCGGCCAAGTCCCTGAACCAGCAGCTGCTCAAAGTTGCGGAAGAAACCCAGATCTACCGCATTGATCACTACCTCGGCAAAGAGACCGTGCAGAACATCCTGGCATTCCGTTTCGCCAACGGAATCTTCGAGCCGGTCTGGAATCGCCGCTACATTGATCATGTGCAGATCTCGGTCGCGGAAACCGTCGGCGTGGAAGGCCGCGGAAGCTACTTTGATCAGGCCGGTTCGCTGCGCGACATGGTGCCCAACCACATCATGCAGCTCATCTCGCTCACCGCCATGGAGCCGCCGATTTCCTTCGACGCCAACGCCGTGCGCGACGAGCAGGCCAAGATCCTGCACGCCATCCAGCCCATGACCGACGAAGAAGTCCTGAGCCGCACTGTTCGCGGCCAGTACGGCGACGGAACCGAGGAAGGAACCCGGGTCACGGCGTACCGCTCCGAACCCGACGTTCCCGCTGAGTCGCGCACCGAAACCTTCGTCGCCATGAAGCTGCTCATTGACAACTGGCGCTGGGCCGACGTCCCCTTCTATTTGCGCACGGGAAAGCGGATGCCGGTGCGCAACACCCATATCGTGATACAGTTCAGACAGGCGCCGTTCGTGCTGTTCCGCGATACGCCGGTCGAGCACCTGATGCCCAACCAGCTGGTGCTGCACATTCAGCCCGAAGAAGGCATCTCGCTGCAGTTCGCGGCCAAGGTTCCCGGGCCCGTCATGCGCCTGGGCACAGTGGACATGAACTTCGAATATCAGGCATATTTCGGCAAGCAGCCCTCGACCGGCTACGAACGCCTGCTGCATGACTGCATGATTGGCGACCAGACGCTGTTCCAGCGCGCCGATATGGTGGAAGCGGGTTGGTCCGTGGTCAACCCGATTCTCGATATCTGGAAGGCTCTCCCGCCCCGCAACTTCCCCAACTATGCCTCGGGCACCTGGGGACCGAAGGAGGCCGACGAGTTGCTCGAACGCGACGGTCGCCGTTGGAGGAACTTCGAAAAATGATCCTAGCCGGCGATATTGGTGGAACCAATGCCAGGCTGGCTTATTTCCAATCCCAGAATGGTCACCTTCACTTGCTTTCTGAACGTGTGTTCCCCAGCCGGGAGCACAGCGAACTGGGCGAAATTGTCGTTCAGTTCCTCCAGGACTCCGGCTCGCGCCCGGACGTGGCCTGCTTCGGCATCGCCGGCCCCGTACAGAATGGGCGGGTCGAGACTTCCAACCTGCCCTGGGTGATTGAGCAGGCGCGGCTGGCCCGCCAGATCGGGCTTCCGTCCACCTTGCTGATCAACGACCTCGAAGCCATCGCCTGGGGCATTGGTGCATTGAGTTCGGCCGACCTGGTTCCTCTCAACCGCGTCAACGGCCCGGTTGCCGGCAATCAGGCCGTGATCGCACCCGGCACGGGTTTAGGCGAGGCAGGATTGTTCTGGGATGGCGCCCGGCATCACGTTTTCGCCTGCGAAGGCGGCCATTCCGACTTTGCCCCGCAGGGCGATTTGCAGATCGAACTGCTGCGTTCCCTCGCCGCGCGCTTCGGACACGTCAGCTATGAACGCATCGTCTCCGGCCCCGGCCTGGTCAATGCCTACGAGTTCCTGCGCGACAACGGATGCGGCACCGAATCTCCCGAACTGACGGCGCAGCTCGCCCAGGGCGACGCCGCTGCCGCCATCTCCCGCGCCGCGCTCGACGGTTCCTGCGCGCTCGCAGGCAAAGCGCTCGATCTCTGGGTCTCCGTCTACGGAGCAGAAGCTTCCAATCTCGCGCTCAAAGTGATGGCCACCGGAGGACTGTTCCTGGCCGGCATCTCGCCCAGAGTTCTGCCCCGACTGAAGGGCCCGCTTTTCATGCAGGCTTTCCTCAACAAGGGACGGCTGCGCCCCGTGGTGGAATCCATCCCGGTACAGGTCGTCACCAACGAAAAAACTGGGCTCCTGGGCGCTGCCCGCTGCGCCGCGGTTCGCAGCAGCAAAGAATTAAGCCCTCACGTGTGTGCGTGAGAACCAGAGCTTCGACGACGCGGTGGAGTGGAGCTGCAAGTCCTAGCCGCGAAGCGGCGCGAGAATGCAGCCCACGGCGTAACAGGCGTGCGGAAAAAAGTCGAAATGCGTGTGCCACCGTGGAAGAGTGGCGCTTCAGCGCCGCGTAAGCGGCTTGAAATCAATGCGGGCTTCAGCCCCGGTGGTCATTCTCTTATCGACGACGGACTTTCTCCGCATCCTCGTAAGCCGTGGGTAGAAAGTCGGACATGAGCCAGCCCCAAAGGGGCGAGAGAAAAGCTGCGATACAGATTCCTAAAGGTTCCCGTGACTTCCTCCGTTGAAATCCGAACCCTGGCCACTCCGCAGGACTTGTCCGCCGCGGCGGCGGAAGAAGTCGTGCGCGCGGCCAATGAAGCAGTCGCCGAGCGTGGCCGCTTCGCCATCGCACTCTCGGGTGGATCTACTCCCAGAAACCTCCATACCTTGCTGGCTACCAACGCCCGCACTTCCCTGCCCTGGGATCGCGCCTTCTTCTTCTGGGGAGACGAACGGCATGTGCCGCCCACCGATCCGGAGAGCAATTACCGCATGGCCGACGAAACTCTCCTGTCGAAAATTCCGGTCGCTCCCGCCCATGTATTTCGCATTCCCGCCGAGAACCCTGACGCCGCCGCAGCCGCCGGGGCCTATGAGCAGACGCTGCGAAAATTCTTTGCGCTCGAACCCGGCCAGTTCCCGCGATTCGATCTGATTCTTCTCGGCATGGGACCCGACGGGCACACCGCCTCGCTCTTTCCCGGAACCGCCGCGCTCGAGGAGAAGTCGCATCTCGTGGTGGCTAACTGGGTCGAGAAGTTCAAGACCTGCCGCATCACGCTCACTCTGCCCGTTCTGAATGCGGCGCGGTGCGTGGTTTTCCTGGTGAGTGGGACCGACAAGGCTCCGGCCCTCCATGCGGTCCTGCAAAGCGACGAGCCGGGCGAGCAGTATCCCGCAAAGCTGGTGCGCCCAACCGATGGCAAGTTGATCTGGCTTGTCGATCGCGCCGCAGCCAGCGGGCTCAAACCGACGCAGCCCCACTGAAAACCGCTGAGGGGTACAAGTGGGACAACGGAGCGAGTCCCGCAGGGACGCCCGAAAATAGCCCGGCGTTTCAACGCCGGGTCAGCGCCGACAAAACCCAACCGCGTCCCGGTAGGGACGCATGAATCACCCAGCCGCTGAGGGCCGACGTCCCGCAGAGCTTGCCCGAGCAAGCGAAGCGCGCCGAAGAGGACGGCACGTTTCCACGCACACCCCTAAGGACTGCAACTCAACTACCGACTGACGATCTTTACGTTTTCTTGCTCGGGGCTTGCAGGTAATCCCTCGGCGTCCTCGGCGTCCTCTGCGTTTGAAGCCTTCTCTTATCCCCGCCAGTCGCAGATTTCCTTCAGACCTCGCCCGCGCGAATGCTCGAACAGGCGGACGCGGTGGCGGGAGTGTTCGAACTCGTGGATATCAGCCCAAACCTCCGCCTGCCAGGGTTGATCGTGCACCGCTGATTCGCCGCAGGTTGCGCACCGGGTATGGAGTGTGGTCTGGATGACCTCAGAAATCGCTGCAACTGCTCCCGGCAATTCGATGAAGATGCAGCGCACTTCCTGAATCTCTTCGCCTTCGCCGAGAATGTGCTCGTAGCGCAGCAGGTAGCCGAAGCCTAGTTTGCGGGCCTCCGTCTCGGCCTCGGCGCGGGTATGAAAAGGACCGTACTCGGCTCGCAGTTGCTCGGTCGAGTCGCACGCCATCCAGAAAATCTCTTTGAAGGCCATTGCAGGTTTCGCCCTGGGTTTCGAAATCTGCGTCGCGAAGCCGGCTCGCTGCGGTTGTTTGAGCCCGCGATCGGAGAGTCCTTGCGGAAAGTGCAATTCAGAGGCCGCAGACCGCATTACGCAATCCATTCCTGGGCATAGAGTTAGCCAGCATTTATGGTCCGTTTCGAGCAGCCGACGTGAAACCTTTTGCAGAATCGACTGCCGACTTGCCACGCCAGGTGCAATTCGCTTCCTGGTCCGACGCCCTCTGCCCGGCTCCAATGCAGCAACCCTCCGCCGCACCTTGGGCGCACTTTCCGGCGCAGCGCCGCGCTTGCGGCCCGTCAAGCGCCTACTGCCTGACTGCGGACCATGCCGCCCGGTTCCGGTTCCGACAGCCAGTTTTTGCCGCCGTGTCCGGCCACATACATGGCCAGTTCCAGCCGGCTCCAGACGCCCAGTTTGTCGAAGGTGTTGCGCAGGTGATTCTTGATTACTTGCTCGCTGGTGCCCATGATCTTGCTGATCTCGCGATTGGTCAGGCCCTCCCAGACCAGCGTTGCCACCTGAATTTCTTTCGGCGTGAGGCGCTCTCGCGGCATCATGACTGTGCTTCCTCCTTGGTGAACATGGCGATCGCCAGCTTCACCCGCTTGCGGCCTTCGCGGATTCCGGCACGCAAGAACAGCGTGCGCAGATGTTGTTTTACGGTGCGCGGGCTGATATTGAGCTGTCCCGCAATCTCTTTGTTGCTGCAGCCCTGCACCAGCAGGCTGAGAACTTGCTGATCATTATTGAAAAATGTGCCACGTCAGCGGAAATGGGACAGTTTGAGACCGGAAGTTAAGCTACACATCTGAGATTCAGTTCACCCAAAACAGGGAGTAGACTGGCGGCGACAGCGGGGCCCCAGCCAGCCCGCTTTTG
>Ga0209517_10000487_pt1 | contig 67422 bp, 54 predicted proteins | sample PeaSoiMetSII2010_FD_187695 | JGI IMG/M metagenome (GOLD analysis project Ga0209517, IMG submission 187695) | Peat soil microbial communities from Weissenstadt, Germany - SII-2010 (SPAdes) (version 2) | ecosystem: Environmental > Terrestrial > Soil > Wetlands > Peat | place: Germany... | reverse complement strand
TCTACGAGGCCACTTTCAATCGACGTCGCTTGGCATCGTATGCCAAAGCCCTTAAAGAAATGGGCTATAAAATCGAATCATTAGCTGCCTAGGGGACGTTCGTTGCCCCCTGAAGTTTCACAAGAGCATCTTCAAACGTTTCTGGACCCCGGCCTTCCGCCGGGGTGACGGTCTTATTGAGTTTTACAAGAGGCCCCATTGTTTTTGGGTTCTTTCCTGACCACTAGCCACTGATCTTATCATAACCTAACCCAGACAAGCCGGAACCAAAAAGGTTCACCGCAGCAACTCAAGGCCCGCTGGACACCAAGCGTATCTTTAAAGGGACGCGCAGGCGGGATTTTCAGTGGGTGGCCCGGATACTTGTTATCCGGGGCGCGAAGCGCCCAGAGGTCCAGCTAATGGTCATGCGGTCGGATCGCGGAAATCAGAAAAGGCGCCCCAATCACCCCTCTTTTCTAAAGTGGATGTTTTTTTCCCTTTTACTTTTGCCTTGCGCTAGACGGCGGTCTCACCGCTCTCGGCCTTTTTATAGACCCGCATCACCAGGTTCTTCTTCGCGGCTTCGCGCCTTCGCGTGAGCATAAACCAACTCAGCCTTTTTATAGACCCTCATCACCGGCGATACCCCCGCATGATATGCAAGAATGGCGGGGCTTTCTCCATCCAACAGGATAAAATCGGCGTTCTTGCCCACGTCCAGACTTCCCGCCTGTTCTGCCATACCGATGGAATAAGCTGCATTTAGAGTCGATGCGACGAGGGCTTCAGAAATTGAGAGGCGCATGCCCAGAACGGCAAGTCCGAACACGAAGGGCATCGACTCCGTATAACTGGTACCCGGATTGCAATCGGTGCCGATGGCCACGGGCAGGCCCAGTTTCACCATCTCCCGGGCCGGTGCAAATTCCTTTTGCATGCTATAGGCGGTGGCGGGAAGAAGAATGCCGATTACCCCGGCCCGGGCCATGGCCCGGATGTTCTCGCCGGTTGAACTCAGAAGGTGTTCGGCGGAGATTGCACGCAACTCGGCGGCTAAAGCCGCGCCGCCCAGATCGTGGACCTCATCGGCATGGATCTTGACCCCCATCCCGGCTTTGCGGGCTGCCTCCAGGATTCGGCGGCCCTGGTCCACTGAAAATACGCCCTTTTCACAAAACAGATCGCAAAAGCGGGCTATGGCCTGCTGTGCGATAGCGGGAATCATCTCGTCGATGATAAGGGCTGCGTATTCATCGGCGGCCCCGGCATATTCTCCCGGTATCGCGTGAGCGCCCATAAACGTGGGGACCACATCGAGGGGCAGGTCGCGCCCGATGCGCTCGATCACCCGGAGCATCTTGAGCTCCGATTGGGTATCCAGCCCGTACCCGCTTTTGATCTCCAGGGTTGTCGTCCCGAAGCTGAGTGCCGCCAGTGCATGTCCGCGGCAGACGGAATAGAGTTCAGCCTCTGAAGCCCCTCTTACGGAACGCACCGAAGAAAGAATGCCTCCTCCCCGTTCGAGTATTTCAAGGTAATTCATTCCTTCCAGGCGCTGGATGAATTCTTCCTCCCTGAGACTTGCAAAACACATGTGGGTGTGAGGATCGACAAAGCCGGGAACAATGCAGCGCCCAAGACAGTCGATCTCCTCGTCCGGATGAGCAGGGGCAATTGACGCCAATACCGACCGCTCATCCCCCACAGCAGCTATCTTGCCGTCCTTCGTGAAGATAGCCCCTTTTTCGAAGCGGTTCACCTCTGCCTGGCGCATGCCGCAAAGCGGCGATCCTTTATCGGCCGGAGTATATATTGACGCATTCCTGAAAAGTTTTCGAACCATAGCCGCCCCCGGCGGAGGACTGAGGACTGAGGACTGAGTGGAAAAGCTCCGCACCACAGTAACGGTCCTCAGCATGTTTTTCAACTCAGTCCTCAGTCCTCAGTCCTGTATTTATCATCGGAAGTTTGACTCCCCGCTCGCCTGCAATCTCCACAGCGCGCTCATAGCCTGCATCCGCATGCCTGATGATGCCTGTTGCCGGATCGTTTCGAAGTACGCTCAAAGCCCGAAGCTCTCCCTGGTCGGTCCCGTCGACAACCGTTACCTGCCCGGCGTGCAGGGCGTAGCCTATTCCCACGCCGCCTCCATCATGGAAAGAGACCCAGCTCGCCCCTGAAGCGACATTGACCATGGCGTTCAAAATGGCCCAGTCGGCCACTATATCCGAACCATCCCTCATTGCTTCAGACTCACGGTTCGGGGAGGCAACGGAACCACAGTCAAGGTGGTCCCGGCCAATGACTATCGGCGCCTTTACCTTTCCGCTGCGGACGAGGTCATTGAAAATTTTTCCGGCTTTATCCCGCTCGCCGTAACCAAGCCAACAGATACGGGCCGGGAGCCCCATATGAGCAACCCTTTGCTCGGCCAGCCTTAGCCAGCGGACCATCCGATCCTTGTGTGGGAAGGCCTCGATCAGGGCGTTATCGGTAACCGCTATATCCTGGGGATCTCCTGAGAGGGCTGCCCATCGAAACGGGCCTTCCCCTTCGCAGAAAAGCGGTCGAATGTATTCCGGAACAAATCCGGGGTAGTCGAAGGCATCTTTGACGCCCATCCTAAACGCCTGCGCCCGCAGATTGTTTCCGTAGTCAAAGGCCACCGCGCCTCGTCTGCGCATCTCCAGGATGGCCCGGCAGTGAACGGCCATCGAATGCAGGGCCATGCCGGCGCAGCGCGCAGGATCGGACTTTCGAAGTTTCATGGCTTCTTCATATGCAACCCCTGCCGGCACGTATCCGTTCAGTTCGTCGTGCGCGCTGGTCTGGTCGGTAACCACATCGGGGATAAAACCCATTTCGACCATTTTGGGGAGCGCCTCCGCCGCATTGCCTAGAAGTCCGACCGAAAGGGGTTGCCCTCTTTGCGCGGCAGCCCTACTCATCCGTACGGCTTCCTCAATGTCCCCGGTCATAGTATCCAGATAACGGGTTGTAAGCCGGCGCTCGATTCTGGCCCGATCAACCTCGACGCACACCATGACGCCCTCGTTCAAGCTCACCGCAAGCGGCTGAGCGCCTCCCATTCCGCCAAGGCCGCCGCTCACCACGATCTTTCCCCGGAGCGTAGCGCCCCAGTGCTTTTTAGCCAAAGAGGCAAGCGTCTCATAAGTTCCTTGAAGGATACCTTGCGTTCCGATGTAGATCCAGGACCCGGCAGTCATTTGGCCATACATCATGAGCCCCTTTTTCTCCAACTCGTTGAAGTGTTCCCAATCCGCCCACCGGGGCACAAGGTTCGAGTTCGCGATCAAAACGCGCGGCGCCCAGCTGTGTGTTGTCAGGATTCCCACAGGTTTGCCCGATTGAACCAGCAGGGTCTCATTGTTTTCCAGGTCCAGCAGGCTGCGAACTATGGCGTCGAAGCAGTCCCAGTTTCTGGCCGCCCGTCCGGTCCCGCCGTATACGATCAGTTCATCGGGCTTTTCACCGCACTCGGGGTCCAGGTTGTTGCACAGCATCCTGAGGGCCGCTTCCTGTTGCCATCCCTTGCAGTGGAGCTGCGGACCCCGAGGGGCACGGACCGGACGCGCCCTTCCACACCCGATCTGAAGTTGCTCCAAAAGCCGTTTCCTGTGAGATGTATTCATCCTTGAACCCCCAATCTCGGACGAGCCGGAACCAAAAAGGTCACGAAGAACGCGAAGGTACACGAAGTTACGCGAAGGGAAATAATTTGAAATTGATACAATCTATTTTGCAATTTCTTCATGCTCTTCGTGCCTCCTTCGTGTTCTTCGTGACCAAAAAGTTCTTTTTCTGTAGTGACTTTACAAGGTTAATCCCATGCTCGAATACAGAGAACCATGAAGCACACGAAGATTTCCTGCCATAAAAAGCACAAATTTAAGACTTAAGATCCTAAGAAATGTGGAAAGTCTCCATACTCCGAAAGGTTTACATTCAATCCACCGCCCCATATATTCAGATCATGGATAAAATCATCGACTTTCTTCAGGGGCAACAAGATGAAATGCTGTTGCTTCTCGCGCGTCTTGTCAATATTGACAGCGGAACTTTCTGCAAGGAAGGCGTCGATGAGTGCGGCCAAATCATAGCCGGGGAACTGGAGGAACTCGGGTTTAAAACTCTGAGCGTTGCGGAGCCGGACTGCGGAGATCATCTACGGGCGGAACGGCCCGGAAAGGGCGACAAGACCCTTTTTCTTTCTGCTCATCTCGATACGGTTTTTCCTTGCGGGACCGCAGCCGAAAACCCTTTCCGGATGGAAGGCGGACTGGCCTATGGACCGGGCGTGGGCGATATCAAGGGCGGCATCGTAGAAATGCTCTATGCCTTAAAAGCTCTTCAGGTCTTTAACATCGAAACGCCCCCGCTGATCATATTTTTGACAGGCGATGAGGAGATTGGGAGCATCAGGGGCCGCGCTCACATTGAAGAAATTGCCCGCCTATCCTCCTGGGTGCTTGTCATGGAGCCGTCATCCAAACCGGGATCGGTTGGAATTCGCAGGTGGGGACTGGGTTCCTTCAAACTCGCAATCCACGGCAAAGCCGCCCACGTGCTAAAGCCTGATTCCGATGGAGTAAACGCATGCCGTGAACTCGCCTTGAAAATCCTTGCCCTCGAATCTTTGAGCGATCCCGTATCCGGAGTCAAAGTCTCGGTGAATCTGGTCAGCGGGGGCCGCTCTCGGCAGGTCACAGCAGCCGAAGCCCGGGCCGTCATAGACGTTCGCGTCCGGCATTTGGCGCAGATGGATCACACAGAGGCCATGGTGAAGGCGGTCGCCGGCCGCCCGATTATTCCCGGCATCCAAATAGAGATTGAAGGCAAGCTGACCCGGCCTCCCCTGGAACCAAATCCGGGTTCCGAGGCGCTCCTGAGGCTGGCAAAGGAAGAAGCGGGCAAAATGGGCGTCATTTTGCATCCGATCGAGGAATACGGGGGTTCGGACGGGTGTTTTACCGCTGCAATGGGAGTGGCCACTTTGGACGGCCTGGGGCCCCTTACTTATGACATGTGCGGCGACCGGGAACGAATCGAAATTGCGAGCCTGGCGCCTCGAACTGCTCTTTTGGCCCGCATTATTGCTAAAACAGCGGACGACGTTGAATTTTAGATTTTAGATTTTAGATTTTAGATTTTAGATTTTTAAAATCTGCAATCTGCAATCTAAAATCTAAAATCACGACACTACTTCGATTCCATGCTTTTCCAGGTCCGAAACGATTTCCTTTATGTCGGTCTTTTTGAGCCTAAGTGAATAGGCGTAATCCGTCCCTTCCTTGGCAGGCAGATGACAGAGGCTGATAATTTCGCCTCCATGCTGCCTTACGATGCGCGTTATCTCCGGAAGCGGGCTGGGTGAGCCGGAAACCCTTATGTCCAATCGAGTCGATTCAGTGAAGAGTCCCAGGAAGTTGATGAACGCCCCAAGAATGTCCGCCACGGTTACTACGCCGACCAGCATATCATTTTCAACGATGGGCAGGCCGCCGATTCGTTTATCGAGCAAAATCCGCGCGGCCTCCTCGAGTGGCATGCCGGGATTGATCGTAAAGGGTCTTCGGATCATCACGTCTTCGATAGTCAGATCTTCGAGCATCGACGCGATGAGCACCCCCCGCAAATCCGTGTCCGTAATCCACCCGATCAGATTCATCGGCTTTTCCACCACGGGCAGATGCCGGATGGATCGATGCTTCATCAGGGCCAGAGCTTCCTGAATCGAGGCATCCTTTCCAATCGTCACAAGATCGGTTGACATCCAGTTGCGTACCATCAAGCGGGTCTCTCCTCGGGCGGAAAGAAAGTTTCCAATTCGGGAAGGAGGCATTTTTAGTTCTGGCCAGGAAATCAAGTGGTTGCGCGGAGGCGTACCTGAATACGCCGCACAAGCAGGCACGAAGATTGACGCCGCCAGAGCGGAAAAAGATCCTTTCCGGATGGAAACCGGCTAGGTCCTGATTGTAACCGGACTGTGCTCCGTTCGTTCCATGAGCCGGGCGATGCTCACCGTTCTGTCCCCGAGCATGTTCGTATAACTTCCCAATTCGTTATCGTACCAGCCGTAAATTACGGACTGGGTGACCGGGACCTCGATAAACTTTTCCCCTTTCCCAATGACGCCAAGGTCCATAGAAACTGTGCTGCCGGCCCCGGTTGACTCCAGCTCTTTGAGCGCAGAAGCGATGCTCCCAAGATCGAGGCGAACCGTCGAAGTCCGCGTGTGGTTCTCGGAGCCTTCAATGACTGTAGCGGCGCGGGGCAGCCCTATTATATCGGAGGAGACATTCTGTTCTTCTGAAAAAACGAGATAGCCCTCCGGAAAATGGGAAACGGCCTTTTTATAAATACCATTTACCAATTCACGATTAACCGGGTTGGTTTTGTCGTCCTGAATCATCAACGCCAGGATTATAAGAGAACCGGTCGTCACGGGGACTCTTACGGACTCGGCAATAAAGCCGATCTTTTTCATCTCCGGGATGACCAGGCCGAGGGCCTTGGCCGCCCCGGTGCTCGTCAGTATGATATTATTGAAGGCCGAACGGGATTTTCGCAGGTCCGTGGCTTTGGCTTTTGGCGCGCGGTCCAGCACTGATTGAGAACTGGTGGCCGCATGAACGGTGGTCATCGCAGCCGAAAGCACGCGGTCGGCCCCGAAATAATCCAGCAACGGTTTGACCATGTATGCAAGACATGTGGTCGTGCAGGATGCGTTCGACACGATCAGATGTTTTTTGGGATCATATTCCGAATCATTTATGCCCATAATGGTCGTAATGGCGTCAGCGGGCATTTGCCGGGCTTTATCTTTTATTTTGAAGGGCGCAGAAACGATAACTTTCTTTGCCCCCGAGACGAAATGGCCGCGCACGGACCCTTTGGGGTCATCAGGGGGGGCGGTGGGGTCCAGGAAAGATCCTGTAGCGTCTACGACGAGATCAACCCCGCATTTGCGCCAGTCGATATGTGCCGGGTCCCTGTTGCTGCGCAAAAAAGTTGTCTTTATCCCGTTTACCATAAAACTGCCCGACTTTTCGTCTATCTCTTCAATGACCCTGCCGGCCCGTGAGCCATAGAGAAAATTCTGCAAAACCCCATAGGAGGAATCTTTCTCCAGGAAATGCGCTATGTCGGCGAGACTTGTGCCAACTTCCCTACCTATGTTGACCACGATCTCCGAGAAATATTTTCGCTCCACATGGTGCCAGATTGAAAGCTTTGCGATTCTACCAAGACCATTGAGGCCCAGTTTGCATGCAGCCATTGTTTCTTTACTCATCGTGGCTTCCCCTTGGAAAGAACTTAAGCATCGCACCGATACATACTCCAATTATTTATACATCCAATGATGAGCAGATTAAAAGACTTATTTACTTCGCATCCCGACCGGCCAAAGGCCTCCCGATCAACTCATACCATGTTGGTTTAACGCGGGCGGGCGGTGGGACCGCAGCCAGGATCGCCGCCGCCTTGGGCCTGACTATTGCTCACAGATGGCCCCAGGGGTATAGGAGATCTGTTCAAATTCCCCCCCTTTTCTAAAGGGTGTAGGAAAGGGGTGATTGGCAAAGCCCCCCTTGCCGCCCGATTTTCACTCCGGGGGCATGTGTGGGTAATAGTCAGGCCTTGGGCGGCTGCAAGAAAAATCCCTCCACTCCTGCCACATCGTTTCACGCGGTTCTTTTGCAGGGGAAGGCAAGGTTGGCGGGTTCCGGGTTGAAAAACAACTCGTAACCCCGTTTTACAGGGCTTTATGCCCTCCCGGACATTTATGATTTCTTATTTATGCCTATCTTTAAATGAGAAGGAGTCGACATGGAGACAAAATATTGTTTATTTGAAGGAGAAGAGTATCCACAAGGCGAGGAGTTATGCACGCAGAACGAGTGCATGACGTGTGATGACGGCGAGTGGGAGGCAAGTGAGTTCGAGGTCGGCTATCGATACTGATTGGCATTTTTCCAACCAGTTATCCATGTCCTTCCCCGGGACACCGGGAAACCATGAAAAGGCGCGCCAATCACCCCCCTTTTAAGGGGATTTCTCTCGTCGCCCGCCGAAAAGCAGCGGCGAACCTGGCTACCGGGCCCACCGCCTGTTTTTTGCCTTTTGCCTTGCGCTAGGCCCCTCCAGCCATGTCCGAAGGGGGATCTTCGAGCCTGTGTTCAACTTTGGTCAATTCCTGGCGCGCGTCTTTAATCCGTTGCTCCAACTGAGTCCGGAGATTTCGCTCGGAAGCGATTTCATTTTCAAGCCTGGCGATCCGCCTGGCTTGTTCGTCAGCCCTGGACTCGGAGTCCCTAAGGGCGGCATTCAACTCCCGGACTTGAGAGGCACGCTGCTCGTTGACCATGGCCAACCTGTCTCCTTCCAACCGGATTTGGGCGCGTTCCGCGTCGAGTTTTGCCTTTAAAGCAGCTACCCGCCGCTCGAAATCCTCCGCCAAAAGGTGCTTCAACTCGGAAGGCAAGTCTGCGATATGCGTCTTGTCAGCAGGACCGCCGCTGTATTCCGCTCTCCTAAATGCGAGGTATTTTCCAACCATGCCATTGCTCCGAACACGTAATTGTTCACAAACGGCGTCCGGGGTAGGGAGTCTTCCGGTCCAGACCATGCGGTCTGCAATCGCCGCCACATTTTTAAAATTTATATCTACATCGTTTGACTTGACTCTGATTTGCTTCATTTATGCTTTTCTCCACTTTGAAATTTTCTCCCGGGTTGGGCAGCAAAAGGTGATCGAAATAAACTTTCTGTTTCAGCGGACGCCGCCCTTCTTATCAAGGATTGGCATAAGTCGTGCCACATTGCTAAGTTATTGTAATATCGGCATAGTATTGGAATTGTGGCCCATGAAAAACAGGCCCGGCACTTCAAAATGAAAGGAATCCCGTTTGTGAGGATTGCGAAATCAAATGATGCTCGGACAAGAGATGAAGAACCCGGGATTTTCAATTCCAGCAGAGCTCATGAGAGAATTTGCCGAGTTCAGCGGACTCGTTCCTCCAGGCAGCGTGCAGAATCGCTACCTGTGGACCGATGCTTTTGCGGTTTGCAATTTTTTGGAGCTGTACCGGCAAACGAACGATGAAAATTTCAAAAATCTTTCGCTCCTGCTTGTCGACCAGGTCCATAGTGTCCTTGGACGCCATCGCGGCGACGACCGGCGAGGGGGCTGGATCAGCGGCCTCGACGAGCGGGAAGGGCAATTGCACCCAACGATCGGAGGCTTGAGGATCGGCAAGCAAATGAATGAACGAGGCCCCTACGACCCTTTCGATGAACAGCTTGAATGGGACAGGGACGGACAGTACTATCACTACCTCACCAAATGGATGCACGCACTCAACCGCACAAACTCGATCACGGGAAACCCGGTCTACGGGCGATGGGCCGTTGAACTTGCCAGGACGGCTTATGCCAAATTCACCTATGCTTCGACTTCCAATCAGAAACGCATGTACTGGAAGATGAGCATCGATCTTTCCTATCCTCTTGTCCCATCCATGGGGCATCACGACCCGCTCGACGGACTCATCACCTGCTGTGACCTTCAGGCAGGCCTTGATGAAGCTCAGGAATTACCTGACCTGACCGGGGAGATAGAAGGATTGGCTGTCATGTGTATGGGAAAAGATTGGGCCACAGATGATCCTCTCGGTATTGGCGGCCTTTTGTCCGATGCCTTTAGAGCGGCCAAAATGATAGCCAGGGGATCTTTTCAATACGAAAATCTGTTGGTGGAAATGTTGGAAGCATGCCGAACCGGACTGGATGCCTATTCACTTACCGGTTCACTTGAAGCCCCGGCACATTACCGGCTCCCATTCCGGGAACTTGGGCTTTCCATCGGACTCCATGCTCTTGAAAGGTTGATGAGGCTTATTGAAAAAAGACCTCATGCTTTCGAAAAGATGGACTCTTTGGCCGGGAGAGTTGACATCCTGATGCGCTACCGCGCTTTGGCTGAGATCATTGAAAACTTCTGGCTCGATCCAGCCAACAGAAAAGCACCCACTTTCACCGGTCATCGCGATATCAACACCGTGATGCTCGCAACCAGCCTTGCTCCCGATGGATACCTGGGGATTTAGGAGTGGGACGGCGGGCTCATTTACATGCCCCGCGCCTTGTCCTTAGACGATAACCCTCAAAGCGCGGGGGAATGTTTTCTCATTATAAAGATACCCCGCACCCCCGGGATTTCGGCCTTGCGCGCTTAGCGCGCAAGGCCGAGCGCTCGGCGCTGGCGGCGGTCTCCGCCGCCAGCGCCATAACGAGCCGCGCAGCGGCGAAGGGGGTGTGGGGGGCGCAGCTCCCCACGCTTTTAAGAATCTATCTTCTAGAGTTGCGGCCACCTTCGCGCGATTTCAAAAAGGGTCCTGACGCCGAACCCGGTTGGTCCCTTTGGAGAAAAGCCGGTATCTTTGTCCGTCCAGGCGGTGCCGGCAATATCGAGGTGCACCCAGGGTACTTTTTGCGGGACGAACTGTTTTAGAAACATAGCCCCGACAATGGTTCCAGCGCTGCGGTCGCCGACATTTTTCATGTCTGCCACATCGCTTTTGAGCGCATCGAAATAGAAATCCCACAGAGGCAGGGGCCAGAATCTTTCCCCGACTGATAACCCGATTGTCCGGATAGAGCCGACAAGGTCTTCCCGGTTTCCCAGGATTGCGGCGACTTCCCTGCCAAGGGCCATTATGCATGCGCCGGTAAGCGTGGCTATATCGACCATCAGTGCAGGCTTTAAGCGGTCCGCGGCATAGGCCAGCGCGTCACAAAGCACGAGTCTGCCCTCGGCGTCGGTGCTGATTATTTCGACGGTCTGCCCCGAGTAGGTGCGAAAGACATCTCCAGGCTTATATGCCCGGCCGCCGGGCATATTTTCCGCGCAGGGGAGTATGCCCACCACCCGCTTGCCAAGACCCGTTCGCCCAATCGCCTCAAAGGCCCCCAACACGGATGCGGCCCCTGCCATGTCCTGTTTCATTTCTTCCAGTTTGTCCCTGGGCTTTAGCGAAATGCCTCCCGTATCGAAAGTGATGCCCTTGCCTATGAAGACGATCGGGGGGTCGTCTTCGGTCCCTGGCGGCGCATGCTCGATCACGATTACAAACGATGGCTCGGTGCTGCCCCTCGCCACTGCGGCAAAGGCCCCCATACCCAGGGATTGCGCCGAATCCAGGTCTATTATCGTGATTTTGAAGCCGAATCTTTCAGCGATTTCGGATGCAGTGTCTGCAATGAACCCAGGAGTGGCGCGGTTGGCGGGAGAAATGGTCAGGTCCCTGGCAAGAAGGATTCCCGCCACTTCAGCTTCGGCCAGCGCTGCGGCTTGCCGTAAAGCGGGTCCGGGATCGTCCCCGCAAAGAAGCACGATGGACTCCGGACTTTGCCCGGCATCCGCGTTTTTGGTCTTCAATTCGTTGAAACGATGAAGCCCCGCCATTGCGCCGGCCAGGGTCTCACGGAGCAGTTCCTCGATACTGCACGAAGACGACTCGCAGGCAAACCCTTCGAGTGCATCAATTGGAATCCCCGGCCTTTGTATGCCCGAATCCCGGCATTTTCTCAAAACGAAGGCGGCGGCGTTTTTAAGCCTTTCGGTTTCGAACTGTTCCGCCGGGCCAAGACCGGCAAGTATGACCCGCCTGACCCCTCCCTCGCCCGCAGGCGCATAAGCTACTGCCACCTCGCAGGACTTGCCCGTGAAGTCAACAAGCGCGGCGGACAGATCGAGCCACTTACCCGAATTTGACAGAAATTTCCTCAAGCCGGGAAGATATTCATGGGGTTTTTCGAAAACAAAGAAAACCAGGGCATCGGCTGCCCATTCGCTACGGGGAGCGATTTGCCATTCTATCCGCATTTCAAACCTCTGGTTGAAACTTCTCACCTGGTTAATTTCTCACGCGAAGACGCGAAGAAAAAAGACGGAAGCGATGGGTTACGCTTCCGCTTCACCCATCCTACAACTCCTTGCCCCTGCGTCCGAGCGTGAAAGGGTCTGCTTTTTTCTCCATTCTTCGCGGCTTCGCGGCTTCGCGTGAAAAAGTCAACCGCCGGTAGTTATCTTCGCGTCTCAAGATCGACCGTGGTCTATTCCCTACCCGATCTCACCTTCAGGGTCAACTTTTTGCTCTTACTAATGTAATAATTCGAGAAAGGAATTGACAAAAAAAAAGCTTGGGGAGAATAGGTAAGTACACCAGTCAATGGTGGTTGTGAAATCCCATATCTGCAATAGCAGTAATTCAGGAGAATTCCCATGACCCAAAGAGTCTTCAACTTCAATGCGGGACCGGCAGCACTGCCTCTGATTGTTCTTGAGCAGGTAAAAATGGAGATGCTCGATTTTCACGGCTCAGGCATGTCGGTGCTGGAAATAAGCCACCGGTCCAAGGACTTTGAAGCCGTTATCGACAGCGCTGTTCAGCGGGTCCGCCGCCTCTTGGGACTCGACGACAGCTATCAGGTCCTGTTTATTCAGGGAGGTGCAAGCCTTCAATTTTCCATGGTGCCGATGAACCTTGCCGTTGACCGCAGGCCCGTCGATTACGTGAATACCGGCACCTGGTCCGCCAAGGCAATAAAGGAAGCCCGCACACTGGGCAAAGAGGTCCGTGTGGTCGCAACTTCCGAGGAAGCGCAGTTTACCTTCATCCCCGAAAAGCCGCCTATTAATCCGGATGCCTCATATCTGCATATAACCTCGAACAACACCATCCGGGGCACCCAGTGGAAGAGCTTTCCGGACCCGGGCACAGTTCCTCTTATAAGCGACATGTCCTCGGATATTTTCAGCCGCAGGTTCGATCCGCGCCCCTTTGGACTGATTTACGCCGGAGCGCAGAAAAACATGGGCCCGGCGGGAGTAACCCTGGTCATTATTCGCCAGGACATGCTCGAACGAGTTCCCAAGGAACTTCCGTCGATGCTCAAATACACGACCTATTCCGAAAATAAATCGCTCTACAACACGCCGCCCAGCTTTTCCATCTACGTGTGCGAACTGGTGCTCAAGTGGATCGAAGAAACCATCGGAGGTCTCGACCGGATAGAGCAGATGAACGAGGAAAAAGCAAAACTTCTCTACGATTTCATAGACAGCCGGCAATTTTACAAGGCAACGGCCAGACCCGATTCACGCTCCAGTATGAATGTCACTTTCCTGCTCTCCGATCCCGGTCTTGAGAAAGAATTCCTCGCCGGGGCGGCTGAAGCCGGATTGACCGGACTCAAAGGACACCGCTCGGTCGGCGGCTTCAGGGCGTCCATCTACAACGCGGTAACGCTTGAGGCGGTAAAAACGCTGGTCGATTACATGAGACATTTTGAAAAAAAACACGGCTAGGCTGACTGCAGAAATTATGCGGAGTTCTTATGGGGAGGGCATAAAGCCCTCCCCTTGCTACAAAAGAACCGTGTGATGGTACAAGGGGGGGACATTTCTTGCCGCCGCCGAAGGTTTGAGTGGCCAACTTGGCCGGCGGTCCCACCGCCTAGGAAATTTTTTTCCTGGACTCGATGGGTTCGGGCTTGTATCTGCCGGGGTCGAAGGCCTCTTTTTCCCTGTGTTTCAAACCTTCATGACCGATATCGAGGTCCAGTATCCCAACACCTGATTCCTCGCCGGCAAAACCGAGATCTATATTGCCTCCGGTGACCGGATCGGCCAATCTTGGACTTTGGCGGGAACCAGTCAGCGCCCCATACAGAATGAGCCCTAAGCCGGCCAGGGAAGCAGCCGCAAACGCTACCGTAAGATATAATCTTATCATACAAAACTCCTGGGAGGGATGTTCCACCGGTTGCCCGGATAGATTTTCACCTCTATTACATAGTAGCCGCCACCCCGCCGGGAAATCGCGCGATCGAACGAATACATCGTCTGCAGCTCCAATATCGCTCCCTGCGGAGAATCGAGTTTTTTGGAGAAAGTGAAATAAACTCTACGGCCCACCTGTCCGACCTTCTTCACTTTCACACGTATTTTGTCACCCAGGCGCACTTGCGCCACGTTAAGGCGGCGGCCTTTCGCCGGATCGAAATTGAACCTGATCACAACCGGGTTGGACTCGCCGGCGAGCTGTTTTGATTCAGGTTTGGCCGCATAACGTCTCGATTCGGATTTGAGCTGGGTCTTGAGACGCTTTTCGTCAAATCCCTGGCGGTGGGACCGCCTGCCTGGTTCGGCGCTGCTTTCAGCTCCGCCTCTTTGTTGCTGCCCCACTTGAGTAGAAGGGCCACCGCCCGATTGAGACATCTGCGCAGGCGGCTGCGAGGGGCGTGGCTGGGCGGTGGGACCGCTTGCCTGGCTCGGCGCTGCTTTCGGCGGCGCCTTTACGGCGGGAACGGCCGCCGGGTTTGAAGAACCGCTGCCCGGTTGAGGCATCTGCGCAGGCGGCTCGGGTAACTTGAGTTCGGCAAGCTTTGCAGGCCCTGTTGTTGCCAACTGACAAATCACGCCTGTCTGCACCAGGGCCAGGCCTGTAACGCCAACGCCCAGCAAAACCGCTCCGATACCTATAATAACTCCACGCCTTATCACATTAGTCCTCCAGTCTAATTAACTACGAATTAGGAATTAGGAATCACGAATTAGGCGCCGCTGAGAGCAGCGCCGAACTTGGCGGGCGGTCCCACCGCCATTGTTCTTAATTCGTGATTTTTAATTTCTAATTGTAGATCAAGACGCTCGCTGGAGCATTTTAGTCGACAAATATGGAACTGGAAAGTGCCGGGAAGTAAACCGTTTGCAAATTTTCTTTTTGCGGGACCCCATTTCCAGCCTGAACGTGAGAGGTTGGCCCATCCTGTGGCCTTAATTAGTTTTTTTTAACGCGAAGACGCCAAGAAGAAGGTCTCATTGAGAAGGGCAAAGAGGGGTTGTGGAGGGAGCTTGTTCATTCCTAATTCCTAATTCCTAATTCCTAATTGGTTTTTCGTTATGTCTTCGTTGACATAACGTAGCGACCGTGCTATCCTACATCACCCCGGAGTTTTAGATTCTCCCTTGACTTCGCCACATAGCTATCATATAACTACATCACAGCTATATCGTGGTTTAATGCGACTTAATGGTTAAGGCAGGAGACTTGCTGCGAGGCTGCCGAAAACATACGGCTTATGGCCGCTGAACCCATGGCATGGATGTTGGCTGAAAATGACTTCAGCCACCTCAACCGACCGGCGAAAACCGTTTTGAGTTAACCGCCTGCATGCCAAGAAAGCATGCCATGAATTCAGGTAACCTGGAAAGGGTAAAAAGATGAGGTACGCGGAGACCGGGTTTAATTTGGAAATTGATCTGTCCCGAGGAAACATCGAGAGGGTGGAAACTGACCCAAAATTGACCGAGCTTTACCTTGGGGGCCTGGGTACTGCCACTCGGATTTTATGGGATAGGGTCCCCCCTGAAACCGACCCCTTTTCTCCCGATAATCTACTGATATTCAGCACCGGCCTCTTATGCGGCACGCCTGCTACCGGCGCCAATCGCACCATTGTTTCCACCTTTTCTCCTCAAACCCGGTTAATGGCCTATTCGATGATGGGGGGATTTTGGGCGCCGGAATTGAAGCACGCCGGCTATGACAAGGTGATCCTTCGCGGCAAGTCCCCCGATTTGGTTTATTTGTGGATACACAACGACAAAGTGGAAATACGCGATGCATCTCATTTGAAGGGTAAAGGCGCCGTTGAAACCGCCGAGCTTATTCGCAATGAGTTGAAGGAGCCCAACGCCCAGGTGGCTGCCATCGGCCTGGCGGGCGAAAACAGGGTCTATTTTGCTTCCATCGAGCAGGGCAGATCCAGTGCCAGCCGAGGCGGAATAGGCGCCGTTATGGGCGACAAGGGAGTAAAGGCGATAGTTGTGCGCGGAACAAAGGACATCAATCTCGCCCGGCCTGATGAATTCATGGAGCTTTGCAAAGAAGTGATGAAATTTATACAGCACCGGGAAAATCATCCGATTCCGGGGGTAATGCCTATTCTGGCCGGGCTTGGTTCACCGCAAGAGATGAAGGTGCATGATGAAGCGTGGCACACACAGAATTTCATGTGGGGAAATTCCCGCGTCCGCAGAAAAGATTTCTGGACCGATGAAATCGCAAAGCAGTGGACGTGCACCATGGAAACCATGCGGACACGGTTGATAAGCTGCTATAACTGTCCGATGAAATGCGGGGCAACCATTTCAGTCCCGGGACAGCCGACCTACATGATGAAATGCTTCTCGAAACTTACTTATACAATGGCGGCCATGTCGGACCTGAATTTTGGTTTGTCAATCGCTCAAAAGGCTACTGAGTACGGAGTAGACGGCTTCTCAACCCCGCAAGTCATGGCGTTCGCCCTTGAACTTTATGAAGCCGGTATACTGAGCGACGAGGACTTTCCGGGAATGCCCTCCGACAACGAAGGCAGATTTTACTGGCTGCTCGACAGAATTGTCCGGCGCGAAGGGATAGGCGATATACTGGCCAATGGCACTTACTGGGCGGCCCAGCAGATTGGCAAGGGCTCGGAAGCATATGCTCATAATAATATCAAAAAACATGAGCAACTGCCTCTGAAGCTCTCGATGCTCAATCCCATCTATTTCCTGATGTATTCTACCGGCGAGAAAATAAACATTACCCAGATTGAAGGGCAGTTCCCCCAGGCGCCTTTTGTTACCATGGAAGAGAGAGAAGAGTTTGTAAAGGATTGGATCCAGGTTCCCGATGAAAAGTTTAAGCAAATTTTTCTGGACTGGGAGCCGCGCGGGGAACACTCGATGCCGTTTTATCCAACTGTTGAAATGTGCTGTGAAATTGTCGACTGGCAGGAGAGAATGCACTATATCGATGATGCGCTTGGCGTTTGCGCTGGGTTGTCGTCGTTTCCCTTGAAGCCTCCCTACCATATACACAATTACCCCAAATTTATCTCCTCAGCGACCGGGATCGACATGGATGCCGACGGACTAACTCAGGTAGCCAGGAGAAATCGGACTTTGCTCAGGGCCGTCAATATAAGAAGAGGGATGAGGAGAGCCGATGAGAAGCCGCCTGAGGATCATTGGAAGAAAAGATTTCCGGAGCTCGAAGCCAAGCTCCTGGACGAATATTACAAATTTAAGGGTTGGAATAACCAGGGCATTCCTACTAAAGAGTCCCTGCACGAATTAGGTCTTGATGACGTGGGTGAAGACCTTCTGCAAAGAGGGATCTTGACGGAAAATGAAAGTACTTCTTCTACAGAGACATCGTCGGAATCAATGAAGAAATAAAGTTGAAGGAGTGGGACCGTGGAAGGTGAGAAAAAAACGAAAATAGTCAAGACAATTAAAGTCGATGTTGATAAATGCAATGGTTGCAAGGCATGTGAGGTAATCTGCTCCGCCTTTCATGCTGCGCCAAAATACAGCAGCAACAATCCGGCCAGGTCTCGTATTCGTGTGATTCGCGAACCGTTAAAAGACGTATATGTGCCTGTGTACGCCGGTGAATATACCCCAGCCGAGTGCATGGGCAGGGACAAATACGTAATCGATGGAAAAGAATACGAAGAGTGCGCCTTCTGCCGGGCATCCTGTCCGTCCAGGGACGTCTTCAAAGAGCCCGATTCCGGTCTTCCTCTCAAATGCGATATGTGTGAAGACGATCCTACTCTAAAAGAACCGATGTGCGTTCAGTGGTGCCTGGCTGATGCCCTGACTTACGAAGAAAGGGAAGAAGAAGTAGTAGAAGAAGTTAAGCCCGCTGATATCGAGGCAGGATTGGAAGCACTGGTAAACAAATATGGATTGCAGAAGGTGATGGATACCGTTGCCAGAATAGCCAAGAGGGACAATTAGGAATTAGGAATTTAAAAAACCATAAGATTAATTATGAATCAGGAATTACAAAATCAATCTCGTTCATTCCTAATTCATAATTACTAATTGGAGTTTAGACGGTGGAAACTGTAGCGCCGGAAAAAGAGATAATAGAGATCATAAAGGCAAGCGGTGGAGATACCTTCAAATACTGCTATCAGTGCGGAATATGCGATACTGTTTGCCCGTGGAACAAGGTTACCAAATTTAGCATGCGAAAGATTGTCAGGCAGGCTACGTTCGGTTTGACCGAAATAGAAAGTGAAGACATTTGGCGCTGCACCACCTGCGGAAGGTGCCCCCAGCGGTGCCCCAGGGGAGTAAATCAGATAGAAGCCGGGGTATCTTTGCGCCGGATTGCTTCGGAATACGGGGTTTATCCGCCTTCGGCCGTTCCTGTTCGCGGCATAAGAGCAAGCCTTGTCGCCGAAGGCAACCCCTTGAACGAAGAGCGAAACAAGAGGGCGAGCTGGGCCGAAGGCCTTTCTGTACCAACGTTTACCGAGGGGATGGAGATTTTATATTTCCCCGGCTGCTACCTCAGCTACGACCCGAGACTAAAAAAGGTGGCCAGGGCCACAGCCAATATCTTAAACCGGGCCGGGGTGGAATTCGGGATACTGGGCTCATCCGAGAGTTGCTGCGGGGAGTCCATCCGCAAGACCGGCGATGAGGAATTGTTCAAGCGCTTGGCCAGGGAAAACATCAAAGCTTTTATCGACAACGGGGTGAAAAAAATCCTGGTGTCATCTCCTCATTGCTACCATACCTTCAAAAACGAGTATCCCGAATTCAGGGTAAACTTCGAGGTGGTTCATATCTCCCAGTATTTGTCGGAGCTTATCGAAAAGGGGAAGCTGGAGCTGACCGGGGAATATGGGAAAAAAGTCACCTGGCACGACCCGTGTTACCTCGGCCGGCATAACGGCATATTCGACGAACCCCGGGAGGTGCTAAAAAGAGTGCGTGGCCTGGAACTGGTCGAGATGGCCGACTGCGGCAAGGATAGTCTTTGCTGCGGAGGCGGAGGGGGCCGGATTTGGATGGAAACTCCAAAGGGGCAGCGGTTTTCCGACCTCAGACTGGAACAGGCTGTGGGCGTGGGGGCCGAGGTGCTGGTTACTTCCTGCCCCTATTGCATCACCAATTTCGAGGACAGCAGGATGAACCGGGAGGATAGTGAGGCCCTCGAGATCAAGGACATCACGGAAATTATATCTGAAATAATTCAGGGATGACTAAAATGTCAGCAAACAGTAATTTGGGAGACGTAATGATTGTTGGCGGAGGGGTCAGCGGCATTCAGGCCTCTTTAGATCTTGCCACCGCCGGCTTTAAGGTTTACCTGGTTGAGAAAGCGCCGAGCATCGGGGGCCACATGGCCCAGCTTGACAAGACCTTTCCGACCAATGAATGCTCTATGTGAATACTTTCCCCTAAACTGGTCGAGGCCGGCCGGCATCCGAACATAGAGGTCCTGACCTATACTGAAGTTGACAGTATAGCGGGAGAAGCGGGAAACTTCAGGGTAAGTCTTACCAAGAAGCCCAAATACATAGATGAGAGCAAATGCACGGGTTGTACAACGTGTGTGGAATACTGCCCTGTCAAATACCCTGACCAATTCAACCAGGAGATATCCAAAAATAAAGCCGTTCACATATACTTTCCTCAGGCAATTCCTCTTGTCGCATATATCGATGAGAGCTGCCTCTACCTCAAAGAGAAAAAATGCCGTATCTGCGAGGCGGTGTGTAAGAATAACGCCATAGATTTTAACCAGGTACCGGAGAAAATAGAGATAAATGTGGGGGCGATAATTCTATCTCCCGGACTTGAGCCGTTTGATCCGAAGTTAAGGGAGGAATATCGCTACGGAGAGTTTGCAAACGTTATAACCAGTCTTGACTATGAACGGCTGTTGAGCTCGACGGGGCCATACCAGGGTGAGGTGCGCCGGCCTTCCGACAAAAAGCATCCCCGGAAAATAGCCTGGATTCAGTGCATAGGTTCAAGGCAGGTGCTTCCCGGCGCCAACAGCTATTGTTCGGCCGTATGCTGCACCTATACCCAGAAGCAGGTGATTTTGACAAAAGATCACAGCCCGGAATCCGAGTGCGCCATATTCCACAACGATATCCGTTCCTACGGGAAGGATTTCGAGAGGTACTTCCAAAAGGCGGAGAATCTGCCCGGGGTCAGGTTCATAAGAAGCTATGTATCGATAGGAAAAGAGATACCGGAGAGCAAAAATGTCACTATAAGATACGCTACTGACGAAGACGGGGTAAAAGAAGAAGAGTTCGATATGGTGGTATTATCCATTGGACTTAACCCGCCTGCTGATTCCAAAGGCCTTTCGAACAAATTCGGAATCGAGCTCGAATCTCACGGATTTTGTAAAACCAATCCCGTAAATCCCATGGAGACCTCTCGGCCGGGTATTTTTATATCCGGGGCCTTCCAGGGTCCCGTAGATATCCCCGAGTCGGTTTTCAGCGCCAGCGGCGCCGGCTCCCAGGTCGGCGAACTCCTTGACTTCAGGCGGGGAAACCTTGCCAAAGACCGGCTGTATCCGCCCGAGCGGGATGTGTGCGAAGAAGAGCCAAGGATCGGGGTATTTGTGTGTCATTGCGGGGCTAATATCGGAAGGATAGTAAATGTGCCTTCCGTAGTCGAATATGCCCTGAGCCTGCCCAATGTTGTCTACGCCCAGGAACAACTGTTTTCATGCGCGACTAATTCCGCCCAGCAGATTACGGACATAGCAAAGGAAAAAGGACTCAACCGGGTGGTTGTGGCCGCATGCAGTCCCAGGACCCTTGAACCCTTATTCCGGGACACGGTCCGGGAGGCGGGAATCAATCAATATTACTTTGAGATGGCCAACATCAGGGAACATTGCTCCTGGGTCCATTCCAAGGAAAAAGAAGACGCCACGCAGAAGGCAAAAGACATAGTCCGGATGTCGGTAGCGCGGGCTTGCCTTTTGGAGCCGCTCCAGGAATTCGATCTGCCGGTCAACAAGACGGCGCTGGTGGTTGGAGCAGGTATAGCCGGCATGACTTGCGCCCTCTCCATAGCCAACCAGGGACGTGGGGTACACCTGGTCGAAAAGGACACAGAGCTTGGGGGAATAGCGCGAAAGCTGCACTACACCCTGGAAGGACTCGATGTTCAGGCCTATGTGCGCGATCTTTCCGGCAAGGTTTACCGGCACCCCCTGATACATGTCTACACTAATGCCGCAATCACGCAGGCCACGGGTTATGTGGGCAACTTCGTCACCGGGGTGAAGTCGGATAGAGGGGTTGCGCTGATAAAACATGGTGCGGCGGTCATCGCTATAGGCGCCGATGTATATAAGCCTTCCGAATACCTTTATGGAGAAGATGAGCGGGTCATGACCCTGCTCGAGTTGGAGGGCAAAATCGCCGAAGCCGAGGAAAGGGTGATTAACTCCCGGAGCATGGTGATGATCCAGTGTGTAGGCTGCCGGCAGGAAGACAGGAATTACTGCGCCAGGATATGTTGCGGTAGCGCTGTAAAAAACGCCCTGAAATTAAAGGAGATAAACCCGGAGATGGATATCCATATTCTTTTCCGGGATATGAGAACGTACGGGCTAAAAGAGGACTATTACCGGGCGGCGGCGGAAAAGGACGTCAAGTTCATCCGCTATGAACCGCAGGATAAACCCGAAGTGGAGGCTGTTGTGGAGGAGGGCCGGCCCGTGTTGAGGGTTACCGTGACCGATCCGATTCTGGGTCAAAAGCTTGCCCTGGATGCCGATTCAATCGCTTTGGCAGCCGCGGTCATCCCTTCGGCTGCGACCCGGGAAATAGCGGCCCTATTCAAGGTGGCCTTGAGCCCGGACGGTTTTTTCAAAGAAGCGCATGTAAAACTCAGACCCGTCGATTTTGGCACCGAGGGCGTCTACCTGTGCGGGGCGGCCCATTATCCCAAGTTTATACAGGAAACCATCAACCAGGCTTATGGAGCGGCAGGCCGGGTATTGACGCTTCTCTCACACGATACGGTGGTGGCCTCCGGCTCGGTTTGCGAGGTCGATGAGGATAAATGTATTTCGTGCGGCGCATGCATAACGGTGTGTACGTACGGGGCCATAGAATTTTGTGATACGCCGGAGGGCAGAAAAGCCAGGGTAAATCCCGTACTCTGTAAAGGAGACGGTCTTTGCAACACGAAGTGCGCAACAAATGCCATACAACTAAAGCACTTTACCGATGACGAGCTCTTGTGTGAAATTGATGCCGCGCTGTGTTAAGGGCAGGTGAATCGGTGAGTGGGTGAATTGGTGAGCGGGAAAACCACGCGCATCCGCAAGAGGCGCGTGACCGTAGGGACGGGGATTTGTCTTGCCGCCGCCTGCTCTTGAACTTTTCGCATTAAGGGGTAAGAGCCAATGAGTACAGGACTTAAATTTAAACCCAAAATACTTGCTTTCTTATGCCATTGGTGAGCATACGGCGCTGCTGACCTGGCTGGAGTTTCCAGACTGCAATATACGACCGAGATGAGGCTTATTCGCGTTATGTGCTCCGGTAGAGTAGACCCTTCGTTTGTGCTCCGGGCCTTCTCAAAGGGCGCAGATGGGGTGTTTATCGGCGCCTGCCATTTGAATGAATGCAACTATGTCACTCATGGCAACTACCAGGCGTTGAGCATGGTTAACATATTCAGAAAAATAATGAAGCATATAGGGCTCAATCCCGAAAGGTTGAAGATCGGGTTTGTGTCCGGCAGTGAAGCAAGCCTTTTCGTCGAAACCGTTAATGATTTTGTCAAGCAGGTGAAGGAGTTGGGACCTCTTGGCAAAGGCGAGGGAATTAACGAAAACGGGTTGAAGTTCAAACTTGAAGCGGTTTCAAAGCTGATCCCCTACATCAGGCTGGTGGAAAGGCAGAGGCTGAGGACGCCTTTTAAATCCGAGGAAGAGATCAACGGTTTTTTCGCCGGAGACGAGGTAAACAGGCTGTTTGAGGAATTATTCGCGGGCAAATTGGCAATGAGCCAAATTACGTCGCTTTTGCGGGACAAGCCCCTTTCGACCGGAGAAATCTCCGAGATTTTATGCCTGAGCCCCTCCGAGGTGTCAAGGCACCTCAAGAATTCATCAAAGCAGGGACTGGTCAGGTACGATGAAGGGTGCAAATGCTTTGCTATTGCAGATTTATGATTTTTGATTTTAGATTTGTGATTGCAAATTCAAGACCGCGGAATTTCTGTAGGACTTGATAATCCAATCTACAATCTAAAATATAAAATTCCTTAGATTGGAACAAAAGACCATGGATAACGAAAGTATCGATCGGATCATAGATGCGCACCAGTGCGAAGCCAGTTCGCTAATCCAGGTGCTGCTCGATATTCAGAGCGAACATCATTGGCTTCCCAGGGAAGCATTGGACAGGGTCAGTCAAAGATTGCAGGTTCCTTTAACCAGGATACAGCATATAGCCACCTTCTATAAGGCCTTTAGCCTGGTTCCCAAGGGACGCCATGAAATTCATATTTGCATGGGCACTGCCTGTCATGTCCGGGGTGCGTCCCGTATACTCGATATGGTGGAAGACATGACTGGGATCAAAGCCGGCGAAACGGACGTGGATATGAAGTTCAGCCTGGAGACCGTCAACTGCCTAGGCTGCTGTGCCCTGGGGCCGGTGATGGAAATAGACGGTAAGACTCACGGCAAGATGGCGCCGGCAAAAACAGCAGACGTGTTGAAAAATTATGAGTAAGGAAAACCAATGACCCGAATAGATTCACCGGCTGAGCTCGAAAAGCTCAGGGAGAGCATACTGTCGATCAGGGACCCCAATAAGCCCTGCATCACGCTTTGTTCCGGATCTGCCTGCCATGCTTCGGCCAGCAGGGAAGTCGCTGCAAGTATCGAAGAGGAGCTCGCAAGGCTTGGCTTGAGCGCCGAGGTGGATTTGAGGAAGACCGGTTGCCATGGTTTTTGTGAGCGGGGCCCTATTATAGTAATTCACCCTGAGAAGATATGCTATTTCCAGATAAAGCCTGAAGACGTTCCTGAAATTATCTCGCGGACCATAAAGGATAAAGAAGTTATAGAGCGTTTGCTCTATACGGACCCGGCCACCAATGAAAAGATAATCCATGAATCCGAAATTCCCTTCTACAAGCACCAGGAGCGGATTGTTTTCGGCTCAAACGGCGCGATTGATCCCAAGAGCATCGACGACTATCTGGCGATTGGCGGCTACTCCGCGTTAGCAAAAGTTCTTTTCCGCATGAGCGCCGGGCAGGTATTGGAGGAAGTCAAAAAATCGGGTCTCAGAGGAAGGGGAGGCGGAGGCTTTCCCACGGGGAGAAAGTGGGAGGAATCCCGCAATGCGCCCGGCGAGATCAAGTATGTGATCGTAAATGCCGACGAGGGGGACCCGGGGGCCTATATGGACAGGAGCCTTCTTGAGGGCAACCCTCACTCGATTCTCGAAGGGCTTTCCATCGGCGCCTATGCTATCGGCTCAAACGAAGGCTATATCTACGTCAGGCAGGAATACCCCCTGGCGGTGGACAATGTGATGACCGCCATCAGGAAGGCTGAGGAGTATGGTTTTCTGGGCAAAAACATCCTTGGTTCGGGCTTTGATTTCACCGTTAAAGTGCACAGAGGCGCCGGGGCTTTTGTGTGCGGTGAATCGAGCGCCCTGATGACGGCGCTGGAAGGCCGGGCCGGAGAGCCCAGGCCCAAGTATATCCACACGGCGGTCAAGGGCCTTTGGGATAGGCCCAGCGTTTTGAATAACGTTGAAACATGGGCCAATGTGCCGCTTATCATCAATAAAGGGGCAGAGTGGTTTGCCGGGTTTGGCACAGGCAAAAGCAAGGGCACCAAGATTTTCTCCCTGGTGGGCAAGATAAACCATACGGGCCTGGTGGAAGTGCCCATGGGCACGACCCTTAAAGATATCGTCTACAAGATTGGCGGTGGAATCCCCGGGGGCAAGAAGTTTAAAGCCGTGCAGACCGGGGGGCCGTCCGGGGGGTGTATCCCGGAGGAACTGCTGGATTTGCAAGTTGGCTTTGATGAACTCACCGGGGCCGGTTCGATGATGGGCTCGGGCGGGATGATCATAATGGATGAAGATACCTGCATGGTGGATGTAGCCAGGTACTTCCTGGAGTTTCTCACCGATGAATCGTGCGGCAAGTGCGTTCCATGCCGTGAAGGCATCAGGCAGATGCTCAAGATCCTCACCAATCTGACCAGGGGAAAGGGAAAAGAGGGCGACATCGAACTTTTGGAGCGTTTGTCCGAGGTAGCGGGAAGCGCCGCCCTTTGCGCCCTGGGCAGGAGCGCGCCCAACCCTTTTTTAAGCACGCTCAAGTACTTTAGAGACGAGTATGAGGCGCACATAAGGCAGAAGAGGTGCCCGGCCCTTTGCTGCAAGGAGCTGATCGCCTACCATATCGATCCGGACAAGTGCCGGGCCTGTATGAATTGCTTGAGGAAATGCCCGTCTGAGGCCATTTCCGGGGGCAAAGACCTGATCCATGTGATAGACCAGGACAAATGCACGAAGTGCGGGACCTGCTTTGAAGTCTGCCCCGCTCGTTTTGGAGCGGTAGGGAAAATTTCCGGTGAGCCGGTTCCGTCTCCTATCCCTGAAGAGGCCAGAATAATAGTCAGAAAGAGTAAACAAAAATGAGTGAAATCCTTTTGCAGATTGATGGAAAAGAAGCTGCAGCCAGGGAAGGGATGACCATTTTGGAGGCGGCACAAAAGGCTGGAATAGCGATTCCGACACTTTGCCACCACGAAAAATTGGAACCCTACGGGGGCTGCCGGCTTTGTACGGTGGAAGTGGAAGCCGCAGGCCGGTCCAAACTCGTTGCCGCCTGCCTCTACCCGGTAGAAAAGGACCTGGTGGTAAGGACCAGGTCCGAAAAGGTGGATAGAATCCGCAAGATGATCCTGGAGCTTTTGCTGGCGCACGCCCCGGATGCCTTCGAACTGCAGGATTTGGCCAAAGAATATGGAGCGGACAGGGACCTTTTTGAAAAAGAGGCCTCGTTTTGCATCCATTGCGGCCTGTGTGTAAGGTACTGCGCCGAAGTCAAAAAGAAAAACGCGGTAGGCTTCGTAGACAGGGGAACAAGGCGGGAGATAAGTTTCGTCCCGGGAATAGCCTCGAAAGAATGCTGGAAATGCAAGCAATGTTTCCCGCTTTGCCCAACCGAAGCGCTCCAGGCAGCCTACGTTCTGACCGATGCGCTGATATCCGCCCCGCCTGCCAAACCCGAGTCGGAGGAATAGGTAATTATATGAAGATAAATCCGGATCTTATTTCTCCTTGTGGTCTTTATTGCGGAGTCTGTGCCATTTATATCGCACACCGTGATAATAACCGCAAATTCAAGGAACGGCTTGTGAGCCTGTACAAGGGGGAAGTTTCCGGAAAAGGGACTCTCCCCGGCAGTGAGGACCTTTCCATAGAAGATATTCAGTGCCGAGGCTGCTTGTCTGATGAACTGCTTATGCATTGCCGGCAGTGTGAGATCAGGGACTGCACACAAGATAAAGGTTACACCGGATGTTATCAGTGCGACGAATTTCCTTGTCAGTATATTGAAAATTTCCCCATGACTGTTGGCAAAAAGGTTATTTTGAGGGCTATTCCGTATTGGCGAGAGGTCGGTACTGAAAAATGGATTCAAGATGAAGAAGCCCGCTATATTTGTCCGGAATGCGGCAATAAAGTTTTCCGGGGCGCTGTAAAATGTAATCAGTGTAAGGTGAAGTTGGATCTGGACTAGTACATTGTCAACTAAGTTTCAATATGTTGTCGAGTGATCGTCACCCCGGCGAAGGCCGGGGTCCAGTGATCTTAACTAACTGAAACAAAACTGGATTCCGGCCTCCGCCGGAATGACGGATTGTGCGTGGAACCATTTACTACTTAGTTGACAATGCTAGTTGTTGCGTTTCACAAATCCCCGAATATACAGTTTTGAAATTACGAGAAATTTTCGTCATTCCGGCGCGTCACCCAGGAGATTTTTGATCCGGGGCGGAATCCAGAGTGTTTATAGAGAGTTGCAGGCGGAAGGGACCGAACCCCGGCCTTCGCTCGGGTGACGACCGGTTTCCCGGATGTATACGATTTCGTTTTGCTTTTCGTGCATACTGGGGTATTTTCACCGTGCAGGAATCTGTCATTCAATTCTTCCTAAATTCGTTTAAAGGAGAGTAGCAATGGGGTTCGAACTTGGGCTTCCCGGACAATTTAATGCGGCCGATTATTTTGTCGATCGAAATGTTCGTGAGGGCCGCGGCAATAAGGCAGCGGTCCTGTGTGAGGACCGGTCTTTCACCTACGCGCAGATTCAGGCCGGCATGAACCGGATCGGCAACGGGCTCAAAGGTCTCGGCCTGAGAATGGAGGACCGGGTATCGCTGCTGCTGCTCGATACAGAAATGTATCCGCAGGCATTTTTCGGGGCCATCAAGATGGGGGCGGTGCCCGTCTGCCTCAACACGCTGATGCGGCCCAAGGATTATCTATATTTTCTCAACGACAGTCGTTCAAGAGTACTGTTCATCGATGCCGCCCTGCTCGGCGTCATGGAAACGATAAGAGAAGACCTCCGATTTCTCGAGCACACGGTCGTGGTAAACGGGCCTGCGCCCGAATGGGCCATGTCTTTGGATCAACTGGTCGAAGGCAGTTCGGATCAGATGGATGCGGCGCCTACCAGCCCTGACGATTCCTGTTTCTGGCTCTATAGTTCGGGATCGACCGGCCAGCCCAAGGGTGCTGTTCATCTGCAACACGACATGGTCTATTCGCTTGAGACCTACGGAAAGCAGGTATTGGCTGTTCGGGAAAACGACACCTGTTTTTCGGCCGCCAAGCTGTTTTTTGCTTATGGACTGGGAAATGGCCTCTATTTCCCCTTCGGCGTTGGCGCTACGACTGCCCTTATGCCGGAACGGCCCACACCTGCCTCCGTCTACGACACCATCGGCCGCCACCGGCCAACCATTTTTTTCGGTGTCCCGACCCTGTATGGCGCTATGCTTCAGCAAGAGGGCAGTCTAGATGGTGTAAGGCTCTGCGTATCAGCCGGCGAAGCGCTTCCCGCCGATATACTCAGGCGGTGGGTGGAACGGCACCACGTTCAGATTGCCGACGGGATCGGTTCCACGGAAATTGTCCACATTTTCATCTCGAATAGTGCCGACAGCATAAAACCTGGAAGCTCGGGGAAAGTGGTCCCGGGCTACGAAGCCAGAATTGTCGATGAAAACTTCGAGGACCTGCCCGTCGGGGAGATCGGCACGCTGCTCATCAAGGGAGACAGCATTTGTGCATGCTACTGGAATAAGCACGAAAAAACAAAATCCACCTTCCTCGGCGAGTGGATAAACACAGACGACAAGTACTACAGGGACGAGGAAGGTTTTTATTACTATGTGGGACGCAGCAATGACATGCTCAAGGTAGGAGGCATCTGGGTTTCTCCGGTTGAGGTCGAATCCTGCCTCATAGCACATCCGGCGGTCTTCGAATGCGCTGTAATAGGCGCGCCAGATGCGGATAATCTCATAAAACCCAAGGCTTTCGTCGTGCTGCAGCCGGGGTATTCACCCGATGCTCAAATGGAAAAAGAACTAAAGGAACACGTCAAGAAGGAACTTGCCCATTACAAGTTCCCGAGATGGATCCAGTTTGTGGAGGAGCTTCCCAAAACGGCCACCGGAAAGCTCAAAAGATTTGAGCTGAGGAAGCTTTCAGAAGGAGCTTAGACTGCCGAGCTTCGCTCGGTGTCGCGGGCTACGGGTTACGCGTCAACAACGATTCGTGACCCCTTAACAGCGGCTGGGTGGTGATCGTGGATAGCCCGGATTCCGGAGATCATAGCGAAAAAGTTGGAGCAGGTCGAAAAAGGGACCTCTTTGAGGTCCTAGTCTTGCTTATTTTCATTGTGCCCCCGATGATCGGCTCCTTTTTTGTTTCAGAGGGAGATAATCTACACTTTCCGTCCCTGGCATTCTCAGTCCTTTCCGAGGACCTGGCCCTTATGGGCCTGGTCCTTTTCTTTCTTTGGCGAAATGGTGAACCGCTTGCAAGCATCGGGTGGAAATTAAACGGTCTAAAAAAAGAAACCGCGCTGGGGGTCGCGTTGTTCCTGCCGGCCATGTTTGGCCTGTCGCTTGCCGAAGGGGTCTTCCAGAAGCTTGGATTATCTACCCATATGAGCCACCTGCCTGAATTCCTGACCGCTGTGGGCCCCATGGAAATGTTGCTTGCCTGCGTACTGGTTATCGTTGTTGCGATTGTTGAAGAAACCATCTTTCGCGGCTATCTTTTGCTGCGCTTCAATAATCTAACCGGCAGCATCTCAGCTTCGATCCTCATCTCATCGGTTTTATTTTCGATCGGCCATGGTTATGAGGGACCTGCCAACCTTGTAACACTTGGTTTGCTGGGCATAATCCTGGCCCTTATATATATCCGTAGGAAAAGCCTGGTTGCTCCAACGGTGATTCATATGCTCATCGATTTTTACGCACTCGTTTTGATGCCGCTGGCCGGGCTCAAGTAGGCCGATTTCTTGCCGCCGCCGAAGGCAGCGGCGAACCCGGCTGCGGTCCCACCGCCCGCCGCCGAAGGCAGCGGCGAACCTGGCAGGCGGTCCCACAGCCCGACATCAGCAGCCCGCATGAATTCCTTTGTCCTTCTCCAGCGCGGCTCTTACCCAGTTGGCATCTCCTTCAAAGGTCAGTCTTTCCGAATGCCAGGCGCGCAGTGTCCCTCTGTGTCCAACGCTGGTCACAGCGGATTGAGGCAGATTGCTCTTAAGCAGTTCGTACAGGACTGCCTCCGATGTCTCATCGATTGATGCCGTCGCTTCATCGAGGAATATGAAGTCGGGCCTGATGAGTAAGACCCTTGCAAACGCGAGGCGCTGCTGTTCGCCCGGGGAAAGCACCTGAGACCAGTTCTCATCCTTTTCCAGGAACGCGCCAAGGTGGCCCAGTCCGCATTTTTCCAGCACTTTTTCCAGCTCTTCCGTCCGGTAGCCGTTCGAATGCGGATAACAAAGCGCATTGCGCAGGGTCCCGAGGGGCAGGTAGGGTTTTTGGGGCAGAAACATTATCGAAGATGAGCCCGGCAGGGACTCAGTTCCATGACAGTAGGGCCAGATGCCCGCCAATGAGCGTATCAAAGTACTCTTCCCGCACCCGGATGGCCCGGTGATAAGAAGGTGTGCTCCCGGCGCGATATTGAGATCGAGATCCCGGACCAGGACCTTTCCATTCGGCAGAGAAACGTTCAGGGAGTTGGCTATTATAGCCTTTTCGGAAGAGTGAATTCGCTTGATCCCCCGCAGAGATTCCGAGCTTTCCATCCTTTCCATTGTGCGGGTAAAGCCGAGCAGCCGGTCTATCACTGCTTTCCATTTGGCTATTGTCGTATAACTGTTAATAAGATAGGAAAGCGCTCCCTGCACCGCTCCGAATGCGCCGACCGTCTGCATGAGTCCCCCCAGGTGCATTTGGCCCGCAAAGAAAGCAGGGGCCGCCATTAATAGAGGGAAAATCACTGCTGCCTGGTTATAGGAGTTCGTCAACCAGGAAAGCCGCTTTTGCCGCCTCATTATTCTCCAAAAGTTGTCCATCAGGATATTGAATCGATTTCGCAGATGAACCTCTTCCTGGTTCTCGCCTCCATAGAGCGCGATCGACTCACTATTCTCACGAACCCTGACCATGCTGAAACGGAAATCGGCTTCAAATCTTTGCTGATTGAAATTTAGCAGGATAAGTGGTTTGCCGACGCGGAGGGTCAGCCAGGTGCCGAGGATGGAATAAAACAGGGACGCCCAAACCATGTATCCCGGAAATTTGATGGCTGAGTGAGGGCCAAGGGGAATTGTGAGCGTTCCCGACAATACCCAGAGGATACCGAGGAAAGAGACCAGCATGGCAACCTTATTCAAAAGGTTCGTCCCGAGGTCGATCGTTAACTCGGTAAATAAATTAAGATCTTCGCTTATACGTTGGTCGGGGTTGTCGGTGGAGGCGCCGTCCAAATTGATCCGATAATATGCCTGATTGGCCAGCCACCCCTTCAAGTACTTGTCCGTCAGCCATTTTCTCCATCGGATTTGAAGCATTTGAGTCAGGTACAGCATATATACGGCCATGCCTACATATGAGCCCGCCAACACGCAAAAGCGAAGGACCTGGTGTAAGAATTTGGCCTTGTCGAGGTTCTGCAGAATGTCGTAGAACTCCCTGATCCATACGTTTACCAGCACCTGAATATAGACCATACCCAGGTTTATCGCGACTATCACAACAAGAAGCCCGATGGCTTTCCATTTGTCATCCGACTTCCAGTAAGGAGATGCAAGCTCCCGGAACGCTTTGGTTAAATCAGACATTTGTGAGATTCCATATCTTCGAAGAATTTCAGCAGGCTATCGTAAGCCGCTGTGACGGCACACGTTCACAACGCATCCTCATGATAATAAAGGGCAAAGCGATTCCATTCAAGTGGCGGCATCAAAGTTTAAACGTGCCGTAATCCGGGAGTGGTCCGGCGACCGGGCGTGGAAGCTTATGAGTTTTCAGTTTTCAGTTTTCAGTTTTGAGGTGGCTCAGACCTTGGCAGGGTGCTGAAAAAGGCTTTTGGGCACACAAAACACCGGAAAATGTTCATATTCCGTACTAAAAACTAATAACTGAAAACTGTTCGAGTTTTGAGACTTATTTGTCTTCCTTCTCTATCGGATAGCCCGCCTCCATCCAGGCCTTTATTCCGCCCGGCTGACGGTAGACGTTCGCATAGCCCAGCTTCGTCGCCCACATTGCCGCGTTGTGGCTGCGTCCGCATTTCGTAAATCCGCAATAAAATACGATCTTACGATTCTTGTCCGGACCGAGGAGTTGCTCGAGGGCCGCTTTCTTAGCCTCATCCAACTGCGACATTTCTTCCACGGGAAATTCTATCTGAAGCGCGGTGGGAATGTGGTTTTTCTTATAACTGGCTTCGAGGGGCATAGTGTCGACTATGAGCATTGGCTCTTTTTTATCCAGCCATACCTTCAGTTCCTCGGTTGTTACGATCCCGTAGCCGCCATTCCTGACCTGATTTGCAAACTGAACCGCAAGTTTTTCGGTCTCAATTTCTTTAACGCCCCATTCAAGCGCATAGACGACCCCGCTTGTGCTACACGCCAAAATACAGCCAAGGACAAGTGCGATGAGCTTGCTCTTTGTAATCATCCCCGCTCCTTCATCTCTTTAGTTTTTGTGGGCGGTGGGACCGCCGACCAGGTTCGCCACTCAAACCTTCGGCGGCGTCAAGAAAATCTCCCCCCCTCGCGGATCCGTCGCCACGCTATTAGATAAAACGTTGTGGCAATTAATCCCAGGTCCCTCAGAAAAGCCGCATGAAGACCGTTTCCTGCATCGATTTCCATCTGCGAAAAACAGCCGCAGTCCACGTCGAGATTTTTCCGGATCGCGTATCCCAAGGTAAATAGAAAGCAAGTCAGAAGCGCGCAAACGACTGCGAGGCTTCCCCGGATGTTAAACAGCAGGCCGAGTCCGGCCAGTAGCTCAATGGCTGGAAGACCAATTGCCACAGGAACGAGAAATTCTTCCGGAACAAAACCGTATGCTGAAATAATTCGGGCAAAAGCACGCGGAGCAGCGAGCTTGGCGCCTCCGGCTATGGCGAAGACTCCACCGAGCAGGACGCGCACAAGAGAGCAAAACCAGGGAGACTGAAAAAACAGTCTCCGAAGGAATGCCAAGACAGACCAGAGCATAACCTTTGCGCCTGGATTCACTGCTTTTTTAAAAGACGCAGTGCGGAGTTCCCGCATGCTCCCGCCCTGCGTCTCCCCTTTCTATTTCCCGCTCGGACCATGGCATGAGGGTGCATGACATGCCGGCGCATGACATGCCGGCGCATGGCAGGCCGGTGCATGACAGCTTGCCGGGGCGGGCGATATCTTTTTTTCCACTTCCTTTACCTTCAGCATTTTTCGTCTCCTTTTCCGGCTAAAGTTTTTCTGAACAGTCCACAAAAAATCTTCCTCAGGTCCTGTTGGGTCACATCACGGAGCAGCACCTCATCATAGTCGGATTCCGGTTCATCCATTTCCAGTTCGGCCCGCACTGGTGTTTCCACATCGGTCTTTTCCCTCATCTGCGCCACTTTGTTTCTCGTTTTGTCCAGAATTGGCTCCAGGCCGGCGTTATTGCTGATCCAGCGATCGCATTCGTCATGGCTGCCCACATAGAGAAAAGCGATCCCCTGGTCCAGCATCATGCCCACGAGACGGTAGCCCCGGACGAGATCGAACTTGATACAGTTCTTTATCCTGGCTTCCCCATTACGGGTAAGGCGTCCCATGAGCTTTGGATCGCAACTCCCGCCATCAGCGAATCTGTCTATTATGGTTTGAGCGTGCCTGGCAGCCGGTGCGGCACAGGCCCCTCCTTTGAGAAGGGTTTTGAGCTGCTTGGTAAGGTTGGCGTCCTGATAGACGTAGAGAGTCCCAGCCATATTGGAAACTCATTTCAACTGGAAAATTGAATCCGGGCAGGAGGCTTTCCATTGCCGGCGTGAGCCGGCGCACTCCACCTTGCGATTTCGAGGAAAGCCTCAATCCTGGTTCGCAACTGCTCGACATCGGAATTGGAATAATCCGTTTCCACGTGCAGAAACGGCAAACCATGAATTTTTTCGACGCAATCGCCTATAATACGTGATTCAATGTTATAGGTGTGACAGCATTGCAACGTAAGGTCGACGACGGCATCCACGCGATACTCGTTGATCAGCCTGTTTAGCAGGGTCAGGCGTCCGGTATTGGGTGTTATGCACGAACAGGGGATTTGCAGGTAACGGCGGGCGAGAGCAAGAAACGGATCCTTTTCCTCCTCATCCACAAGCAGGTCCAATCCCTTCACTCCTGTGCAATTCTCCATGCACACCACCGCCCCTCCGGACTCCTCGATCATACTGAGGACTTTGTCTGAACCCTTTCCGATGGGACAACCGGTGAGAAGGACCCTCGGGGCGTTCGTCTCGAAAGGCGAAAAACCATCGACTGCAATGGCTTCCATTTCCGCGATAAATTCCACCAGCAGACTTATGTATCTTTCAGGGTTGACGAAGCAACTCTTTGTCTCCATCACCGTCATAATGTCCAAGCCGGAGATCGGCACTCTTTGTGCCCTTTGGAAAAGGGAAATTCTCCTGACAAGCTTCCTGATCCTGTTGTGAATTCTGATCTGAAACCGGAGATGGTCTCTATCTATCCTCTGCCCCGTGGACTCTTCCACGAAACTGCCGAGCCTGTGGATTTGTTCACACCAGAATTCAAGCGCATGAGGCTCAGCCGCAGAATAGGGAAGGTGCATAAGATGCAGGGGCTTAATGCGCCCGAGAAACTCGTACATCTTTTTTTTGCCGTCGCAGGTGGTCTCTCCGATCAAAAAATCGCTCGCCGAGAAAAACGGGCATGTATCGGAAACAGCATAGCCATAGCTCGATTTAATCAGGGGGCACAGGTTAGGGGGAAGGGTCTTCTCGGCGTCGGGGATCGGCTTTTCCTTTTTGCCGCAAAGGCTGACCGGAATTGCTCCAGCAGCCCGCACAATCTCCACCGGCGCAAACAGGCAGTAGATGCCAGCCACTTTTTTCCCATTATCCTGCAACTCGGAGACTTCGAGCAGGAAACGCTCACCCGCATTTTGAAATTTTTCGAAACAGTCCGGCTTCATTGGTATCAAAACCCATTTTTTCCACAGATTGCAGCGCCCAGGGCGCCCACCATGTCCGGGTTGCCCGGTACTATCACCGGCTGCCCCAGTTGCTCTTCGAGCAATCTTACGACGCAAGGATTGTGGGCGACACCGCCCGCAAACACCACCGGGGCGGATACGCCCACACGCCTTAGCATCGCTATGGTTCTCTGAACGATCGCCATGTGCAGTCCCATGGCGATGTTTTCAGGACGTTCTCCCCTGGCCATAAGAGAGGTGGCCTCGCTTTCGGCAAATACGGTGCACATGCTGCTTATCGCTATACGGCGGTCGGACCGGAGCGCATATTCCCCGAATGATTCCAGCGGGACCTGGAGAGCCGTAGCCATGAATTCCAGGAACTTGCCGGTGCCCGCTGCGCACCGGTCATTCATCTCGAATTTGAACACCTTGCCGGTTTCGGAAAGGGATATGACCTTTGTATCCTGCCCTCCGATATCCAGGACGGTCCTGGCTTCCGGATGAAGGAATCGCGCGCCCAGCGCATAGGCCTGGATCTCTGTTATGGTGGAGACATCCATTTGCCCGAAGGATTCGGCAAACAGCTTTCTGCCGTACCCGGTTGCTATTACCCGGCCGCCTTCGAGTTCCCCCATCAGTCTGCGGCATTGCCCCAGGGGGTCGAAAGTGGTCGGGGTTTTCAACTGGCGCAAGATCCCGTCCGCGTTCAGTACGACCAGTTCTATGGACCGTGAACCAATATCTATACCGGCAACGGTTTGATCTTTGCTCCGGGATTTCATGAAAAATATTCCGTTATCCCGCTACCGTGTCATCTCAATGAATGCTTCGACGCGCGTCTTCAACTGCTCAACATCTTCCATGCTATAGTCCGTTTCGATCGAAAGCATGGGGATGCCCGCCCCCGTGAGCGCCTTTTCCACCTTGAATGCTTCCATGGCATAGGGCTGGCAGAATGAGAGCCCGTAGTGGATCACACCCTTCACATTCAGGTCCAGGGCCATATTGACGATATTGTCCAGCCGCTCGGTATTTGGCGTAAAGCACGCACAGTCAATTCGCATGTAGCGGTCCACAATGGAGTCGAGCATGTCATCGAGTGTGCGGCCGCCCTCATCGACCAGGTCGCGCGTATTGCGGGTCCCTATACAGGATTCTTCGCCAACGATAATTGCCCCCGAGGATTCGATTACATAGGGCAGCTTCCAATTCGGAACGGCCATCGGGCATCCGGAGAGCATCAACCTCGTTGTCCCTTCAGGGGCGATTCCGGTTCCGCTTTTTACCCTCTCATCCAATTCATCGCACAGTTCGCCGATCTTCGTGGTGAACCGGACTGGATCATCATAGAAAGATATCTGGTTTATCAGCAGAGCGTCTCTTCCGGAAATCGGCCCGGGGTCTGCCGCCCGCAGACGGTTCAGGCGCTGGAGCACGCGGCGGCGGTTGTTCAAAAGATGAATGGCATCTTTGAGTGAATCGGCAGTGATCTTGTTACCCGTTGTTTCTTCCACCTGGCTTTTGAAGCGCAGGAGCTCGCTTTTCCACAGTTGCCGGTCGGATGCGTTCTTCATCTGCGGAATTTCCATCACGTACACCGGAGAATATTCGGAAAAGATTTCGTAGGCCTTTTTCTTGCCGTCGCAAGTGGTCTCCCCAACGATCAGATCGCATGATTCAATGAATGGGCAGAGCTTTGCGAGTTTGAACCCGACAAAAGATTTGATCAGGGCGCATGTGTTTCGGGGAAGCACTTTTTCCGCTTCGCCCTTCCCGATTTCCGCCCCCGCGCATAGCCCCACCTGAATGCCCCCGGCAGCGAGCACTATTTCTTCGGGGACAAAAACACAGAAGGTCCCCACTACTTTCTTCCCCGATGCCTTTGCGTCCTGAAGCTCCTTTATCCTGAGCCCGTGAACTTCGGAGAGCACGAAGTCAAGATATTCCATACCCTTGAGCCGCCCCTGCTGGCTCATGTAGATGTCCCCGTAGAACTTCCCGAGCACTTCGAGCAACCCGGCATGGGCTTCCAGGTCAAGATTGAGTTTTTCCCACATTGCATCATGGATATTCGGCATAAGACCTCCTGATTTTAGATTTGGGGCTATTATTAAATTGAATCCTTCTATGATGCAAATAGATAATTCCTATCGTACGCTTTATAACCATTGGAATCCCACGGACTTGGCGGTATAATCCCGGCAGTTTTCAGTTTTGAGTTAACTCAAAACTAAAAACCCGAAACTCAAAACTCTTTCAGGAATTATATGAGCAGCCTGGTTGGACAGCCCGCGGTCGACTTCGATCTTTGCGATGCTGATGGAAATGCGCGTCGCCTCGATGATTATCAGGGATCATGGCTTTTGATGGTTTTTCACCGGCACCTGGGGTGACTGCCATGTCGAGGCCATCTGCTGCAGTTGCAGCGGCACGGAAAGGAGCTTGAGCGACGAGGTGTCGAGGTGCTGGTCGTTACCTTCGAAACTGGATTTTTTGCCATGGCCTATGCAGAGGATACGGGTCTTCGCTGGCCCCTGGTGTCGGATGCCGACCGTGAACTTTACAGGGCCTATGGCATGCTCAAAGCGAGTTTGATGGATATATGGGGGCCGGCCACATGGTGGGCTTACTTAAAAGAGTTTGCCCACGGGCGTCTGCCAAGGAAGTCGCAGGGTGAGATCAGCCAGAGAGGGGGCGATGTCCTGGTGGACCCGGCAGGAATCGTGCGGCTCCATCATATTGGGCGAGGTCCCGGGGACCGTTATTCCGTAAAATCCATTCTGGCGGCGCTGGACCGGTAGCATCGATTCATAAAAGAGTGGGGAGCTGCCCCCCCACACCCCCTTCGCCGCTGCGCGACACATATCGGCACTGGTGGCGGCGCCCCGCTTAGAGCGCGTGGCCTAAATCCCTGGGAGGCAGGGGGATTCCTATTGCCGGCGCCAAAGGTTTGAGTGGCGAACCTGGCCGGCGGTCCCACCGCCCGCGGCACAAACTGGCAAGCTATTTGCTGCGCCTCCTTATGAAATCGCTTCGGCATGGGTGCGCCCCGGTCTTTGCAGGGACCCTGCAAGGCCCGGCCCCTCTTTCCGTGAGGTATACCCACGGGGTGGGCAGAAGATGCTTGGATTACAATCCCTGGATTCGATTACATTCCAGTGTACGGAAATCCTGCATCAATGCAGGAGCAACCATACAGGAAATGAATTTTTCCGTACATCCGGAGGGATACAAATGGAAGACCACCCCGAACTGGGACGCACCCATCTGGAGTTGGTCAGGCAGGCCCTGAAGCTGGCGCCTGCTGGTGTTCTGGCAACTCTTGTCAATGCGTCTGTTCTCGTCGCAGTTCTATGGCAATCCATTTCGCATTGGTCATTAATCATATGGTTTTCCATTACCTTGTGTCTCACCCTCCAGCGCACCATATTTCTGCTCAAGTTTCGGCCGGCCTCGATCAGCGCTGACCAATCCGCTCATGTGGACAGATGGTTCATTGCCGGTACCGGTTTATCCGGAATAACCTGGGGATGTGTTGCAATATTCCTGTTTCCGGTAAACTCACCGACTCACCAAATTTTGATCGTGTTTGTGCTGTGCGGAATGGTGGCCGGCGCTGCTGAAACGTTCGCGCCCATTCTTCCGGCCTTTACAGCCTTTGCTCTAACCGCGCTGACGCCCTTAGCCATTCGTTTTCTCACCATTGGCGGGCCTGTCTACATTGCAATGGGCTGCATGACAATATTTTATATCGGCCTGACTTCATTCATCGCGATTCGAATCAATACGGTCAACAGGAGGCTGATTGAAATGAAAGAACATTTTGCTCAAACGGCCGATGAGAGGGCAATCATCAATGCACGACTGCAAGAGGAGATTGCCGAGCGAGGGCGAATGGAGGATTCGCTTCGCGATTCCGAAGAACAGCTCAGGCTCCTTTCCTCGCGGCTTTTATCGACCCAGGAAGATGAAAGAAAAAGAATTGCCGGGGAACTCCACGACAGCATAGGGGCATCACTTAGCGCCGCAAAGTTCAGCATGGAGAATGTGATCGCTCAGATGCAAAAAGGGACGCCCGATCCCGAACCGGTCAATTATTCAATTCGTGTAATCCGGATGGCTATCGATGAGGTGAGAAGAATAGTGATGGACCTTCGGCCATCCATTTTGGATGACCATGGGATCATCGCCACAATTAACTGGCTCTGCGATCAATTTCAAAAACTTCATTCACACGTATTCATAGAGAGGCAGATAGATATCGGGGAAGATGAGATACCGGAACACCTTAAGATCACTATCCTTAGAATCGCCCAGGAAGCTTTCCACAATATCTCCAAATACAGCGGGGCCGAGCGGGTGAAAGTATTACTCATCAAAGTGCAGGACACAATAAGGTTGAGCATCGAAGATAACGGTCTGGGATTCGATTTGCAATCGATATATGCGAGCAAGCAATACAGGACGGGATTTGGGCTTATGAGCATGAAAGAGCGTACCGAACTCTCCGGAGGAAGCTTCGTGATCCACTCGGAAATCGGGAAAGGAACTCTGGTTGAATCGACGTGGACGCCGGCATGTTGAATTCAGGACTGAGGACTGAAGTTAAGAGCAAAGTATGGCTTCATGCCCGTCAGATGGCACAGACCCTGTTCCGGCCCAGGCTTTTTGCCTGGTACACTGCATTATCCGCCCTGATAAACGGTGTCTCCGGATCTGCATCAGTCTGCAGTACCTGAGTAACTCCTAAACTGATAGTTATTGATATTACTTTATCCTGGTACAAAAAACGGGTTCTTACGATACGGAGTCGAAGCTTCTCTGCAACTTCCAGTGCGTTTTCAATATTGCTTCCATGGAGGATGGCGATCAGCTCCTCTCCTCCGTAACGGCCAAAAAAATCAGATTTACGCAAAGATGTTCTTATGACTTTTGCTATTTCCTGCAAGCATTTGTCGCCCGCCTTGTGCCCATACTCGTCGTTGACTATTTTGAAATGATCGATGTCTATGAGTACAAGGCTAAACTGCTCTCCATTCCGATGAAAGCGCCTGAGGTTCTCTCTGATCTGCAAATCAAAAGCACGACGGTTATTTATCTCGGTCAGCGCATCAAGCAGTACTTCCTTCTCCAGCGAATCTGCCCGATCTCTTATTTGTAGTATCTCCTGGTTATAAGTATTAAGGCTACTCTGGAGTTCGGCTATCTTTGTATCTGCTTCCTTTGCCCTAACTTCATCTGTCTGATTCTTAACTTGTATTGCGTTCGAAATAGCAAAGAGTTTAGAGGCAAAATGGATCTTAATATCCTGAAGACTTTTGCCAGTATCGAAAATACTATGCATATCATGTGCATTTGTCAACAAATCATCATTGAATTTACTGCTTAATTGATGCGTATCTTTATTGTAGGCTTGGAAAGAAAGTAATTGATCTCCTAGTTTATATAAATCATTACTAAGTCCAACGAGAAAGTCATTAGAATAATCCATTCGTCCGACAGTATCATCTATTATTTTGCCAACAAGCGTTCCGATGAGTTCCCCAATCAGCCCGAATTGCAAGAATGAGTCGCACTGATTGATTTTATTCTGCAGCCTGGTCAATTGAATCTCGTGTTCGCCCTTTATTAGGGGACCAAGATTCTTGAGTATTTTCAAAAAGGCATCGCGAAGTCCCGACAGTTGGTCGGCAGTGGTTGCGTTTTTGGGAGTGGCCGCTTGAGGCAGCGGAATGCGTGGCTGCATCTTGTCCGACCCTGAGACCTCTTCACTTCTTTCGGCTGGTGAGGCATTAAGAACAGGCTGAAGGAGGGCTTGTATCTCTTTCCTGGCGGAAAAAGCCTCCTTAAGAGTTGCAGCATTGAGGGGGCGCCGCCCGATGGAAAATTCTTCGAATATGTTAAGTACTGATTCGGTCAAGATTTCAAGTGATTCCATTATTTCCTCACAGTGACGGGACATGCGATCCATGCTTCTTGCGCTTTTAACAAATACCCCATTTGGTTCTTGTGGAAAAGGCAAATCTTATTATTGGAACTCGACTTCGCTCTCCAGGAAAATACGCAAACCCCACCCGCCATCTTCGTTTCGACGAAAGAAAACGCTTTTCTCTTCTCAAATATCAAAGGCAGAATGGATTTCCCGCCCAATTCATTTATATTTTTTGTCCAACCGGCCGACTTATATTAACGGGAATTCCCACTAGAAGTTTAGATGCAGCGGAGGAGGAAGACCAAAATGGTGGACAAGCAGATATCCATTCTGGTTGCAGACGACTTTGGCAGTATGCGGGCACAGATCCGCGGGCTGCTGGGACAGATGGGGTTCAAGAACGCCATTGAAGTACGCGACGGAACAGAGGCAATGGCTGCGCTCGCGAAATGGGAAATCGGCTTGATAATATCTGATTGGAACATGCCGAAGGCGGACGGTCTGGAACTCTTGCGTCATGTGAGAGGCCATGACCGGCTCCGGGACATTCCTTTTTTGATGGTGACAGGCCTGACGGAGAAAGAAAATGTGATCGCCGCGGTGGAAGCAGGGGTCAGCAACTACATAATTAAACCCTTCACCCCGGAAACTCTGGAGATGAAGATAAGGGCGATTTTCGGTTGCGCGGAATCGCTCTGGGAAAAGTTATAGGCTCTGGAGAGTGATAAGCATGGTCAGTGAAATTGTGGTCAATGAGTTTATTGTGGAGGCGCGCGAGCATCTGAGCAATACGGAGAACGACCTGATTGCAATGGAGAAGGGTAGCGATGGCGAGGGCTCCGAGATTATAGACCGGCTTTTCCGCACAATCCACAGCATAAAGGGAGCATCCGGCACGTTCGGATTTCCAGCGGTAATGGAGCTGAGCCATGCGATGGAGAGTGTACTGCTTCTTTTCAGGGACGGCCGCGCGAATGCCGACCACGGCAAGATAAACGATCTGCTCAGTGGTGTCGATAAGCTCAAATGCATGATCGACGACATACATTCGAGCAGCCAGGTGGACTGCCGCAATGAGCTGGAAAGGCTGAAAGCCATCATGCAGGGTGTGGGCAAATCTCCCGGGCGGCCTTCCGTTAACGACGGGAAATCCGGTTCGCCCCATCCGGCAGCGTCGACTTCCGTTGCGCTTCAGTCCGGCGTTAGCGTGCAACTGGAGATAAAAGACCCCGGCGGTTCTCTGGTGACCTTCCAGGCGGATGCGGACCAAATCGCCTCTGCCTTGGCCATGCAGCATTTTGTATATGCGATACGGGCGCATCGGGACCGTGATTTCGAGCAAAAGCAGCGTAGCGACCAGGATTTTTTGGCCAGATTGCAGAAGCTTGGCCAATGTCTCTCAACGGACATAGGTGCTGGAGGCAAATCGGACCAAACATGCCATTATCTTTTTGCTACGGTGCTGGAGCCCGATCTGATCGGATCGGCGCTCGATATTTCTAATGAGCAGGTTGAGATCGTAACACCAGAAGTCCTCCGGCAGGCGCCTAAAACCGAACCCCAGGCCCCCCGGCCGCAGTTGGCCTCTGAGTCCCAATCCTCGGAAGCCCTTTCGGTACCGGTCGAAAAGGAAAAGATAGCCGCCCCTGAGACTGTCCGGGTCAATATCGGACTGCTTGACACCCTGATCAACCTGGCCGGCGAACTTGTATTGGGCCGCAACCAGCTTCGGCAGATCCTCGAAGCTACTGTCGATACAAATCCTAGACTGAGGACCGTTATACAAAACGTGAACCTGGTCACCAGCGAAATGCAGGCGCACATCCTGCAAATGCGCATGCAACCCGTCAAGAACATACTAAATAGAATGCACCGGCTGGTGCGAGATCTTGCGGACCAACTCTCAAAAGAGGTGGAGATCTTTATCGAAGGCGGTGAGGTCGAGCTGGACAAGTCAATTATCGAGGGATTGGTAGATCCCCTTGTACATATAATCCGCAACTGCGTCGACCACGGTATCGAGACATCGGGGGAACGAATCGCGGCGGGAAAGCCGGCGAAGGGGACAATCCGCGTGCGGGCCTCCCATGAGGGAGGGCAAGTGAACATAACCATCTCCGATGACGGGCGTGGGATGAATACGGGGGCAGTCGTCGAAAAGGCCGTATCGCAGGGAATTCTGAGTCCCGATGAGGCCAGGAAAATGGATGAGAGCGATAAAATCAGGCTCATTTTTCTCCCGGGCTTTTCTACCGCAAAAACAGTTACCAATATTTCAGGACGAGGCGTTGGAATGGATGTCGTAAAAACCAACGTCGAAAGATTCGGCGGCCATATTGACATAGACAGCGTCCCAGGTGCGGGAACCACTATCCGGATAAGGATTCCGCTTACGTTGGCCATTATTTCGTCCCTGATCGTCGGCGCCGCGAACCAGCGTTTTGCCATTCCTCAGGTCAATGTCAAAGAACTTGTCTGCATCCGGGTCGAAGACAGGCGCCGCCGGATTGAGAAGGTGGGCGATGCGGCTGTGCTGCGCCTGCGGGAAAAACTCCTGCCGCTCGTTCACCTGGCCGACGCGGTGGGGCTTAAACGCACATTCACCAATGCGGTGACCGAAGAAGAGTTCCCCGATCGCCGTATCAGGATAGCAGATCGCCGGGAAAATGGAGAAGACCGCAAGGACGAAACCGCCCGTACCGATGACCGGAGGCGCAGTCACCAGGGCGATGTTTACGTGGTAGTACTGCGAGTTGTCGGAAATATGTTCGGACTGATTGTGGACGAACTCTTCGACATAGAAGAGATTGTTGTCAAACCGCTCTCGGATCACGTCAGGGACTGCCGATGCTTTGCAGGCTCGACAATAATGGGTGATGGGCGGGTAGTGATGATTCTGGACGCGCCGGGGATCGCCTCTTCAGCCAAACTCCTTTTCGCCGAGGTCAAATCCGAGCAGCTCCGCAGGCAGGCAAACGAAACGTTTCGGAAAAAATCCGCAGCCGCCCGGCAGTCGACGCTGATATTCAAAAGCGCTCAGGAAGAACATTTCGCGCTGCCGCTCTCAAGTATTTCGCGGCTGGAGAAGATCGCGCCCGAAGCCGTTGAGCGGATCGGAAACCATGAATTTATCACCTATTGCGGCAACGTCCTGCCCCTTATCCGGCTCGACACTTTTCTCCCGGTTCGGCCCCTGCCGGCCTCGTGCGGGGAACTGTACGTCATTATTCCAAAGTCGCCCGGTTTGGAAGTGGGAATCCTGATATCGCAGGTCGTGGACACCGTCGAGCTTACGGTGGATATGGACAAGTCCGCCGATGCTCCCCTCGGCTTTCGGGGCTCGGCGGTAGTGGACAACCAGATTACGATGTTTCTGGATATGGAAGAGCTTCTGCGGATGTTCAGCAAAGGAATCAGCATCAACTAGAGACAAAAGGGAGTGCGGAAGATTCGTGGCTATAAAACAGTTCGTCACATTCAGGATCGAGGGCGATCTTCTCGGCGTAGATATTCTGAGGGTGCGTGAAATAAACCGCATGCTGGATATAACACCGGTGCCCAAGGCCCCTGCCTACGTGCGCGGTCTTGTTAATCTGCGTGGACAAACCCTTACTGTTTTCGACCTGGGAATCCGCTTGGGACTGCCTCCCCGTGAGATAACCGAGGAAAGCCATAATGTCGTCTTGAAACACCACCCCGTTGGTCTTCTGGTTGACTCGATCGGCAACATAGTTCAGTGCGATGAACTTGAGGTCGAGTTATGTCCGGCCAATGCGGACAGCATAGAAGAAAAGTTCATCGAAGGTGTTCTCAAGCTCGAAGATGGGCTTCTAATCATCTTGCGCACTGGAAAGCTGTTGGAATATGCCGGCGTGTAAACAGAACAGGCCGGCTGCAAAAGGAGGGAATAGATGTCTAGATCTGTCTTAATGAGTCTGGTCGCCTGTGCAGTGCTTGTCGCTCCAATTGCATGGGGACAGGCAGGGCAGGCAAAATCGGAAACGCAGAAAACGTATGTCGGGTCCGAAAAGTGCCAGAGCTGCCATGAAAAGGAATATGACCGGTTCAGGAAGTATTCAAGGAAAACGCAATCATTCGATCATATCGCGCTGATGAAAAAAGGACTCACTGAAGAAGAGTATCGTAATTGCATGGAATGCCATACCACCGGATTCGGCAAACCGGGAGGATTTAGTTCGGAGAAGGAGACGCCATTGTTGAAGGAGGTCGGCTGTGAGGCCTGCCATGGCCCCGGGAGCCTTCACGTCGAGTCCTCGGACCGCAAGGATATCAAAAACGATGTATCGGAACAAGACTGTGCGGTCTGCCACAATAAGGAACGGGTAGAGGCTTTCCGCTTCAAGCCTCTGATCTATGGCGGAGCTCATTAGCACTTTATCCTGATCAGGTCGGAATGGAGAGCTGCGATCGGTCGCAACAGGCGTCTCCAGGCTAAATCACTTGGACAATGCCGGCAAAGAAGGAAATAGAACGATGAGGATAGGCGTGTTTTTCAGAGAGCACATGTGGGTGAGAACTCTTACCACTCTCTCACTGGTGATCCTTCTGGTCATGGGCGCCATTATTGCGCTCGGTATAAAGAGCCAGAACGAAATGATAAAAGATCAGGTAAACCACCAGGGGGAGATATTGGCTGAGGCGATCGAAGGGGAGATGAACGACGCCCTTTCGATAGGAAACAACGACATGGTCCGGCAGCAGTTTATGCGGCTTAAAGCGAGGATACCGGATATCGACGTTGCGGTCTGCAATTGCGACCAGACCATTTCCTTCGCAACCGATCTGAACCTGATCAAGAAACCGCTTGGCGCCATGGTGAAAAGTGCAACAAATGCCAAGGCGATCACCAGAACAATAGCCGATCCACAGCTCCGAACCGAGCCGTTCGGGGAAGAAGTGGACGGGAGCGCCAATATCAGCGTCTTTCGACCGATCCTCAATGAACCCCGTTGCTACCACTGTCATGGAAGCTCTCGAAAGGTGTTGGGCGGGATACTGGTCAGGGCCTCTGCCACAAAGGCATACGATGCCGTCCGAACCGTGCGTAACTGGGGGATATTGGTAGGCGTCATCGGATTGGTATTCGTGGTCTTTATTACATACCTTCTCTTCCGTCGCCTTGTCGCCCATATCCAGAGCATGGTTACCAACGTCACCGAGACCAGTATCACCTTGACCGGCGCATCCGGCGATCTCACCAGGACATCCGATCACCTGGCGTCCAAAGCAGACGAGATGAGCGGCCGCTCGCGCGCGGCGGCCAGCGCCACCGAGCAGGCATCGGCCAGCATCAGCAGCATGGCGGCTGCTTCGCAGCAGGTCAGCGCCCAGATCACTTCCGTTGCTTCTGCATCCGATGCTATCTCTGTGAACATGAGAGAAATCGGGACTTCAACCGAACTCGTATCGAGCAATTTAAACATGGTCGCATGCGCAGCAGAGGAAATGTCGGCTTCGGTCAACACTGTTGCCGCCGCCATCGAGGAGATGTACAGCTCTTTGAATGAAGTGGCGAGGAGTGCGGCCAGGGGCGCCGGTGTAACTGGCGGGGCCGCCAATTCGGCCGAAAAGACCTCCACGATAGTCCACGAACTGGGCACTTCAGCCAAGGAGATCGGGGATGTGGTTGACCTGATCAAGGGCATAGCCGCACAGACCAACCTGCTCGCCCTCAACGCCGCGATTGAAGCGGCGGGGGCCGGGGAAGCGGGAAAAGGTTTCGCCGTCGTAGCAAACGAGGTCAAGGAACTGGCGCGGCAGACGGGTAAGGCAACCCAGGATATACGGGAAAGAGTTGGAACCATTCAGACCAATACTGAAACAGTGGTAGATGCAATCAAAGGCATCGTGGACGTGATTACCGAGATCAATTCCATAATGTCCACCATCGCTGCGGCGGTGGAAGAGCAGACCGCATCGACAAATGAAATCTCCCGCAGCATCTCGGAGGCAGCGATAGCCGCGAATTCGGTTTCGAAAAACGTGCTCCAGGCAGCAAACGGCGCTGCTGAAGCAGCTAGAAACGTTCAAGGGGCCGTTGCCGCCGAACTCGAAGTATCCAGGAATATAGACGAGGTTTCCAAGAGCGCCAGGGAGATCGCCAGAGATGCTTCCGAGGCGGCCCGTGGGACAGAGATAGTCGCGGAAAACGTGCTGGCCATGAATACGGCCGTAGAAGACACTGCGAAGAGCGCAGGCGCAACGAACAATGCAGCAGAAGAACTGGCGAGGCTTGCCGGTATGCTTCATGGATTGGTGGGACAGCTCAAGGTTTAAGATAGAGGAAGTGGCGGTTATTTTATGCTTGAAGACTTAAAAATACTCTTAATCGAGAGCACTGACGGTTACCGCTCTTTCCTGTTGAAGGTGATTGCGAATATCGATGGTGTTGAACTTACCGATACGGTTTCAAACGGAAGACATGCTCTTGCAAAGCTCAAGCAAGCTCCGGTGGATCTTGTTCTGCTCCAGATGGAATCACTGGCAATGACGGGTGTGACAATTCTGGAGACGCTGCGGGAATCTTATCCCGAAACAGGTGTGATCGCGATAAGCGCCTCCGATTCGGCAAATCCCGAGGATGCGGCCAACGTGGTCCAGATGGGGGCCCTCGATTTTATATCCGGTTTTGGCATGGACCTCAGTGAGGGTGGCGCCCTGTCGCTGCGCAGGCGCCTCATGACGCTGATCGGGCTCTACAGGGCCCGCAGGAATTCCCGACTGGCAAAGCAACTCCACCAGGAACACTTGCCGATGCCAAAGCTCGAAACCAGCGGGATTCCGCAACCCCGTATCCTGCAATCGGAGATGGCTCCCCGCAATGGGGTGAAGGCAGCGGAACAATCGCCCAAATCACTCGCAACCAATAAGAGAATAGATTTGCTCGCAATCGGGGTATCGACCGGCGGGCCAAATGCACTTGCCCAGCTCATTCCCCTTCTCCCTGCAGACCTGGGAATCCCGCTTCTTATTGTTCAGCATATGCCTGCGATCATGACGGCATCTCTTGCAGAAAGCCTGAACAAAAAGTCGGCCATGAACGTGCGGGAAGCTGCCGATGGGGAGGAAGTGCTTCCGAACGTGGCTTACGTTGCATCCGGTGGCTTTCATATGACCGTTGCCTCTGAGCGAACGCCCGGCGGTTCATCGGTTAAAAGGCGGATACAACTCAACTCCGATCCCCCCGAAAACAGTTGCCGCCCCTCGGTGGACGTGCTGTTTCGTTCGCTGGCGCACGCTTATTGCGGTACAGTCCTTGCCGTTATAATGACCGGCATGGGAAGCGACGGAATGAAAGGGGTGCTCGCCTTGAAACAGAATAAATGCTACTGCATATCCCAGACAGAGGAGACCTGCGTTGTCTACGGTATGCCGCGAGCCGTCGTGGAAGCAGGCCTGTCGGATGAGAAGATACCTCTTCATAACATGGCATGCCGAATTATGGAATTAGTCAGAGGCCAAGACCTGAAGAGGGAAGTGCAATGACACCCAGGCTCACCGAATTGGAATTCAAACTGCTCCGGGACCTGATTTACGAGCATTGCGGAATATTTCTCACCGACAACAAGGCATATCTAATAGAGAGTCGTCTCGCCAATCTCCTGGAGGAATCACGATCCTCAACTTTTGGCGAATTCTATCTCAAGGCCAAAAACTCCACCCAGGCGGGACAACTCTGCATGCAGATGGTGGACGCGATTACCACCAACGAGACTTCCTGGTTCAGAGATCAGTATCCCTACCATGTCTTGAGAGAAAGAATCCTTCCTGAGTACGACCGCGAAATCGTCGAGGGGAAGAGAAAGCGGATCAATATCTGGTCGGCAGCCTGTTCCACCGGCCAGGAGCCCTATTCCACAGCCATTACCGTTCTGGACTTCTACAGCGTGTTAAATAAAGACTCAACCTGTCGCAACTGGGTGCATATACTCGCCACGGACATCTCCCCCACCTCCCTGGCCGTGGCCAATGAGGGAAAGTATGACGCGGCTTCCATAAACCGCGGTCTTCAGCAAAAACACCTCGATCGTTACTTCAAGCAAAACACCAATTACTGGAAAATCGACGATCGAGTAAAGGCAATGATCTCCTTTAAAACCTGCAACCTCAAATCGTCTGTCATGGCTGAAAAATACGACATCATCTTCCTGCGCAATGTGATGATCTATTTTTCCGATAGTCTCAAACGCGAGCTTTTGAACCGAATGGCGGAACTGCTCGCACCAAACGGCTATCTATTCCTGGGGACAGGAGAAACAACTGGCGGATACACCACAAGGTTCGAAATGGTGGGATTCCAGAAGGCGATCTATTACCGGAAGAAATCAACCGGAAGCCAAGCGAGCGGCTGAGAGAAACTCAAAACGGAGCAAGCGTGAAGCAAGGAGCGTGAAGCGGGAAGAAACTCGGGAGGGCCTGCTCCCTGCTCCCTGCTCCTTATCTACCCGGTGAAACGTTCCATGTAGACGAACTCGGGTATTTCCATTCGCTTTGGCGCCCCGGTGCCCCGGGAGGGAAAGCCGAGCGGAATCATTGCGACAACTTCGTATCCTTCGGGGACTTGAAGTATTTGATTTGCCTGGTCGTGATCAAACAATCCCACGACAACTGTCCCCAGCCCCATGGAGTGGGCGGCCAGGCAGAGGTTCTGGGTGGCAAGCCCCAGGTCGAACATAAACCAGTCCCCATGTTTGGTGCTCGCCTGTTCTTTGTAATACCCGGAGCATTTCAGCTTTCCGCACACAGCAATCACCACGGGCGCCTCTACCATGGCGCGAGTTGCCGGATTGCCCTTGGCAAGGGTCTGCTGAAGCTTTTGCTTTGTGCCGGGATCTTTTACGACGACCAGGCGGCAACATTGGGTGTTAGCCCAGGAAGGCGCCCATCGGACCGCTTCAAATACCTGCTTCAGCAATTCCTCCGGTACTTCCTGATCCGAGTAGTTTCTAATGCTTCGCCTCTCCTTGACGATCTCCAGGAATTCCGCCATCCTATCCTCCTCCTTTAGTTTCTCAGCCTTGAGCGGCAAGCTTCTCCTTTAACTGCCTCAACAGGTCATCAAAGGACTTTCTCAGCAATATTGACTCGAATTGGCTGCGGTAGTTGGTCACCAGACCAATCCCCTCGATAGAGACATCGTATACCTTCCATTTCCCGTCCTTGAGCCGGAGGTAATAATCGATAGGAACGTTACACTGGTCCCCGACTTCCAGGGCTTCGATAATAGCACAATTTCCTGCAATCTGTTTCTGGTTGTACGTAATCTTTTCATTCGTAAATTTTTCGATCTTTCCGATGTACGTGCTGAAGAGCAGTTGACTGAAGTCCCGCGTAAATTGCTGCTGCTTTTCGGGGGGCTGCTCGTTCCATGGTGCTCCCAGGGTGAGCTTCGATATCTCGTCAAAATCAAAGTATTCATCAACGTATTTAACCACGACCGCTCGGATTATTTCCCTGCGTGCCCTGGTGTTTTCTGGATATCTTTTAAGGAGTTGAATCACCTGGTCGGTACCGGTTTTGATTACCGCCTGCGGATTCTCGACCGCTATCGCCTGTGAGGCCCACAAACAAAGACAGAGCACCGAGATGAGTGTTTTGGAAATGGGGCGTCTGCTCACCCATCTAAGGTGTGAATAAGCTGCAATCATTGTTTATCCTTTACAATATGGGGATTCAAAAATTGGCTGTATATTTTATGGTAAAAAAGAAAAGGAACCCATCAGACGAAGGTTAGAATCCAATGGGTTCCTCGAATGGTGACATGTTAAATTATTCTCTATCAAATTCCCTCTCTTCGTTGAAGGTTCAACTCGAATGTTCTTTGACCTCATAGAGGTAATCCTACCCGCATTTTGGAAGAAATCAACCCCCCTCCGGAGGAATTTATGTCTTTTTCCAGCAGGTTGGCGCAGGGACCGCCGGCCGGATTCACTGCTGCCGGCCTCACTTCGTTCGGAGTCTGCGAGTTGGGGTCTTGGGTCATGGGCCAAAAAACCGATTAGGAATTCTAAATTAAGCATGGATGGAGGACGGATGGCCCCTGGCCCGTAACCCCTGCCCCGTGACCAGCAGACTCCAAACGAAGCGAGGAAAGCATTTAGGCAATGGTATCTAAAATGATTTCACCGAGGCCCGACTGCAGTTGGCAGCACGAAAATCATCGAGGATTGAGGTAGACGGAACGTATAGTGAGCAGGGCCGAGATTCCCCAACAAGCAACCTGACATGTTACGTCCTTCAGCAATACAGTTAACATATTAAAATCATTTCCGTTATGCACTCCGGTCAGATCTGGATTTATCACGTTGGCAAGATACAGCAATTTCCCGTTGGAATGGTTTATAGGGCTCCTCGGGATTTGTTACGTACAGTGGCAGAGATTGTCGAAAAACCTTAAAACGGGTTCTATTAGACATGTAAACACTTTATTTTACTATATGTATGTTCTCCAAAATGGAAACATTTGGGCTTTCTCGACAGTCTCGCAAGCTGTACGTAGTTCTGTGTGGGCCGTTCAAACTGGGATTACTGAGGTTTGCTACACAACTTTAGTGAGTCTCATTCGGATGTTTTCCCAACCCTACGACGGTGAGGTTAGAGGGAATAATGTTCGGTGAGGAAATTACCGAATTAGATAGTTACCGCAATCTGCCTGTCAGATTCAAACCATAAAGAAGAGCGGTAAAGAATGGAGAGCGATTGATAACAATGATCTAAATGAAATATTTAGCGGGTCGCCTCCAAAGGCTGGAAGGTCGCCATCTTCCTTGGCTTGGCGATCCGCAGAAGTTATGATGATATAAATTTTGAAATCCGAGAAGCCGAAGGCATGAGCCTCCGAAGGTTTTTGCTCGAGGGCGAAAAGAGGTCAATAGCGCATAAAGACCAACTGCGGAAGATGAGTATCGAAAATGGGTTTGGCTTACGATCATCCAGGTATTCAAGGGTCATAAAGGAAGAGACGTGATTGTGATGTCTGATGGGGCGACCACCGGTAAATCTTTGATCGTTCTGGCTTTGCTGATTGTTGTGGGATTCCTGGGCAATTACTTCACCGTTCCGCTCTTTTTCGGAGCTGATTTCCTTTTCGGTAGCGTGGCCGTGTTTCTTGTGATCTATTTCTACGGTCTCGGCTGGGGGATGCTCGCTGCGACCATTGTTTACAGCTATACCTATTTCCTATGGGGGCACCCTTACGGGTTCATCAATTTCACCTGTGAAGCGTTATTCGTAGGCATCTTTCTAAGAAAGGGTCGTAGGAACCTGCCAGGGCTTGACTGGGCATTCTGGCTGTTGGTGGGTATGCCTCTGGTGTGCATTGAGCATGGTGTTTTGATGCACATGGATGCGGTTACGACCTCATTCATCATGCTAAAGCAGGCCATCAACGGCATCTTCAATGCTTTGTTGGCCAGCCTGGCCATTTGTTATCTGCCTCTCGGCAGACCTCTCCAACGGCCCCAGATCTCAAAGAGTACAACTCTCCAGGCGTCTTTATGTAACTTAATGGTCATGATGGTACTCCTTCCCTCGCTCCTTCTTACCATGCTTCAGGTCAAGCAAGAGAAAGCAAACCTGGAAGCCAGGGTTATGGCAGAACTGCAATCCCTGTCCACCAATATGCAACTTCACTTACAATCCTGGCTTCAGTTTCATCAGCAGGCACTGCAGGCGCTGGCCTCTTTGGCCGGTGAATCCTCTATGACTCCGTCGGAAGAGTTACAACACAAGACGGAAGTCCTGAAACAGTCCTTTCCGGATTTTCTCGCTATGCAATTAGAAGATGCCGAGGGCCACACAATTGCGTTTGACCCAAAGGTCAATGAAAGAGGGGAATCCACCATTGGCGTGAATTTGTCCGACAGAGCCTGGTTTCAAGATGCACGGGCCAAACAACAACCGGTTGTTTCGGAAGTCTTTATGGGACGAACGGCAAGTTTTTTCCCCATCGTAGATATCAGTGTCCCCGTGATCAGGGAGAATCGCTGGTTGGGCTGTTCCACTGGTACTCTTGATCTCGGGCGGATACAGAAAATACTCCAGCCCTACCAATCGAACAAAGCAGCAGCCAGCCTTACCCTTACCGATCTCCAAAACCGGGTCATTGCGAGCACGACGCCGGAGCGAACGCCTATGCAATCGTGGAATCGGAAAGAATCAGGGGTGTCTCAAGTCCTGGACAATATGATGTATCTCTGGCGCCCTGATGATAAGGGCTTGCCTTCTATGACACGATGGACACAATCATACTATGTGCAGGAAACCTCTGTAGGGCCGGAACTTCCCTGGAAGCTCATTGCAGAAGCCCCCGTGGCCCCATTGCAAAGAGTCCTTTATTCCGTTTATGTGAAGAACATGGCCATCATGGCCTTTTTAACCACCTTGGGCCTGCTCTTGTCCCACATCTTCAGCCGTGGCCTCACCCGCCCCCTGGCAAAATTGGCACAAGTCACCGCCGATCTCCCGGAGAAACTCTCAAGAGCTCAGGAAATCGATTGGCCTGCTAGTTCCGCAGAGGAATTCAACTCGCTCATCGGCAATTTCAAGTCCATGGCTAAGGCCCTGGAGACAAATTTTCATAGACTCCAGGTGCAAAGCGACGGACTCAGGCAAACAGCGGAAGCGTTAAATTTGCGGGAGTCTTATCTAACGGCCATAATAGAAAATCAACCTGGCCTGCTTTGGCTCAAAGACACAGAAGGCCGTTTTCTCACCATAAACCATGCCTTTGTCAGGTCTTGCGGCAGAGAAAAGTTGGAAGAGGTTGTAGGAAAAACTGATCTGGATGTCTGGCCGAGCGAACTTGCTGAAAAATACCGGAGCGACGATAGCGAGGTCATGACAAGGCACGCGCCCACTGCTGTTGAGGAGTGCATTATCGACCAAGGGGTCCTAAAGTGGTTCCAGACATTCAGGACGCCCGTTTTCACCACGGACGGACAGGTTCTTGGTACATGTGGTTTTGCCCTTGACATCACCGAGCGCAAGCGGGCGGAAGTGGCTCTGCGGGAGAACGAGGAGTTGTATCGAACGCTTGTAAACTTATCACCCGACGCTATCTCGGTGGCGGACCCCAATGGCTTGCTCACCCTTACTTCACCTAAGTCCAGGCAATTATTTGGAGATTCGCCTGATGACGAGATCCTTGGAAGCAATATATTATCTTGGGTCGTTCCGGAAGAGCAGAAAAAGGCGTCTGCTAATATACGGCATCTCCTGATAGAAGGAACACTCATAGATACTGAGTTCACACTGCTCAAGAAGGATGGGACCAGCTTTATCGGAGAGGTCAACGCTGCGGTCATTCATTCTCCTGACGGCAGGCCAATGAGAATTATTATCATCACCCGTGACATCACCGAGCGGAAGCGGGCCGAGCAGGATCTCCTTGAATCCGAAAACAAATTCAAGAGTTTTGCAGAGAATGCGCTTGTAGGCATCTATCTCGTACAGGACGGAATCTTCAAATATGTAAATCCAAAGTTCGCCCAAATGTTCGGCTACACGGTTGAGGAATGTCTGAACGACATGCATTTCAATAACCTGGCCTACCCTGAGGACTTGGCCAAGATCGAAGAACAGGTCAGGTTACGAACATCGGGAGAAGTCGATTTCTTTCAACACAGCTTCAGGGGGCTAAAGAAAAATGGACAGAGCTTCCACGTGGAAGTTTTCGCATCCACAAGCAATTATCATGGAAGACCGGCAGCCACGGGTACTATTCTGGACATCACTGAGCGGAAGCGCAGCGACGCAGAACGAACGCTGCTTGCTACCGCAGTCGAACAGGCTGAGGAGAACATTCTCGTCACCGATAATCGTCGAACCATCATCTATATCAATCCTGCCTTTGGGCGTTCCAGTGGTTATCGTTTAGAGGATCTCAAGGGAAAAAAGCTTAGAGTTCTGAGGAGTGATCAGCATGACGAAGCGTTCTACCGGAACATGCAGGAGACCCTTGACCTTGGCGAAGTTTGGATGGGCGTCATTTTCAATAAAGGGAAAGATGGCACGGATTTCGAGATAGAGGGCACGATTTCTCCGCTTAAGGATGCTTCCGGTTCCATCACCCACTTCGTCGCCGCCGGTCGCAACATGAGCCGTTTTCGCAAGCTGGAAAGAGAACTCTATCAAGCTCTGAAGATGGAATCGGTGGGAAGATTGGCTGGCGGCGTGGCGCACGATTTCAACAACATGCTGGGCGTGATCATCGGCCGGGCGGAAATGGCCCTGCAACAGGACGTCTCAAATCACAAACTCCAGCACAACCTCAAGGAGATCCTCAAAGCGGGCCTGCGTTCGGCGGACCTTACCCGGCAACTACTGGCCTTTGCCCGCAAACAGACCGCCATACCCAAGATACTGGATTTGAACGACACGATCGCTAGCATGCTCGAGATGTTGAGGCGGCTCATCGCCGAGGATATCAACCTGTCCTGGCAACCGGGACCCGATCTGTGGAAAGTCAAGATTGACCCCTCCCAGGTGGACCAGATTCTGGTTAATCTTGCGGTCAATGCCGGTGATGCCATTTCCGGTGTAGGCGTCATCACTCTGAGGACGGAAAACGTTGTGATTGATGATTCGAACAGGGCCGATAACCTGGAATTTGTTCCTGGAGAATACGTCCAGTTGACCGTAAACGATACCGGCGAGGGCATGAGTAAGGAAATTCGCGAGAATATCTTCGAGCCTTTTTTTACCACCAAGGAACTGGGCAAGGGAACCGGGCTCGGATTGTCCACCGTTTACGGCATCGTTAAACAAAACGACGGCTTTATTTATGTTGCCAGCGAACCGGGGAAAGGAACTTCTTTTAAAATCTACCTGCCGCGGTTCGAGGTTGAAACCGCACAGGTCACCTCCGAGGATGCAGCCGGCAAGCGCCCGACAGGAACGGAAACCATCCTGCTGGTCGAGGACGATGAAGCGATCCTGAACCTAAGCAAGATGATTCTCGAAGAACTGGGCTACACCCTGATTGCGGCGCAGACTCCGGTACAGGCCATTCATCTTGCCGAAGACCATCCGGGAGATATACACCTGCTAATCACTGATGTGGTGATGCCGGGGATGAACGGTCGAGAACTGGTAGAACAGCTTCACACCATCCGCCCGGACCTCAAGTTCCTGTATATGTCAGGCTATACCGCCGACTTGATAGCACATCGCGGTATTATGGACGAAGGAGTAAATTTCATTCAGAAACCTTTCGGCTGCGATGATCTTGCGGCAAAAGTCAGACAAGTGTTGGGCCAGCTTGAATAGGTGACCAAAAGATTTTGCAAGCACTGCTCTCCTCTGTTCTGCTGAGAGTTACCCGGAACTTTTCAATATTTCGATCATATCTGCATTTCCCCTTTTTCCGAAAACACTGGGCATATTAATATAGGCTGGTGTCGGATTTTGGCGCCTTGGCTTCGCTTGCGCCGGAGTATTGCGAACCGGATCATGCGCTCGTCAAAGTTGTTGGCCGGCTTCACTCCCCTCTGTCAGGAAAAGAAAGGCCACCACTGAGGCACAGAGAATACGGAGGTGGATTTAAACATTATAACGGAACGGATCTTCGGGGGCGATTGAAGTGCATATGGTATTGAGGAGCCGGCCTGCGAGGAGCGTTCATGTCGAAAGTTGGCGTCGTGCGGCATCGGCGTTGATCAAAGCGCGGGGGAATATGAGCACGGATAAAATTGCCTCCCCAAACGGGAAATTTCTCCAGGCGGAATTTGTAGTTGGTTGCGTATCTACTTGAATATCTTGCCATTAATGTCGAAATCATTATTTTTAGATTAAGCATGTGCGTTCAAGAAACACTCTCATGTTTTCCCAGAGCTAAAACAAAAAGGAGCTTGCCATGAAGAATTTTGTGGTAGCGGTTTTAATTAGTCTTTTTCTACTGTCCGGGGTGGTTTCCGTCCAGGCGCAACCCGCTCCCGGAGAAATAGACCGTATGGATGCTGCGACACGAGTTTTCAATAATGCGCTCGGCATGATTCCGGCCCCGGTTCTGAATGGCGCCCAGGGGGTAGTTATAATTCCGGGCGAGGTCAAAGCAGGTTTCATCTTCGGCGGTGAACTGGGCCAGGGTGTACTGGTGACTCGCGGTCAGAAGGGGATTTGGTCTCCGCCTGCGTTTATCTCAGTTGCGGGCGTGAGCTTCGGTCTTCAGATTGGGGGTGAGGCAAGGGATATCGTATTGGTTCTTAACACCCCTATGAGTGTGGCGGCTATCGAGAACGGAACCCTCAATTTGGGTGGTGACGTTTCAGTAGTTGCCGGTCCTGCCGGAGGAGAAGTTGCGGTCGCAACGCCGGTTCCTGCGGTATATTCCTACGTGAGGAGCTCCGGAGCGTTCATCGGAGCAACGGTACAGGGGGCCGCACTGTCGCTTGACGTTGGCGCAAACCGCGATTTTTACGGCGTGCCCGATCCGCTGAGAGTTGCAGCCAGAGGGATTCCAGAACCGGCCAGAAGGCTCACTTGTTCGCTGTCCAGGGCTACCGGCTCGAGATCGAAATCCTGTAGCTGATCTACAAATATCAAAACGTAAGATGGGTTTGTGATCAGGAGTCGCCTTAGGTGGGTCCCGGCCTTGGCAGGACTCACCTCGTTCGCCGTTTTCAGGCAGTTTTTGCGTTTTGAATTTTGCAAGAACTGCTATTCAGGCATACTAGCCAAACCTTCCAGCGAGGGCTGGAGGTCAGATTAATAGGATGGGCGATCACTTCTTGCCCTCTACGGTTTCTTCGCGCAAATACCACGGAGTACTGATCACCACGGTGCGCTGGTCACGTTCCAGAAAGAGCAAGGTCCTCAGCGTTGCGGCGTCCAGACCGTGCAGTAAATACTGGTACCAGTGCGGCTCCACCATTTGGGGAATGATCACGGCGATGAGTCGATCCGGTTTTTCTTTTTTGGCTTTGTTTACGAAATCCAAAATCGGCTGGTGGAGCATCCTATACGGTGACGGGATGATTTCCAGGAGCGGAATTGAGGAATTCGCAGCTTTAGCCGGTTTCTCGACTTTGTCGGCCCAGAGTGCTTTCAGCCCCAGCGCATCATCGTTCTCGGTGCCGACATGCACGGCAGTGACGTCGTCTGACAGCATCAAACCAAACCGCACAGCTTTCTCGGCGACGCGGTTCCAACCATCGATCGGGATGATCACGACCGGCGGTTGCAAATTCGAACAGCGCAATTCCAGCCCCGCCCCGGTCTCCTTGGCAATCTTTTTGTAGTGGCGTTTGATTCGCAGAAGCAACAAGAAGAGTAGCGGAGCGACAATTATAGTCATCCAGGCGCCCTCGATGAATTTCGCAACGATGATGACTACGAGCGCTATGCCGGTGACCACAACCCCAACCGCGTTATAAACTAATGCAATTCGGACTCCACCGCGTTTCTTGCGCAACCAGTGCACTACCATCCCAACCTGCGAGAAAAGGAACGCACTAAACGCTCCGACCGCAAATAGCGGAATCAGTCTGTCGGTCACGCCTCCGAAGGCAATCAGGATCAGGCAGGAAAGGGCGGCCAGGACGATAATGCCTTGCGAAAAAACGAGCCGCCGGCCGAGATCGGCGAAGGCGTGCGGCAAAAAACCATCCTCGGCAAGCAACCGGCACACACGGGGAAAATCCGTAAAGCTGGTTTGCGCCGAGTACGTGAGGACGATGAAAATACTTACGATGGCGACGTAGTAAAATACGCCGTGCCCCGCCACAGCCGCCACAAGTTGCGAGAGGATTGTTTGATAACCCGGCTGTTGCTCATCCATTGCGCCGATGTGGTAAACGAAACAGAGATATGCGACCCCTAACAGGAACAGGCTGAGGACAGCCACAATCACCGTCAGGGTCCTCTGGGCATTGGGGACCGTTGGCTCCCGAAACAGAGGCACGCCGTTGCTTACAGCCTCGACTCCGGTCATTGCCGTACAGCCGTTGGCAAAGGCGCCCAGGAGCAGCCACGCGCTCAAAGTTGCGGTCCCCGGGGGGATCGCCGGTAACGGTACGACCGGGGCCGGATGGCCGCTGCTCTGCCAGACACGGATGAGTCCGATGAGAATCACCCCTGCCATACACACCAGGAATACAAGCACCGGGACGACAAAAGCCAGTCCCGACTCGCGAACGCCGCGCAGGTTAATAATTGTCAGCGTCAAAAGGACGATGAGGCAGATCGGGAGCGTGTACGGATGTAGCGCGGGAATGGCCGAGACCACCGCGCCGACCCCTGCCGCAATTCCCACGGCGACGTTCAGCAGGTAATCCAGGAGCAAAGCGACCCCTGCCAATAAGCCGGCATGAATGCCGAGATTTTCCTTCGCAACGATATACGCTCCACCGCCGTTCGGATATGCGGCGATAGTCTGCCGATATGACAGATAGAGGGTGCCGAGGTTCACTACAATCGCAAGGATGATAAAGGGGAAGTAGCTCAGCCCCATCACGCCGAGCGGCAACAGGATGGTGAGTGCGGCCTCGGGACCGTACCCGGTCGAGGCGAGCGCATCCAATCCCAGCACCGGCACACCGGTGAGCACGCTGAGTTTTTGCTTCGCAGCTTCCCACGAGGCCAGTCGGCGCCCTAATATCTTGCCGAGCAGCGACATAATGCCCTTCGAAACGAAATGACGGTTCTCTACACCGTTTCTTACAACTCTTGACTATCCGGCGTGGAGACCCGTTTCAACCTGAAGGCCCACAAGCGATCGAGGGAATTTGTAAGAGTGCCGCTCCATGTTAATTGGCCGGAATTATGGGAGCTCTTCAAGGGTTTCTCCCATTCTTATTTCATAAGTCATGTGAAAGAGGGTTAGTTAAGGCACTTGATACGGGCACTAGCAGGACTTAGAGCCACACACATGAGCAACTTGGTGCTTTAACATCGCCAATACGTCGTCGAACGAGCCGCTCGTCAACATTTGGTCGAACTGGCTGCGATAGTTGACTACCAGGCTCAATCCCTCCACATTGACATCGTATACCCCCCATTTTCCGTTTTTGAGGTGGAGGGCGTAATCGATATGGACCGGGTTTCTCTGGTCCATCACAGTGCTCTCGACAACGACATGATCTTGCGTTACCTGCTTCTGGTTGTAAGTGATCTTTTGGTTTGAATACTTTTCGATGCTGTCAATGTATTTGCCAAAGAGCAGCTTGCTGAAGTCCCGCTCAAATTCCTGCTGCTTTTCGGCGGTCTGCTTGTTCCATTGTGGTCCCAAGGCGAGCCTGGATACCCCGTCGTAGTCAAAGTATTTCTCTACGACCGCTCGGATTTTTTCCCTGCGGGCATTGGTGTCTTGAGGGTATTCCTTCAGTATTTTGATAACCTGGTCCGTGCCGGTTTTGACCACATCCAGCGGGTTCTCGTATGCTATCGCCTGTGAGCCCCACAAACAAATACAAACCACCAGGATGAGCGTTTTGGAAATAAGATATTTGCTCATCAATCCGATTTGCGAATGAGCTGAGGTCATCGTTTCTCCTTTCGCCGTACCGGCCAGGGCAAGAGTTGCCCAAGCCGTCCGAGTCTAGAATTTAGGCCGATCCAGTATCCGGAACTCAGACTCAGTATCGACCGTAATCGCCGGGGACATATGAAACGGAGGGAGAGCCGCAGGATTCCACAAGCTAACGCCGCAACTGCCACAACTGAGAGTTGCGAAGGGGGCCGTCACTATAGCGGCAGAAACCACCACCGCTCCCTCAACTATCGCTCCCGCTGCCACGATAGGCGCGGCTATCGCGTCTACCTGGCATTGCGCCTCGGCCTACATTGCCCCAACGATCATGAAGAGAGCAAGAGCCAAACACGCTATAATTAAAGTTGGTTTAGCTTTCATGTTTCCTCATGGAACTCAGTTAACTAAAGTCCCTATCTAAGTTGAATATAAGATATTGTATGAGTTTTTGCCAGGTGAGAGGATTTGAAGTAGATTTTTGTAGTAGGCCCTGGATTGCATGCGGGTTTTTGAGCAGAGCCGCTCAGAGGTTTAAAAAAGCATCTTGGGAGAATGCTTTCTCACACTAAAGACACCCGTCCCCCTGGATTTAGGCCACGCGCGCCAATCCGAGCGCTCGGCGCTGCCGGCGGCCCCCGCCGCAGCGCCATAACGAGCCGCGCAGCGGCGAAGGGGGTGTGGGGGGCGCAGCTCCCCACGCTTTTAAGTACAAGCGCCGCCGTGGAAGGCGGCGCTACCACTATCTATTGGCCTTCTTGATCCCCAGGGCATCGGCTGCGATTATCATTTTCATGATGTTGGTGGCGCCTTCGAGGATCTTGTAAACCTTGCCGTCGCGAAGGATTCGCGCGATGGGATATTCGTTCGAGTATCCATAGGCGCTCAGCACATCGAGGCCCAGGTTGGGAACTTCGTCCGCCGCGCGAGAAGCGTAATACTTGGCGAGGCATGTCTCACGCATGTTGTTGACCATGCCGCGGTCTTTTTGAATGGCACATCTCCAGGTCAGCGCTCTTGCGGCCTCGGTTTCGGCAACCATTCTGGCGATAGTTTCCTGGACCATCTGGTATTCGCCGATAGGACGGCCAAACTGGATCCGTTCGTTTGCATACTTAACGGCCGCATCGAGTGCCGCCTGGCAGGTTCCCACCGCCCCCGCCGCAGCGGAGAGCCGAGTGCTGATGAGTTCCTTCATGAGGTACTCGAAACCTCGTCCTTCTTCTCCAAGACGGTTGCCCGCCGGAACTCTCACATCTTCCATGATGAGTTCACCGGTTGGGCAGGCCCAAAGTCCCAGCTTCTCCTTGATGGCGATGGTCTTAACACCGGGAGAATTCATATCCATGACAAAGGCGCTCATCCCTTTGTGCTTGGCGGCCTTGTCGGTCATTGCAAAAATTACCGACATGTCGGCGACCGGCGACCAGGTGATCCACATTTTTCGGCCGTTGAGGATGTAGTGGTTTCCGTCTTTTACCGCCGTTGTGGACATTGAAGCGGTGTCGGAACCGGTATCGGGTTCGGTGATTCCAAAGCAGCCGATCATCTGTGCGGAAACGAGCGCGGGAATGTATTTTCTCTTGAGTTCCTCACTGCCCCATTTCAGGATGGACATGGCGGTACCCATGGTCTGCATGTTGAAGCCGACCCTGAGAGAACCGGAAACCCTGCCTATCTCTTCGGTGACTATTGCATGGGCCAGGTACCCCATGCCGTTTCCGCCATATTCCTCGGGGACCGGGCAGCCGAAAAGGCCAAGTTCGGCCATCTTGTCTACCAGATCGCGCTGCCACCGGTGTTCGTTTTCATCCTTATCCACATGAGGGGCTATTTCCTTGTCGGCGAACTTGCGAACCGTGTCCCGCAGTATGATATGCTCCTCGGACAATTCAACATCGTATTGATCGGCCATGCAACCTTACTCCTCTATAGTATCAATCTCTGAATTCCTGAATCCCTGAATTCCTAAATTTTCTTAAACATGTAAGTCAGCCGCCCATTTCCGGTTTTTCCGGTCTGTGCCTGCAACTTCATTCCAACACGGAGTTCGGAGTCGGGAACGGAGCTGTCGATTCGTCCGAAAACTTTATATTTGCCGTAATCGACCAGGGCGATCGTATAGGGGAGATCATCGGTAAAGCCCGTGGGGGCATACTGCAACGTGGAGTAGCTTACCAATTCCCCATTTCCGGCGACTTCAAACCATTCCATGTCTGCGGTAAGGCAATCGCAGCATTGGGCGCGCGGGGGAAAGTAACTCTTTGCGCATGTCTTGCACTGAGTCCCCATCAACTTGCCCTCTTCAAGGTAACCTACGAAATCGTTGACCTGAGTAACAGCAGCGAAGCTGACTGTGCCGAATTGGGCGAAACGCGCATCAAGTTCATTTTTTGCCATCTTGTGCTCCCTGATTCCCTGCTAAAGATTGGTCAATCGAGACCGAGGATTGTAACGTTTCCATAAAGACCCACGCCGCCGATATTGTGAATAAGTCCGAAAGCGGGGTCCTTCACCTGGATCTCCCCGGCCTCTCCCCGGAGCTGCAGCACAACAGTGCGGATCTGGGAGCCGCCTGTCGCCCCGATTGGATGGCCTTTGGAGAGCAAACCGCCGTCGACATTGACCGGGATACTGCCATCCTTGTAGGTCTCACGGGAACGTATGAGGTCTTTTCCCTCGCCGGGTTTGGCAAAACCGAGGTTTTCATAGGCCATCATCTCAGCGATGGTGAAACAGTCATGCACTTCGGCGACGCCTATGTCAGCGGCAGTGATGCCGGCCATCTTGTAGGCTTGCCGGCCGGCTTCCTCCGCCACCGAAAGCCCGTAGAGCTTTTCTCGCCCCGCCATGTTCACCGGGGCGCTCGCCGCTCCGATCCCCTTGATCCAGATCGGCTTCTTGGAAAAGGAGCGCGCTTTTTCCTCGCTGGCAACGATAACACACGAACTGCCGTCAGCATTAGCGCAGCAATCGCCGGCCCGCAGCGGGACAGCCACGGGGGCGCCCAGGAAACTGCCGGGATCCTGCAACTGATCGAGCGTTACCGGTTTGCGGTAAACGGCTTTTGTATTGAGCTGTCCATATGAAGCTGCCTTCACCCGAATAAGCGCCAGATCTTCCAGGGTCGTTCCGAATTTGGCCATGTGCGCGCGGGCGTGCATAGCGTAATAGGCGGGCATCATGGTCCCGAAGGGAGATTCCCACAGGATGTCCGCGCCCCGGCCCATGCGCTCCTGCGACTCCGCTGAGCTCAATTGGGACATTATCTGAAATCCGATAACCATCACCATATCGTGCAAACCGGATGCAACCAGCGAGTAGGCGAGCTTGAGTCCGGTGCTGCTCGACGAGCACAGGGTTTCAGCATAGAATGTCGGCTGCGGGTTAAGGCCCAGGTACTCGGCTATCACTCCCGCCGGAGACCGCTGCTTGTCGTATTCGGGCGCGGAGCAGACGACCGTGGCGTCGATGTCGGACCTGCCGATGCCTGCGTCCTTCATGGCTTCACTGAAGCCCTCAAACACCAGCTCGCGAATCGACCCGGGGTATGTTCGGACAAAAGAGCTTTGTCCTACTCCTATAATTCCAACCTTGCCCATATATATCTCCTCGATCTATTTACTGTCTTTCGGCTTGCCCAGCACTTCGGCGAACATTTCCTCATCCCAGGGCCTGGCCTCCGCCACGTTCTGACGGAACTTGATGAAATCGATGACATCTTTGCCGGTAATCTTTTTCGTATTGAATGCGCCAAACCCAAGGAACGCCTCTCCACTCATGTTGGCCGCGAGCCAGTGGCGGTGTTCGTTCTTGGTGGTGTCCCAGAAAAATTTCTTTTTCTGTCGAATGCCGTCGATCGACTTGATCAGACAACCCGGGAAAAGGTTCGTAAACTTCCATATGATACTGTCGACCTCTTTATCCAGCAGTTCGAAATCGGCGTTGGGCTGGTGCTTCTTAACAAAATCTCGGGCTTCCGCCAACTCCTGTCCGGACTTGGATTCGCCATAGACGATCTCTCCGTCGTCCACATACTTGTCTGTAACGATCGTAGGATTGCGAACCCATTTGCCATCCACCTTGAGTACGGGCACGCATTTGGTGATCAGGTTCTTCATCTTCATTTTGTATGCAGACCACATCTCGCAGGAAATGCAGTTCCACATGGCGTCTTCCGCACTTAGGAACCAAGGCAGGAAATCCGAGGAGCCGCCGGCGGGCGCCGATCCATGCCGTGGTCCGGCCTGACCGAATATGGCGAGATCCGAGGAAACCGCGAGGTCACATGCCATCCCGATTTCCTGACCGCCGGCCACCCGCATGCCGTTGACTCTGCAAACCGTGGGCTTTTTGCACATCAGAATGGAGTCGACCATGTGATTGAACAGTTCCATATACTGTCCGTATTCATCGCATCTCATACTGTAATATTCGCTGTATTCCCTGGTGTTGCCGCCTGTGCAAAAAGCATAGGGCCCCGTGCCGGTAAAGACGACCGCCACCACACTCCTGTCCAGGGATGCATTCTCAAAGCCTGCTATAACGCCCTTAACCATCTCCGTGGTGTACGAATTGAACTGCTTCGGATTGTTGAGCCTGATCCAGACCGTGTACAGGCCTTCCACAATTTTCCCGGAGGGGTCCGTGATGGGGCGCTTTTCATACACGACACAGGGGGCGTCGGCATCGGTCCCCCAGTGAATATCCGAGTGCAGCATGTGATCCTTGTGTCCATTATCCCTTGGCATCCATTCCAATGCCATAGTATTAGCTCCTCTCTTTTAGTCCTTAAAAATCCGGAATCAGGATGATTCGCCGGTCAGGCGGAGTTCGGTGTGCTTCCTCGAAGGCCTCCCGAATCGTACTCATCGGGCGGGTCTGAACGAAAGGCCCTACAGAGATCTTGCCTGTAACCACCATTTCGAGCACCTGCGGGTAATATTCGGGCAAACACCCCCAAGTCCCGATAATCTCGGCATCGAAAGCCATCAGGCGGCTCAACATATACTCCACTTTGCCCATTCCGAAACCGATGATAATCAACTTACCGATGAAACTGAGAAGATTGAGCGCTGTTTCCTGGCCGGGTTTCGAGCCGGTGGCCTCGAAAATTTTCCATCCGTATCCGGGCAGTTTCTGCTGGTCGCGAATTTTTTTGACCTCCGCGGCCACATCCCCTGGACCCTTGCCCTTGGCGTTGACGACGAAATCGGCCCCGTATTCGAGCATCTTCTGGAGACGTTCCTCAACGATATCGACGGCAATTACCGTGCCGGCGCCGAGCCCCTTGGCGGTCTGGACCATGTACTGCCCAACCCCGCCAACCCCGATCACAATCACGTTGTCGCCCACCTCTAGAGCCGCTCGTTTTGCGGCCTGAAACGGAGTGGTCACCGCATCGGCCACTACGGACAGTTGTTCGAGCGGGATATCCCTTCGATTTCTTATTTCGCACAGGTCGAGGCTCGGGACGGGTATGTGGCTGGCAAAACCGCCATATATGCCGGTGCTGTTGCCCGGCATTTTCTGATTGAGGCACCGGTTTCCCCGCCGGGTCTTGCACAGGTGACACTGTCTGCAGGGCATGACCGCCGGAATGAGCACTTCCTTTCCTATCCACTGCTCGTCACCGGCTACGACGGTTCCCGAAATTTCGTGGCCAAGGATCAAAGGCGGCTTGCAAACCGTGGGCACACCGTCGTAGAAATAGCCAAGGTCCGTGTGGCATATGCCGCAGCCGGCGACCTTGACGAGGACCTCTCCCGCCTTTAGTTCGGGGACCGGGATTTCCGCCAACTCGAGCTTTCCCGGGATCGTTTCTCCCGTCTCTTTGTTCTTGGCGGCCGGTTGGACCATCTGCCAAGCCTTTATCTTATCGGGCAATGATGACATTTTTCTCCTCCCTGAAAAAGCCGGGAAATCTGGGAAGTTACTGCGCTATTGCGGGCGGTGGGACCGCCAGCCGGGTTTGCCGCTGCCTTCGGCGGCGGCACAGGCAGGATCTCGCCGCTCCACTAGGTGGCACCAGCTATATTCCGGCTACAATGTAGCTTAAGCAAAAAGCGGGTGTCAACAAGTATTTTTTCACGGGCTTTCGGCCTCGATATCCAGGATACTTCGTTTAAGCTCGGCAGGCATGGAAACTTTGAGTTTGTTTCGGTAGTCATAGGTGACCAGGACCCCTTCGCCTTCGGCGGCAATTGTCGCCAGCCGGCGGCTGGCTACACTGTACTTCATTGTGAACCGGTCCTGGCCGATATCCGATACGCGCGCACCCACAGAGATCACGTCGGGATAGGTCAGGGGTGCGCGAAACCTGCACTGAATCGAAGCGAGGATAGGTCCGATTCCGGTCTTTTCCATAAACTCCCAGATTCTTATCCGCTCGAAATAGGCGACCCGGGCGTTTTCGAAATATCTGAAGTATACAACATTATTTATGTGCTGGAGCGCGTCCATATCCCCCCATACGACGGGCAGCTCCACTATTACCGGAAAGTCTTCGAGCAGCATCTCTCCCATTTGCAACCTTCACCTTCATAATGACAAGGAATAACGAGGCGGTGGGACCGCCAGCCAAGTTTGCCACTCAAACCTTCGGCGGCGGCTTTGCTATCAGGAATTCTGTAATGCAGGGCGCACAGGATTTCAATAGAAATGAGCTTCCATGTTGCTCAAACCCTCGCGTTCATCACATGAGTGAAGCCTCTGACACTGAGCCCGTCCGTACGCCCCCGGAAGTAGAGATCATTTATTTTACCGGTGTCAAGGTCATCGACCAGCCCGAATCCCATGTCTCTGAGAGTGGTTTTGAGCAGATCAGGATCGAAGAAAGTTTCAAAGGGTTCGCCTGCCATGGCTACGCGGCGGGCCAGGGAATCAAAGGCCTGGCGCTGTGCGGGACCAAGCAGGGATGGCGAAATGGTATAGTCGAAGACTATGGCACTGCCGGCCGGCATCGATGATACAAATCTCAAGGTGTCATGGACCGCACTGATCGACAGATATTGGGTCACCCCGAGCCACGAAAAGAAAGTGCTCGCGGTTCTATCAAAACCTGTGTCTAGCAACCCTTCCTCAAGTGTGCTGTTTTCGAAGTCAACGGGTGAAAAAGTGAGAGTCCGGGGAACAAGGATGCCCGCTTCCTCAAGACAGGCGCTCTTCCAAATCTGGGTATCGGGATGATCCACCTCGAACACGCGCAGGCCCCCTTCAGGATAAGGGTTCCGGTAGGCGAAAGTATCCAGGCCCGCACCCAAAACAACATACTGGCGCACTCCACGCTTGACGGCGGCATGGAGTTCATC